>Ga0105055_10011671_pt1 | contig 10813 bp, 7 predicted proteins | sample BON03_FD_78090 | JGI IMG/M metagenome (GOLD analysis project Ga0105055, IMG submission 78090) | Freshwater microbial communities from Lake Bonney liftoff mats and glacier meltwater in Antarctica - BON-03 | ecosystem: Environmental > Aquatic > Freshwater > Ice > Glacier meltwater | place: Lake... | reverse complement strand
TTTCCTGCTGCTGCTCCTGCTGCTCCTGCTGCTGTTGCCCCTCCACCACCACCACCGCCACCCAAGCTCCAGGAGGACGATTGGCTGAGCCCTTGTTCTTGCTCCGGCTGCACAGCCGCTGCTCTTATTGCTGCTGCTGTTGCTGCACCTCCTGCTGCTGCTGCTGCTGCTGTCACCCCCCCACCCCCACCACCACCACCACCACCACCACAATCCTCCGTCTTCAAAGCTGCACAGGCCGAGGAGGGCGACTGCCCCTGCTCTTGCTTAAGCAACTTAGCAAGGGGCAGCTTCACGTCCTTCTTCTCCAACTCCCTCCCCCCCTCCTCCTGCTGCTGGTCCTCGAGCATCTGCATATACTGCTGTTCCATCTCATACTCATCCTCCTCCCCTTCCTCCCGGTGCTGCTGCTCCAGCTGCTCCAGCTCCATCTGCAACAGCTCCTGCTCCCGACGTTCATCCTCCTTCCGTTGAGCTGAATCCCTCTGCAAGGGTGCGTAATAAAACTGTTGGTTCAACCAATGCAAATCCTCGGGGGTCGTCTCCCCCTTTCTCATCCTATTCAGAGCAGCAATAAACTCGGCGTCGTCCTGCCGAAACACCTTCGTCAGCTCAATCACCCTCAAATCCAACTCCCACCACACATCAGATTGCAACGCCAGGCCCCGATTCGAAAAAAGCATCTCCTGCCTTGCCTGCCGAGGAGGACCCCTTCCCCCTCTATACCCCCTCTGTTGCTGCTGCTGGTGTGACCCGGCCCCGGTGCTTATCACAGGCATATGCCAAAATTCTCTGTGACGAGGAAAAACCCAATTTTCCGGCCGGACGAAATCGTTGGTGGTATAACTAGGGTCTTCCGGCACAGGAGGAAGCTGGGCAAAGTCCCCTACAAAAATAACCTGCAGCCCACCAAAGGGCGCCATATTCCGACGGACCTGCTGAATTGTATCATTCAAAGCTTCGAGCATCTCCCCACTCAACATGGAAATTTCGTCGATAAACAACACCTCATAATGCTTGCTCCAGCGCTGCTCCACGTTTTTGTCATGCCCGAACATCCTTCCAAAATTGTCCCATGACCTAGGCACACCCACCCCCGTGGCCGTATGCAATGTAGTTCCATCGATATGCGTGCTTGCAATACCAGTACTCGCCGTCACACATACCTTCTTCCCATACTCCGTGCCATAATGCGCCTTCAGCAGCTTAATAATCAAGGTAGTCACATAGCTTTTCCCCACCCCACCCGAGCCCGTCAGAAAAACATTATTCCGTCGCACCACCACTTCTTCCAGCGCCCTGCGTTGGAGCACATCAAGCTTCACGCCCGGGCACGACCGCACAAGCTCTGCATCCAACCAACCCGTTTGAATGGGCTGCGCGCGAGCGGCAGGCGTGTCGTCCAACCAGCCTCCCGGGGGCGCGTCAAAGAGGTTTTGGCCGCTATCCTCACCACCCCCTCCCCCATCCCCACCACCACCACCACCACTATAAGAAGAAGCAGCACCACCACCACCGCCGCCGCCACCACCACTTACCCCACAGCCAGGGCCCGACGCTGAATAGGACGATCGGTATTGCTGCTGTTGTTGGGAAGGAGACAGGAAGGTCGACGAAGCAGAAGCAGGGCTAGCATTGTACATGTACGGCGCGTGCTGCGGCCCAAACGCCTCGTTTAGGTATGCCTCCGCCTCCGGCCGCGTAACGAAGAGATTAAGCGTAAATCTACTGCCTGGGGGCCTTGCTGCCACGCTTGCTTGCACGCTGGAAAAGTTGGTAAAGATGCCGGTCGCAGGGTGAGGGTTGGGATTAGGTTCGCCGCCGCCACCTCCAAGTACGCCGCCGCCAGCGTCCTCGAATCGAATGGCATAAAAAGGGGTCGCCATGCGCCTTTACAAGGCGGAGATGGCCGTCCTTCGATGTGGTGGGTGGGTGGGTGGGTGGTTTGTAAGCTTGGATTGTGCTTTGTGTAGTGGGAATGGGGCGCATAATGATGGCATTGTAGGTGCCTAGTTGCGGAACGCAGATCAGCTGTTTCCACTTTTCTTGCTTAACCACTTACTCAACCACACCCAGGACATGCACACACACACACAGGCTACGTACGGGTAGAGAGCTTGCTTGCCTTGGACCCTGCACAAGCTTTCCGCGCACGACCTCAGAAACCTCCTGCCTCCCGGCAAACTGCGCCCCTTCCCATCCCCCTTTCCGACCGCGTCCTGCATGCGACTACTGGCCTGGGCCAAGGCAGCATCCAGCGCAAGGCTCTCAGTAACGACCTCCTCGAGCTCTTTCGTGTCCCCCTGGTCATCGATTGATAGAACGCACAGGCCCAGGAGCGGCCATCTCCCAGTGCCCTCCAATCTCCCCATCTCCACACCTCTGCGCTGGCAGCAGCAGCGGGACCTGATTATGCTGGCAGCAAGTGGAAGCAACGACAACGATGCTGGTGCTACTCCACCTTCCCCACCAGCCGAGGCACTGACGGAGAAGGAGTTGAAAAAACTCCGCAAGAAGCAAGCCAAGGAGGCTAAGCGGGAAAAGCGGGAAGGCAAGGACCTGTCGCTCAAGCCCTGTGACTTGTGCCATCGGGATCGTGACCTTTTGATTCGATGCCAGATTGACACGTCATTAAATTGGTTCATGGTATGTGGGAAATGCTGGAAGGACGTGAGCGGTGGGGTGGCGGATGGTGACGCGGCCCACCCGCACTACCGGTACGGCGGGCTTTGGAAGGCTAGATGAGTCAAAAGAAGAGCGGTTGAGAAAGTGGTATGATAAAAGGAGAATGAGTGTATAGATACTGATGTACAAAACGCTTTCCAAAACAAACCAAACAACAAAAAGAAAACCCCAAGTATAAACGGCTTTCTTTTCTTCCTTCCTTTTATCACTTTACAAATCATCATCACACAACCCCTTCCTAAACACAAGCGAGATCACATCCCCACTTTTCGTTCCCATCACCAGCCTCTCCTCGTTATGCTGCATGCAAATCACCTTGGCACTCAAAGTTGACTCCATGTCCTCCTTCCGTTGAATCGCAGGCTCCAGCAGATCACACCTGATCCTCCCCCCCGGCCCTCTCGTACTCTCATCGCTATAATTCGGCCGCAGATGCAAATTATTTCCCCATCCTCCAGAAACAAACTGATTCAAACTAGAAGCAACCCCACTCTCTTCCACCCACCCTTCTTCAAATCGTTGTCCATTTACAAGCACGCCCGTATCCTCCTTCGCAACCTCAGGCGAAAAATCGATCAAAGGCCGCCCTTTTCCAACCGCCAAAACCCCATCCCAATCAACACTCACCATCCTCCCCGTCTCCTTCGACAGCGACAAGCACTCCACGGCATACAAGCCATGATTCGCTACCACCCCCTTTAAGTTCCCCGAATCCAGCTCATACTCTCTCACCATCCCATCATAACACCCAGTAAATAGCCGATTCCTCACACACTCCACGCTCCGAATCTCTTCAAAATGATTTGGATGCACATACCTCATTAGCACCTCTCCTGGTCGTCGCAGATCCCACGCTTTGCACGTCGAATCTGCTGAGCCACTGATTAATAAATGTCGGTCCATGTCTAAATGCAGCGCTCGAATCCATGACGACGAATGCGCCTGAAATCCAATCGCTGTCTTCCACGAACGGTCCGCGTCGTAAATATCCACGTAACCATAAGACGACGAAGCAATCATCAAATTACCTTTATCACCACCGCTGCTGCTGCTGCTGCTGCTGCTGCTGCTGCTGCTGCTATCGTCCTCGCTGTTGAGCTCGCTCTTTTCCCAGCTGTTGCTGCCCGTGTCAAGGCTCAATCCCCAGACACTAGCGGTGTGATGCTTGATCCACGTATTCTCGGAACCCCTCGTCAAGTTGATGATCCGGAGGGATTTGTCGTCTCCAGAGACGACAAGCTTTGTAGGAGCCCCTGGTGACACCTTCATGTTGTTGATCCTACCATTTTCGGTACGCCCAGGTATCTCACTTAGCGCGTTCATGATCCGCTGCGGGCCTTTTCTGACAGAGATTTTGCCTGAAGCATCGGCTCTGAAAAGGCCGACGTGGCGTCCCATGGCAGCAAGCATGATCTCGCGCCCTCCAATCTTCGAAAGGACGATGGATGTCACCGGTCCCGACCACACTTCGCCTGCACCTGTGCGCCTCCAGACCAGCTGCTCTTGTATAGTTTGAACGGGCTGCGCCCGGCGCCAGTTCATCTCGGCCTCGGCGTGCTGTAGAAAGGTGGAGCGGAAGCACGTCTTGGTCGCGTCGTCGGCGTCAGTGTACGCTCGTGTAGAAGGCAAGGAAAATCCATGCTTTAGGGCTGCATTGCTTTGATTGCACGAGGAAGAGGATGCATTCAAAGAAGAACGCAAGCCAGGCCACCGCCGCGCGCACAAATCGAACCAATGCTGCTGGTGGGCGACGTTTTTGTGCAGGGGCTGGGAACTGGTGCTGAAGGACAACAGATCCCGCACGGAAAGAAACCCGTACAGGAGACCGCTCACGTCTTGGCTGAGAGGTGCAAACCGATCAATGGGGCTCGGGATTGGGGTTGAAGGCTGTGGCGGAAGGTCGTTGGCGGCGGCGGTGGACGCCTCCATGACTGTAGTGAGAGATGGGGGAGGCGGCGTAGGGGAGGCGGGGGATTTAAAGTGAGAAAAACGAGTCAAGGAGATCACGGCGCTGTCAAATTCGGGCGCTCATATGCCTACTAAGATGTGGCAGTAATGTCCTTGTCTAATGTGGTGCCATTGCTGTATAGCATTGGTTGGAAGTCAAAGTGAGAGCAGGGTGGTGTGGTGGGGGCCTAGTTGAAGCGCGTGCGTTGGAAAAAAATCGGTCGATACGTTCCCCACTTTTGGCACGACCACAGCAAAGCATTTCAGCCAAGATAACGTCCATGACTGCGACATTAGCTTTGTTATGTTTGTGTCGCTGTCCTTGGCCGGTTTTCAATGTCCGTCTGAATGACTTTAGAGCGCCAGTTGCAAAGGCATTTTATAACCTCGGACGCGGTGGTCAACACTACACAAAGTAAAGCAGACGACCTACCATACGTTAATGACTAATTTGGTGTACTTTTCTTCTTTGCTAATTTTCTTGTCTTCTCTCTAACCTCTTCAAATACTTCTGCTGCTTTCTTCCACTCCTTTTCATTTACGTGCCATACCGCTGACGATGCAAGACATCCGGCAGCTTGCTCACAATCTTGATCCACGGCTCCTCCACCACCAACACCTCGTCGGGCCCCATAGCCTGCACCGCCAGAACACCCTGATACCCCAAATGCAGCTTAAAATTCCATGCCTCCTCCTTCTCCTCCACGTGCGCCGGTCGCCTTGCCAACCTCGCCGTCTCTGCGGCCGCCGCCGCTGCGGCCACCATCTGCTCCCGCATCTCTTCCTCTTCCGCAATGCTCTCCCCACGGGTCCTTCGCCTGCCTCCATTCGCTGTAGGCGCTGCTTCGATCCCACCTTGCGCAGCTGCAGCTGCTTCTGCCGCCGGTAGTAACCCTCCCTCGGCTTCCTCGCCCTTCTTCCCTTCCTCCTTCCTCTTTTGTTTCTTCTGCTTCATCGCTGCGACCCATGGTGGGTTACGCTTGCGAATCCCTTCCCTCTGCGCAAGCGCCGCAGGATGCGTCCTGGGCAAGAGCTGGACATGCCGGCCCATTGGTCGGTCTAAGTCCACGTAGCAGACAAAACCGAACCCGTGTAAAATTAAGGCATTGGGTGACTCGGGGTTAAAACACACACCCAACACACAATCATGCCTGTCCAACAACTCCTTCGGCAAGCGATGCCCAAAGTCCTTCGACCACTCCGTCAACTGCTGCGCGTCCGTATCAAACAAATAAAATCGGTTAGACACACACGCAACCACCAACACGTCCGCCTCCGGGTGATACGCCAGAGCCGTCGGGGCCGAATCCAACCTCGGCAACCGCCACGATAACACCAACTCCCTCCCTCCCTCCTCCGCTGCCTCCTTCTTCTTCTTCTTCCCTCCAACAGCAGGAATTGAATAAATCTCTACCTCCCCATTCCACCTCCCCACAGCTACCGAACGTCCACCCTGACTACACGACAATCTTACCACCCCCCTCCCCTCCGCCCCCCCCGACGTCGCATCATCCCTCGCCTCCTCCACTACTGCAGCAGGCAACTCCAATCGCAGCCGCAACACCCTTCCTCCCCCGGTCCCTAGCACCAGCGTCTTTGAGTCCGGGGAGAAAGCTAGAGCAGTGACACCCTTCCCCACCCCCGCCTTTTGCATCGCCGCGGGCTTCCGCCTCTGTAGCTCCACCCGTCCCCCTCCCTCCCTCCCGACCTCATCCTCCTCCTCTTCCTCCATTTCTAGCTCAAAAACCCTCAATTCCCCCCCCGTCGCATACGCCAAAAATCTGCCATCCGGCGACAAGGCCGAACAAACAATCAATTCTCCTTTTGCTGCCTGTATCTCCAAAGCAGGAGAAGGCTCATGTCTAAGCACCGCTGCTGTCTCCCCCTTCGTCGCCCCCAGCCTCCACAAGTGCAACTTCCGATCGTGCTGCATCAGCAACAACCGTGCCGGGTGGCCCGGGGCCAGACTCGCAAGGGGATGATAAGGATAAGGAGCGATATACCGAGGTCTCATATGCGCAAAAGCACTAACAGAATAAGTACACAATTTGGTGTCCTCCCCACCCGAAACCAGCAGGTAGGACTGCCTTCCCTCCCCTCCTCCCCCTCCCTGCCCTCCAGACGACTTGCGCACCAAGGCAAGAGCTCGCAAATCGTGGCTGTGCGCGCGGTTCGACGCGGTGACAACCCACTTCCCATCTGCTACTTCCACCTCCTGCTGCTGCTGCTGCTGCTGCTGCTGCTGCTGCTGCTGTTGTTGTTGAGAAGAAGGCTGCCGTCTCAAACAAACCAACTTACTATCCACCCCGGAAGCAAACACCGTATCGCCCATCGGGCTGGCTTCCAAGGCCAAGACATCCGCCTCGTGCACGGTAAAAGACTGTTGTAATGTCCCTAAAGCTCCATCCCAAAAATGGATGCTCCCCAAGGAATCACCACTCACCAGAGTACCGTCACGAAGGGATTTCAAACACCAGATCATAGCAGGGTGCACGCTATTCCGCGCTTCCACCGTCATGCGATAGGCGTTGTGCCCGGTAACAGAGTCCAGATGGCGGATGGTCCCGTCAATGGCACCGACGAACAGACCGGGTTGTTGCGAGGTGGAGGAGGAGGAGGAAGAGGAGGAGGAAGAGGAAGGGATGGAGGACAAAGGCGACGCTTGCCACGCCACGGACAACACCCGCGCATTTACCGTCGGTAAGGCCCGTGAAAATTCCAAGGCATCGTCCGCGGTGCTAAAAAGCTTGACCGAGCCATCCTCGCAGCCCACGGCCAGCAGGTCCGAATCGGGCGCTGCGGCCAAGGACCATACTGCCCCACCGTACGAATCCCGCCGATGCCTCACCCGCATGCCTGTCACGTCAATCTCCGAAATGGACGTGTCCAAGCTCCCCGCAAAGAGCCGTGCCTTCGCACCTTGCACATCGCGAGACCAGGCCAAAGCGCGGATGAGCCCCTTCTTGCCTGGTAGTGGCACGACGCCCACCACCCGAAACTTTTCTAGGACAAGGCGAATTTCCACCGCGCCGCTCTCCCGAGCCACGGCCAGCAAATGTCCGGAAGCGCTCGTGGCCATGCATACGACCGCTTGTGGCTCCCAGTCCAGGAAGCGACACCGGTGGATGTGTAGCAAGTGCTGCTCGGTCGCGTCCGCCTCGGTGGCCCCTCCTGCTACTGCTGCTGCTGCTGCCCTGCCCGCCATGCCTTCTTGATTTGTGTTTGCTCCTTCTTGTACAACCACGAGGGCCCTTGCCGCCGCCGCCGCCTTTTTGTCCGGTGTTACAGGCGGGTTGCGGAGCGCCAACACCATCTGTGTATTGTGAAGGGAGGGAGGGAGGAAGGGGATGGTGAGAATGGGCAAGATACTAGAGGGGGCGATGTTATATGGCATGAAAGAGACACCACAGTCGCGTTTCAGGACCGAAGACTCTGGCAACACCCGCATTCCCTTCCCAGAGTCCCCAGCAGAGTCCCCAGCAAGGTGTACGTGCAGTGGCTGTGTCTTAGGAAGGGGCAGGAGTCAAGTTAGAGGTGGCATATGGGCAACCGAGGAATTGTGTGGGTAGGAAGGCGAAGCGCCCACGGCACACACACGATGATGATGCGACGCCACCTTCTGCTTTTTACAAGCAACCCCACCAACCCACCACCACCACAACACACACAGGGTTCAGAGGGCTCCATGCGCGTTGTCTTGCGTGGCTGTCCATTGGACGGGGAAGGAAGCGCAGGGGTTTAGAGGGAGACAGGACGGAAGGCACCCACCCACCCCTAACACACACACCCATCAGGCAGGCTTACCATCATCATGACCCAAGACCTTTTGCGACGCCGTACACTCACGCTCTCTCTTCCTTCCCCCTTCCAACACAGACTCTGTCGACCACATTGGCAATCGGGCGTAGCAGCAGCAGCAGCAGGGCAAGATGAACGGCCAGCAGCCCTACGGATTCCCTCCTTCCCATGGCATGTAAGTGATGATCGTCTGGTTGCTCCCCCTACCTCCCTCCTTGCGTGTGCTGTCACACACACTGACGCCCCCGCCTCCCTCCTTCCCCACCCACCCCGCGTCATCCGCAGACCGAAACCAGAAAGCCGGAGGCCCGCCCCCTACGCACACGGCGTCCATGGTGATGTTACTAGCCAGCCTTCCCTCCCTCCCTCCTCTCTCCACACACCCCCTCTCCTTTCTCTCGCAGACTTCCAACAGTACACCCCACTCACCTCACACATCTACCACACCCCTTCCCCTTCCCAACACAAACAGGCTGCCCCCCATGATGATGGGCAGGCCTCCTCCCGGTTACCCCCCGCACCAAGGCTACGGCATGCTCCCTCCCCCCCGCCCTGGCTTCATCCCCCCAGGCGCCGCCCTCCTCCCTCCCCCCACCATGATGATGCCTGCCGGTATTCCTCCTGCAGGCCTTCCTCCCTCCCTCCCTTCCCCCATCCTGGCCGCGCCCATCATCCCTCTTGCCCCTGCTGAAGACCCAGCAAATTGGACTGATCACGCCGGACAAGATGGCAAGACGTACTACCACAACCGCGTCTCCAAAGTGAGCACCTACGATAAACCCGCCTGCTTGCAACCCCCTCCTAAAGCTGCAGCTGTTCCTCCTGGGCCCCCTTCCTCCCTCCCGCCCTGCCGCTGGAAGGAGTACAAGACCGCGGAAGGCAAGACTTATTATAGTGATGGGAAGGAATCTCTGTGGGTCGAACCGGAGGAACTGAAAAAACACAAGGCGAAACAAGCGCGGCGTGACGCAGGGGAGGAGGAGGAGGAGGAGGAAGGGGTGGAGGTGGTGGGTCAGGTAGCACCAGCTGTAGCACTGGCGCAGCAAAAGGCGGCGGTGGAAACGATTGAGGTATTGGATGATGGTAGCGAGGATGAGGGGGAGGGAGGGGGGGAGGGAGGGGTGGGTGGAGGAGGAGGAGGAAGAGCAGCGCCGAAGAGTGCGTTGGCGGCGGCTGTCTTGAGGGCAGCTGTGAAGCAGGAGCCGCCGGATGATGATGATGGGAGGCCGAAGACGTTTAATACACATGAAGAGGCTGTGGCGGGTTTTAAGCAGATGCTATATGACAAGGGGGTGAGTAGCACGGCGAAGTGGGCTGATATGCCGAAGTTATTAAGTAATGAGCCTGTGTGGGGCAGTTTGAAAACAGGGGAGAAGAAGCAGGCGTTTGCGGAGTACCAGACGAAGAGGATGAAGGAGGAGAGGGAGGAGAAGAGGGCTAGAGTGAGGAAGGCCCGGGATAACTTTTTGAAGATGCTTGCGGAGTGTGTGGAGATTGATTCGAAGTCGAGGTGGAGGGCGGCGGAGGAGCTCTTGGCTGATGATGTACGGTTTAAGACTACTGAATTGTCTAGTCATGATAAGGAGGATGTGTTTAATGATTTTATTACGGAGCTTGCCAAGAGGGAGAAGGAGGAGAGGAGGTTGAATAAGAAAGCATTTGCGGCTCTTTTGAGGAAGTATGCTGGTTTACCCAAGGGGGAGGAGGGAGAGGAAGAGGAGGAGGAGGAGGAGGAGGAGAGGATGAGGTTGGTGAGGGGGATGGGATGGAGGGAGGCGCAGGAGGTGTTAGATGTTCGGGCGAGAGGGGATGAGGAACGGAGGTTGAGAGATTTGGTGGAGGAGGTGGACCAGAAACATGCGTTTGAAGATGTGTTGGAGGAGCTGGAGAAGCAGCATCAGAAGCAGAAGCGGGCGGAGAGGGAGGAGAGGCGGAAGGTGGAGGAGGAGAGGAGGGGAAGGTTTCGAAATGTCTTGGTGAGGCTGGCAGAGGAGGGAGTTGTGGAGATAGGGAGTAAGTGGAAGGGTCTCAAGCCTGTTATAGAGCAGGAGGAGGAGTACAAGGTGATGATTGGTCAGGGAGGGCCGACGGCTGCTGAGTTGTTTGAAAAGTTTGTGGAGGAGTTGAAGGGGAGGTTCGGGGAGGATAAGAGGAAGATGAGGGATTATTTGCCGAGGGCGGGAGCGGAGGTGACTCCTGAGTGGACGGTAGAGATGTATGTGAGTGAGATTAGGAAGGCGTTGGGTGAGGAAGAGGAGGGGGGGAAGGAGGAGGGGGAGGAGAGGGAGGAGGAGGAGGGGGGGGCGGGGGGGAAGATGGAGAAGAAGGAGGCGCGGACGCGGAGAGCGCGTAAGCAGATGATGGCGGAGAGGCCAAAGCAGAT
>Ga0105055_10011670_pt1 | contig 10813 bp, 12 predicted proteins | sample BON03_FD_78090 | JGI IMG/M metagenome (GOLD analysis project Ga0105055, IMG submission 78090) | Freshwater microbial communities from Lake Bonney liftoff mats and glacier meltwater in Antarctica - BON-03 | ecosystem: Environmental > Aquatic > Freshwater > Ice > Glacier meltwater | place: Lake... | reverse complement strand
GCAGCACTGTTCTTAGTGGAGCAGGTCGGAATGTAAGCGCCAAAAGTGGAAGAGAGAAGCGGGCTCTCCTCCTCAGAGGAGGAGAGCCACCTGTAAACACACACGCAGACTCATCCAACCAACCACCAACCCAACCACACACGCACACATGAGGAGAGCCACGAGGAGGAGAGCCACCTGTTGAGGAGAATCTTATACGATTCGAGCGAAATTACTCCAGACATTCATAGACATAATCCGTACTTTTGATTTCACTCAACGCAGCTCCGTTCAGGGAAAGAAATGAACAATTTTCTGCGAGAAGGTGGGGTATGATTGTGTTCTTGGGGTATCTTTTTGGAGGAGTGATAACACAGGGAAAGGGAGCTTCAATCTGTGGAGAAAGACAGTATCTTTTCCCCCTGCTGCTGTGGTTCGTTCTCTTTGACCCAACATCTGCAATGCTACCGAGCTGCAAGGCGGCCGCCTTCGCCCTGCCGCCCTTGGCCTCATACGCAGGGCGTTTCTTACGGTTGTCAGAGAGAGGCTGCAGTGCACTGTCCTCCTCAATGATTTTCTCCTCACGCGCCACGATGCCAACACAAGGCAAACATTCACCAGTCCCGATTAATGCGTGGCCCATTTTTGCGCGCGAACCCCTGATGGTGCTGCGTGGAGGCGCGCGAGAGCGGCAAGGCGAACGCTCACTATCTGTGGCTTCAGCCAAGACTAGGACCTCTGGTGCAGTCAGCGCAGACGATGACGACAGTATGGGCGGCGACGGCGGAGGGAAGGCGAGGGCAAAAGAGCCGAGAAAGTCAAAGGGCGATTTGGTCGACATCGACGTCTCCACAGGACAAGAGATAAGGAGAAGGGCTAGGGGCAGGGGAAGATCGCTCGCAGGTTACGTGATGCGGGAGGATGGAGACTGGGTGCGGCAAGTTGGCGACACTGACTCTTCCACGCAGCCAGGCAAACAATCCCCTAAGCAACAAACACTCTCTCCCTTTCTCGCGGACAGAGCCCGTAAGGGCGACAGCCAGACCCGCATTGCCGATAGTGAAATAGGTCGTGAGACAAGTGACGTTGATACGAGTGCTCCAGCAACCTCCCTACACGACGAGCTGAGCGGTGAAGGACGCATCGCAGACGAGGTCCTTTCGGCAATGGGCGCGATGGATCATTTTGAGATCCCCCCTCGCGATGAGTCGTTGTGGGAGGATCTTCCCTCCAAGGTTAGACTCTGTATTTGTACAGTTCCCGAATCTCCAGAATACCCTGCCTCCGCAGATTCTCCTTTTTCCCTTGCATCCTCCTCCCCCCCTTCCTTTCCCCCCCGTCTTTTTTTTTGGACAATTCCGACTTGAGTTTCGTATTTTTAATTCCGAATTCCCCACGTGGCCCGTGGCTCTCGTGTTTCCCCGTATTTTGCTGTCTGGCATGCATATTCGCTCATACACACCCCATGTCTGACATGCGCATTCATGCTTACACCTCCTTCATGCATACACCCCCCTTTCCCACCATAAAACCATGCAAACATGGACGTGGTTGCGCAGTGGATTGTGTTCAGCGATCTACATGTGTCGCGCACCTCTTTGGCAACCTGCCTGCAAGTCCTTGAATTTGTCCACAACGAGGCCACCACACGAAATGCGGGCGTCATTTTCCTCGGCGACTTTTGGCATGAGAAGGTGCGGTGTGTCTGTCTCAATTGTGCCCTGGATCCAAGTGTCGTTGCGTTGCAAGGGTCGCGTGCGTCACGGCCGTCTCATATCCAAGGGTGTGCACTGAGAGAGAGTGCTGAGAAGGAGAGCAAGGTAATCGGGGTGCACGGGGGCGAGGCGCAACACGCCGAAGATGCCGTGCGTCATTGGTTAGCAAACCCACCTACCCAAATGATGCGGGGCAGCTCTGGCGTGTTGTGCCTCGCCGCAGCGCGCCCACCCCGACGCTGCCGCACACCCACTGGAATCTGTCCATGACATTAGTTCCCTAACGCCACCGCGGCCACTTGTGTTACCATTGCGCACCTTACAAGCGACGCCGCGTGCCACTTGGGTTACCACTGCGCACCGGTCAAGTGTCGGTTTCCTTTCGGTGGTTCCCTTTTGGACACATGCATCTTGATTTTTTTACATTGACCAGTATGTCGGTCCTGTTTTCAAACAAAACTGTGTCGGTCCTGTTGTTGAAAAGGGGGACGGTCTCTGGTGCGGTAATTGAGGTCGTGTGTGGCACATACTCCCAATATTCCAAAATAGGTTAGTTTAATGTCCTAATATTTCAGAATATTTACTTTAGGGTACCCTGTTTGTGACTTTTGGGGACATTACTCTCTCTGGGCTCCATTTAATTCCACAAAAAACATTAATAGGATGTCTTATGCTGAGCACTCTTGACGCCCCTCAACGTTCATTTTGAGTGTCTAATAGCGAGTGTCTAATAGCGAGTGTCTAATAGCGGGTCCTTTCGCGGCTTAGCACCACTGCGCCGCGCCGCGTGGGGAACATCTCAAGGGCTATTTATAACATCTGAAGGGCCATCTAATTGGGTATCTAATCGGAACAGGGCATTTTACGGGTGGAGAGTCTCAATTCCATATTGCTTGCCCTCCGTAAATGGTTTGCTCGCCGCCCCATTTCAGATCTTGCGTTTGGGATGCTGTAAGATGGCGTGTTTCATGCGGGCAACCGGCTCGCGATGAATTACCATGAATTGCCTTCTGTCTTGCCTTTCTTGTTGCCTTTCTTGCCATGAATTGCCTCCTGTCTTGCCTTTCTGCAGCAACAAGCGCTACTGATGCATGCCATGCTGCAAGGCGGCAAGTAGCGCTACTGATACATGAGTTGCATGCATGCCCGGCATGCATGCCCTGCATGCATGCCCTGCATGCATGCCCTCCTGCTCCATGCTTCTGGACGTAGCGTAGTAGACATATTTTATAACTTCAAATGCACAGGCGAGTGCCAATGATAGCGCTGCCCGGTAATCACGATCAGTCAACCCTCAACGGCGAGGTCTTCTTCTTCTAAGCCCCCCCCCCTCCTCCCCTAATCAAAAAAGATGGTGCGCTGTGGCGAAGGCGGGATGGGAGAGCTTAGCCCTCCCAATTTTTTTGCACAGTGTGCTCTTGCAGGTTGAGTTAAAGGCTTTGTGGGGTCATCTCCCCAAAATGTTGCGTTTGCAAGCTTTGTGGGATCATTGAAGCAAGATCTCGGTGGAGTTGTCGATATGGTGTGTGTGTGTGCTTCGATATGGTGTGAGTGTGCTGGGCTCACATTGGCGTAAGAGCAACAGATTGGAGCTGGGCGCAACAGATAGTACGTGGCCGCAACACACGTTTCCTGCCATATTGATAGGGCATGGGGTGGGTCAGGTACACGCGCTAACGCCACTTTCACTGGTGATGCCATACTGCCGCGTCATCAGCAAACCCACTGTGCTCTTAGGCGCGCTCTGGATGCCATACTCGCGAGATTTGGAACTTCTGCGTGCCACCATGGCGCAATTGACGGCAAAAGACACTCCGCCGCCGGCAAGCACACTGAATGGCCCTCATAGCACTTGCCTCACACCAACAAGCAGGCTGGGGCAGGATACGTGGCCTGATCCAACTCACAGGCCTGATGCAACTCACAATCTTGCACGTCATGAGCAGCGCGTGTCAGAGCAGCAAGTGTCGGCCATTTTCTGCCACGTGGATGTGATTGGAGCTGACATGAGTGGCGGTGTGTTTGCGGAACGCGGCCTAGCAGTCAACGATTTTCCTGCCCACCTTCCTGTCTACACTGGACACTACCATAACCCTCACTCACTTTGGGGCCAAGAAGGTTCTCGACTTCATCCCATTACCTATGTCGGAAGTCAGTGGCAGACCAGTATGAGCGAGGCTCACGAACTCAAGCGCCTGCTGCTCCTTGATTCTGAGAAAGCATGGTCGGTAGTGGAGGATATTCCCGTTGCCATTGGTCGGCGCCATTTCCGGGCGACTTCCTTGTCGCATCTCCGTGATAATCTGGCCGACTGGAAGCCTCGCAAGGGTGACAGAGTGCAAGTTCGTGTCGAGAGTGGTATGAGTTCCCTCCTCCCCCCTCTCATACACACACATCGCATATAGAAGTTGTGTTCTGACACACACACACAAACACGCAGCGCCCGACACGCGCCTTCATGCCCGCAACCTGTCGCTGCCTCCAGGCGTGTCGCTCGAAATCGTGGAAAGACCCGCGCAAAGAATAGAGGCTCGGGTGCCCAGTGCTGACACTCTCGATCCGCTCTCGCTCTTGCACCAATACTTTGCCTTTCGCGACAAGGCCACCGACAAGCTGGCGGGCCCTGCTGCCGACAATGCCACGCGTGTAGCTGCAGAGACAGTGTTGCAAGAAGCCATCCACTCTGCGCCTAGCCGCACCCAAACATCACGTGACATCGTGTTTGAAAGTGTGGAATTGCATGGATTCGGATCGTTTGGATTTGAGAGAGCAATTCGGTATCCCTTGCATTCGAGGGGTGTCGTGCTCGTCATGGGTCGTAATGAAGATGAATCTTCAGCCGACAGCAACGGCTCCGGAAAAACCACGCTGGCGATGGCGGCCTTATGGGCGCTGACCGGCTCAGCTGACGTGCGGGCCGACGGCAAACGTCTTGGGCGTAAGGATGTCGTGCATGCTTTGGGTTCTCTTTCAAGTGACCCCCCCTCAAAGCGAGCCCAACCTCCAGGCAAGCATCATCAAGACGATGAAGCTCACCATCATCGTTCTGATGACGAGGATGTGTCGATGGCTGATGCACAACTTGACGCGAAAGATGCGCAAGTCGACACCAATGGTGCACCCGCGCGACGCCGGAATTCCTCTACCTCTCGAACTTCCTCTGCCTCTGTGTGTTTGAGGGGCACACTGGATGGGAAGGCATTCGAAGTGCGTCGGCGCATGTCTGCCGGCAAGAGTGAGGCAACTGGCCACTCGTTGCGTTTGTGTCTCGATGGCAAAGATGTTACCCAATCCTCATTGCGGGATACGCAAGCAGAGCTAGAACGCATGCTGCCGGTATCAGTCCTTGCAGACGCTGTCTTCCACGGCCAGCATCTAGTGACAGGGCTGCTGGAAAAGACAGACAAGGATTTCAAATCTGCCCTCGACAACATCATACCCACTGACGTATGGGCACAAGCACAGGAGCGAGCACGCGAACGACGCAAAGAGGCCCGTGCTACCCGGGAACAGCTCGTTGGCAGAATTCTTGAGAAAGATGACCAGCAGGTGCCACTTGATGCGGCGCTATCCGACTCGCTTTCGCACTTTGATTCCTGGCACCGCGAGCATGTGCAGCAAGGTGTTGCCATGACAGAGCATTTGCAACGTCTGCAAGACGCTGCGCGGGCTGATACCTTGACGCTACCTCAGTGCCGTGCGCTGCTTTTATCGACTCGAGAGACCAAGTTGCAGCATCAAGGTGAGCTGGACAGGTTGCTTGATCCAATGGCTGCCGCGAGAACAGCTGGTGATGCGCGGCGTGCAGCACTCGAGACACACGTCAAGGTGACACAAGAGGCTGAGGCTATCGGCAAGTCACGAGTTGCTCTGATTTCGGCGCGCAAGCAAGAGCTTCACAGGGTACGGCAACGAGAGGCAGACGCCATTGCTCGCATTTCTTCGCTTGAGCTTACAGGCAAGACATGGAAACAAGAGCAGAAGTTGCGCGTGTCGACCGCCAGCCATGCGCTAAACGGTGCGCTAGCTACCTGTCATGAGCTTCGTGCTGGTGCTGCTGAGTCTCAGGCTCTCCAGGCCTCACTCCGTGTACCTCTTGTTAAGGCACTCAATGCTTCAATTCAAGAAATGGAATCAGGAGCAATTCAAGTGGCCGCAAGTGACGAGGGTGCGTCTGCAGCAAAGACGCGGTGTGCCCAATATGCTGCTCTCCAGCATGACCCAACCTGCCGACTCTGTCTACAGCCCATTGACAACCATACACACGCCCAGCATCTTCGTGAAATGACGCATGAGATGACACAACGTCAGCATCTTCTTGCCTCCTCACGCTTGCGGTTGCACGAGGCACAAGGGTTGCGTCGGCGTGCGACGCAGCTTCTTGAGGTCCACGATGAGGTTGCCTACACACATACATGTCGTGTGTGTATGGCATAGATGTCTTGTGTGTATGGCATAGATGTCTTGGGTGTATGACATAGATGTCTTGTGTGTGTCGCATAGATGTCTTGCGTGTAAGACATAGATGTCTTGTTTGTGTTGCATACATGTCTTGTTTGTGTCACGTACGTGTCTTGCATGTATGACATATATGTTGTGTTTGGTTCACATACATGTCGTGTTTGTGTCACACTCGCACACGCATCCTTCTAGAGCTGTGCATCGTTTTGGGGTGTGCAAAGCTTGGTGTGGAGCTAGTGTGTGCAAGGGTTCGTGTAGTGTGTGCAAGGGTTCTTGTAGTGTGTGCAAAGCTACTTGTCGAGCCTTGCCTTGCCGGGTGTCGAAGGCTTGATGTCGAGGCTTGTCCCGCCTGCCGTATCGTAAGTCCTTCTAGTTGCTAACTCCTTCTAGTTGCTAACTCCTTCTAGTTGCTAACTCTTTCTAGTTGCTCATTCTTGAATTGCTCGACCGCGACCCCTATAATCGTTTCTAGGACATTGCACTACCCCTATATTGTGTGTTTGGTACATTGCGCTAGCCCTGTTGGGGAATTTGGTGCTATACAATACCCCTGCTTGTGACTTTTCTACTTTTTGGCGAAAGTGAAAAAGTTGGGGGGGCTGCGCTGGTGCAAGTGTTTGTGGAGGTCCTGCACATGTTCCACTGCCTTCTCTTGTCATGTTTGAAAAGAAAAGGTTTTAGGACTGAAACGAGGACCACTTATACAGACCGGGCGCAATGAAGAACGGATGCGAAGCTCGATGCTGCACACGGCGGAAGAGGATTGGAACAAAGCTCGCACGGCTATTGCCAGCATTGAGATGGAGCACAACCCCGCGATTTCACCGCTTGCAGGAGCACGCGACGAGCTTGCACGTGCACACCTTGAAGTCGCTGCCTTGCTCAACTCCGCCGATGACTTTTGGAGTGCTTTTCATCCTCTTGCTCCGCTTCTACCTTCGCCTTCTGTACCCAGTGTAAATGGTGTAACAGATGCTGAGGGTCAAATTGCAGGTGCTCCACCAGTTGAGCTTGACACCCACGCCCGGCTGCATGTTAGCAATATGAGCGTCATGATTGATATGGACAAGATGGTATTGATCGCTCAAGAGGACCTTGATCGACTCACAAAGGCGTCTGGTGGTGCTGCTGAGGCACTCATGAGTGAGCTTCACGCACAAGACTCAAAAGTGCGAGAGCGCGAAGCTGCGCTTCAGCTTGCTCGAAGCACACTTGAAAGCTCCTCAAACGAACTTGCCCAGGTTTCTCTATCACTTCTTTTCTCTTGCGTGCCTTTTTTTCCTCATTTTTGCCTCTTGTGTGTGTGCTCACCTTGCCCAGGGTTGTCTTGATGACATGACATGACACACAGGGTTGTCTTGATGACATGCGCATAAAATGTAGAGAAATGATTATGCATCACCAATCCAACACGACGCCCAATTTTTTGTTTGCAATTTTCTTGTTTTTCACCTGAGCTTTCACCTCTCATTTGCGCAACATGTCAGCGATGGCCAGATGGAAAGACGTCACTTTTTCGTGTGTTCCTTAGCCAGATGGAGAGACGTCAACTTTTCGTGTGTTACTTTTTGCCTCCAGGTTTCTGGGAAATTTTGCCTCCGGGTTTCTGACTTCGAACATATTTTTTGTGGGTGACTCCAGATTCTTGCCAGTTTTCTGCCTCCAAAAATTTTTTCGTGGATTTTTGTTTTTTTGTTGTTTGTGATTCGAAATGGCAAAAGTCACAAACTCCGTACAGATTATCGACTTAGAGATTCGAAATGGTAAGACTACCGCCTCGTCGGGCACTCGAGGCATTGATTGAGTAATGCATGATTAGTAACGTTAGTGCTTTGCCTGCTGCTAGGTGCTGCTGCGTCTCGAGCTTGCAGAGCAGCGGCAGAGAGAGGAGCAAGAAGCTGTCTCCAAGGCGGCACAGCATGCCAAGCTTCAGAATCCTTGGCAGCATGAGCAGCTAGCTAGGCGTGCCGCTATTCAAGGTACCGACCAACTGCCTCCTTTCCTCCATCTGGGCGTGCGTGACAGCAACAGACGGCGACCGGAGGCGCGTGGCGGCGAAGCGCCCACTTGCATCAGACCATTTTACTGAGGTCCCAGAATAGGGGCAGTTTGAATTTGATCCTTGATAGTCTTTTTTTGCTTTACATTTTTGTTTTTTCGTAGACAACAAGGAACGGATGCAAGAGCTGCGACAGCAGTTGCAACAAGCCGATGCTGATGTGCTTCTTTGGGGTCTGTCCCCTTGCACTCCTTGTATTTTCATACTTGAATCTGCTAGCGTATTGCAGCGTGTAGCCTCGTTGTGGCTTGTTGTGGCTTGATGATACGGGGGCCAGACCTTAAATAATACAGGCCTTGCATAAAGGCACTCTTGCGCTTGATTGGCTTCGAATTGACATGTTGCGAGATGGACATGTTTCTTCGACTGACAGGCCGTGTAGACGAGCTCCTCGGCAAGCGTGGCCTGCAGAATTTTGTGTATGAGGTAGCTGTGGTGGAGCTGCAGCGGCGCGCCGCCAAGTATCTTGAAATTCTGTCGGAAGATTCTCTGCGGCTCGAACTTGCCCTTGACACGCAGGTCTCTTTCTCTCCTACTGCCTCCTCTTTTCCCGATACCCTGTGTCCAAATTCAAATGTGCACACACGCCACACACGCATGCCAACGTCTTTGTCCGTTTGCACGTATACTATGTGCATGTTGTGTGCGTGTGTTGTGTGAGAGTCTCTTATGTCTTGGCGTCTCTTATGTCTTGGCATGAGAGTCTCGCATCTCTTGGCACTACTTTGATTTGCGTACCTGTCATTGTGTGAGATGCGCACACTCATCTGATGCGCAAACTCATCTGGTGCGCAAACTCATCTGGTGCGCAAACTCATTTGATGCGCAAACTGATCTGATGCGCAAACTCATCTGATGCGCAAACTCATCTCTTGCGCAAACTCATCTGCAAGCACAAGCATAGAGTGCATCTGCAAAGTACCAGCATACAGTGGCAAACTTGAAATTCTTAGGTTTCCAAAGTGCAAATGAATGTACTCCTATGCAAATGAATGTACTCGGTGTCTAGACCTGCCGTGACCTGCCGTGACCTGCCGTGTCCTAATACGTCTACGTCGTATCACGCAAAATGTATGGACAGGTGGTAGAGCGACGGCTGCTGGTGCGGTTAACAGACGGCAGCTACGCGGCAAGAAGCTTGCACCAGTTGTCAGGAGGCCAATGGAGGCGGCTGTCTCTGGCCCTCTCCTTGGCCTTCTCCGAGACTTCGTTGGAGCGAACTGGCACCACCTGCAATCTTTTAGTGCTGGACGAAGTGATGCAGCATCTCGATTCCGAGGGCTGCATGCGCGTTGGAAAGCTACTTGAAGATCTCATTTCACGTCAGCTTACGTGCTTTACAACCGTTCTCGTCATTCTCCAGACGTCTGTGGGCGAGGAGCTGGGCGACGCGTTTGATCAAGTTGATGTCATTGTCAAGCGCCATGACTGCTCCTCTGTTATGTCTATTTCTGGTCAAGTTTACTAGCTCCTTGACAAGGAGCTAGTTAATTTAAGTCCCTTTGCATTCAATCAAGTAAATCTGATGTATCACGTTTCGTCAATGTAGGCAAGGCAATCTAGGTTTTCCGTGCTCGACGGCGATCTGCCAGTCTGAAAGATGCCATCCTGTGCCTTCTCTGCCAGATATTCCTCAACAGGCCCCCAGGTCCTGCGCTGTCGCAGTGGGGGGCCTTTACATCAAACATTTTTTCGCCTAGACTCTCAAAAACTGGAACGGACTGTTTAGAGCGTCCGTTCGGTATTTGAGACTCTTTTTTTTGTTTTGACCCAATGACCCAACCATGGGGTTGTGAATATGCACATGAAAGAAGAGACTGTCGAGGGGAGGTAACTTGTACATCGTGATTTTGAGTCACGAACCAACATCAGGCCAAAGCATGGCCATGTGATGTTGAATGACTCCAAGGACCTACAAAGAGCTGACGAGACGTGCAAGGTAGTAAATTGGACTGGTCAAGTAGTAAGACGCAGCCTTGTGCAGGCGTGGTGCGGTTGACTTCGAGTTGTCATAGCATGATTTGGAGTAAAGGGCGGAGCGAGAAGCTCCAGCTGATTGTCTTTCAAAATTCTGTGTCTGCGCCACACCTCCAGGCGTGGGCGAATTAGAGGTGAGATTGAACAACTAGCCTCGCGTCTGCCGCGGGTGGTGTTGACAATGATCTCGATCGGCGAAATACGCTTGAAATCCTACTTGACGAAGTCGAGGAGGCGGATGTGTGCGGATTGCATGGGTATACACAAACACACGCACACACACACACACACACACACACACCCACACACACACACACACACACACGAGCATTAACACACACACACCACACACCACACAACATGCACATACAAACACACACATACTTTCTCTCTCTCTCTCTCTCTCTCTCTCTCACACACACACACACGCAGGGGGTTTTGGCACTCGGCCTTTCTCGGGTGTACGCCCTCTGCGTTTACTCATTACGATTGGTTTCTCAACATGCTCGAGGAGGAGCAGGCGGAATTCGCAAAGGCACGCGCTGCAAGACAAGCCGCAACGCACGCTATTTCTATTGAGGTGCAGGCTGCAGGCGGTGACGCCGCGGGACTTTGCTACTAG
>Ga0105055_10011655_pt1 | contig 10820 bp, 9 predicted proteins | sample BON03_FD_78090 | JGI IMG/M metagenome (GOLD analysis project Ga0105055, IMG submission 78090) | Freshwater microbial communities from Lake Bonney liftoff mats and glacier meltwater in Antarctica - BON-03 | ecosystem: Environmental > Aquatic > Freshwater > Ice > Glacier meltwater | place: Lake... | reverse complement strand
TTGAGCGGGGTGTGTATTTTTAATAACAAATGATGCAAATGATTTCTATCACCCAAAAACATATTTCTTCCTTTCAGCAGTCTGAAAAAGGAAACTCTGATTAAATCAAAGCCAGGAATGGCCATGTATAAGAAAATTTCATCTGCATAAAAATAATTAGTTGGTGAATTATAAAATTTTACAAACATCAAGGAAAAAAGCAATCCAGTAATTAACACACCATTATTTCCAATAAATAATTTTTTATTATAATTAAAATATAAAAAACAAATACAGCAAATCAAAATAATAACATTTAAATTTGGAAGAATATTTTTGCTATAAAACAAAATGCTTAATAACATGATATATAAGCCAAATTGAATATCTATTCCATCAAACATATTGCAAGCATTAATAAATAGAAGTGCACAAAATATCGTAAATAATATAGAAAAATCTTTAAGCTGAATATTGGAAGTTGAAAAACTAAAATTTAATTCTCTTATAACAAAACCATCATTTAAAAGTAAAAAAGATAGAATAAATATAAAACTCAAAAGTAGTCTTGGGTAAACATCTAATAAAAATTTATCATCGTAAACGCCCATTATGAAAAAAAAAATGATAACAATACTTAATGAAAAATTTTCTCTAAAAGATAAAGAGTTATGATCCAACCCCAGTAAATTTGCAGTAAAATAAATTAATATACATAAGAAAAATAGCGCCCCACCGGCTGATGAAATAGTTTTTGTATGAAATTTTCTTTTTGAATCCGGCTTGTCAAAAATATTAAGCTTATGCTGAATCTTTTTAAAAAATATAAAAAATAGAATATTAATAACCAATATTAAGTAAAATAAAATTGTCATTTTAAAAAGTATTTTTTATTTTTGAAATATACAACCCAACCGGCAAAAAAGAAATTATTGAAATCCAATTATTAAAAAAGTTACCAGAGGGTAAAATTGGGAATAACCCCACAAGTAATGCTACTAAGAAAAAAAACTTCGCTTTGTCATTATTATTAATCGAGGCGCACATTGCCATTCTTAAAATTTTAAATATTTTTATTAAAATATAAAACAATGATAAAAAATAAAAAAAAGAACCCATAATTCCTGTTTCTGCAAGAAATTGCATAATTAAATTGTGTGGATGAGTTGTGCAAGAGTTCTGCTCGCTGACCTTATGTCTTTTATCACAAATTATTCGAAACATTTTAGCACCAGAACCAAAAAAAATATTTTCTTTAAATATTTCGTATGCAGCAAGTATATGATAGTGATGATCAATACTATACATATATATTGGCTTGTCTTTATTGAAAATTCCTATTTGATTTGCAGTTTTTGTAATTAGTCTTTGTTTGACGACTTCACTTTTTGTAAAAAGAAAAATAATCAATAAAATTAATATGAAAAAAGTTACAATTTTTTTAAATTTAGTAATACTTGAAAATAAATAAAAAAAAAATATTGAAATCAAATAATAAACATTAGAAACCCTCTCGCCTGATAATAGCACCAAAAAAAACAAAAAAATTATTATTAAAAGCAAGTAATAGTCCCATTGCTGTGGAATTAATTTTAAATATTTGCAATAAAAAAAGGTTCCAATCAGAATGGGAGCCATTCTGGCTACATAGCTTCCAATAATAAGCTCTTGATCAAAAAAACCAGATAATCTCCCTTCTAAAGAGCCAAGGGAATATCCAAAAATATTTTTTCCCATAAAAAACTGCAACATGCCGTCTGCTGCTACAATTGGGAGAAAGGAAGCTAATATAATAAATAAAAAATAGATTCTTTTAGGATTTTCTTCTATTAAATGTTTAACTGCTACAGCGAAAATTCCAATTCTAATAAAGAGCAATGAAGATTTTAGGGAAAAATATATATCTTCTGAAAACAATGATCTTACACTAATGTATATCCAAAATATAAAAAAAAATTTAAAAAATACATTATTAAAATAATTTTTTTTTTCTTTTATATTTTTTGCTATGAATAAAAAACATATTAAAACTACGAAAAAATCAGCTACAAAAATAGAAAATACTAAACTATAGGGAATTGCGCATAAAAGAAAAAATTGAATGCTACTTAAATTAATACTAACTGATTTTACATTTTTAGAAATCATATCTTGATAGTAATATTTTGATAATTTTTTGAGAAACATTGGGAGTTAAATACTCTCTAATTGCATCCTGCCTATCTTGAAATGCTATCGCCAAATCTAGCTGTTTGTAAATATTCTCCTTATCAACTCCAACGATAATAGATGATCCAGATTCAACTGTTTCGGGTCTTTCTGTAGTATCTCTAATTATCAAGTTAGGTTTTTTTAAAATTGAAGCTTCTTCCTGAACCGTCCCACTATCGGTGATAATGCAAAAACAATTTTTTTCTAGGTTGGAAAAGTCAAAAAAATCAACAGGATCTATTAATTTAATTAACTTATGTAATTTAATTTTTATTTTTTTAAGTCTAATTTTAGATCTTGGATGTACTGGCCATATAATGGGTTTTTTTGTTCTTTGCGCCAAGGCATTAAGCATGGCTATAATCGGTTCTAATCTTGTTAAATCATCAACATTTTCCTGGCGATGACATGTCAAAAGAAAATAATTATTTTTGCTAATTTTTAGTTTTTGCATGATATTAGATGCATTAATTTTCTGCTCATTAAAATTCATAACTTCAAAAATTGGATTGCCCGTTATAAAAATTCTTCTACGCTCAATTCCCTCTTTTACTAAGTTTTCACAACTTCTTTGCGTGTATGGCAACAAAATATCGCTAGAATGATCAATTACCCGTCGATTTATCTCCTCTGGAACAATATCATTGTACTGCCTATTTCCTGCCTCCATATGAAAAACTGGTATATGAAGTCTTTTTGCTATTATTGCAGCTAAGCTACTATTGGTATCACCTAAGACTAAAAATCTATCTGGCTGAGTTTCTATTAAAATTTTTTCTAGTTTTTTAAAAATAATGGACATTTGATTGCCAAAACTATTTTTAGCATTTAAAAAATAATCTGGCTTTCTTATTTGAAAATTTTTAAAAAAAATTTTATTTAAATTATAATCATAATTTTGTCCTGTATGGACAAGAATATGACTGGAGTATTTATCTAATAAAGGAATAATTCTTGAAAGACGAATAAATTCAGGTCTAGTTCCAACAATGGTCAAAATTTTCATATATTTATTTTATCAATGAGCATTTCTAAAGTAGGCGTTTTTTTATAAATTGATTGTTTCCATATTTTTGAGAGTAATTTTTTATATTTTGTAGACAATGTTCTATTTATTTTGGAACTTGATATCGATGGATTTATTTTTACATTTTTTTGCTTATTGCATTTATTGAATAATTTTAACAATTTAAATTTACTGATAATATTTTTTGGAGTTAGATGAATAATATTTGGTATTATAATTTTATTTTCGATGATCGATATTAAAACGTTTGCAAAAGCGTTTGTCGTTAGACCGTTCCATAAATGATTTGTGTACCCGTTTAAGATACTGTTTTTTTTTTGCTTTAAAAACCATTCGTATAAGGAAAAAGAATTGCCTAATTCTTTTCCTATAATAGAAGTTCTGAGATTAAAAAAATTTTTTCCGGCTACTTCCCCTAGGCTCTTAGTTTTTCCATAAACATCGGTAGGGTTGTGTTTGGAATGTTCATCATACTTTCCTTTTGAACCATCATAAACACAATCGGTGGCAATTTGATAAATCCTATTTGTTCGTGAAAACTTATTGTACAACTGATGAGGAAAAATACTATTTATATTAATGGCATTGAGTACTGAAACATTGTTCATCTCATTTATTTTTGGTTTTATTATTCCAATACAATTAATAATTACTGTGTTGGCAGTAACAAATTTTTGCAAAATATTTACATCATCTTTTCCAGCGTCAAATTTAAAGAAGCAAATTTTATTGTTAAAAGTAAACAATTTAGCTGACTTTTTATTTCTCAAACTAGCAAATATAGCATAATTTCTTTGATGAAATACTCTTAGCACTTCTGACCCTAGCATGCCCGTAGCTCCAAGTATTAAAACGTTTTTTTTTTTATCTTTCATTAATTACCCAGGGATCCCAAAATCTAGAATCAAACCTATAATCATCCTTCAAACTTAATTCTAAAGAAGAAGTCGAAAAAATTAGTAATTTAGCATTATCTGATAAAGACATACTGCCATTCGCGTAACCTTTGGGTATGTATAAAATTTCTGGCTTAGTTTCGTTTAATACCCAAGTAAAAATTTTACTTTTTTTATCTGGTTTCTTAAAATTTTTTATTTTAACGCAAGAAATTTGAAAAGAGCCTTGAATGCACATTATAAATTTTGATTCTTTTTTATGACCGTGCCAAGCTCTAACAAACTTATTTTGAAAATTGCTGACAATGTAAAATCTTTGAATTGAACTAAACTTAAATTCATTTGAAAAAATTAAAAAACCTCTATTGTCGTATTTGATGCCTCCGGTAATTAATTTTGGTTGCATAAATTATTTCTTAGAAAAAATTTCTAAATATTTTTGATTAGTATATCGCGGATTGTTTAAATCTTTAATTCTTCCAGATTCTAGTGTTTTTTTAAGCTCATTAATACCATAGGCAACTGAATAAATAGCCTTAAATCCTAAAATTTTTCTAACTTTTGCATCACTTACCTTATAATTTCGTGTATCTTGAAACTTGGCATTTATTTTTTTTAACTTAGCGCTTTTAAAGTTATTTTTAATTTTCTTGGCAATATCAATAATCTTCATATTTTTGTAGCATAAATTGAAGACACCTTTTTTATTGCTATTCAAGGCAAATATTACAGCTCTTGCAGCATCTTTGACGTGCAGCAAAGGACGATACTGCGCACCTCCAAATACTTCCATTTTTTTTTCACTAAAAGCCTTAGCACATAAAGTATTCACAACTAGATCCATCCTGGTTCTTGAAAATTGATCGCTTAAACCAAAAAGAGTTCCCAGTCTAAAAATAACTGAATTAGTTCCTTCTAACACCTTTTCTGCATCTAGCTTGGTTTGCGCGTAAATAGATAGTGGATTGGTTTTAGAATTTTCACTTAGCAGTCCGTCTTGGGCTCCATAAACAGAACAGGTGGAAAAAAAAATTATTCTTTTCTTAAATATTTTTTTTAAATATTTAATACTATCTAAATTTATTTCTTTAGTAACTAATGGATTAATATTACAAGCACCATCTCCAACAATAGCTGCTAACCAAATGACAGCATCATATTTTGAAATAATAGACTTTAATTTTTTTTTATCTCGAATATCACAATTGATAAAGTTGCAATTTTTAAAATATTGCTCCTCGTACAGCAAGCTATCTAATACTGTAACTTGAAATTTTTTTTTATTTTCAAGGAGTAAATTTACAATATTACCTCCTACATATCCACTTCCACCAACTACTAAAATTTTTTTCATTTATTTGACTATTTTGGGCTTTGGCAATGGTATAATAAATTTTCCTTTAAATCCACGCTTTCTCAAATTTTTTATTAATTCTTTAGCAATATGCCAAGAAAATAAGATTAGATAGTTTTCTTTTTTTAATAATTTTTCCGTTTCTTCAATAACAGGAATTTTAGTACCTGGCATGTAACAACCAATTTTATGGGATCCTTTAATCTCATAAATACTCTTGATAATATTTTCATCCAAGCCAACGTAATTGATAAGCGTTGCAGACCTTGAAGGAGCGCTTATACCAGAAATAAACGAATTTTTCTCTTTATTTTTAATATTAGATAAAATCGTTAAGAGATTTAATTTTGAAGAAACAACTCTAGAACTAAAGTTGTCTAAATATTTATCGTTTAAAAATTTTTTTTCATACTGATAAATTTTCTTTATTTTAGCACTTACAGGATATTTTCCAATTCTAGAACAGAATACTCTAATTGATCCTCCGTGTGTTGGTATTTCTTTAGCGTCAAAAATTTCAAGATTATTTTTTTTAAAAAGATAATTCAAACTTGTTAAAGAATAGTATCGCAAATGCTCATGGTATACCGTGTCATACTGAATATCTCTAAGCAAAGGTATTAAATAATGAGATTCTGTAACAAAAATACCTTCTGATTCTAAGCAAAATTTTACGCTATTTATTATTTCCTTTAATTTGTCCATATGGGCAAAAACATTAGTTGCGGTTATTATTTTTGCTTTACCAAATTTCTTAAGAATGTATTTGGCAGTTTTAAAATTAAAATATTTAATTAAAGTTGGAATACCTCTTTGAATGGCGATATTACCAATCTTTTCTGGTGTTACACCAAATACTCTAAAATCTTTTTTAAAATTAGATAATAAATTTCCATCATTTGATCCAATATCAATAATTAAATCTTTTTTAGTAAAATTGAATTTTGATTTAATAGTATTGTGGAGTTCTGCAAAATTTTCTCTCAAAATTTTTGTTGTACTGCTTGTGTATGGGTACTCAAACGGAAAAAGTATCTTTTGATCTACCACCGTACTCAATTGTACTAATTTACATCTCTTGCAAAAAAATAATTCGGCTGGATAACTTGGTTGCTCTTCTATTTCATGATTAATTTTTTTAAAATTATTTACTGGTGGCAAATACCCTAGAAAAAGAATTGATTTTAATTTTTTGTTATTACAAATCTGGCAATGACTAATTTGCTTAGAGCTTTTCATCTTAAAAAATTACTTTTTTCAGACCTTCTCGTAAGTTCATAAATTGCAAATTACCTAACTTCTGTAGTTTAGTTATATCTGGACATCTTGCTCTTGTCCCACCTTTTGCCAGTGGTTTATTTTTAATGATAATAGTTTTTTTTAAAAGACCAGCTATTAATTTACATAATTTATTAATCGTAATCATAGAATCAGTTCCTATATTGTAAATATTCATATGTTTGCCTTTTTCAAAAACTAATAAGAAAGCTTTTATAAAATCATCAATATGAATAAAGGCTCTTGTTTCTTTTCCCGATCCTTTTATAAAAAAATAATTAGATTTATTTTTTTTCATTCGTGAAATAAACTCTGGTATAACATGTTCATTGCCCATATTTTTACCAAATACATTATGTGGCCGAAAGATAATTAATTTTTTAAAATATTTCTTTCCAAAGTGTATTCCCATTAATTCAGTAAAAATTTTTCCACCTCCATAAGAAAATCTTGGATTCATAATGTCTGGTATTTTGATTGATTCATTTTCGTCAGTAGGGATTTTTATAGGATGATGATAAACTTCAGAACTGGATGCTAAAAAAAGATTTTTTATTTTTTTTTTTATACATGCATCTACTATATTAATTATTCCCTTGGCAGCTACCTCAAGAACAACATCTGGTTTTTCATAAAAAAATCTTGTTCCATTTACTGCAGACAAATGAATGACTGTATCAATTTTGTTACATGCTTTATAAACATTTTTATAATTTCTTATGTCTCCACTAATAAACTTAATTTTTTTAAAGTTACTAATATTTTGAATTTTTCCACGAGAATTATTGTCAAACACAGTTATATTATAACCACGAAGGCACAAAGCTTTGGAAATAGCCGAGCCAATAAATCCAGTTCCACCGGTAATTAAAATATTTTTCATAGTGTGCAATTTTTATTTTAGTAAGTTCCTATATATTGTATACTTTAATCTTTGATAAAAATACCACGAATTATAAAATATATTAATTAAAATAAATGTTAAATGAAATTTCAATTATATTATTAGTTTTTAATGAAGAAAAATCTATAAAAAAAGATATCCAAGATATATATTTTTTTGTAAAGAAAAAAAATTATTTCTAGATAGGATCTGGTTTTTGGCAATAAAAAAAAAAAAATAGCAAAATGTAATTAATGTAGCTACAAATATTGCATTTATTGCAATTAAATCTATTAGATATAAAGATGATGATGCTAATAATCAAAATATAATCCTATCAAAAGGCGTTTTAATTAATATGTCAGTAATTTTTTTTAAGGAAGTTAAATAAAGGAAAATAATTGTAACTAAAACTAGATATTGAGACCAAAAAATTGACAATTGCATATTGTCAAATAATTCTGTTAAAATTTTTAAGAAAAAATAAAAAAAAGGTCCTTTATGATCAAAATGTTGTTGATATAAAAAATAATCCTGATTATTTAGAAGCCGAGCTCCAAAAAAATAACCATTAAAATCCCACCCACCATCACGAATACCAAATACCAAATACTTTTATTAACCAGATTAAACTATAAATTAAATTAAAAAATTGATTCCGTAACTAATGTTTGAGTTTTTTTGCATACTAATTGAATCAATATTATCTAATTATTAAAAATTCCCCAAACATCAATTATTTTTTTATTCTTTAATTTTAATTTTTTATATATTGAATGCGGCGTAGCTATAATAATTAATTTTGATTTTTTTACTGTATAATTTAAATTTTTTAAATTTTTATCTGTTACAACGTGAGGATCTGAACAAATAACGTTGTAAGAATTTTGTTCTAAAATTTTTTTTAATTTGTAACTTAAGGAAGATCTAGTATCATCATTGTCAGCTTTAAAAGCCATTCCTAAAATTCCTATCGTTATATTTTTTTTATATTGACTTTTTATCTTATTTGCTAAGTACAATACCAACCCTTCATTAATTAACATTGCATTAAAACTTAAATTTGAGCTATTTTGAGAATATGAAACAAGTTGCATAGTATCTTTAAAAAGACATGGTCCCGCAGTAAAACCTGGGCTAGGTAAATTTTGTGCACGTGGGTAAGAGTCTGTCATCACTTTTTTGATATTATGAAAATTAACACCAGCTTTATCTGCTAACATGTAGAATTCATTTGCAATTGCAAATTGTATATATCTAAAAACATTACTATACAACTTGGCAAACTCAGCTTCTTTTTCAGAACAAACTATAATTTTTTTGGAAATTTTACTGAATATTTTTTTTGCTTCTTTTACAGCATACTGTGAAGTACCGGCTATAATTTGTGGTAATTTTGATATTTCTTCAAAAGTATGTCCCTGAACAACTCTTTCGTGACAAAAAGCTATGTCGGATTTAATATTTTTTGATACTAAATAATTTTTTAACCATTCGGTAGTACCTGGATATACTGTAGATCTTAATATAACAATCTGCTTTTTAGAAACTATATATTTAGATATTTCATCAATACAATTCTTTAAATATTTAAAATCAGGGTTTAAAAATTCATCAACAGGAGTGCCTACTGTTAAAATAAAATCTGAACCTTTCATTTCATCAATACAACTAGAGGTAAAATTTAATCTGTTTGACTTTAGAGCTTTTTTAAGATTTTTGTTTCCATTTTTTTCTAAAAAATGAAATTGTCCTTTTTTCGCTAAATCGATATTTGCTTCGTTAATGTCATAGGATAAAACATAAAATCCTTTATTTGCTAACTCTACTGATAACGGTAAACCAATATGTCCAACTCCACCAACAATTGTTATTTTTTTAAAATTACTCATTTTGTTTATTATAAAATGTTAGCTTGTGTAGATCCAAGTAATTTATTATTGTTAAAAAATCGTCATACTTGTACCAGTATTCATTATAAAATGTAAGATCATAAATAATTTTATTACATTCTTTTTTATTATGATTAATACAAAAATTTACTTCATTATAAATTAATGCTCTAGAAATGCCAAAATGCAGGCCTGTATTAGGTCCTAAAATTGAAATTAAATATGAAATAAAGAAAATATAGATAAATATTTTTTTTTTAAAAAATGAAAATATTTTTGGAAAATTTTGATACATAAAAATAAAAAAACCTATCTGGAATAAAATTGAAAAAGAAGAGTACCTAATTTGCTCAGATACGGATCCTCTAATTGTCACGACCAACAAGCATCCTATAATACCAATTACTAAAATTGGATTATTTAATATAATATTTTTTATTGTCTTATAATAATCTTTATTAAATAAAAAAATATAAATTAAAATTATACAATTTTGAAAGGAACCTAAAAATAGAGATATATTTTTTGAAAAATTTATATACGGGAAAAATATAAAAGAACTAAGACTAAAATAATCTTTCAGTATTAAAAGTAAATCTCTGTCTAGCAAAAAAGATAGGTTAGTAGTCGATTTATTTTGCTTTAGATAAAAATCTAAAAATTCATAAACAAAAAGGTAAATTACTATAGGAGATATTATATAAAATAATTGAATTAAGTATTTTTTTTTATTAAAAATAAAGAAATAATAAATTAATGAATATAATAACAATACTATTCCTGCTCCAAAATTTAAAGCAGATAAACACAGAATTAGAAAAATAATTGAATATTTATATAAACCTTCTTGTAGATTTAACGATAGAACAAAAAAAATAGCTAAGGCAAAATTTATTGTCCATACTAAATTTACTGGCTCCAAAATAATATTTGCCCATTTTCCAGAAAAAAAAATAAACAAAAAAATTAATATTAAAGTTGTATTTTCAAATTTTTTAATATGAAAAAAAAGAAAAAGAAATGAAATAAAAAAAATAGTAAAATTTACAAAGTGAATAAAAATATAATTAAGAGAAAAAAATTTATAATTTATTAAATGAAAAAATTTAAAACCCAAAAATGGATGACTACCATTTTTCATTAAAAGATAAGTAAATAGATCATTATTAATTAAATCATTAATTTCAAGCCATGTGTCAGTAAAAGGAATATTGCTTGGGTAAATAGTTAATAAAGATAAAAAAAAAGTTAAGTTAAAACTTATAAAAATTAGAATATAATTATTAATATTTTTAATTTT
>Ga0105055_10011647_pt1 | contig 10822 bp, 12 predicted proteins | sample BON03_FD_78090 | JGI IMG/M metagenome (GOLD analysis project Ga0105055, IMG submission 78090) | Freshwater microbial communities from Lake Bonney liftoff mats and glacier meltwater in Antarctica - BON-03 | ecosystem: Environmental > Aquatic > Freshwater > Ice > Glacier meltwater | place: Lake... | reverse complement strand
TGCTAATGAAGGCGGATTTTGGCAGCCAGGACAACCAATTCATACTCTTGGCAATTCTACAGTTGGAGGTAATATACCAGGATTTTTATCTGTTATAAATGGCACTCGTTCTGGCTCAATACCGTTTATTACTGGTTCGTTTGGTAATTCTCGTATGGCTAATTTGACTGGAACTAGCCTTATTGATGATGCTTCTCCATTAATTACAGCGCCCAGATCTTTAGGATATGGATTTGCAAGATCAAGGCCTGAGCATTTTGGCGGAATAATGGCTTGTAATGTTGGAACTAATATTCATGGAGGAACGAATCTCTATGACCGTTTTGATACTGGATCGCCTTCTTTATCAAGAGGAAATCATGCAAGACTAGGGTTCGGTTCATCTGATGGTGCCAATGGACCAGGCGGGACATGGATGCTTGCTAATCTAGCAACAACTACAGTAAGATACAACGTAACAGATCCAGATGGAACAAGCGGAGTTCGGGATGTTCAACCTGTTGTTGTTCTAGCAAAACGACCTGGTGCTGGTTCTGCTGATGTTAAATCTAATTCTCATACAACTGATGATTCTCTAGCAGGAGCAGTAATTGGAGGAACTTATAATACAGGGTCATTAAGCACAACAGTTAATACTGTTCCTTTGTTTGGCGCTGTTTCGAACGGAGCAACATCTATAGTTATTACTGGACAGACTTCTTCGCTATCAGCAGGGCACATTATACAATTTGCCGAAGATGACGATATAAATGAAATAGTTACCGTACTTGATTTTGATGGAAATAATACAACTTATTCTGTTAAATTCCCTGTTAATGGGCTAAAGGCATCCCTTGGAAATGTCAGCGGCGGGCCTCTTGAATATGCTTATATCGGGGCAGGGAATATTGACGAAGTTCCTTCATCAGCAAGCGAATGGGTTGGTTCCATTGTAACAGCAACAGGAAATGTTGAGGTTGTGGGTATCGGTTTTTATTACACAGATAAACCTAATTCTATTTTCCAAATTATACAAGGCTGGGGCGGGCATGGAGAAAAAGAGCAACTCGATGCAGGTTTTACAGGAGCATGGAAAACCTTTGCTTCTGCAGTCGGCATGCAAGGAGCATTGCTTGCTTTGGCTACTCAAAATGAAGGAGATATGCAAGGAAGTCTTGAAGGAAGAATGGGGTCATTAGTCGATTCTATAGAGGTTCTTGGGGCTCCAGAAGGAGCATACGCAACGCAACAAAATATGCTAATAGATTCTGAATTTACAAATGCTACATCTGGAGCATTAGATTTTGCCGCAGCACATAATAATGTAGTTTATTTACCAGTATTTGATTTGGCATATGACTTTGTTACCGCAGCTTACTTAGGGTATATGGATGATAGCGCTCATCAGTCTCCTGAAGGAGCAATTTTTCGAGGAGGATTGTTGTGGAATGCTTTGGACGTTTTTGCTACTGGTTCAGGTTCAGGTTCAGGTTCAGTTGCTACATCTTCTACTTCTCCTAGAATAGCAGGGAACCCTGTAGCTGCGGCGCAAGACAGCCTTGAAAGATTTTACTTGCTTTTTGCAGCAACCGCTGAGTCTCTTGTTCTTTCAAATAGTAAGCTCGTATTAAACGGAATACCTATAAGTACATTTGAAACATCTTCAGGCAGCTTGGCAATCGGCGTATATCTTGTTGACGAGACCTCTGACCTAATAACAAATAGCGATCTATCTGTATCTGATGATAACTATGTTATGAACGGATTCAAATTCTCTTTCTATGAAGATCTTTCTGGTAACAGAGTGTTCAGGTATGGAGGAGATGCTGGATCTACAGCACCTTCCTCTTCAACAGTATGGCAGGGCGTTCAAATAGCGAAGAATGAGAATAATGCTATTATTGCTAAAACGATTACTGGGGCTATAGACTCTCTAGAAAAATCGTATTTTGGCGGAGTCCCTTTGCTTGTTGCTGTTATAGGCAACAATAAATATCTCGCAATAAAACAATGACGCAAATTGACCGTGAATTCGAGAGCGCATTTTATTATTCGCCTATTGGTTTTGCTATTGTTTCTACTGATGGTCTCTTCATGAGAGTAAACAAGTTTCTTATAAATATGTTTGGTTATTCTGAAAAAGAATTTCTATCTATGACGTTCTATGATATTACTCATCCAGATGATTTGCAGCTAGGAAAGGATTGCGTAGACGATCTTGTTAGCGGCGCAAAAAAATATTGTCAGTTTGAAAAACGATATATCCATAAGAACGGAGAAACGATATGGTGCCTACTTAATACTTCTATTATAAGGAATAAGAAAGGCGATCCTATACATCTTGTTTCTCAGATTTTAGATATTCATAAAACTAAAAATCTTGAAAAAGAACTAAAAAGGTCCAATCAAGAATTAGAAAGATTTGCGTATGCGGCTTCTCACGATCTAAGGGAGCCTCTTAGAACTATAAACGGATTCGCTGAATTGCTTAATAAGAAGTACGGAAAAGATTTTGATGAGACAGCGGTAAGATATGTCGATTTTATAAAAAAGGGTTGTTGTAAGATGGACTCTCTTATAAGTATCCTCTTAACCTATTCAAAAGTTGAAAGAGATATGGAAGAGTCGTTTACAGAAGTAAGAATGTCAGAAGTTGTAAAAATGGTATGCGAGTCTCTTATCATAAAAATATCAGAAACAAATTCTGATATAGAGTGGGACAGAGACATGCCATGTTTATACACAAACCAGAATATTGTATTCCAGCTTTTTCTTAACCTAATCGTAAATTCTATTAAGTTTAAAAAAAAAGATGAACGTTGTAAAATAGAAATATCTTGCAAAAAAGATAATCATAATTTGATTTTTTCGATCAAAGACAATGGGATAGGGATCGAGAAAAAATATCAAAAAAATATCTTTGAAATATTTAATAGGCTTCATGATAGATCGATGGAAGGTTCCGGAGTCGGGCTTGCCATATGTAAGAAGATTGTAGCAAACTTAGGCGGAGAGATATGGGTAGAATCCATATACAAAAAAGGATCAACTTTTCATTTTACAATTCCAAATAGACATATTATTGATGAATAAAATAAATATATTGATAATAGAAGACAACACTGAGGATACAGAATTAACAAAGGAAGCTCTAGAATGCGAAACATGCAATTATTGTATTTATGTCGTTTCTGATGGAGAAATGGCGATGCAGTTCTTAAACAGAGAAAAAGAATATAATGAGAGCCCAAGGCCTTCTATCATATTTTTGGATTTAAACCTACCAAAAATGAGCGGAAAAGAGGTTCTTTATTTGATAAAATCGAATAAGGAATTTAAGAATATTCCTGTTGTCGTTCTGACAACATCTGATAACGAAAAAGACGTATACGAGGCATATAGCATGCACGCGAATTGTTATATAAGAAAACCTATGGATTTTAATGTGTTTAAAGAATATATGATGTCTGTTAAAAAATTCTGGTTATCTACAGTAAGACTTCCAAAAGAGTAGGAATAATAATGAAAAATATTAAAGTTTTTTTACTAGATGATGATCTCGCTTTTTCAGAACTATTTAAAGAGAACCTCTTAGATGCATCTTCAAGAGAAAATATAGAGTTTCATTATGCTGATAATTTAGAATATGATAATTTAAAAGAATTATTTGATATTTATTTCATAGATCATAATATATACGGAAAACCTGTTTCTTTAGATGTAGTTAAAAAGATAAAGTCAAATGGGAGTGGAGTAAAAATATTTGTCATTTCAAATTATGGAGATTTCGCTCTCTTAAAGAATCTCATGAAAGCAGGAATAGACGGCTTCATAGACAAGGGCGATATTGACTATTTAGAGTTGGCAAATTTTATCAAAAGCGTTAAAAACACAAAGATTTTATTGAAAAAGCTTAACGACAAATTCTGTTCTGCAAAAAAATGATGCAGGTGAATAGTCTAGCCGATACCATTGTAGCATGACAACATCGCTAGCAATCGTACATCCTGGTCTTGCCGCAGCAGTTTGGACAATACTCTTGATATTGTCTATTTTTAGCGTAATTGGAAGCAAGCACTCTGTCAATGGAAAAATAGTATGGATATGCGTGCTTATTTTGTTTCCAATAATAGGAATGATTTTATGGCTTATTTTCGGAGAAAGATAAAATGAGTAACACTCTCATAGAAAGGCTGGTTCCCATGTAGTTATTCTAATTTACAAGGAGACTGTCATTTGCAGAGGAAAAAGACGTTACGAAACTCGAAAGATACAAAAACGCAGGTACAATTTAATTTACGAAATCAATGGTTCTTGGTGGATAAAAAGAGTTCATATAGGTAAAATGAGAGATGATCTTCCTACTTTTTTAGTTTGCCCAGGAAAAGCAACAGAAAGAGAATGGTACGCTGGCGGAATAAGAAGAAAAGCAATTAAATCTAACCTGAATTTTTCAGAAGAATTAAAAGAGCATGGATTTACTAATAATCTGACTTTTGGAAAATGGAATATAGATGGCAGATTGTGGAAATAAAAAAATGCTATGCTAGAAGAATATATAGAAAATTTAAGATCAAAAATAAGAGAATCTTCAGATAAAAGACTATGGAAAGAAACAAAAAAAGTAGGAAGTAAATTATTGCAGGTATGCCAAAGAGACTGTATTTCCGTGAAAGAGAAGGTTAGGCATACCGAAAAATGCGATAAACTTTTTGAAGCCTTTTGCATCTTGACAGGTGAAGAGGAAAGGCGTACAATGACCGGACGGCATGGTCGCAGAGACAAGCGATACATGACGGATTGACAATCAAAGATTTATCCAGAAACGTTTCTGGACCTCAACTGGCTGAAAACAACAATTCAGGCATCTAGCCAGTATGCCTATTAGGAGGTACATCAATGATGTATACGAAAAATTTTGTAAGCGCCATTAAAGTCAATGGCAAAACAATGAGAGAGTTTGAAAAAGATGGATCAAAGGACATTTATTTGCCCTTTGGATCAGATTATTCTCTCTACCTGAAAAACTTGGATTCTCGAAGAGCCGTAGTTTCAATCGAAATTGACGGAGAAGATGTTCTTGACGGATCGCAAGTCGTCATCGACGGAAACTCGTCAGCAGATATTGAAGGCGTTCTGAACGCATCTTCCAATGTTGTTAGTAATAAATTCAGGTTCATTGAGAAAACAGAAAAGGTTAGAGATCATCTAGGAGAAGGACCGGAAGATGGCTTGATCCGAGTTGCATTCCAGTTTGAAGAGCCTGCGATTGTCTATCGCAACCCGAGAATTAGGTGGCCGTACAAGGGCATACCGCAAGACACAGAGCCATGGAAGGGCTATCCTGCTCAGGGCATAACAAGAGGAGGGCCGATAGGTTCCGCCTCATGTTCTGTCCAGGGAGTCGGCGGTCAGAACGTCAATAACATTTCTGCAAATCTTTCTGCTAGAGAAGTTAACGACGAAGGTATCACGGTTGCTGGCGCTGCATCTGGTCAGCAATTCGGGACAACCCATGTTGGAAGACTTGCTCCAGAAAAGCATGTCATGGTTTTCCGTCTCAGAGGAGAAACAGGACAGAACAAGATTGTTTCTAAGCCTGTTGTTACCAGAACAAAGGTTTCTTGTCCTACTTGCGGTACTAAGAGCAAGTCTGATTCTCGTTTCTGCTCAGATTGCTCGACCGCGTTAGTCTAAAAATTTCCCCCAAATGGCAAGAAATTGTCATTTTGGGTTTGCATATAGCCGATAACGTGCTATTATGCTTGAGTCCTTAACGGACAGCTTCTTTGACAATTGGGGATAAATTGGTTTTCGACCTGAAGATGCAAGGTCGTAGATTGCGAGTCTGGGAATCATGCTCTGGCCCAGTAAAAAGGTATGAAAAATTAGTTGCTAACACCAACTTCCTCCGCATGGCTGCGTAAGCAGTTTGCCCATTGTTCTTAGACACCGATATTTGATCAATGGTAGATTTCGGGTATACATGAAAGTCCAACGCTTGAGGGCTGATTGCGAATCATTAAAATGGCTGCTCTGAAAGTAACGCTGTCGTTGGCGGTGCTAAAGAAAAGATAAACCAGCGACTATACTCGTAGCATATTTGCGCTGAGCCTTCAGGGACTCGCGTTCGAATCGCGATATCTCCATTTGACCGCTAAAAGCGGTATAACCGCCCTGAAAAGGGCGGTTTTTTTATGCACAGGTGAAACGATATGTGATAAGATGCTGCCATGAAAGAGTGAAAAATTCAAGGAGATATTGGGAATTGCCGATACTCCTTGTTCAACAGCTAGCGGTCTGCTAGTATTTCGTAGGGGGCGAAGCCCTCATCAAACTTGCAAACGTTCTTCGGCGGAGCCGTTTGTTTGTATTTAATACCGTCGATAACAGGAGTGCGAAAGCATGACAATCAGAAAGCTCATTTTGGGCGCAACGTTTTTAGGAATGGCCGCGTCTTCGTCCGTTTTTGGTCAGGACAGCGATCAGCAGAATGCATGGACTTCAGAGATCCTCGGCACCGCCGCGTCTCGTAGCTTGATGACCTCTGGTCATACCGATAGTGATGGTTTCTTCTTGACTGATGGAGACGGAGATTTTACTCTTCGGGTTAATGGGCAGCTTCAGTTCCGCTATGTCGCTAATTTTACAAACAGCGACAATGATTACCAGTATGGCGAAGCTAGGTCTTCTGCTCTGGTTGATAATCCTGATTATACTGGCGGATTTGAGACCCGTCGTACAAAATTCGGATTTAGCGGCAACGTTAAAAGTTTTGACTATAAGATTGTCACAGCCTTTGACGCTGACGGAGAATTTTCTCTTCAAGACGCTTGGGTCGCCCACGATCTTGACGGGATGAATGTCCGCTTCGGACAGTTTAAGCTTCCTTTTATGCGAGAAGAGAATGTTTCTTCTGGCAAGCAGCTTGCGGCTGAAAGGTCTGTTGTAAACGAGATCTTTAACCAGGACCGGTCGCAGGGTGTTCAGTTGACTCTTGGCGGCGATGACGCTCTGCGATTTGTTGTTGCTTTTAGCGACGGTTTTGATACGGATAACACGGAGTATGACTCTTCAAGGGAATCCGATTACGCTTTTACTGGTCGAGTTGATTTTCTGCAGTCTGGAAACTGGGGACAGTTTGAAGATTTTTCTTCTCAGCGAGGAGATGACTTCGGCTTGCTGATTGGCGGCGCTGCTCACTACCAGGAGGGCGGCGAGACCGGCGGTACTGAGGATGCGCAGCTTTTCACCTATACTGCTGACGTAAGCGTTGACAGTAACGGATTGAGTCTGTTTGCTTCTGGCGTTTGGCGTTTGGAAGAAGAATTCGGCGAAAAGTTTGAGGACTATGGTCTGGTCGGTCAGGCTGGCTTTATGCTAACGGATACTGACGAGATCTTTGGACGTTGGGATTCTGTCTATGTTGATGAGGACAGGGGTTTCATGAGAGATGACTATAGCTTCCTTACTGTTGGCTATAACAAGTATTTCTACGGGCACGCTGCCAAGTTTACTCTTGATGCCGTTATGCCTCTTAATGACGTTGATGGTCTTGACAGCATGACTGGTTTCAGCGGAATGGGTATGATGAGTAATATGGAAGAGGGAGAGGTTGCTCTTCGAGGGCAGTTCCAGCTTCTCTTCTGATTCGTAAAATCAAAGATTTGTTTATCGAGCGGGTCGCATATGCGGCCCGCTTTTTTTGTCCATGTGAACAAGAACATGCCTATTTTTTTTGTCCATGTGAACAAGAACATGCCTATAATGATGGCATGAGCGATCAAGGTGAAAAAATTATCAGGTCTTTAAAGCGTCTAAAGAGTAGTCTTGAAAAAGGCAAATTAATAGATGATAGCTATCGAGTTTCTAAACTGAGAAGCATTGTCAATAAAAAGACTGGCGAAAAAATTTATTCTAGAATTGAAAAAAAATGAACACTAAAATTTTAGATCTTGTAGAAAAATCTAGAAAAGAACGCATGAATGAGCAAAAGGCGGGGCAAAGAAGAAACGATGCTTTTGCTGATCTTACTGAAGAAGTAGAAAGACAATATGGTATTAATTCTGATGACTTAAAATTATCAGAAATACGAGCGCGTTTGATACGGATAAAAAAGCTTCTCATTCTAACAGAGACTCCAAAATCGAACAAAGAAGTATTGACACAACTATATATCAACCAGGAAGTAATGGCTGATATCCTTAAAGATCTGATCTCAAAAGAATAGGTTTAAAAATCATGGTAAATCAAAAAGATGTAGCTATGCCTTTCAGCGAAATAGACTGGAATCAGGTAGAGTCTATTATAGATATATTTGATAAAAGCAAAACTATTTGCGTAAAATATTCAAATGGTCAATTGTGGAAGTTTTACCTTCCAAACATATTGTTTTCTGCTCTTATTGACCATGGAAAATTAATTGCAGAAAAACAGTTTATTAAACAGGATCTTAACAGAGACGATCAGGAACATGGAATTTACTAGAAAGGATTTTTTATGTATAATAGCCATCCGATAGATAGCGAGTATTTTGATTTTAATGATTTCGTAGAATCTAACTTTGACATTATTAAAAAAATGTTTAAACAATCGATAAACTTTATCAAAAAATCTTCAAATAATAAAGAAAACATGAATAGCAGAGCATACATAGTATGTATTGCTGTTTACAATAATTTAACAGAAATAAATGAAGAAAATTTTGAAGATATTTTGCCAATTGAAGAAAATCATGAAGAAAAAATGATTTCTTTCTTTGATGGAATTTTGCCAATATGTACACTTTTTGATTTAGAAGAAGAAGGCTCTGTTAAATTTTCTGGTCAAAAAGTTGAATTAACTAATTACGGTAAAAAAAGCACAGAAAGAATAAAAAAGAGGATAAAGGCATGACCTACTCCTACTAATGCTACAGACGGAAGTCCTTCTCGTTTACCTAGCTCGTTAGATTGACATAGAATAAAGCATGATTTTGTTTCAAGCCCTAGTCTTCGGATTGGGGCTTTTTTCGTGGAGGATTTATTCGCAAAAAATAGTATAACCTAAAATACTAGGGAAATAAAAAAGGGGGATATTTAACTATGCTGCGATTATTTTTTGCGATATCAGCATCGATTTTTCTGTGCGGATGTAATAATTTAAAAAAGGCTATAGATGTTTATGACCCGCCAGTTTTAGAAAATGATGGATCTGATTTATATTATATCAGGACAAGAATAGTTGTAGAAGTTATTGGTGGAGCCGCTGCTAAAAACATAAATGAAATAATAGAAGATCTGTGGTTCGCAGAAAAAATATATTCAGATTTAGGAATAAAATTTATAATTTCTGAAATGTCATTAGCTGATCCGAATCAGGAATGGGATGGATATAGCGATTTAGATTCTGTAAAATATGAAAACACAATGTCAATATATTACACTTTTAGTAAAAAATATATACCAGGAAAATCTCCTATAGTTGGTATGGGAATGTTCCCATGGTATAAAAATCCTAATGGCATTTTTATAAATGGACATTTATCCGAAACAAACACGCTTGCTCACGAAGTAGGTCATTTTTTCGGTCTATATCATACCTTTGGCGTAGGAGAATTTAAGGAAGACTTCGTGGATGATACTCTGAACGAACAAGAATATCTCGACAAAATAGGAGAAGATGCTTTTTACAAAGAATATAACAACATAATGAATTATCATTGGTTTGGAAAAAATTCTTTTGTTACAGATGGTCAAATAAATAGAATGAGACATTATCTTCTAAAAGATAGAAAGAGTATGATAATGGATGGAGACTTAAGAGATTCTCCAAATTCTTTAAATATATTCAAAGAACTTTTTAAAGACATACCAAAAAAATAGAAACGGAAGAAAGAGAGGTGTATGATGACAGATTGGTTTACCGCTGATTTGCATCTCTAATCTTGGTCACTCAAATATAATTAAATACTGTAAACGACCTTTTGGCGATGTCAAAGAAATGGATGATACCATTATCAATAATATCAATGAAAAGGTTGGAAAGAAAGATAGACTGTTTGTTCTTGGGGATTTTTCCATGCAAGAAAACAGAGGAGTCTATCTAAGAAGAATCAATTGCGAAAATATTTGGCTCATAACTGGTAATCACGACAAAAGGCCGAGCATTAGCGATGGATTTAGTCGGGTAGAAATCTATCATAAAGAAAAGTTTCAACTGTCTAATGGAACGCATAAAGACGTTATTCTTTTTCATTATCCTATACTCGAATGGGACGGATGGTTTCATGGATCGTTTCATTTTTTTGGTCATGTACATAACGGAAGAAATAACCAGTATAAAAATGAATTGGCTCTGGATGTAGGCATTGATAATCACGGGTATAAGCCTTTAAGTATTTTCGATATAGAAGCAATAATGTCAAAAAAGAAATGCGGAACTCCTAAAGAAAAACAGGAAAAATATCAACGATTAAAAACAAATCAGTCTTCAATAATCGATGAATCTGATGCATGATTCTTGAATGTGAATGCCATTGCGTATACAATGTTGACATGGAAGCATCCGAGCCATTAGACATCGCTGTGACCGAATTTTGCTCTGAAAGGCTGTTTGATCCTCAAAAAGCGGGCACGACTATTCTGTGTTCTACTCCTGAAGAATTTGAATCAGATATTCGTGAAAAATGGTATGAATTGTTCTGGAGAGAACAAGAAGGTTACGCTCCTTTCTGTAAACTGGTTTTCATGATAAACTGGCTAGATTGCGTTAAATCAGGCGCAGTCCCTATCACAAAAGAAAACCAGCATCTTGTGAAGTCAGGATACTTTTCAAGAACTGATAAAGAGCTACCTGTTCTTTC
>Ga0105055_10011642_pt1 | contig 10825 bp, 6 predicted proteins | sample BON03_FD_78090 | JGI IMG/M metagenome (GOLD analysis project Ga0105055, IMG submission 78090) | Freshwater microbial communities from Lake Bonney liftoff mats and glacier meltwater in Antarctica - BON-03 | ecosystem: Environmental > Aquatic > Freshwater > Ice > Glacier meltwater | place: Lake... | reverse complement strand
TGCTGAAAGGCAGCTTCCTAATCAATTAATTAATTAATATGCTAAAAGAAGTGGATAGAAGCCATCAACATGTATTTTCGCTAAAAACAAAAGTATCTTGTTGAAAGAAAAGAGGTTGAAGGCTATCCGATGTTTTGAAAAATCAGCAAATCTTGTCCAAATTATCGTTGATGGTCTTCAATGTATTCTTCCAAAGCAAGATCTATGTTTCTCTCGTTGCGGTCAATGTATCTGGCGATTACAACGTCGCGTTCGTCATCAGCTTTACGTTTCAAAAATTCGACATGAAGTATCCTTCTTCGAAATTCAATGATGTCATCTTCATACTCCTGGGGATCCACCACTCGAGGAGCTGGTTTACCAGGCGAACGATTAGCAAGTGTAGTTAGAGACCTATTCAGGTATGGTTTGTGATACTTGGTAAATAAAACGTATGAGAAGCCTCCCACGGCTACGATGGACGCGATGACGATAATGGCAATTAGATAACCTGGGATAGGATCTGAAGCTGCTGCAAGATCCTTAAAGAACGATGATGTTTGACAACCTTGATTCTCCGTGCAGAATAAACTAGATTCCAAATTCTCGCAGTAGGAATCAGTTCCAACACACGTAGCCGAGGATATATAACTAACTTGTTTCAGTATGGCACATTGTCCAAAAGGTTGAGTCTCACTTGGTTCGGATCGTTTTAAACGCACATAGCCTTCCTCGCCCCATTCAGTTCCCCAACTATTTTTCAATAACCAATATGGCGTCCCATTGTCACTTGTTCCATATCCGACCAACAACAATGCATGGTCAATATCATTCCCACATAAATCAGAATCTAAAATCCCTCCCTTGTAGGTTCGAAACACATCTTGGTACCCAGAGGCGCCCACGCCTACAGGATGTTTCGCTACTAATGCCATCAAATCTGATATTGTGAAAGATGGGTGTTGAAGCAGAGTCACATTGCTCGTCACTAAAGAAGCTTCCTCTGCACCTGGTGAGCTGCAGATGGACTCAGATACATACCTTTCAGCCTGATCATCAACAAATGGATAAGACTTCGCAGAATAGAACGGAGATATCTGTTGCAATCCGTAAAAATAATTACCCCCGTCACATCCAAAATTGTTTCCTATTTCATTGCAGTCTATGAGATGCTGTTCGGAAAGGGATATGAGGAATCCTGTCTGTATCGCAACTAGCGCTTCTACTATGCCAGTTGTCACGAATGCCCAACAAGAGCCACATAAACCTTGATCCTTAACATCAGTGAGCACACCAGCTAATCCCCAATCAACGGAAGCCGGAAGACTAGCAGGTGACTTTTCAAGATCGAAACCAGATCTATGGGAGGCAAAATATTCCGCTGATATTGACGAGAGTCCACCCTCACAAGAGCCAACCACAAACATCAATATCACACTCCAGCCCATCGTGCTCAATGGCATAGTGATTAAACGAACAACTGAATGTGTGGTGTGTACTTTCGCTGCTGAAAATATTCAGTCGCGCCACCCAAAAGAAACGCCCCCCTCTTTATATAATGGGTGTCCGTGGTGTCACGAAGTTCGTACGAACGAAGTGTCAAAGTCGACGCTTGGAAATTTGCTCTGCAAGTGAAGCTGTAATAGCCATTGATGGCACTGGTTTGGTTTACCATATTTCTGCATGCATGAACTGGGAGAATGAGCTTGATATATTCACAAATAGTGTCAACGAATACTTCACTAATTTAAAAAGAGCTGGTATTCGCGCAGTGGTGTTCATGGATAATCCTTACAAAGTGGCAGAAGATAAGGTTCCGTGTACGTTAGCGCGGAGGGGGGATGCCATGAAAGAGATGCAGTCTGGAAGGACCACCAACTTACCTCTGCTGGCAATGGAAGCCTTCATGCAAACACTGTCTGATAATGGTATAGAATGGGAGATCGTGGCTTCTGAATCTGATACAGAAATAGCGAGGTTTACTCAATCCAATGACGTCATTACTGTTTTAACCTGTGATTCTGACTTTTTCATATTTAATATTCCGAGCGTGACCTTTTTTGAGGACTTACTGTTTGTCCCTGATGATACTGTGGTTATTCGCTCTTACACTCCTGATCAAATATTTTCCGCCTTAAAGCTTCCTCGTGGGTTATTTTATCGGAGCATATTTGCTGCATTGATTGGATATGACAGATCGCCATGCTTACGGTCCATTCATCAAACACTATTCCATTTCAAAAGACTACGCGATCCAGATTTGAGACTTGCTTTAGTGAAACGGCTATCTTTAAATGTAGATCCTAAAGAAGCACTCACATCAAAAATAACCATCAATTTTCAAGACCTCTTAGTGGCTGCTGGTAGATTTTTAAGGGTGGTTGACGAAGTGGCGACGAAGCTCAACTTACTAACAGAATCAGAAATAGTGAATGCAATATCTAAAATGTTGCTGTATTCTGACAGTTCATACTTCACTCGAACAGTTAAATGGTTCAGTTGCACTGACAATGTGGAACTAGTGAACAAGAGTTGGTGGTGGCCACATCCTGGCGTTGGCGAATGCTTTCATACTGAATTAGGAACTGTTTATGTCTTTGAAGTCCTTCGTCCATTACGAAAAAATTTGATAGGTCATGAATCTGAATATGGCCCTTATTCTGCATCCGAATACCAGTTAACTTGTTGGAATTCAAATCAGGAAACTCCAATTGTATTTGAAGAGTTGAAAAGAGCCTTTGAATTCTCTCATTTTGCCGCAGTAGCTTTTCAGTGCTTACATTTTTATTCATGTGACCATGCTGCCGACTGGAAGAAATGCAATGTTTGCTCTAATCCTTGGGAACGTCACGTTTTTGGCGATATTTGTATTTTGAATAATGTGACTCCTGATACTTCCAACGAACGATTCCTCTTTCTGTTGAATCTAGTTGAGAGCTCCATTTTGCTGTGTCATGTTTATAATGCCCCTATACGTTTGAATGATTTCAGCCAAAAGATCTTTGCCGAAAAATATAATAATGAATATAATATCTAATTTACTTGCTAAATATCGGAGTTCCTTGTTCAAATGGACCTCGCACAAACTCATCGGGGACTAGCTCCATCATGAATGGCGCTGGACCCCCGGCCGTAACCTGCTTGGTCGCAAATGCTGCAATTTCATTTTCTGGATCAATTTCTAAGGCAAGGGTAAAATACTCTGATGACTCTTTCCACCTTTGCTCTTTGAATGCAATGACCCCTAGATTATTCAACGCGTGGCTGTTGAAGGGAAATATTCTTCGGGTCAATCCGTAGATACTTTTGGCCTGTTTAAACATTTGTGCTCGAAGATATGCATTGCCAAGATCAATCAAAGCCTCTGGAGATCCCAATTTGCTTTCTATCGCTTTTACCGGGAGCGAATCAAGAACCTCCCAAAGCGTGAGGAAAGAGGCTCCATTATCAAAATATCTTTCGTTACATCGCATTAAAAGGACATTTCGAAGCAATCTAACAGCTTCTTGATGTTGCCCTGATTCAGAGAGCAATAGTCCAAATTCCCGCCATGTCTCTAATAGTTCCATATTTGAATTCGTTTTCTTCGCATTCGTTCGAAGGATCTTTACTGCGATCCCCACATTGCCCTCAAGGACATGAAGACGAGCAAGTTGACGCACGAGTTCTCCATAATGGTACTCAGATACAAATTCGAATTTAGATTCCAGCACGATTCCCAATTGATCAATTGCTTCTTTGTTCCTGCCGCAAATTTGGAATACTAATGCAAGATTAATCCGTGGTGCAAGTGAACATCCTGATTGACTGCATTCTTCAATAGCTCCCTGCAATCTTGAAATCGCATATTCGTACTTGGAAAACCGGAAATACGCGGCACCTAGATTATTCAGGAATTCAGACTTGGATCCCAGTTGTTTATCTTGCAGTGATTCTAACGCATCAATGGCCAGCCCAAATTCGTTGTTGCGATACAAAATCAAAGCATATTTGTATTCTACTTCAGTCCTTGAAGGAAGACCGAACAAATCCTTATCGTCCAAAATAAAGCAGAGTAAATCACGCGCAATTGCGAGATCGGTAAACTGCATATGTACCATTGCAATGATAGAGGCGTTGAAAAGCAAAGATGGACTATTTCGGTGAGACCAGAACTGTACCAAGTGATTCATTGCTTCTTTGGTGTTACCATTACTGTGATGGATCATTCCAAGTCCCGCATGCTTACAACCACACTGAAATACATCAGGAATGTCCTGGTACACAATTTCAGACTCATCAAGCAAACCTTGTAGGTACAGAGCATCCCCTAATGCGCATGCTGAATCTATTGTTGCTTCAGGATACGCACGCGCGCGGGTGAAGTGAACTGAAGCCATACGAAACATCGACATATCTGAGAACTCGTTGGAAATTTCTACTAGGAGATGTCCCAAATCCATTTGAATTTGATAGGATGGGGTATCTAAGGAGCACCACCATTGATGAACAAGCGAACGAATTAAATATCCTCGTGGTTTGTACACCGCAGCAAGTTGACAATGCAACTCCGAATCACTTAACACAACTCTAGATGGCACTTGGCGATCAGGTACATACATAATAATCAACGACATAGCCTCAACATATCTTAAAGCATCATCATTTACTTGGTCAAGAAAAGAGAACTCAGGCCCGAGACCCATGTTAAATAACACTTCGGGCGACTCTACCGAATGTTGACCAAAGTGAAGACAGAGACTGGGAGTAAGGCAATCGCTCGGATCAAGGAACTCCTCCACATTGAAGCCACTCCGTAGCATCTCCGAGGCAAGTTTGTTCCTCATTGGAAGTGTCAACGACTGAATGAATTCAAGTGCATCGGGTTTTAAAACAGCATCGGACAAATACCTCCTCGCCTCGTCTAATTTGCCTTTGGTTGCAATGGTATCAAGTAAACCCCGTTTATGGGCAGGGTCGTCGTTATTCTTAAGGTATGTGCGCTGTAACGCAATCGCTCTCTCCAGTTCCCCAATTGCCAGCAATCGTGCAACAGCATCAGTTACTGATATGTTTCCAATATTGTCGGTCGCCAGTATCTCCGCATGTACAGCTGTCTCAGCCATATTCTTTGAATGAAGTACCAATAACTTGCGAGCCTCTGGGAGATCTTCAACAGCAAGGGCGCCTCGAAGCATTGCCAAAGCAATAGCAGGTTGCTGATCTTCAAGAAGGTTCATTCCTACTTCCATCAAAATCCTGCCTAGCCAACGATGACCATTGAGGGCTTGAATCAGTAAGTCTGTTGATTCCTGGCCTCTACCAATTTCCCGGTACAAGGATGCGATTTCTATTTGTGAAGCTAGATACATCGATTCGCAATCGTCGAACACCAGCGACACAGGTAGCACCTCATCTATCATCATGAATCCATTCTGAAACTGCAACACTTCAGAACAACTCTGACTTGCATCATGGGCATTTTTCATCAAATTCAGGATATCTGACCCCTCCATTAATCCGTGCTGCTTTGCTATCGTTGCTCGACGAAAGAACAGATCAGCAGCCACCAACGACCTATTAGATTGTAAAAGAATTGCCGCATCGGTGAACGCATTGAATGCATCTTGTGGTTCGCCAACAAGTTCCATCTCTACTCCAAATGCATGGTACACCCAAGGCATGTTGGAATAAAGCAAAATGGCATCATTCAAAAGCCTCATTCTGACACCAGTGGTGGATGTGCGTATCTTCGCTGCCCACAAAAAGGCAGCAGGTCGATTCGGATCGCTTGTTTTGAGTCCGGTTCCAGCACTAGAAAATAATTCGACTGCGCGTTCAGGCTCCTTGTCCTTAATCAAATGGCCCAGAAGGAACTGCGCTTGAGGGGTTAAAGCGGGATCTCGGGACATAATGACTTGCTGGTAACAATCTGCAGCTTCAAAAACTTCCCCTTTTGAAGCAAACATTCTACCAAGTTGAAGCAGGCTACCGGCTCCATGGACCAATGACATGCTGGATTTAGCACTGCAATGGCCCGTGAAATTCTGAGTGTTGCTAATAACAGTAACAACTGCTTGGTGTCCTAGCGCTGGAAACAGTCTTGTTCCCAACTTTCGTAAAGTGCCGGTCCAAGATATCGATTCATCACATTGCTCAATTGTCAAATCGAATTTTGCTTGTTCCAGACGTAGTGCTTCTGTTTTGTAACCTAATGCTAATTTGGGCTGACCATTTGCAGTTAGCATAACGAACAAACTATGCAGAATAGAACTGTCGCCAGGGGCCAACAAGGCTGCTTCTTGGAGCACACGAATGGAATCTTGAGACTTGCCGAGCTGCAAGTATATTGGAGACAGCTTCATTCGTGCACGAACCGCGATGTCCACCTGGTCGGGAAGCAATTCAATTGCTTTTTCAAGACAATTTCTAGAAGACTCAAGTTGCTTCATAGATTCTAATGCATCAGCCATCATCAAGAGGATTGCCGCATTCAATGGGTCCAATGATACCGCATGGGTCAGAGCTTCCAGCGCACGATTATATCTGCGTTTGTGAATCAGAGTTTCAGAAAGCAACATGAGACATTCCAAACAATTCGGGTTCAAACTGACAGCTCGTTGCAAGTGGACAGCCGCATCTTCATGAGATACACTAAAAAAATACTGGCCTAAAAGCAGACTCGGCATCCATTCATAAGGCCAATATTCGAGTGCAGCTTGTTTGAGGAGTTGAACAATCTTCTCGCTAGAAGGAAAGTGAATCTCAAGCAATCTCACCGTCTCCAGATACGCATCCATATCTCGAACTCCCAGCTCAATACTGTTTAAGTAATACTGAAGACCTTCCATTTCCTTCCCCATCGCACAAGTAGACCGCGCCATACCCAAGTATATAGCAGCTCTCAATTTATTATCACTGAAATTCGAATTCTTTTCCATCGCGTGCTTAAATTGTTGAACTGATTCTTCGTGTTTATGCAGTTTCGCAAGCGTTGTACCCAACCTCAAATAGGTTTCAGACAATGAGGATCCCATGCTAATGGCTAGTTTATATTGCCCCGCAGCCGATTTAAGGTTACCACATGCGGCATACGCATCGCCTAACAAACTCGCCACGAATATGATGGACTGTGAATCAGACGGCGATATCAACTCCAATGCCACTTTTGCATGAGAGATAACTCCGACAAGCTCGCTATTCTTCACTAGCAGCATCCTCAATGAAAGATGTGCTGGGTTAATAGTCACCGCATGTTCCCATTGTGCTACCGCCTCTTGCTTTCGTCCTTGGTCCATCAAAGCCACCCCCAGTTCTAAGAAAGCATCAAAATAATCTCGATCCAACCAGGTCGCTTGCTGGTAGTGCGATACCGATAAACTCAGCAAACGATATGCAACCGAGGTATCTGACATCCCTTCAAACAAACCAAGCGATGCTGCACGACTTTGTAAGACGCGTCCGAGTTCCACATGTGCACCCGCGTGTTCAGGAGCGAGTTCAACTGCAAGACCCAATCGACGACCAGCCTCATCCCATTCCTCCCGTTGAGCCAGAAGCTTTCCAACTCGGATCAATATGGAAGTGTCATTGCATCCTAGCTGAACCGCGCGAGTCAAGTGTGCAAACATCCTCTCTTCCAACTCGTCGTCATGTCTTCCTTTCAAAAGAAGAACAAGGCTCTGACCGGCCCCTCGGTGAGCTTCCATATCAGAGCCATCAATATAAAGTGCATTCAAGAATAACAACAGCGCTTTACCAGCTTCACCACGCTGTAACAACAATTTGCCTACTTGAACGTTGGCAAATAGTTCCTGATGATACACTTTGCTCCAAGGCATCGTTTTCGAATAGGCGATGTTGGTTAATACTTGACTAAAACCTGAAAAGGCTCTATCCAAATCCCCAAAGTGCATAAACACTTCCGCTTGGAGACATAATACAGTCGTGACTTTTTCCCGTGCCCATAGAAAATCCATATCCGTCAACAAAGCAAGTAACTGCTGTGAGTATCTGAGCACCTCCTTTTCTTTCCCTTCAGTCTTTAATAGCGAACCCCATAACTGATCCACATGTTCCAAGCGCGATGCTACTCCATGCCATCGGGTCAGTTCATTCAACAGCTCGTCCGATACGACCCCCGCCATCTGTACTTGCTGTTCTAGTGAATCAACATGTGAAGATACGATGTGTCTCTCTAAAAACCACCCTGGGAATAGTCCGCATCTTGTGCCACACACCAACGTGACGAGGGACAGCACTAACCAAGCCAATCGCATAAATAATATTTACCGGTTTCGCCTGTTTTTTTTCGTTTTCAAATGTTACTAGTGTTTTAGCATACTTGACTCCAGGATGAACGGGTGCCCCAAGTTCGAGCGTTTGGTATTGAAGCCATTAAGTGGACATGTTCTCGAGGTCACCCTAAACCGCGTATCGAAACTGAATGCATTTGATGGTTTAATGTGGGAAGAAGTGAAGGCTTGCTTCGAATGGATCGAAAGAGAGGCTGTGGACTGTCGTGTGGTATTGCTCTCAGCTGCAGGAAGACTATTTACTGCGGGAGTTGATCTGGAAACGTTTTCATCTGTTGCGGAAGAAGGAGACGACGACATTGCGCGTAGTGGCCTCAGGATATTTCATACAGGGCGGGTTTGGCAGGAAGCCTTCTCTGTCATCGCACGCTGCTCCAAGGTGGTCATCGCGTGCACCCATAATGCATGTATTGGAGCTGGACTTGAAATGATATCTGCCTGTGATATCCGTTTCTGCACTAGCGACTGTTATTTCGTCTACAAAGAAGCTGACGTTGGATGTAAGTACGATTGTTGTTTCGTTTCGTGAATAACTGAGCATCGATCACAGTGGCTGCTGATGTTGGTGGACTGCAAAGGTTTCCTAAACTGATTGGTAACGATTCACTTTGTCGTGAATTATGTTTTTCTGGTCGTAAAATGTCATCGGAGGAAGCTCGTTCTGCAGGTTTGGTCTCAAGGGTTCTTGATTCGAAGGACTTGATGATGAAATAAGCTCTTGAATTGGCCAACACCATAGCCGAAAAATCTCCAATTGCAACAATGGGTGCAAAACGATTCCTTAACTATTCAAGAGACCATTCTGTGGAAGATTCCTTGGACTATGCGTTGACTTGGAACATGACGATGCTGCAAGGTAAGTTTTTAATATACCAATGTATCGCGTGCTGATTATGTTAAATGTAGGAAAGGATATGCAGCGGGCTGCTCTAGGTGCCATGTCGAAAACCAAGCCAGAATATCCAAACGTGCCCAAAAGTAGACTATAACGATGTACCAGGTTAAAAAATGATTAATTAGCGTCACAAAGCGTAGATAATAAGATTATTTAGAACTACTTCGCTTTTGAACCATCATCAGTGAATGTTATTATATCACGAAGTCGGAGTAGATTGGCTATACTTCTGAATAAGAAGCCGGGAATGAACGGAATAGCCCAAATCGGTTGGCCAACCATAACAGCACAAGGCACAGCTTCGAAGCAGGCGCAACCGAAGAAAAGAGCCCTCTTATCGTCTAAATAGAGCCTCACAACAGGGTTATGAGACTGCATCTCCTTCTGATGAAATCCTCCAATTTCAGACTTGTACATAACAACCCCATGGGCGAGTACTTCTACGAACGCGAGATTGAAGTAGAATACGATCGCTATAGCAATGCCTATATCACCTGGTAGGAGTGCTGTGATCTTATGAGCTGCCACATACAAGCACAACGACGAGCTCACTCTATCGATTATCATATCCAGATAAAGTCCAAGCTTGCTAGTCTGATTAAGGGCTCTTGCGGCCATTCCGTCTAGCGCATCGAGGAAGTAGCTGAAGAGATAGAACCCCACGAACATGTACCCATTGTCCTTCTGGAACTCTTGGAATGCCAGATACAAAAAGTACACTCGAAAGTAGTCGATGATGTTGGCCAGGTACAACACGACAGGAATCTCCATGGCAAACGTTTTTTTTCTTTTTTAGTTTTGTTACTTTTGTATAAAGGGGGGCTTTGGAAAAGAGCCAGTTGGTGCACACTCGAATAAAAAGGTGTGGTACTATTGGAACAGGTTTTTAGTTCCTCATTGGTTCTTCAAGAACTGCAGACACTTTAATTCCAAATAAAAAATTATCAAGGCATTGTGAGGATAATGTCGATGCTAGTGGTAGGAGCAACAGGTGCAACCGGAAGGAGAGTAGTCGAACAGCTCCTTGAGAGAAATCAACAGGTGAAGGTTATGGTTAGATCCAAAGAAAAGATTCTTTCATTACAAAATAGCAACCTCACCATTGTGGAATCAAGTGTGCTAAATCTCTCTTCCGACGAGCTTGCAGCCCATGTAAAAGACTGCGAATCAGTCGTCTGTTGCCTCGGTCATACTATTTCTTTCTCAGGCATGTATGGTAAGCCACGATATCTGGTGAGAGATTCAATATCTCGGTTGTGCGACGCAGTCATTGCCAATGGTTCTTCTAAAAAGACAAAATTTATATTGATGAATAGCAATGGTGCCGACAATCCTGATGGATCAGATCCAAGGCGTAGCTTTGGAGACCGGATGGTCCTAGCATTAGTTAGGCTTCTTGTTCCTCCACATCGTGACAATGAAGCGTCGGGTGTGTACTTGAGCAAAACTATCGGATCTCAGAACCCGTTGGTCGAGTGGGTCGCGGTTCGACCTGGAAATCTTACTGATGATGAGCATGTGCATCCGTATGAGCTTACAGCTTCCTCCCCAGTCAGTGCCATTTTCGGCGATGGGTCGATCAGTGGACCATCAGTTGCTGCTTCAATGGTTGAATTGTTGACGAACGAAGAAACTTGGAATACTTGGAAGTTTAAAT
>Ga0105055_10011639_pt1 | contig 10828 bp, 10 predicted proteins | sample BON03_FD_78090 | JGI IMG/M metagenome (GOLD analysis project Ga0105055, IMG submission 78090) | Freshwater microbial communities from Lake Bonney liftoff mats and glacier meltwater in Antarctica - BON-03 | ecosystem: Environmental > Aquatic > Freshwater > Ice > Glacier meltwater | place: Lake... | reverse complement strand
GGTGCAATCGCACTGGTGCCGGAAACGCTGGAAACCAGCCTGCAACTCGGCGAACGATTACTCGGCGCGTTTGGTGTGTCGGAAAACGAAATCGAACGCCGTCTCGGCGAACTGCGACGGCGCGAGACAGCGCCGGAGGGCCAGACGTAACGGGACCCACAGCGCCGGCGCCCTGAAGCCGCTGCGCGCTCAAAAAAACCGGCGCGAGCTCTGGGCCCGCGCCGGTTTAGAAAAGTGGTCGTCAAGGGTGGCTGGCGTTACGCCATTGCCTTCTTTAGATTCTCGTCGATCTTGTCGAGGAACCCGGTGGTCGACAGCCACTTCTGGTCGGGGCCGACGAGAAGCGCGAGGTCCTTGGTCATGAAGCCGGACTCGACGGTGTCGATGCAGACCTTCTCGAGCGTGTCGGAGAATTTCGCCAAGGCGTCGTTGTTGTCGAGCTTGGCGCGATGCGCAAGGCCGCGGGTCCAGGCGAAGATCGACGCGATTGAGTTGGTCGAGGTCTGGTCGCCCTTTTGATGTTGGCGGTAGTGGCGGGTGACGGTGCCGTGGGCGGCTTCCGCTTCCACGATCTTGCCGTCCGGCGTGGTCAAAACCGAGGTCATCAGGCCGAGCGAACCGAAGCCTTGGGCCACGATGTCGGATTGCACGTCGCCGTCGTAGTTCTTGCAGGCCCAGACATAACCGCCCGACCACTTCATCGCCGCCGCCACCATGTCGTCGATCAGACGGTGCTCGTAAGTGATCTTCTTCTTGTCGAATTCGGCTTTGAATTCCTTGTCGAATATCTCCTGGAACAACTCCAGGAAGCGGCCGTCATATTGCTTCAGGATGGTGTTCTTGGTCGACAGATAAAGCGGGTAGCCGCGGTTGAGCGCGTAGTTCATCGAAGCGCGCGCGAAGTCGCGGATTGAATCGTCGAGGTTGTACATCGCCATGGTGACGCCGGAGGAGGGCGCCTTGAACACTTCGCGCTCAATCACCTTGCCGTCGTCACCGACGAACTTGATCGAGAGCGTGCCGGCGGTCGGGAATTTGAAATCGGTGGCGCGGTACTGGTCGCCGAAGGCGTGGCGGCCGATGATGATCGGCTTGGTCCAGCCCGGGACGAGCCGCGGCACATTCTTGCAGATGATCGGCTCGCGGAAGATCACGCCGCCGAGGATGTTGCGGATGGTGCCGTTGGGCGAGCGCCACATTTCCTTGAGGCCGAATTCCTTCACGCGGCCCTCGTCCGGCGTGATGGTCGCGCATTTCACGGCGACGCCGACTTTCTTGGTCATCTCTGCCGAATCGATGGTGATCTGGTCTCTGGTCTCGTCGCGCTTTTCTACCGAGAGGTCGTAATAGAGAAGCTCGATGTCGAGATAGGGGTGGATCAACTTGTCCTTGATCAGCTGCCAGATGATGCGCGTCATCTCATCGCCGTCCATTTCGACGACGGGATTTTTTACTTTGATCTTCGCCATTTTAGGGAGCCATCTTTTGGAGAGCCGGCATCGGTTCGGACTGGCGGTAAATTCGGCGCGTGTTGATGGCAGACGCCGATTCTGCAGCCGTGGCGGGCTCTATAGCATTGCCTTTGGTGACGTGAAAGCGATGGACGCCGGTTGAGCGGCCGGCCCATTTGTTCACGAAACCGTCATTGCCGCCTGTCGCCTTTTTCTCTCACCCAATTGGAAATTGGCCGCAATCTCGGTAAATTATGACATCTTGCGCCCGTTGCTGACCTCTCTGCGCAGCAACCGCACGGTGCCAGGAGGAATGGACATGACTCCCGTCTTAATCAACCGCCGGAACCTCCTTGCAGCTAGTGGCGCCGTCCTTGCAGCCGGCGTTTCCGGGCTCTCCCTTCCGGCCCGTGCGCAAGATTTTGCACCGACCCCGTCGATGTCGGGCGGATCCAATAACTACCGGAGGGGCGCGCCGATCGTGAATCGGATCGGCAAGGGTGGCTTCTGGATGTCGGGCAGCGTGCGCCGCGTCGGCGACGGAGCGCCGCTGGCCGGGCAGCGCATTCAGATCTGGGCGCACACGGTCGAAGGGCAGGAGCACGAACTGCAAAGTCATGGCGCCACGCTTACCGACAAGACCGGCGCGTTTCGTCTCGAGATGCCGCAGATCATTCCGATCTTCGGTCAACCGCACGGTCACCTTGCCTATGACAGCGGTGAATTCAAAGCCGTGTTTCTGCGTCCCGTGATGCGGAGCGCAAAAGACAAAAGCCTGGAAGCGCACTTCGTCCTTCTTGCGGCCTGATCAAGTTTGGGAACCACGGGATGAGATTGGCCCGGGTGGCCCTTATCTGGGCCGTCCTTGCAGCCGCCATTGGCGTGCCGATAGCCGCTGCCATGGCGAGCCCTCTGCTCGCCTGGCGCGGTCCGGTCTACATCCTGGCTGGACTCGCAGGCATGATCGCAATGGGTCTCGTGCTCGTTCAGCCATTGCTGATTGCGGGATACTTGCCGGGACTGTCGGCTTATCGTGGACGTCGTGCGCATCATTGGATCGGGGGCGCGCTGGTCGTGGCGCTGTTGGTCCACGTAGGGGGCCTCTGGATCACCAGTCCCCCGGACATGATCGACGCGCTTCTCTTTGCATCGCCGACGCCGTTCTCTCCCTGGGGTGTTATCGCCATGTGGGCGATCTTTGCCGTCGCGCTTTTGGCGTTACTCCGCCGTCGATTAGGACTGACACCGCGAACGTGGCGTATCGCCCATATGTTGCTCGCGGCGGTCATCGTCACAGGGAGCGTGGTCCATGCCATGCTGGTCGAGGGGACGATGGAGACGATGTCCAAGGCGGCCCTTTGCACACTGGTCGTTGCGGCAGCCATAAAAGTCATGGCCGACCTATGGGCGCGAAGAAAACCCGCCCGATGAGTTCGTCATCGAGCGGGTCATGGCTTGGGCGGGGACGCCGCCGCTGGCCTGCGCGTCAGAGCGCGGCGAGGGCTGTGTTCAGAGTCGCACTCGGCCGCATCGCGGCCGCCGCCTTGGCATCGTCGGGCAGGTAGTAACCGCCGACGTCGACCGGCTTGCCTTGGGCGCCGATCAACTCGCCGTTGATCTTGGCCTCGTTCTTTTCGAGCGCCTCAGCCAGCGGCTTGAAGCGGGCTTGCAGATCCGCGTCTTTGGTCTGGGCGGCCAGTGCCTCGGCCCAGTACATGGCAAGGTAGAAATGGCTGCCACGATTGTCGATTTGGCCGACTTTGCGCGCCGGATTGCGGTTGAACTCGAGAAATTTTCCGATGGCCGTGTCGAGCGTCTCGGCGAGAACCTGCGCCTTGGCGTTCTTGTAGGTGTGCGCCAGATGTTCGAGCGACGCCCCGAGGGCGAGAAACTCGCCGAGCGAATCCCAGCGCAGATAGCCTTCTTCCTGGAACTGCTGCACGTGCTTGGGCGCCGAGCCGCCGGCGCCGGTCTCGAACAGGCCGCCGCCCGCCAACAGCGGAACGATCGACAGCATCTTGGACGAGGTGCCGAGCTCCATGATCGGAAACAGGTCGGTCAGGTAATCCCGCAGAATGTTGCCGGTGATGGAAATCGTGTCCTGCCCCTTGCGAATGCGCTCGAGCGAAAACTTCATCGCGTCGACCGGGGCCAGAATGCGGAGGTCGAGCCCCTTGATATCGTGATCCTTCAAGTACGTCTCGACCTTGGCGATGAGCTGGGCGTCGTGCGCGCGATTCTTGTCGAGCCAGAACACCGCCGGGGTATTGGTGAGGCGCGCGCGGCGGACACCGAGCTTGACCCAGTCCCGCACGGCCGCGTCCTTGAGCTCGCACATGCGGAAGATGTCACCAGCCTCGACGGAGCGCTCCAGCAGTACCTTGCCGTCATCGGCGACGACGCGGACCGCACCGCCCGTGGGAACCTCGAATGTCTTGTCATGCGAGCCGTATTCCTCGGCCTTCTGCGCCATCAACCCCACGTTCGGAACAGAGCCCATGGTCTTGGGATCGAACGCGCCGTTGGCCTTGCAGTCCTCGATGACGGCCTGGAACAGCCGCGCGTAGGCGCGGTCCGGGACGACGGCCTTGGTGTCGTGCAATTTTCCGTCCGGGCCCCACATGCGGCCAGATTCGCGGATCATTGCCGGAATCGAAGCGTCGATGATGAAGTCGCTGGGCACATGCAGGCCCGTAATGCCCTTGTCGGAATTCACCATGGCGAGGGCCGGGCGCTTCGCGTACTCGGCCGCGATATCGTCCTTGATCGCTTTTTTCTCAGGCTCAGGCAGCGTCTCGATCTTGGTCAGCAGATCGCCGAAGCCGTTGTTGAGATTGACGCCGAGCTTCTTCAGCGTGGCGGCATGCTTCTCGACGACATCGGAGAAGAAGACGGATACGACATGGCCGAACACGATGGGGTCGGCGATCTTCATCATGGTCGCCTTGACGTGCAGCGAGAACAGTACGCCTTGCTTCTTGGCGTCCTCGATCTGCTCGGCGAAGAACTTGCGCAGCGCCTTGGCGCTCATGACGGAAGCGTCGATGATCTCGCCGGACTGAATGGCCGTCTTTGCCTTCAGCACAGTGACTTTGCCATCGGCGCCGGCCAGTTCGATGCGGACATTGGTTGCCTGCGCGACGGTGGTCGCAATTTCCGAGCCGTAGTAGTCGCCCGACGGCATGTAGGCGACATGCGATTTGGAGTCCTTGCTCCAGACGCCCATCTTGTGCGGGTTCTTGCGGGCATATTGCTTGACGGCGGCGGCGGCGCGGCGGTCTGAGTTGCCCTCGCGCAGGATCGGGTTGACGACGCTGCCGAATACCTTGTCGTAGCGGGACTTGATGTCCTTCTCGGCGTCCGTCGTCGAGTTGTCGGGATAATCCGGAACGCCGTAGCCCTTGTCCTGCAATTCCTTGATCGCGGCCCGGAGCTGCGGGATCGAGGCGGAGATATTGGGCAGCTTCATGATGTTGGCATCGGGCTTCAGCGTGAGCGCGCCGAGTTCGGCGAGTTCGTCGTTGCTCTGCTGCGCCGGGGGGAGCTTGTCTGAGACGCTGGCGAGGATGCGGCCGGCCAGCGAAATGTCCTTCAACGTCACGGATACGCCGGCCGCGCCCACGAAGGCTTCGACGATCGGCAGCAGGGAATAGGTCGCAAGCGCCGGGGCTTCATCGACTTTTGTCCACATAATTTCGAGATCTGGCATGCTTGCACCTCTGGTCGCCGTGCTTGTTGGGGCCGACCGGAACCTGAACATTGGCGGCCGCGGCGGATGGCTCCCCCCGGGCTCTCAAATGAATTGTTCTCGGCGCGGACATCGTCAACCGGGAATTCGACTGACGGGAGTTCGGCGCGCGCCCTATAGCATCCGCACTGGCGCTGTGAAAGCCGGGTTAGGCGGTGCTTTCACAAGGGCGCGCGGGCGGCTATACCGCCCGCAACGGAGGACTAAATGCCCGGCGCCGGGACCGACAAGACCAAACGCTGGATCGAGCAGCCCGCCCCGGTGGTGGTGCTGGTGGAGCCGCAACTGGGCGAGAATATCGGCGCCGCCGCCCGCGCCATGGCCAATTTCGGGCTGTCCCGCTTAAGACTGGTGGCGCCGCGCCAGGCCTGTCCGAAGGAGCGCGCCTCAGTGAAGGCGGCGGGCGCCGACCGCATCGTCGAAAACGCAGTGCTGTACGACACGCTGGAAGCGGCGGTGGCGGATTGCAGCTTTGTGCTGGCTTTGACCGCGCGCAACCATGACCAGCACAAGCCGGTCATCGACGCCGGGCAGGCGGCGGCCGAGATGGTGCCACGCGTCGCCGGCGGCGAGACCGTGGCGCTGGTGTTTGGACGAGAGCGCAACGGGCTGGAAAACCACGAAGTCAGCATGGCCGACCGCATCGTGACGCTGCCGGTCAATCCGGCCTTCGCCTCGCTCAATCTGGCGCAGGCGGTGGTGGTCGTCGCTTACGAATGGTTCAAGCAGACCGGCGCCGGCTCGACGCGTGAGCCAGTTTCCCGCCGTTCGCCGCCGGCGGCCAAGCAGCAGATTGCGGCGTTTTTCGCTGACCTCGAACGCGAGCTGGAAAAGGTCGAATTCTTTCGCCCGGCGGAAAAGCGCGGGACGATGGTGGTGAACCTGCGCAATATCTTTCATCGCCTGGAAGCGACAACGCAGGACATGCGCACGCTGCACGGCGTCATCATGGCGATCGCACAGGGGCGCAAAGGTCCGGCGCGTGGCGGCGTGCTCGATCCCTCGGAAGCGCAGAACCTGCGCGACATGATCGCCGATCACGGCGCCGGCCGGGTGCTGGAAGACCGTGCGCCGGTACGTGGTCTGGCGCGGCTGTTGCGGCGCAATCCGACCGAGGCCGAGCGCACGCTGTGGCGTGCGATCACCGGCGACCGGCGTTTCGCCGGACGCGGATTCAAGCGGCAGGTGCCGCTCGGGCCGCATATCGCCGATTTCGTGTCGTTTGCGCTTAAATGCGTACTGGATCTGGGGCCGCAGGACGAAGCCGAAGCGGGCGTCATTTCGCGCGCGAGTCGGCGCGAATGGCTGGTGGCGCATCAATACACAGTGATCGAGGTGCGGGCGCAGGACGTCGAGGCCGATGTGAAGAGAGTGCTCGACGATCTCAACGAAAAACTCGGCTAGCCCTTCAGCGCCTTCAACTGCGCCGCCGCGCCTTCGCGCACGAGGCCCTGGTCGCTGCCGACGGTAAGAAAGCGGAAACCACGTTTCGACATCGCCAGCGCGCGCTCAGGATCGCGGCAATAGATGCCGGGAATTTTTCCGGCTTTCACCGCTGCCGCGCAAATCCTGTCGATCGCCTTGTCGACCTCGGGCGCATTGATGTCCTGCGCCTTGCCGGCGCTGAGCGACGTCGACAGGTCATAGGGCCCGATGAACAAAGCATCGATTCCCGGCGTTGCGGCGATTTCGTCGACGTTTGCGAGCGCCTGCGGCGTCTCGATCATGGCGAGGGTGAGGGTGCCGCTATTAGCGTCCCGCAGGTAATCGACGGCAACGCTCAGGCCTTGCAGGTTCATGGCGCGCTGCGGGCCCCAGCTACGCTCGCCGAGCGGCGGATATTTAGCCACCGACGCAAACTGACGGGCATCAGCCGCGCTGTTGATCATCGGCGCGATAATCGCTTCGGCGCCAAAGTCGAGCGCGCGGGACACAAGGCCGAAATCGTTCAATGGTACCCGCACAATCGGCGTCGAACCGGCGTGATGGAGCGCGCCGATACCGGCGAGGATCGAGGCGGTGTTCCACAACCCGTGCTGCGCATCGAGCGCAACAGCAGCAAAGCCCTCGCGCGCAATCGATTCGGCGACGATCGGGCTGCCGAGCGAACACCAGCCGGAATAAACGGTCTCACCCGCGCGCAGCCGGCGCGCGAGCGCGAAAGCGGTCACCTCAGGTGCCCGCCTGGATTTGCGCCACGGCCTGCGCCAGCAATTCGTTCATCTGGGCGCGAACCTGTTGCTCGCTCACGCCTTTTTCGGCCAAATCCTTGGTCACTTTGCGCATAACGTCGTCGTCGCCGGCCTCTTCGAAATCGGCCATCACGACCTCTTTTGCGTAAGCGTCAGCGTCCGGTCCCATTTTGCCAAGCAATGCGGCCGCCCACAGACCGAGCAGCTTGTTGCGGCGGGCCGTCGCCTTGAAACGAAGTTCCTCGTCGTGCGCGAACTTCTTTTCGAAGCCTTCTTCGCGCTTGTCGAACGTGGTCATACCGCCCCTCATTGTTGACACAGTTTTGCTGCGCCTTGCATATCGCTCCGACAGGGTCAAGGCAACACGGCGGCTGGTATTTACGGAAAAATTGCCAAAGATAACCAAGTGGAAAACGCCGGGTTGGCTCGATTGTGCTGCCCAGACCGATCAGCTAGGTTGACCTCGTGCCCGGGCCGTTTTAGCGGATGCGTACAACAGACGACGCAATGCTTTTACAGTTCGGTCCCGCCGCCGCGGATCTTAGCGTGTCACCAAGAGGAACCACGGCATCCCATGGACTTTCAAAAACCACGGTACATCCCGATGAGCCGCCGCCGCCGTATTTATGAAGGCAAGGCGAAGGTCCTCTACGAGGGCCCGGAGCCGGGAACGCTGATTCAGCATTTCAAGGACGATGCGACCGCCTTCAACGCCAAGAAGCACGAAGTGATCGAAGGCAAAGGCGTGCTGAACAACCGCATCTCGGAATATATCTTCCAGCACTTGAATGACATCGGGGTTCCGACGCACTTCATCCGTCGTCTCAATATGCGCGAGCAGTTGATCCGCGAGGTCGAAATCATTCCGCTCGAAGTGGTGGTGCGCAATGTCGCCGCCGGTTCGCTGGCAACGCGGCTGGGCATCGACGAGGGCACGCAGCTGCCGCGCTCGATCATCGAGTTCTATTACAAAAATGACGCGCTCAACGACCCGATGGTGTCGGAAGAGCACATCACCGCTTTCGGCTGGGCATCCCCGCAGGAAATCGATGACATCATGGCGCTGGCCATTCGCGTCAACGATTTCCTCTCCGGGCTGTTCCTCGGCGTTGGCATCCGCCTAGTCGATTTCAAGATGGAAACCGGCCGGCTGTGGGAAAACGACATCATGCGCATCGTCGTGGCGGATGAAATTTCGCCCGATAGCTGCCGGTTGTGGGACATCAAGACCAACGACAAAATGGACAAGGACCGCTTCCGCCGTGATCTCGGCGGGCTGGTCGAAGCCTATACCGAGGTCGCCAAACGACTGGGTATTGTCGCCGAAGGCGAGCGGCCGCAAGGCGGTGGCCCGGTGCTGGTCAAAGGCTAGGGAGCCGTCCGGTTCCTGCTGCGATGATTTGTGAATTCCCGATGCCCGGCCCTTGTGCCGGGCATCTCCGTCTCTAGTTTAGCGGGGATGGCGCGGTTTTTCCGGCCAATGCCCGCGACTCCTCCAAGACTCATGTGATAAGCCGCCCGATATGAAAGCCCGCGTCACCGTTACCCTGAAAACCGGCATTCTCGACCCGCAAGGCAAGGCGATCGAGGGGGCCTTGCGCTCGCTCGGCGTCGAGGGCGTCGCCTCGGTGCGCCAGGGCAAGGTGTTCGACATCGAGATCGAAGGCGGCGACCCGAAAAAGGCCGAGGCGCTGCTCAAGGAAGCGGCCGACAAGCTGCTGGCCAACACGGTGATCGAGAATTATCGCGTCGAGGTCGTCGGGTGAGAGGGAGGCAGGTTTAAGCGATGAAAGCCGCCGTCCTCGTTTTCCCCGGTATCAATCGTGAGCGCGATATGGCGCGCACGCTTCGGCTTGTGTCGGGCAGCGCACCCGAAATGGTCTGGCATGGCGAGCACGACTTGCCGGCCGGCACGGACCTAGTGGTGGTGCCGGGCGGATTCTCTTACGGCGATTATCTGCGCTGCGGCGCGATCGCCGCGCGCTCGCCGGTCATGGATGCGGTGCGCAAGTTCGCGGACAAAGGCGGGCTGGTGCTCGGCGTCTGCAACGGCTTCCAGATTTTGTGCGAGTCCGGATTGCTGCCCGGCGTGCTGATGCGCAACGAAAACCTGCGCTTCATCTGCCGCGACGTGTACCTGAAAGTCGAACGCTCGGACACGCCGTTCACGCGCGGCTATAACGCCGGTCAGGTCATCCGCGTGCCGGTCGCGCATGGCGAAGGCAATTACATCGCTGACGGCGAAACGATTTCGAAGCTGGAAGGCGAGGGCCGGGTGATTTTCCGCTACTCGTCGCCGGACGGCATGATCGACCGGGCCTGGAACCACAACGGCGCCATCAACGCCATCGCCGGTATCGTCAACGAGCGCGGCAATGTGCTTGGCATGATGCCGCATCCGGAAAATCACGTCGAAGCGGAAGTCGGCCGTACCGACGGGCGCGGGTTGTTTGCCGGATTGACGGAAGCTCTGGAAAAGGTGGCGTAACCCTCGTGAATGCCGCCGTGAAAATCACCCCCGAACTGGTCGCCGAACACGGCCTGAAACCCGACGAGTACCAGCGCGTGCTCGACCTGATCGGGCGCGAGCCGACGCTGACCGAACTCGGCATTTTCTCGGCGATGTGGAACGAGCACTGCTCCTACAAGTCCTCCAAGGTTCACTTGCGCGGGCTGCCGACCAAGGGCCCGCATGTCATCCAGGGGCCGGGCGAGAATGCCGGCGTCATCGATATCGGCGACGGCCTGGCTTGCGTGTTCAAGATGGAGAGCCACAACCACCCGAGCTACATTGAGCCCTATCAGGGCGCGGCGACCGGCGTCGGCGGCATTCTGCGCGATGTGTTCACGATGGGCGCACGGCCGATTGCGTGCCTCAACGCGCTGTCCTTCGGCGCGCCCGAGCATCCGAAAACACGGCACCTTGTATCGGGCGTCGTCGCGGGCATCGGCGGCTACGGCAATTCCTTCGGCGTGCCGACGGTCGGCGGTTCGGTGCGGTTTCACTCGCGCTACGACGGCAATATTCTGGTCAACGCCATGGCGGTCGGCCTCGCGGAAAAGGACAAGATATTTTACGCCGCCGCTTCCGGCGTCGGCATGCCGATCGTCTATCTCGGATCGAAAACCGGCCGCGACGGCATTCACGGCGCCTCGATGGCGTCGGCCGAATTCGATGATGACTCGGACGAGAAGCGCCCGACCGTACAGGTCGGCGATCCCTTCGCCGAAAAGCTGCTGCTCGAAGCCTGTCTCGAAATCATGGCGAAGGGCTGCGTGATCGCGATTCAGGACATGGGCGCGGCCGGCTTGACGTCGTCCGCCACGGAAATGGGCGCCAAGGGCGACCTCGGCGTCACGCTCGATCTCGACAAGGTGCCGTGCCGCGAAGAGAACATGAGCGCTTACGAGATGATGCTGTCGGAGAGCCAGGAGCG
>Ga0105055_10011638_pt1 | contig 10829 bp, 6 predicted proteins | sample BON03_FD_78090 | JGI IMG/M metagenome (GOLD analysis project Ga0105055, IMG submission 78090) | Freshwater microbial communities from Lake Bonney liftoff mats and glacier meltwater in Antarctica - BON-03 | ecosystem: Environmental > Aquatic > Freshwater > Ice > Glacier meltwater | place: Lake... | reverse complement strand
CTCTCTCTCTCTCTCTCTCTCTCTCTCTCTCTCTCTCTCTCTCTCTCTCTCTCTCTCTCTCTCTCTCTCTCTCTCTCTCTCTCTCTCTCTCTCTCTCTCTCTCTCTCCCTCTCCCTCTCTCTCGCACACACATGCACACACACACGCAAACACATGCACACATACACATGCATCAGACGATGGGAATCTTTCTCTTTGGAGTCAAGACCGACGACAAGAAAAATTTGAAGAAAGAATTCAATCGCCTTGTTTCCTGCGAACATGGCACCAAATTATGGTGAATATCTCAGCTTCGTTCATGATGTCTGAGAGGCTTATTTCTTCGTTTTTTTTGACAACGGTACTAGCCATCATCTCGATAGCAAACGAACAGGGCGGCGACGGATTCTTGTCGTCCATAATGTACAGGTCATCTGAAAACAAATGTGTAAATAGCGTATCAACAAGGCATTTGTACATTCAGGATTGGCAGCATTCAGCCACAACAATACGCAACGGTACCGCGGCTAGCACAAGAGTGCTATCACTAACGAGTACTATCACTAACAATTAATACAACTGGATCTGAAAAAATTCCTAAAACACCAGGGCATGCCCCTTTTCTACGATAATAAACAACTGAAAATACACCTCATGTGATAACCCCGTTGCACGCGTGTGCAATCAGCAATGCAATGATGGCGAGTGCGGCAGCAGCTCTTTGTGTTGTGTGTAACATTTCCGAGGTCGGATCTCCCAGTCAATAATCCACTGACTGAAGCCCCCCTTGTCCAACTTGAGTTTCCAAGCCGGTTCTCCTCCTTTGCATTTCAAATTGGGTTTCAGATGTATATATACATGTGTATATTTGCATTTAGTGTCCATATATATATATACATATATACACATGTACATGTGGACATTACATGTCTGATCACAAAAAAAAGCGCACAAACATGGAAAAATGGGTTGGACAAAAAATCAAAGCACGGCAATCCGCTGAATTATGGCGCCTAATGCCCTCCGCCGCCACGCGCCTGGACTAGTGTAAGGTTGCGAGACATCTGCACGTCCATGACAATCTTGCAAGACATGAGAACAAGTACACAAATATTCTCACATTTTGCAAAGTACATTCAAATTTTTTTATTCAATCGTGGGGATTTGCGCCGAAAGTATTCAAAAGGAGTGACCACGGCATGCGAGCCTCGAGAGATGGCATAATTCGAGACCTTGCGCCTTTGCAGAGTTTTGTTACAAGACATCTTTGTATCTGTTGTAGTGTACACGGAGAAGCAGTTCTAGGGTACTTTGCGGCCACGTTATTGGAGACAGCGAGCGACACGTCTGAAGCAGCTGTCCTAGAATATGCATCCGATCCTGTGGATTCGAAAGAGGTCGGGGGCGAGAAGGTAGCACTGTTGCAGGACATGATGCACTGTTGCAGGACATGATGCGTAGGTTTGCTGCTGTAACGTTTTCTAATGAACCATAAGCAACTTCCTGGCGCCATCTGTGATGCCACGTAGTCTTAAATGGCGACGTCGTCATTTGATTCAGTAGGAGAGATTGCACAACGATTCCAGGCTACTGTTTGCAAAACAACAGGGCTTGGTGCGCATGCGTTGGGCTGACGTGGACAAAGATCTCGTGTTACTTGAATGATGCCTGAAGTTGCTACTTGAATCATGCCTGAATCGTCAGAAGGCATCAGAAATGGTGTCGCATCGTGTGTTCTTACCAGCTCAGAAACAGGCAGCCAGTCGCCCGTGGGAGAGCACACTTCTTGCTCGCAACCCAAATCCTCTTCAATTCTCACCTGAGCATGCTCATATGTGCACAAACATGCAGATATATGTAGATGCACACGTTTGAGCAAAATATCCGTTGTGCATGAGCGCATGTGAGCATGCAAAGCATGCGCGAAATATAGCAGGATGCATCTAGGCTTTGCAACATGTCTCAGGTCACGGGCAAGCAGAAATAGGCACAGACCTGGAGAAGTGAGTATTGCTCTTCCAATTGAGAGACACACTCCTCGACCTGCTCGTTTTCGATTTCACTCTGTACTCTTGCGCGCTCTCTCTGCTGCTTCTCCAACCTTAATTCTTTGTGCAATTCCTCCACAGTCTGTTGAAGAAGACATTTCTCTTGATTCCATTTTTGACTCTCCCACTCCAACTGCTCATCTGTCGCCTTCACCGCCTTCTCTTTTGCCTGTTCAGCTTTCCTGTCTACCCTTAGTGCATTTACATCATTTTGCAAAACTTGAATCGACTCAGCTGCTTCTTTCAACGTTGCCGCCGCCATGGCCCGTTCTTGCTCTATACTCTCCTGCGCCTCTCTTTCCAAATGCTGGTTCGCGCAAGAAAGAGAGTTGAAACCCCGAGACGCCTGTGGTATTCTCCGATCATCATATTTGGAAATCACAGATATGACATGGAAAGCCGTTCAGCCCACAGACAACACCAAGCGATGTGTGCATATGTATGTGTGTGTGCTGCAGTCTTGCATGCATGCATATATGAATTGCACACAGCTATGCCAATACCTCTGCCCTTTCGCGATCTAGCGCTTGTTTGCTCTTGATAAGAATACGTCTTTTCACTGCCAACATCTCTTCCCTGGTACCCTCCAATTCCAACTGAACTTGAGCCACGGCTTTGCGTAAATCCAGGACAATCGTCTCGTCCCCATCCCACTTTCTGTCACACTGTCTCTCTCGCCAGCGTGCATCTTCCGCTTCTCTCGCTATACACGTCGAGCAATTGCCACTCCTTTCCAATCCTGTTGATTCGATGTGTTTCTCAAACTGCCCTGTCTCTCCAATCCTGCAGGCCCCACGACGCAATTTCAAGAATTCGTTTTCCAGAAGTAATCTCTCAACGTCAACCCAGATTTTATCCTGCTCAATCTGGCCTTGACGAGCTTCCAGACACCTTTCACGTACTGTAGAGAAATCGTTCTCGTCGTTAAAGGCAGAGCCTTGTGGATGGAAAATATCTCCGAGCGAGATATTCTTGTATTCTGCAATTTGAACAGCTGCCTCACTTTGAATGCTCTCCTGCTGCTCATCGAATTTTCCTGTTAGTATTCGGCTACCCAAAGGCTGCACCTGTTTGCCCAATTTTTCGTTCCTACTGTGTGTGCCGCCGCGTTGTCGTTCGAGCTCATGCACGCAGTCTTGGAGGTCTGCGTTGACTAGCTTGATGTGATAGACTTCTTGGCTCATGGCATCCACCCTCTCTTCGTTGACAACCAGCCGCGTGACAGAGTTGAGAAGGCTTTCTAGCTGGTCTCGCTGGGCCCGGCTTCCTTGTGCCTCTTGTTCTCGTGCTTTTGTCTGCAAAGCGAGCTCTTTTGATAGGAAACTAATTCGCTGCTGTAGCACAGTCATGGCAGAATTTTCGAAGGTCTTGTCCCGTTTCGCCTCTGCTACCTTGCCCCGCAGGTCGACTGCTTGAAGCTGCAACTCTTTGTTAATCAGACGAATAGTGCGATACGCCTCTTTATGAACATATGCTTGCTTCTCGTCTATGTCATTCTGTCCTATCTGAGGACCGTTTTCAGTGTTCTTGGGGCTGTTTTCCAATTCTATACCGTAGAATTGTGCAGAAGAGTCCCCACTGTTGACGCACGTGCTTGAATGTGCATGTGTGTGCAGGTCATGCACACATTCCTTCTGTTGCGCGTGGCGTGGGTGCTTTTTGTGGACACACGCACGTGCCAACGTACGATTACTCAATTTGTTTAATTCAGATGAGGATTGCGGCAGTGAGACTGAAAGGGCGAACGAATTCTCGTGATCTGGCAGAATATGGCTGACATTGTCTTCTCTTTGACTTCGTGGGGTGTCAGCAGGCGTGTTGCCTTGGTAATGCTGCCATGCGCGATTGCCATTTGGACGAGACGAAATTGCCTCAATTTTGAGTTGGTTCGTCTGAGCCATCCATGACAGTAGCTCGTCATCCTTCTCCGCCATCAGCTTAATATGTGCGCGAGCTTGCTGCTCGAGTTGTGCTAGAGCAGCCTCGTGCTCTTCGGCAGCACAGCTAGCCCGGTCGTCCGCCTCATCCGCACGCATGTGAAGTTCTCTTACACGAAGTTTAAGTTTTTGCACGCGCACGCGATTCTCTATCTGCATCTGACTCTCACGACGGACGTTGTCAACCAACTCATCAGCAATGTCAATCATAGCATCACGAACATCTGTATTCACAATCTGTGCCATTATCTTTTCCGTGTCAGCTTCCCTCAGAATGTTCCCAACTAGCCTTTGCAAGGGCATGGCGTCGGAAGGGATATAACACGCATCAGCACTGTCAAGCTTGCTTCCTTCTTCTCGTAATTTTAGCAATTCACGCTCAGATTCTTCATCAATCGCCGTGCGTTGATCCTGAACAAGCTTCTCCAGTCGACGGCGAGGGCCCACCTTGATGATACAGTCCTTGAGGTTGGCAGTCAGGAGATGCTGCACAGTTGTGACTCCTCGCTCGTTGAGTGCAACAAGCTGCGATAACTCGCCATGTTCTGTGAGCCACTCTTGGAGGCTTTCTCTCGACGGCTGGCCATGGACGCCTTTCCAAATGGCGATCGCCCGGTCAGAAGTGAGACCAAGTTCCTGCATTTCATCTACCGAAAGTTCGACAAAGGTTTTCCCGTCAAGCTGGTGGTAAAGAAACCACTCAAGAATGTCAGCCAGCCCCTTGCTTTCCAGCACCACAAACACCTCTGCCCATTCGTCGCTTTTGCGAAACGAAGCTCGACTTGCCGAGTACTTAATGTCTCTGTGATGCAGGATGATATCATATGCGGCACATATTGAATTCAAGAACTTCTGTCGCCCTGAGCCTCCTGCCATGCTCTCGCGTGCCTCCGCTGCGCCATTCGTCAAGTCTGGACCACTCTTCGCAAGACGTGCCAAGTTGCGGAAGCGCTCGCGGTGCACCTTGGCACCATCTTGCGCACGCACACCAAGAATGTTTTCTGCCTTGAGGAGGGTAGCAGCGGCAGCAACGTTGATGAGGGAGGGCAGATCTTGGATGGAATAGGGCTCGAGGGTGTGTGGCGACAAAAAATCAAAGGCCCTCTGCCCGCGACAGTTTTCAACGGATGAGCTTGCTCCTCGACTCATCAAATAGTCCGCCGCTTGCGCGTGGCCCTCCCAGATACAGATATGCAGCGCCGTATTGCCGCTAGTAGTTCGTGAATCGATAGTAAAATTGCCGCTATTCAGAAGCAGCGCCATCATCTCTAGCGAGCCAACTGCTGCCGCCTCGTGCAGGGGCGATAGTTGCGTCTCCTGCAGCCAGTGCCGCGACGCGCGACCGACTGCTGTTGTTGCAGTGTCTGTTGCAGTGTCCGTTGCAGTGTGGCTTTTAGTGAAGGACAAGGCAAAACACAAGGCAGCAACATCTTGCGTGCTCACCGCATGACTTGCCAGCTGCTCACGCACGCGCAGCTCGTCTTCCAATGACTCCGTCCGTGTGATCTTCATTGAAACGCTGCTCACAAAGTCCTTGGACGCAGACAATGCTGAAAAAGACCTTTTACAACTGGAATGTGGCATGTTCGTGATCTCTCGGTCAAACTCCAAGAGCACGCGTTCCTCATCGACGGCAGTGTCTTTCTGGACAACAATAATTTCCTCCGAGTCATGGGCAGATGCAGGTGTGTCGCGATGCGCGTTTCGAATAGTAGCATCCAGAACATCTATTAACTGTGATCGCAAGGGCCTTGACGGAGAGCCAACGGTCAACAATTTCGCAGGTGAGCGTCCAGGATTGCCTTTCTTTGGAGAAACACCAGAAGAGCTCATCATCGAGACATCAAGGAGAGTTGGTGACGAAATGGAATCACAAGTGTGTTCAATCACGCTCATTTCTTTCTCTCTTCGTTCGAATATTTTGCCCGGTGTTGCGGAGAAGGCGGCGCGGGTGTCTTGCACTTGATGTGTGGGCTCTTGTTTACCGCCTATTGGCATGCGGGTACCAGACGTCTCATGCGCACGAGAGCTGCTTGATCCTCGCGAATCCTGGGCCGTGGCACGTGAATCTTGAGAAGGTTGTTCTGGAAAATTGACATCTGTTACAATCCTGGCCCCAATGGTCTTGTGTGTCACACGTCGGAGTGCCCCATCCCGCAGTGCTGACGCCGCATCACGTGCTTGTCTGACAAGCTCATTGGCCAAATCCATCGCGCTCCTGCCATGAGCACACACTCCCTCCGCCAGCCCCACCGTAACTATGATAGACCCTGCCTGCAGAGCTAGCACGCGCATCTTTGCACTGTGCACACTCACCGATCCCGCTACATCCAGCAAGAAATCCTGTTGGAATTGCACTTCAATACCGGCGATCTCTGACATTTCCATTCCAAGGACAAGCTGCACCTGAACAGCTGGTTTCGAATGGCGTGTGTTGCAGTGTGTTGCAGTGTGTTGCAGTGTTGTTCCTACACACACACACAAAAATTGACCCTTTTCTCCGTCTGAGCTGCTTTCTCCACTGCTTCTGCAGGATCGTTTTGGGGAGTGTGCTAGTGACACTAGATTCTTGCTCTCAAACTCGCGCAGCGACATTTGATTCATCAGCAGTATGGGGCGCTTTGCCGCTGGATCGTGTCGTGTACTCTTATCCTGCATTGGTGGTGCTGTTGCTGCAGCTGAGTTCAATTGCTCCCTGCTGCACGAATCGACTTTCTCTGTCTCCTGATGTCTATAGTGCGCGAACTCATCAAGATTCGCCTCACTCTTCTCGTCGTCTTGGCCCGTATCCGTATGCGTTGTTTCTGTTTGCATTGCTAGAAATGACTGACGCTTCGCTTCTGCCCTTCGTTTTCTTGCTTCCGCTTGCTCCTGTTCGTGCCCTGCCACCTCTTGCGCTGCCTCATACTTTGTATCATCTGTCGCTCGCTCCCAGGTTGCCTCCTTCCCCTCTTGCCCCGGACACATGGCACCATTTGCGCCCTCTGGTGTCACGTCTGCCTGCTGTTGAGTGGTATTCTCTATATCACGTACTTTACTCAGTGTATCCGTGTGGTCTTCGTGTGTTTCAGTTGCTCGTGCCGTTGATGCGTGTATTGCTAGAGCCAGTGGTGGCGTGTGCACCATATTATTACTGGTAACAGTCCATTTTGAGGTCAGCTCCATCTCCCTCTCTGATTGCGGCGTTGAAAGCACCCCTGCCGCAGGGTTTCCTAACACCGTACCTTTGCCTTGCAAGATCGTGAGAGACTTCTTTTCGTCGTATATTTCTTGTGGCTTCTTTTTGGCCCTCAGCTTTTGGCGCCTTGTTTTGAAGTGATCATTCTGTTCGCCTGGCGGAGTATTGGAACGTGTACGTTGCCGTGGGGGGGGAGCTGGCGCCTGTGGCAACATGCGTGTACCGTGTTGGGCGTCGGAAGATGCGTTTTTCACAAAACCTACTGCAACGTTGGTCGTTTCTCTGTTGTGTGATTGCTGCTGTGATTGCTGTTGGTGCACAGCACAATCATGCGGCGGTATAAACTCCTGCTGTATGATTGAGTCAGACACGTAGGTGTGCACAAACGTAACCACATATTTAATGCATACGCAGACTTAGAGATAGAGACAGGGAGAGAGAGGCAGGGAGAGAATGCGAGAGAGAGAGAGAGAAGAGAAAATCGAATTACGTTTACAAAGTACCTCGTTGCTTAAGGCGGTGGCGTCAGATCTTGCTGAAAGCATGGGCGATTCATTGGGCGTTTCCAAGTGCGACAAATCAAAATGATCACTATCTTCACTCTCAGTGCACTCATCGTCTTGCTGTTCCCCCTCCATGCCCTTTGACAGCTCTTTCCCTGCTGTAACTGCACTAGAATTGTTGCTGAATTCCTGCTTATAATGGACATGTGCCGTATCGGAATCTTGCAATGGCAGCCAATTCCTCTTTAGTTGTAAAACTTGCCGGTTCTCGCCACCACACTTCAAACTAGCATTGCGTAAACAATCCCGCATTTGAAGCAATTCGCCTACAGACGCGCCTGCTTCCACAAGACTGTGCAAACGGGGGGGTGAATAGAAAACAACCATGACAGAGAGAATACACAACTCTGGGGTTTGTGTTGTTGTAGGGTAGATAAACTCCCATGTGTATAAGAGATAAACTCCCCGGGGTGCGCGGCGGTTTTCAGCCGTGCGACCACTGGATCGGACTATTGACCTGAGGCCCCCAAATGAGAGTAGGTTTAGGTCACTACACCTTACTGCGTGACTTTGGGACATTACACCACCCAATTGTGATGACGTTGGGCTACACCCTAAGTTGGGACATTCAGCGCATTTCTGACGGGTAATGAGTCAAACCATTTGTTTTGGACGCTGCAAATTTCAATTGTTCCTGGTATCTCAGACAAATTGTCCTACCCGGTGACTCGCGGCAGCTCGGCGCGCTGCGCCTCGCCGCTGGCCGCGCGCCCGAAATGCATACAAACATATAAATATACACGCACAAGGGTACACACACGGTATGCATGCACACGCGCACGCGCACGCACACAAACACACACATGCTGACAGAAAGGCAGGCAGGAGGCAAGAAGGATACGGACCCCTTCTTCGACGGACTCCTCGTTAGTGACGCAGTGCCAATTCTTCGTGTACTGCCACTATTATCACGGACTGACAAATAGCCCACTTGGGTGTGTTCTCTGGGCTGCCCACTGTCTTCCTGCAAAATCCGAAGAAGTTTGAATATCGTGTAAAATGTATATGGGGGGCAAGTTGCATATCTATCCATCCACCGAACTGTTTGTCTGTCTACATGTGCATCCACATTGAAATACAAAAGCTCCTGCCGAAAGAGTTATTGTGATGTAGATGTTGGCCACTTTTCCGAAGACAGCTGATAGCATACCTGGGCCAAAGGTTTAGGGTGCAGCGGTGAGATCCACGTATCGCTGTCTCTTGCGCTGTCGCTGATTCTTTTTGCTGAAGCATTCTTGAAATGGAGAATATCCTTAAATTTGCTGTAAACTGTAGGTGTTGTGGTCGCTAGAACTGCTCTCGAACAAATTGAGCTCGTAGTCTTGGAGTTGATCTCCACTGCATTCCTTACTTTTGCCAACCCTGTGCCCGCCTGCCGCATGCGGGGATTAGTGGACCAGGGAATCTAGTGGAGCCCCAGATTGCATCGGTGGTTCCTGTGCTGTAAGAAATGGAAACTAGTGCATTGACTATTGCACACTGCGCATCAGTATACTGGTATTGCAGTATGTATATATATTCTGGTGCAGCATACTGGTGCAGTATGGTATGCATAGTATGGTATACATGTATGCATACCATACTGCACACATAGTATGGTATAAATATTGCAGGAAGGGCCAATTAGAACATTTGTGCATCAATTGATGTGCAGTCAATGCAGCATATGTATATTCTCGCGCGCACACACAACAACACACACCTCGTCCTCGAAGAGCAGGTTGCCATATACACTCGAAGAGTCTCGCTCGGAAGCCAGAAGGTCTTCCATGTTGGAGGGTTTTGTGTGGAGTGACGTGTCTACAGCTGCTGTTGGCTTCATTGCATCATCTGGCGCCTCTACCGACCGCGGGTCATTTTCAAAATGGTTACTAGTCCTGACAAATTGAGTCGGCAGTCACGATCACCGAGGTTTTTTTTTAAATTTTGTTAACAAACCATATATGAACAAACAAATAAATACGATTATCTGCGGGGAACAAATATATACATATATATACATATATGTAAAAAAAATATTAAAAAGTGGAAAAATAGATTAAAATACAATAAATAAATATAAATAAAATAAAATATACGATTATCTGCGGGGAACAAATATGTACATATATATACATATATGTAAAAAAAATATTAAAAAGTGAAAAAATAGATTAAAATACAATAAATAAATATAAATAAAATAAAATAAAATAAATTAATTATTGTTCCAGTGGCACTCCAAATACTTGATGAATGTTCATAGACATCAAAAATTCAATGCATATGAGCCATGACAAGATACATGAGAAACATACAATCATCCACAAACTTAAAATAACCTTAATACACAATGAAATATATAAATATGCACATGAACAGAAATTGATAATTAAAATACCTATGCTTTGAATACATTTCATACGTAATCAAATGTATGCAAAAACAAATAAATAAATACGATTGTTTGTCAACAATTAATGATTGTACACACTGGCACATTAATCTACCTACATTACTATTGTGTTTGTGTGTTGTGTTCTATTCTTTGTTTGTGTATACCTGCGTTTGCGTATTTCTTCACATCCAAAGTCCATTGCTGGAGTGCCGTTCGATTCGGTCAGGCGCTTCCGGGCTACCTTATTACTGCACACAACTTGTATGCGTCTCTGCTGTAATGGAGTTGCTAGCTGTGTGGCGGCATAACAAACCAACAACCAAAAAACCAAAAACCAAAAACCAATACACCGACACCTGGTGGATACCACCCTGGTACGCTACCATGAGGGTACTGGGACTCCCTTTCAACATTGAGGATGCGCGGCAAGCCCTAACAATCGTGGCCCAAGGCTGCTCAAGCTGAGTGCAATAGATGTGACAGCAAAGGCAATCTTTGAGCGTTCGAATTTGATTTTATGTTGGAGCACAATTGGGAAGGTTTGTCACCATGCCCTCGGCACCCACGCCCCCACCACTCACTCTGCGGCTATTTCTCGAGTTCTGTGCAATTTTTTTCCCGGGATAGCCCCTCAATTTTTTTGTCAGCAAGATTCGCCAAGTAATCTGGCCGAGTCCCGGTACCATCCCTACTCTACCCGACTTGCTGCGTGTACTTGCTGTGCCTGTTTGTTAAAGATATGATGAT
>Ga0105055_10011636_pt1 | contig 10831 bp, 7 predicted proteins | sample BON03_FD_78090 | JGI IMG/M metagenome (GOLD analysis project Ga0105055, IMG submission 78090) | Freshwater microbial communities from Lake Bonney liftoff mats and glacier meltwater in Antarctica - BON-03 | ecosystem: Environmental > Aquatic > Freshwater > Ice > Glacier meltwater | place: Lake... | reverse complement strand
TTCGAATTCATTTAATCAATTAAAACCGCGCGAAGCGTGTTTTCAAAAAACCTGCTTATGAGCAATAATAAAATCAATCTTCATTCGTTTGCTTGTTTCCTTGTATCTTACGAGGTTTGATTTGACAAAGGGTTTGTTATTTGATAATTTCTTTATTACTGGTTTGTACAAATTCCTTCATTGTGATCAAGGTGTACATGAGTCCGAATCAATTCAACTACCAATGAATCTGTAGTAGACAATACAAGACACAAAATGATGAGATGGAAAAAAATACCCCGCAAGTAACATTTTTTGACAAGATCTTGTGTCAACCCAAACAAAATGCGCTGCAGTCACGACTTATGAAAAAATGCACCGCAGGAAGCAAAATCATGAGTCAGCTACGGGGCAAAATCATGAGTATGAGAACGCCCCTTGTAAAGACCCTTCAATTTCTGTTTCACGGCAAGTGAAGAAAACAACTTCGCAGAATCGTTGGCCCCAAATAAATTTGAATTAATAAGTTAATTAAAACCGCACGAAGCGCGGTTTACAAAAACACGCAGAATTCTTTCTCCGACGCGTTACTATTTGCAGTGTGTTGCAGTGTGCTGCAGTCTGTGACAATGTGTATGGCAGTGTGTATGTTGCCCCATCCCCGGGAGGCGCACCAAAAATATCAAACAGCAATCCAATCCCCCCAACGCACACTCCCGCACCCACCACCTGCCCCCCGTGACCCCCTGCTGCACCCTTCCCACACCCTGCAGCTGGCAAAGGTGAAAATACACAAATATACACAATTTTTTTCCGCCCAAGTGACAAAGTGATGAAATTGTCAAACTGTGCCAGTTCCATAAAAATGTGACAATTGCGCGGTTGTTTGTTTGTGGCGTCAACTGCGAAATTTTGAAAACGTGACATTAGTAGTGCGTCAGAGATCATTATTGATCTTCCCCTTGTTTCTCCAATAAACAACATTATGTCTCTAGTGCGTCGGAGAGAGCATTTCTGTTTTTTTTGACAATTTGTTGGGTTGCTCAACTCTCTCCAGGTCGACAAAAATATTTTCAGAATCCTTGCCAGAAGGACCATTGGCCCAGGTCCTGCTCTGTTGCAGGGTCAACAGAATCATTGGCTTCCTCAGTAGTGTGGCACACTTCATTGCGGTAAGGCAATGGGAAAGGGTTGGCTGTGGGTCCTCGACCTCTCTGGAACTGGAACTTCTGCTTCGAGTTTTTCCTTCTTTTTTTTTTAAAAAAAAAACAAGTGTGGCTTTGTCTTGGTCATGGGTGGATAAGGATTTTACATACTTTTAGGACCCCAGTACCCCAAAAATCTTACCATCATTCAGGATCCTCACCAATAAGGCCAAACGAACTTTGGATCTGCCCAGACACGGAGCCACCAGGGCTATGCCCCTGGTTGTCAACGGCGTTAGTTGTGGGTTCGTTCGAAAATGAAGAGGAGAGGATCAGCTAGCGAAGTGGTTAAGGTGGAGAGTGAGGATCTGGCCACCCGGGACCATAACAATTCTCCACTATCGGTGTAATGTAACTAAGCAAAACACACATTAGTGGCGCGTCGGAGAGAGCATTTCCGGGTTTTTTTGGCGATTTTTTTGGTTGCTCAACTCCCTCCAAAAGAGGTGTTTTAGTATACAAGAATTCACTCGCTTCTTGTAAACAGTGTCGTCACAGCGTCGAGTCAGGCGCTCTGACGTGTCCTTTCAAACAAATTCATTTGAATGCTTGGTCACTGTTGAGCTGACACCCCACACATACATACCTTTGAGGGGAACTCTGTTTTACCCAAGTTGTTTGCTCCCCACTGTCACGGTCACGCCTAGTGACTCAAATTATGTCAACAGAAGCGCTTCTCTTCAACGCTTCACTTAAATCATTTTCACCACCAATGAATTGGTAGACAGATGATGATGATTGTTTTTATTACTATAAATAGTGGTTTAGTACCCTGGATTGAGGGTCTATGCGCTCAAATCATATATTTTAGATTTTAGATTATCGGTGGTTTGCGTAGTAAGAACTTCGAATCAAATGCATCCCAGAATAATTAACAAGAAGATTCTTCATGACAAACGTGCGCCACAGGCCAGATTTTTAATCAAAAGAAATGCGCTGCAGGCCGGATTTTTGGAATAAGTCCTGATGGGTAGTCTGTCCTATTGATATAGTATGTAATTCATTTTCCACAAATCACAGCTGAGAAGCTTCTTCTTTTAATAAATTTACTAATAATTAATTACTGAATGGATTTATTAATAAATTAATCAACGAATTAATTAATTGATTGATTATTTATTAATTATCCTTTGGCCGGCCTATAGTACGTTTGTTTTCCCCACTGCTTGATCTACATTTAAGTATTACGGCTTATAGACCTCTCCCTTGTATCAACATCATCGTGTGTGTTTGTGTGTGTGTGTGTGTAACGTGTCTGGGATGGTGTGCGAGCTGTATGCTTGCGTGTTGCTCTATGTCCTTTACATGTTGATTGTAAGCACGGGTGTCTTGTTTAGTGCATTGATGACATGTGCTCCTATGTGTGTCTCCATACTAGTATGGTCTACGAGTGCACTTGGATGTGTGAGAGTATGTGTGTGTGTGTGTCACGGTATGTGTATGTGTTTATGTGTGTATGTTTGTGTGTGTGTGTGTGTTTGTATGTATGGCATCTCCTCTGACTCTGCCTCTTGCACCGACTCCGCCTCAACCTGCGAATCTCTTGATTGATTTATCCTTTGATTGCCCTTAAATTCCGAATTTACATATCCCCTTATTATCCTTAGATTCTGTACCTCTACTTGCGAATCACTCCGTCTCTTGTCAAGAGAAGGAGCGAGAGGGAGTGATTTGCACTTAAAACGGGAGAGGAAGAGAGAGGGAGTGATTCGCTGGTAGAAAGGAGAAGAGAGGAAGTGATTAGCAGGTACACGGGCCTAACAGGCAGAGAGAGGGAGTGATTTGCAGTTAAAAGGGCCTTTCTGCCAGTTGGGAAGGCGAGAGGCAGGTGAGATAAGGGGTTAACTATATATATATACATATACATGTATATATATATATGTACATATATATATATACACATAGATATGTAAATATATATATAGTTGACATGAGGTGTCAACTATGAGTAGGCGGCTCTCTACATGGATATTGCTCCAAACGTCTTTTGGCAAGAGATGTTTTGTTCAAAAATATGGGCAATTTTTTTCAGCTGGTTAGCTTGAGGATGCAGGCCCGTCATTTTAGTCTGTTTTTACCCACCGGGTCCGCCATGATAAGTATGATGGCAAAGGTCTTGAACAGTCCCTTGGGTCCTCTAATTGGATTTTTAACACCCAAGAAAGAAAACACATTACCGCCCACCTCTTGTGAGCGTTGACAAATTCTCGGCCCGGGAGGGTGGGCAGTGTGGCGGTTACTAGCAACAAACAAACGGGTGCCTGCATGTGAGCACTTGGTGGTATCTGATTAAACCCAATGGTTTACTTGGTGGTATCTGTTTCATGCGCCGGGAGATCGGCCCGGATAACTATCGAAAAAAAATGCGCGAAAAATGGCGAAAAACAGAATTTTGAGATGGACGAGCCCCGTGGCCAAGCTTCAAGTGCGAACCATAGACAAACTGGATGAGGCCTTCACCAACGCGGATGATCGAATGATGCTTGTGCGACACCGCAGCAGCGACTGCGTCATGAGCTAGCGTGGATTTGGACGGTTTTCTTGAGCGAGCAGCGTCGGGCGACCGATTTTGTCGAGACAGCAGCAAGGCGTGCGGCACGCGAAAGCCTGCACGATGTTCGCACAAGACTCAAGACAGTTCGCAATATTGATCATGATTGCATTTATTACTCGAAACAGTCATTTAGCACCCTTGCTTGAGGGTCTATGTTGCTCAAATCCATGTAGAAATGAGTTCTTTTTTTCTGAGTTTTTGCCGGAATCGAACCGACGACCTCGGAATAAACAGTCCCGCGCTCTGACTAACAAAGTTAGCTTGACATCGTCCCGGATTTTAAAAAAAATCCATAGCAAAAATTTTCTGCACCTTTGCACAGGTGCACATGCACGGGTCCATGTGCATTTTTGTGGAGAATGTGGCATGCATTCAATCAGTTGCTGTTGATCACCTTGCATGTGCAGGTGTGTATGAAACAGGCGTTTTGACATCAGCAAACACATTTGCGTACACGCTCGCTGCAGGGTGTGCACATGCGCTCATGTATGCACAGTTTCTTCATTCATCGTTGGGGGACGAGGTTGGGGGGGTTCAGCTAGTCTATTATTGCACATGTTGCTTGGTGTGGGGGTTTATTTTTGACAGAAGGACAGATAGGGGTGCTGTCCGTGTCTTCTCTATTGTTAACGCAGGTGGGAGTGTATGTGGGTGCATGTGTGTGTATACGCACACACACACACACACTGCAGGATACTCAGATGTGAGCCCAGGGGTCAGAATGAGACACCTGGAGGGCCCGAAGTATCCAGATGGACTAAATCTCAGCATATGCGTATTCGTATATGTGTACAAAGTACACATGTGTATGTACATGCTAGGAAGCGGCATGAAATCTTGGACTAACTGTTTTTTTTCTTTACATTTTTTTTTTCCGAAAAAGAAAAGCAAAAGATGTGAGCTCAAAACCAATGATATCTCAAATCTAAAATAACTTTGAGCGCATAGACCCTCAATCAAGGGTACTAAACTACATTTTATAGTAATAAAAGCAATCATCATCATCCAGTGGTGCACGGTACTAGAATGCCCAAAGGACTGCGTACACAAATATACTAGAAAGCCTCGTGGTCTGCATACAACACGTGTCTGATAGCAGAAGAGGACAAAAGACTCGTAAAAACACCCTTTATGAGAGAAGCGATTGACTGGCACACAACCAGAATCGAACCGAATGATTTCATCTGATCAGATATTGAAAACATCATGGCGCAATGGTCAAGGCCGAAGATGCATGTCGGTTCGCCGATGAGTCCAGTCGTGTGCCGGTTGCTTCTCTCATCTTTTGATGTCTCATTGACCCCACCGAAACATGGATTCTTGCAGAGCTGATCGAGCTGTGTTGCCTTTTTGCAGGTTTCGTTTGAGACTCAGTAATGTGGACAGTTTGATAGGTCACTTGGCGGTTTTTTCTACCTTTTGGTGGACGAAAGAGCCAGTAATACAAATACAATTGACAATTTTCACTCGATGAAAATCCTAAACACGTCTGTTACTGGAATGCGTACTTACCCCCTCCACACAATCAAATTTATTCACGATTCTGGAATGCTTTTTCCTTATTCCTACCGCTGGTCGCACGACTAAATTTGCTCCGGTAAAAAGTTTCCGATTCTCCGAACTTTTCCTGGGAATTCCTCTTTCCGAATTTCGTTTTACCATGTTCTTTCCTCTGGGCTATGGAGTGGATTCATGAATCCCCCCCCTTCAGTTTTTTCAAACCGCGAAAGGAGAAGCCCGCAAAGAGGCCTGGGGCGGTCACTTGAGCGGATGATGCATCAATGTGACTTTTCTGCACCCTTATGAGCCCCAACGTAGCGCAATGCGTTGTGTTACTCTGAATCAGATTGATCCAAGCTATATGATTTGCATCCAATCTTTTATGGTCCTTTGTCCACATTACTCCACCCTGTCCTTGCCTCTTCCTATCCGCTGTGACAAGATTTCTCGAAAAGGGCAAGTTTTCTGATCGTTTGTGTTGATTGGTTTTATGAGAAAGCTGTTTGAGGTGTAGTAAAATCCTGAGAATTCGAAGGAAATTTGAGGTGTAGTAAAATCCTGAGAATTCGAAGGAAAATCCCATGAAATTAGTTTTGTCCATTTATCGAGATTACTGGATTTACCTTGACATTACTTTACAAAGTTTTAAGATCTGAGAATTCTGAGGAGAATTCTGAGGAATCGAGACTTTTTACCGGAGCAAATTTAGTCCTGCGACCGGCGTAAGGAGATTCCATTCCGTAAATTCATCTTACGGTAAATTTTGCGAATCGGACCGAGCCCGGTTCGCTGAGAAAAGGATGGAATTTCCATCTCAGGTTGTCAGGCCGGCCGGAAAACTTAACCAACAAAATGTGCTCCATTGAGAGATGTTTGGAGGATGCTGGTCAACTTCAAATTAATCACAAAGTTTCTGCGGCCGGCACAAACAACAAGAAGAAAACACAACGAAAGAATCAGACGGCGTGACAAAACAAATTTGAAACGCAAGAGAGGAAAAAAAAACCACAACCAAATCAGCATGGGGCTGAAGCCCCTTCGCCCGACGCGCATCCGAGACACGCATTACGTCTGCGGGACACACAGTGTCTAGACCAACTTACCTAAGACATCAGGAGCGTTATTGATGCTACATGTAAACCGTCGGTAGTAGTGCTCACTGATCCTGTCAATCTCCTGTCGCTTTGCTTTGAGATTCTGCAATGGGTTGCATCTGTGGCTGACAACGAGGGTGAGCCACTATGGGCCAGCTGGATAGGGCCCACACCAACGTGGATGATCGGATGATGCCTGTGTAACAACACAGCCGCGATGGCATCATGAGCTGGTGTAGATTTCGATGGCTTCTTGGGTAGAAAAAAGAGGCACAGTAAGCAAACACAAGATGTTGTACGGCAATTGAAGTACAGAGGCTGCGCAGTCAGTCTAGGTCTTAAACCAGCATGCTCTTCGTTGAATGTTCGGTTCAGCTAAAGTGTCATCATCTACTCTTGCGAGACACCGGTGAGAATTGAAAACCTATAGAGGAACATTTCTGACACCAATTTAGCAAGCCCTAGATATATTTGAAGGGACAAAGTAGATTAGCGTTCAACTCAGGCAATCTTTTTTTGGAAAGAATTTTTCAAGATTCAAAATGGTGCCATAGCAAAGAAGTTGCTGCTTCGTCTCACAGGCATGCTTGCGCGGGTGTATGTGTATTTTTTTGTGGTGAGTGTGGCATACACTAAACAGGTTTCTAGGGCACCGCTGCATGTGCAGGTATGCACGCTATATTGGTGTTTTGACATCACTGTACATATTAACGAACACACTCTCCGCAGGGTGTGCACATGCGCTCGTGAATGTGCATTTTGTTCATTAGCGTTGGGGGAGGAAGATGGGGGGTTCAGCAAGTCTATGCAGGGCACTTGTTGCTGGCGTGGCGCGTTGTTTTTGATATGAGGAAGATAGGAGTGTTGTCTATATGTTCTCTATTTTTGACGTGGGTTGGAGTGTACATGTGAGTGTACGTGTGTGCATACGCACACACACACACACACACTGCACGTGGGGTACTTGAAAGAGAGCCCAGGGTTTGGGACAAGACACTTGGAGAGCCCGAAGAATCCAGATGGACTAAATCTAAGGATACATATATACGTATATGTGTACCAAGTGCACGTGCATATATAACTGGGTGGGGATGAGATCTTGCACTCACTGCTTTTTCCTTTTAACATATTCCAAAAACTAAAAGCAAAAGACACCATAATGTGAAAGTAATACCAACAACTCGAATCCACATGGATTTGAGATACATAGACCCTCAATTAAGGGTACTCCCTCAATTAAGGGTACTAAACTACTTTCAGTTGAATTAAAGCATCCATCATCATCCCCTAGTGCAGTGTGATTGTAACAGTTGCAGTCTGATGTAAAGTCCTGAATGTCTACTGAATTGATTTTAAAACTTGCCGGTAACGTTGACCCTGTCACGAATCAATCTCCTGTCGCTTTCTTTGAAATTTGTAGTCCGTAACGTAGTGGGATTGTAACAGTTATATTCTACTCCAAACTTCGATCCTGTCAATCTGTTATCGCTTTATTTTGGGTACTGTAGGACAAACATGGCAACTAGGCCAAGGTGTGTGGCACATGATCTCCTGCCGCGAACTTTAAGACAACATAATAAGTGTGCTACTTAAGCCTCGGAAAAGTGGCATTTCGGCAAACACCTCAGAAACATGGAATTATACCTTTGCGCACCATGTTGACGCGAGGCCCTCAGAAACGCTCTAAAAAATCCGTGAGCAGACCTCTGGAGAGGAATGTTCAAAATGGTATTCTTTTTGTACATACGCACACAAACAAAACAGACGTACACAGGGATTGGCGCTGACAATTAGCTGGAGAGCAAACACGTGTGTTCAGAGGAATACATTCCAGTCCAAGTTTTTGTAGGTAGTGGATTGTACCGAACTTGGTGGCTTCAGATTTTACGAACGTCGGCCTCGACTCAGGCCTGTCCAGGCTGTTTAGTTGTTGAAATAATCGAACTTGAAATAGTCAGAAATGATCGTTACTGCGCTCGGCGTCTTTGATCTCACTCCAGGTGTGCACAACCCTGGTATGCACAAGAACAACATCGAGACGGGCAGCGCCGAGCTCTTCAAGATTCTAATAAATGATCTCCGGTGACTATTTTCAAAAATACAAATCAAAACGCGCTGTGTAGGTGCTGTCCTTGCATTGACAAGGCGCATGATTTCATGATTGAGGTGTATTTCCAGTGTTCATGTAAATGTCGGACGTGACATGATAATGCGTTTTGCTCGTCCACTCACAATTCGCTACATTAGCCACAACAGATTGCACCTCTTACTCAGAATAATACACAATGATCATTGTTGCCAAGTTTGTCACCGACTCGGACTACATTACTTGCAATGTAAACCCCTGACTTTATCGAAAGCCTCGAAAGCTTGTGTAGGCTCCGAGCTGTGACATGAGGAGTTTTGCAGACCTTGGCCTTGTCATTGTTGATGAATCGAGCTTTAACCACAAAATTGCCGACATGCGCTTCGCCACAATGGTATTGTTTTTATGGAACATCTTAGTTTTTCCATGCTTTTGTACACCTTTTCTTATTTAATTCATTTTTATTATTGTTCATTCTTAATTTTTTGTTTTTTATTGAGAGTAGAGTTTTTATTGAAAACTGATAGTGGGTGTCCCAAGGACACAAGGGTTAATTTATTCACCCTGGCAACCCCTGGGAACCCCCTCCGCTATTACACCCATCGGTCACCTCCGCCAGTCTCCACCCTTGCCCATTCCAGGGGACCTCTGAAGAGGTTCCAGTCACCAGTCGACATGCTCGAACATAGAGACACGTATGGACAGGCCCAAGACTGTAGTAAGTGTCGTCAGGGGAGTAGCGTAGACCGTCCATGTCAGCGACCGTCTTTTTGTTGGATCAAGTTCTGGCATGTACGGAATCCGCTACCTCAGAGTATTAGACTACGTCTCAGTGTCTTAGTGCGGGAGAGTGAAGTTTATCCGCCGCAAATAAAGCTTCCAGCAAAGCTACCAGACTATTTCTTATGGAGTAATAAAGGCAACATCAATCAAAATTCCCTGAACTGACAAAGTCGCGAGAATGGAGACTTTTTTCCCCAGCAAATTTGATCCTGCGACCGGTGTAAAGCCATCCGCTGCCGAGCGTCAAAACAGGTCCCAACCCCTATTTAGAACCACACAGGCACTCACGAACCACAACTCGGAAATTATGCGTTCAAAGATAGCCCCACACCATTCTATCGAGAGCGGAGTGCATTGAAACTATCGAGGAGGGAGTGCATTGAAACTATCGAGGGGGACTTCCCTCTTGACCGCATTACTCTGGTCCAATCCAGTGGGCACGCGGCGGTGGAGGGCTTTACAACGGCCTTTGATTGGAAAAAAAAACCAACGCACCTATCACTCCTATACGACCACTACTTGGCGACTCAGCACTCTTAGGTGTAATCAACACAGCAGCAGCTGGAGGCGGAAATGAAAGCCACTTTAGAGGAAACCGGGGGGGGTGCAAGTCTTTTTGGAAAAAAAAACGTGACGAAGCCGCATGCTTCGTGCTTGTTGTTCGTACGTAAAGGGCGGTAGGAAGACGGAAGAGAAGGTATTCACACGACTAAATGCACGACCTCCCAGTAAAGGCAAGTAAGTTTGAAGGATGCCAGTGATTTCCTCCTGGTGTGCAAAGTACTGTGTGGTGCTTCACCACGTCAGTGGTGGCGGTGCAAGACTTGCGTGCCGTTGCTGTTGCTGTGTGCTTTTCCTTTTGCGTGCCTTTGTGCTTACTCAGCTACTCGAACCCACACAGCAGATCACAAGCTTGAAAGCATGGCAGCACTTGCCCAACACCTCAAGGCAGCAGCATGTGCAGTACAAGGCCGTGCAAATATTTCAGAGGTGCGAAGCAAGCAACAGCGCCATTGCGCAATTCGACAAACACGCGCACCCCACATTTCGTTAACACAGCAATTTATATCCTGGCGAGGACCCTAATGCTCGCACGTGTGTGCTCATGCAAATAAAATCAGAAAAAAATAATTTGTGCAGTTCTGGAGCAAGTCTTCACACGCCAACACTTGCTCCACAGGTCTCTTTCCTTGGCGCCACGGTGGCTTCCTTATTGCGTTTTTGTTGGCATCTGAGTCACGCTTTACGTCCTGAAATTTGTCTCAACAATACTGATACATGAGTGGGAAGACATGAAAAAAAACCCGCCAAAATGGCAGGAAAATGACCTCGTTTCGGGGGGCCATGGCCAAGCTCGCAGCTTCGGTGGGCCGTGAACTGGGTGGATCGGCTCCGCACCAGTGCAGATAAGCGGATGTGGTCTGGATGGGGCGCTGTCGTGATGGTGCGATGAGCTGCTCTTGATTGTGGTTGTCTTGCGCTTATCCGTCGTTCCTCGTGGACGGGTGATTGGGCTGCTGGCCACGAAGGGTATCCCCCTCCGGATTGCAGCGGACAGGGAGAAGGGCAGAGCTTCTTGGCGTCAAGTTGGGCTTCCCGCGCAGTCGCTGCCGCGCCGTCGTTTCAGACG
>Ga0105055_10011630_pt1 | contig 10836 bp, 9 predicted proteins | sample BON03_FD_78090 | JGI IMG/M metagenome (GOLD analysis project Ga0105055, IMG submission 78090) | Freshwater microbial communities from Lake Bonney liftoff mats and glacier meltwater in Antarctica - BON-03 | ecosystem: Environmental > Aquatic > Freshwater > Ice > Glacier meltwater | place: Lake... | reverse complement strand
GCAAGGGCAACCCGGTAGGTCCCCATACAGTCGAAGAGGGCGCCCGCCGCCTGGCCGCCGACCGCCATGCCGAGCGCACCAAACAGCAGGATCGCGCCGACCCGCCAGCCCATGGTGTGCGCCGCATAGATCGATCGCAGCACGACAGCATAAAGCGGCACCAGACCGCCGAAACCCAGGCCGAACATCACCGCCCCGACGTAGAGCGGCACCATGCCTTCGAAGGGAAAGAAAAACAGCAGCCCGGCGGCCTGCAGGCCCGAGGCGATGAACATGGTGCGGAAGCCACCGATCAGATCGGCAAGCGCGCCCATGCCCAGGCGGCCGACAAACGAGATCGCCATGATCAGCGACAGCAGCACCGCGCCGTCGTGGCTGTCGTAGCCGATATCCTGGGTGTGGGCCGCAATGTGGAGCAGCGGCATGGCCATCGCCACGCAGCAGCAGAAGATCGCCATGCAGAGCATGATCTGGGGCAGGTTTTCGGCCATCGAACCGAACCGCACGCCGCCGTCGCGCGAAACCTTGCGCGCCGCGCCCATGGCGTCCCAGCCCGGCGGCTTGCCGCGCAGCAGCAGCAGCATCGGCGGCATAACGATCATGGCGAAAAGGCCGTAGAGCATCAGGGTCTGGCGCCAGCCCAACACGGCGGTCATCTGCTCGAAGACCTGGGGCCAGATCGCGCCGGCGATGCCCTGGCCGGAAGCGACGATGGCCACCGCCAGCCCCATGCGCCGGTTGAACCAGCGCGTCGCATTGGCCATCAGCGGGGCAAACAGCGTGGCGTTGCCCAGGAAGCCGATCATGACGCCGAAGACCAGACAGAACTGCCAGGCTTCCGTGACGTGGCTGGCCGCCAGGGCGCCCGAGGGGATCATCATCGCCCCGATCAGGACCACCGGCACGGTGCCGATCTTGTCGGCCAGGCGGCCCATCAGGATACCGCCGATGCCGGTGCCGATCATTTCAGCGGCATAGGCCGCCGATGGAATCCAGCGCGGCCAGTCCATGTCGTCGGCGATGGTGCGCAGGTTGGCCCACAGCATGTATTCGACGCCCATGCCGAAGGAGACCAGCAGGGTCGAACCGATGGCGATGCGCCAGGCCGAAAATCCGTCGGTGCGCGACTCAGGACGAACGCTCACGAAGCCGCCGCAGCCAAACGCAGCATCATCGCGCCGCCGTTGCACATCCTGTTTGTCGTCATCGATTCCCCTCTCCTGGGGGGCATCCTAGACAGGCTTTCACCGGCCACGCCAGCGGGCAAGATCGGCACCGTCATCGATATCGGAAAGCAGTGCCACACGGGCGACACGGGTGCCCGCGGGCAAACCGGCAATCGTGTCGGCCAGGGCATGGACGCTGGACCAGCGCACCCCCGCAAACAAGGCGGTTTCGCGCAGGCCCGGCGCCAGCCCGACCAGCCAGTAGCCGCCGTCCTGCGCCGGCCCGAACACCACATCGTGATCGTCGAGCGCACGGAAGGCGGCCGCGACATGGGCCCGCTCGATCCCGGGAATGTCGCTGCCGACCAGCACCACCTTGCCCGCCTGCATCGCCGCCATGGCCGCGGCCATGCGCTGGCCCAGGTCGCCCGCCTCCTGGGCGATGACCGGCAGGCCGCGCGTCCAGCGTCCGGGACGGCGTGCCTCCCCGGCCGGGGTCGCCGCAATCACCGTGGTCCAGCGGCGGTCGCGGCCCAGGCGGCGCAACGTGCGCGCCAGCAGCCGTTTGTAGACGGCCAGCGCAGGGCCGGGGCCGATGTCGGAAGCAAGGCGCGTCTTGACCCGGCCCCATGCGGGGCGGCGCGCCAGAATGACGAGGTGCGCCTTCATCCGTAGACCCGGGCGATCAGGCGCGGCGGCAGGCCGGCGAAATAGAGCGTGAGGCACACGAGGTTGCGCAGCAGACGCGCAGCATAACCGCTGCGCCGGTAACGCACCGCGCTGGTCGTGACAAAACCGTCGAGTGTGACCAGCCGCGTCCTGCCGATACGCCTCACCATGGCGACATCCTCCATGATCGGCAGCGGCTGGAAACCACCCAGGGCCTCGTAGAACTCACGCGCAATCAGCAGACCCTGATCGCCATAGGGCAGGCCGAACCAGCGGGCGCGCCAGGCCGCGATCGCCTCGACCCGGCGCGCGGCAGGCGAAGAATCGTCGAAATGCAGGCCGAACACACCCGCGCGTTCCCGGTTGGCCGGGTCGGCGGCAAAGGCCGCGGCCAGAGCGTCCCAGCCGCGCGGCAGGTGTGTGTCGGCATGGAGGAACAACAGCCAGTCTCCCTGCGCCGCCGCAGCGCCCGCGGCGAGCTGGCTGCCGCGTCCACGCGTCGCTGTGATCACAGTGACTCCACGCTCTCTTGCGATCTCGCAGGTCGCATCACGCGAACCGCCATCGACCACGAGCGGCGCGACCTCGACCGCCCGCGCACCAAGCACGCCGTCCAGAGTCGCGGGCAGGATCGCTGCGGCGTTGAGCGTGGGGATGATGACGGCCAGGCGAAGCATGGCGGAATCATAGGGGTTTCGGAGGCTCCGCCCATCCTGCTTGTGTTTCTTCTGTTTGTTCCATTAATGTTCTTTCTTAGATTCGGAGGAACAATGGAGCAACGTACCCACCTGCTGCAACGCAAGGGCCGGGGCGCGAACAGCAACCGCTCAGGGCGTTTCGAGGCGACCAGCCGCGAGGCCTTCGACGACGGCTGGGGCGCCATCGACGAGGAGCTGCCGCCGCTCGACACGCAGGTCGCGATCGACGCCAGCCGCACGGTGATCGCCCGGAACAGCTCGCCCGACATTCCCTTCGACCGTTCGATCAACCCCTATCGCGGATGCGAACACGGCTGCATCTACTGCTTTGCCCGCCCGACCCATGCCTGGCTCGGCATGTCGCCGGGGCAGGATTTCGAGACCCGTCTGCTGATGAAACCCGATGCCGCCCTGCTGCTGCGCCAGGAACTGGCCCGGCCCGGCTACAAGCCGCGCGTCATTGCGCTGGGCACCAACACCGATCCCTACCAGCCGATCGAACGCCACTACGGCATCACGCGCCAGATCCTGGAAGTGCTCGACGAGACCAGCCATCCCGTCGGCATCGTCACCAAGGGCGCGCTGATCGCCCGCGATGTCGACATCCTGGGGCGCATGGCCGAACGCAAGCTGGCGCGCGCCTATCTCTCCGTCACCACGCTCGACAGCAAACTCGCGCGCTCCATGGAACCGCGCGCGGCGACGCCGGCCAAACGGCTGAAGGCAATCGAGGCGCTGGCCAAGGCCGGCGTGCCGGTCGGCGTCATGTTCGCGCCCATCATCCCCGGTCTCAACGATGCCGAAATGGAAAGCGTGCTGGCCGCCGCGCGCGATGCCGGGGCGCAGACCGCCAGCTACGTGCTGCTGCGCCTGCCGCTGGAGATCAAGGACCTGTTCCAGGAATGGCTGGAGGCCGCCGTTCCGGACCGCGCCCGCCGCGTCATGACCCTGGTGCGCGACTGCCGTGGCGGGCGCGACTACGATTCCGAATGGGGCACACGCATGAAGGGTTCCGGCCCCTTCGCCGACATGGTCGCGCGCCGCTTTGCCCTGGCCTGCCGCCGCTATGGCCTGGACCGGCGAAGCTGGGATCTCGACACCACCCAGTTCGTCAAACCCGCCGCCGACACCGACCAGATGACCCTGCTGTAGCCCTCTCGTGTTCACGCGGAGCCACAGAGGGCGCGGAACCGTTGCACGCGTTCCGGCGGCGCGCGCCAACATCCTAATCTCTCCTCATTCTCTCGAAGGCGAGAATCCAGACGCACTGACCGTGCCTTTGCTCCGCGCCGGTGCGTCTGGATGCCCGCCTGCGCGGGCAAAAGGAGACGTGGAGTAAGCGATACATGCAGGCTGCAATCCTGCGCTAGAGTTTCGCAGGCATACCGGGGGACAGGCATGGGCAAGCTCTACGACATTGCGATCCTGGGCGCCGGCGTCGCCGGCCTGACGGCGGCCTACCGGCTGAAGGGCCGCGACACCGTCGTGATCGAGGCCGCCGACCACATCGGCGGGCGCACCCTGTCGAAACGTTTCGATGACGGAAGCTGGGCCAATTATGCCGCGCAATATGTCAGCAGCGACAAGGTCAAGGTGATCGAACTGGCCGACGAACTCGGCGTCGACCTGGTGCCGTCGGGTTATCACTCCGACGAACTGCGCGGCAACCGGGGCAGTGCCCTGGAGCAGGCCGAGATCAACCGCTGGATCGCCCGCCTCGAAGCCGAGATGGCCAACCCGCGCCCGGCGACCACGCCCGAACTGGACGGCGTCTCCGTTGCCCAGTGGCTGGGCGATGCCCCCGATTTCGTCCACGCCTTCTTCGAGCGCTGGTGCGGCCAGCTCATCTTCGCTTCGACCATCGAGACCTCACTCTACGGCCTCATGCTGCTGTGGGGCGACCAGCGCACCAGTGCCTTCACAGTCGATCCCGTACCGCGCAGCAACCGCGGCGACACCGTCTTTTCCGGCGGCACCAACAGCTTCACCCACGCGCTCGCCAGGGCGAGCGGTGCAGAACTGCGCCGTGGCGAGACCGTGTTGTCGGTCGCGCGCGATGGCGATGCCTGGGCCGTGACCTGCCGCAGCGCTACGGGCGAACACACGACCCGGGCGCGCCAGATCGTCTGCGCCCTGCCCGCGCCGACAGCACTTGCCGTGATCGAAGGGCTGCCACCGGCCAAGGCCGCCGCGCTCGCCGCCATCCGTTACGGCCGCAACGTCGCCACGCCCATCGCCGTGCTGCCGGCAGGCGGTCAGGGCACCGTACGGCCGAGCACGCCCTCGCGCAGCGGCGCCATCTACAACACCAACGGTTTCGTCCTGAAGACGCCCGGCGACATCGGCCGTGACGGCGGCTGCTACCATTCCTATGTCCACGACGTGTTTGCGCGGGTGATCTGGGACGACAGCGTCGCATCGATCCAGTCAGGCGCGCTGCGCGCCTTCGCCGCGCACTTCCCCGATCTGGCCGACCGCGTCCACTGGATCGGCTTCCGGCGTTGGGAACATGCCCTGGCGCAATACCGCCCGGGCCGGCAGGCCCTCCAGGGCGATCTCGAAGCCTCGCTCGAAGGCCTCCACTTCTGCGGCGACTACGTCACCACCGCCAACATGGACGGCGCGGCCCGCAGCGGCGAAGCTGCCGCCACCAACGTCCTGGCCTCACTCTAGGAAACCACCATGTCCGACATCCTTGCCCGTCTGGGCGTCCAGCCCATCGTCAACGCCAAGGGGCCCGCGACCCGGCTGTCGGGCGGCATCCTGCGGCCCGAAGTTGCAGAGGCCATGGTTGAGGCCTCGCAGCACTGCGTCGACATCTCGCGTTTGCAGGCCGCCGCCGGGCGCTACATCGCGGAGGTGACCGGCGCGGAGGCTGGCTACGTCAGCGCCGGCGCCGCATCCGGCCTGATGCTGGCGACCGCGGCCTGCATCTGCGGCAACGACCTGGCCGCCATGGACCGCCTGCCGGACACCACGGGTCTGAAACACGAGGTCATCGTCGCGCGCAGCCACCGCAACATGTACGACCACGCGGTACGCACGGCCGGCGCGCGCCTGATCGAGGTCGGCATCGCCGACCGTTATGCCGGGGCCGGGGTGCGCGATGCCGAACCCTGGGAATACGAAGCCGCGATCAACGAACGCACCGCAGCGCTCTACTACGTCGCCTCGCGCGACAACCGCCCCTCCCTGCCCGAGATCGTCGCGATGGGGCGCAAACACGGCGTGCCGGTGATCGTCGACGCCGCGGGCCAGCTTCCGCCCATGAGCAACCTCAAGCGCTTCATCGCCGAGGGCGCCGATCTGGTCGCCTATTCAGGCGGCAAGGCGATCGGCGGGCCGCAGGCTTCCGGCATCCTGGCGGGACGCAAGGACCTCATCGCTTCGGTCGCCATGCAGCATCTCGACATGGACACCGCGCCCTCGCGCTGGAATCCGCCGGCCGACCTGATCGACCGCAGCACCATCACCGGCATGCCGCGCGACGGCATCGGGCGGGTCTGCAAGGTCGGCAAGGAGCAGATCGCCGGTCTGGTCGCGGCCATCGGCCTGGCCATCGAGGAAGATGCCAGCGGCGCCATGCGCGGACGCTGGACCCGCCTGGTGCGCGAGATGGCCGAAGGCCTGCAGGGCGTCAACAATGCCCGCATCGAGGTCGCCGAGGACGGCAAGGTGCCCTTCCTCCATATCCACGTCGACGAAACCGCGCTGGGCCGTTCAGCCGAATCGGTGCTGGTCGAACTCGAACGCGGCGAACCGGCGATCTTCCTGGAACCCGGCCGGGTCGAGGGCGGCACCATCAGCGCCAATCCGATGTGCCTGAAGGAGGGCGAACCCGCCCTGATCGCACAGCGCATGAAGTCCGCCCTGCGCGGCTGACGCTCCCGAAAGCGCCCTTGATCGGCAGTCTGGCCCAGTAGCTGTTCGCATTATCGCCACAAGGCGTCATGATAGTGGGACCATGGAAGCAGCCGGCCACGAACTGACAGAGATCGCCATCGTCGTCACGGTGGCGCTGGGCTGCGGCCTGATTCTGAGCCGCCTGCGCCAGCCCGCCATCGTGGGTTACATCCTGGCCGGCGTCGTGCTCGGTCCCTCCGTGCTGGGTTTCGTCACCGACCGCGACCAGATCAATTTCCTGGCCGAACTGGGCGTGTTGCTGCTGCTGTTCGCCATCGGCATGGAACTCGACATCCGCGATTTCAAGCCGGTGATCCGCTTTGCCTTCATCGGCACCGGGATGCAGATCGCGATCGCCAGTGTCGTGATGTTCGTTCTGGGCTACCTCTTCGGCTGGTCCTGGGAACGCTCGATCCTGGTCGGATTCGGCATTGCGCTTTCGTCCACCGCCGTCGCCATCAAGCTTCTGGAGGACGTCGGAGAACTCAAGACCGAAGTCGGCAAACGCGCCATCGCCATCCTGATCGCCCAGGACCTGGCCGTCGTCCCGATGATGCTCTTCGTGGCAACCATGGCGCCCAACAGGGAACTGGTCATCGGCGACCTGCTGCCCGTGGTCGGCGCGGTCATCATCCTGGGCGGGCTGATGTGGTTCCTGGGCCGGCGCGGCCGCCTGCGCCTGCCCTTCCGCCAGTTCACCCGCGGCCAGCTTGACCTCATCGCCATCGCCGCCCTGGCCCTGTGTTTTGCCGCCGCTGCGATCTCGGGCCTGTTCGGCATGTCGACCGCCTACGGCGCCTTCCTGGCTGGCCTCGTGCTGGGCAACAGCACCGACCGAAAGATCATGCTGCGCTCCACCCTGCCCATCCAGGGTGTGCTGCTGATGGTCTTTTTCCTCTCCATCGGCCTGCTGATCGACCTCGACTTCATCTGGGAGAACGTCGGCGAGATCATCGTCATGTTGCTGCTGGTGACGCTGGGCAAGACCGCGCTCAATGTCGGCGTGCTGCGTTTCCTGAAGGAACCCTGGCCGCGCGCCTGGCTGGGCGGCGTCGCCCTGGGGCAGGTCGGCGAGTTTTCCTTCGTGCTCGCCGCGCTGGGCGTGTCGGTCGGCGCCATCACCGACGACGGCTACCGCCTGTTCGTTGCCGTCATCGCGCTGTCGCTGATGATCAGCCCGCTCTGGCTCGACAGCGCGCGGCGCCTGCACAGCCTGGCCGATTCGGCCGAGAGCTTCCAGGACCTGATGACCCGGATCTATCCCTCCAGCAGCGCGCGTACGCGCTCGCTTTATGCCTGGAGCCGCACGCACGCCCGGGATCTGGGCCGTCGCCACCGCGACGCCCTGCCGGCCAGCCTGATTGACGATGACGACGATTCGGAGCCTCGCCGTGGCCCTGCCGACACTTGAACACGAGTTGCGGCTGGACGGCCCGGTCTGCGGCATCGACGAAGTCGGCCGCGGGCCCTGGGCCGGACCGGTCGTTGCTGCAGCGGTCATCCTCGATCCCGCCTGCGTGCCGGCAGGCCTCGATGATTCCAAGAAGCTATCGGCGCTGCGGCGGCGCGGGCTCGACGGCGAGTTGCGCGCCTGCGCCCACATCGGCATCGGCATGGCCAGCGTCGAGGAGATCGAGCGGCTGAACGTGCTCGGCGCCTCCATGCTCGCCATGGTCCGCGCCCTTCAAGCCCTGCCGCAGGCCCCGGCCCATGCCCTGGTCGACGGCAACCGCCTGCCTGCACTCCCCTGTCCGGGTACCGCCCTGGTCGGCGGTGACGGCCTGAGCGCCTCGATCGCTGCGGCCTCGATCGTCGCCAAGGTCGCGCGCGACGCGCTGATGGCCGAACTTGCCGGGCACCATCCAGGCTACGGCTGGGAACGCAATGCCGGGTACGGCACGCGCGAACACCAGGACGGGCTTGCCCGCATGGGCATCACGACCCACCACCGCCGCAGCTTCAAACCCATCGCGGAACTGCTCGCCGCGATGTGATCAGCCCGCGGTCTGGGCGTGACGGATGGCGCGGCGCGTCAGCGTAGGCAGCGCCAAACCGGGAAAGGCTTCGGGCCTGTGCCATTGATCGGCAGGGCCCGGCGCCGGGCCGGCGCCATCGACACGCACCGTGGCCACGGCGAGGTCGATCAGGAAGTGGGTGAACCCGTGGCGCGCGACACCGGGCAACAGGCGGTAGGCTGCCGGCCCCGGGGCGTGGGGCAGCGCCTCCTCCAGGCCCCAGGGCAACGCGCGCCAGGGGGTCGACGGCAGTTCCAGCATGCCGCCCAGCAGACCCTCGTCGGGCCGTCGACGCAGCAGCACGGCGCCGTCGCCGCGTTCGATCCAGAAGACCAGGCCGTGTTTTTGCGGCCGCACCTTCCTGGGCGCGCTGACCGGCAGGTCGGCGGCAATGCCCGCCTTGCGCCCGGCGCAGCCGTCGCGCCAGGGACAGATGCCGCAGACGGGATTGCGTGGCGTGCAGACCGTCGCGCCCAGATCCATCAGCGCCTGGGCGAAATCGCCGGGGCGGTCATCCGGAATCATAGCCAGCGTGCGTTCGCGGATCGCCCGTTTGGCGGCCGGCAGCGGTGTTTCGATGGCATAGGCGCGCGCCATCACCCGCTCGACATTGCCGTCGACCGCGGCGGCCGGGCGGTTGAAGGCGATGGCCGCGATCGCGCCGGCCGTATAGGCGCCCACACCCGGCAGGGCGAGCAGACCGGCCTCGTTGTCGGGGAAACACCCGCCGAAATCGGCGACCACGACGCAGGCGCAGGCATGGAGGCGGCGCGCCCGGGCGTAGTAGCCAAGCCCGGCCCAGGCCGCCAGAACCTCGTCCAGGTCTGCAGAGGCCAGTGCCTCGACCGTCGGCCAGCGTTCCAGAAAACGCAGGAAATAGGGGATCACCGCCTGGACCTGGGTCTGCTGCAGCATGATCTCCGAGAGCCAGACCCGGTAGGGATCGGCGCTCTCGCCCGGCCGCGCCCGCCAGGGCAGATCGCGCCGGTGGCGGTCGTACCAGGCAAGCAGGCTTGCGGCGGAGGGGGATGACGTGGAGGCTGGGACCATTATCGGCCAGCTTGCGACGGCGACAGGCTGACGGACAAGGCCATGAAAGAAACCCGGCCATGAAAAAACCAGAACCCACGCCCCGGCGGCGCGGCGGCAAGCCGACCCGTGCCGGCCTGCTGCTGCCGGAAGCCGCAGCCAAGGCCTATCGCAAGCACGGCTTTGCCGAATCGCGCCTGCTGACCGACTGGGCCGCCGTGGTCGGCGAGCGGCTGGCCGAGGTCTGCCTGCCCGAGAAGCTGGCCCGCGATGGTGCCCTGTCAGTCCGCGTCTCACCCGCATTCGCGCTGGAACTGCAGCATCTGGAGCCGAAAATCCTGGAGCGCATCGCCGGATTCTTCGGTCATCGCGCCGTTACCCGCATCAAATTGCGCCAGGGCGTGGTCGAACCGTCCAAGGCCGATTTGCGCCGTGAACCAAGGCCCCTGACCGAGGATGAGGCCATCGCGCTCGACGCACGCCTGTCTATCGTCCAGGACGAGGGCCTGCGCGCGGCGCTCGACCGCCTGGGGCGGGCCGTCATCGGCTCCAGACCGCTCGAAAAGGGCGCTGCCGGCAGTGGGAAAAGCGAAACCTGAGGCGGTGCATCACCCCGGGTTTCTGCCGGATGCTGCCTGCTCCAGCGCGCCAAAGGTCGATTTGCCCTGAAATGGCCGCTTGTTCACCCCATCTTCCATCCTGAGCCGAGCCGTGGATAACCTCCACGCGGGATGCTTGAGGTGCTGAACGCGCCTCACCTATAATCGATTGCGCCCACCGGTTCCGGCGCGATCAAGCTCCAAGAGGATCGGACTTTGCTCATCAGACGCCAGTTTCTCGCTGCTGCGCTTGTCGCGGCGGCCTTGCCCTTCGTTTCCGCCCACGCGCAGGACGTCGAACCCCTGCCCGACATGGTGCTGGGCAACCCCGACGCACCGATCGAGATCATCGAATATGCTTCGATGACCTGCCCCCATTGCGCGGCCTTCCACAAGGACACCCTGCCTCAGCTCAAGGCCGAGTGGATCGACACCGGCCGGGCCAAGCTGATCTTCCGCGAATTCCCGCTCGATCGCCTGGCCGTGGTCGCCTCCGCGGTCGCGCGCTGCTCGGGCCCCGACCACTACTTCGGTTTCATCGACGTGCTGTTCGAAACCCAGAGCACCTGGGCGCGCGCCGAGGATCCGGTCGAGGCGATCAAGCAGATCGTGCGCATGGGTGGGCTCGACCCGGCCATGGTCGACACCTGCATGGCCGACAGCACCGTGATCGACGGCATCATCGCCACGCGTCTCTACGGCGAGCAGAACTACGAGATCAAATCGACCCCGAGCATCATCATCGACGGCGAACTTC
>Ga0105055_10011629_pt1 | contig 10836 bp, 12 predicted proteins | sample BON03_FD_78090 | JGI IMG/M metagenome (GOLD analysis project Ga0105055, IMG submission 78090) | Freshwater microbial communities from Lake Bonney liftoff mats and glacier meltwater in Antarctica - BON-03 | ecosystem: Environmental > Aquatic > Freshwater > Ice > Glacier meltwater | place: Lake... | reverse complement strand
TATAACGCTCACCAGAGAAGCGTAAGACTTACATCCGTAGGATATACAGATTTTGTTCAGAAATCAATAAACAGCGGAGAATATGCTAAATGGAATAACATTAAGAAAATAGATAGTCCAAAACAAGTCATATTAAAAGAAAGCGGTATATTTGTCAACGTCTCTCAGATGCAAAGAGCATCTGTAGATGATATAGATGTCTATATCAGTTCAGTTAGAGAGATACATACTAGAGAAAAAGTAAATGAGCTTTTAGACGAGTTTCAGAATGGCGCTAAGAAAAATTACATGCAAGCAATTAGCGGTTTTTCTGAAGGTATAGAAAAGTTACGATTAGAAGGATCAAGCAACTCTTCAACCTGGTCATTTTTGGATGAAGAAGGCAAGTCCTTTATGGACAAGCTTAGAGAAGAAAGAGAAAATCCAAAAGAAAGACTATCAACAGGGATAACTGATCTTGATGAGTCGATGGCGGTTGGTCTGCCTTCAGGATCATTGACTTTATTCGTAGCAGACGTTGGTGGATACAAAACGACTCTGATGCTACAAATAGCTCTAAATGTATATCTAAGATCTCAAAAAGATGTATTGTTTGTTAGTTTAGAAATGCCAAAGGAAATGCTTGAGAATAAAATCATGGCATCAGAGACAGGCATTTCAAATAATCATATCAATAAGCCTGAATTATTGACAGATAAAGAGATGGATAGACTTGATGGAGAATGGGATAAATTTACTGGTCAATCAATGAGGTTCTGTATTGAAGATACTCAGGAAAGATTGACCGTATCTGCTATCAAGGCAAAAATAGAACAAGAAGCAGGATATTTCAAGCCAAGATTAGTAGTTATAGATTATATCTCTATTTTGGCTCCAGAAAAATCTTATGAAAAACAAGCGCCCCATGCCTGGGTAGGCCATATGTGTAAAGACCTTCGGCAGTTGGGTCGCAAGCACGGCTTCGCAATCATATCTGCTGCTCAGTTGGGAAGAGATGCTATCAAGAGATTAAGGTCGCAAAAAGATGGAAAGCAAACAGTAGGCTCGGAAGACCTTAGAGGTTCTCATGACTTTTCTGCTGACGCAGATAATATTTATGCGCTTGTTCCAAATCCAACGCAGCAACAGAATCAATTGCAAATGTTTTGCATAAAGGCTAGATATGGAAAGAAAGAATTTAATGGTTCAACAAGGGCGATGCTCGATGTCAATGCCGACATAGGCCGTATTAATGGAGCAACAGATGCAGCTTGGGGAGATGATAATTCGGATCCAGTAGTTAAAAAGGCGGAAGAAACTACAGTTAATTATGATCTTAATTTGGATCTAGATGCTGAAGATAACGAAGATTATTCTTCTGTAAAAACAGATAAGATAAAAACAGGGCCAAAAGGAAGAGTTGTTTTTGACGACTTTGATGATTTATGAGTTCATACGCTATTGAAAAAATAAATAGTTCTTATAGCATTTCAGATTATTTATCTGAGAAAGGTATATATCCTCGAAGAGAAGGAGGAAATAAGAAAGTTTATTTGTGCCCGCTTCCTGATCACGCAACGGACAGTCATCCATCTTTTTATGTATTCGATAAAGGGGATCATGAAGATTTTCATTGTTTTGGCTGTTCCGCGAGCGGGAGCATCATTAACATTATTTCCAGGTTTGAAAATATATCTATTGAGAAAGCTATAACTCATCTTGGAGGTGAATTAAATATAGATGTTGACAGCGAGATGTCTTATTTGGTTGAAAAAGCAAAAGAATCCATATCTTTAGGAGGAGAAGATATTCCTATGGATTCTCTTATGATATCTTTACACATGGGAAGAATATGCCATGACCATATGAGAAAATGCGATTTCGACAAAGAAGAAATTGAAGTTTGTGAATCTTTTTTTAAAGTAATAGATAATATGATGTTTAACAAAGACATACTGCAGCTTAATTCTGCTTTTGAAAAACTTCCAGAATTAATAGGAAAAAGATTCCATAACTATATGGATAAAAAAGAAAAAGAAGAAATTGATTCATTTAAAGCATGGGATATTTAAAAGGGAACATAATGGAAGAAGATCTAAAAAAAATAGAAGATGTAAAGAATAAAATAATACATGCAGATGTTCTTGACTGTTTGGCTATGATTCCAGATAATAGCGTGTCTCTTGTTTTTACGTCTTCTCCCTACAATGTAAATATCCCATATCGTAATCATAAAGATGGAATGCCATACGAACTTTATCTTGATTGGCTTAAGGACGTTTGGAAAGAATGTTATAGGGTTTTAAGGGTTGGCGGTCGCTTGGCTATCAATATTGATTCTATGGTAAATCATGAAGAAGATCGTATGGCAAAAACAGAAGACGATACAGGTAAAGAATATTTTAGACCAATTGTTGCAGATCTTTGTAATATGAACAAAAAAATTGGTTATAATTACAGATGCGATATATGTTGGTATAAGCATCAGGTTGTAGGAAGAGCTACGGCTTGGGGTAGCTATATGTCGTGCAGCAACCCTATCGTTCGACGCAATCATGAGTACATATTGGTATGGAACAAAGGCCCTTGGAGGCTAGAGCCGCCAGAGAAGGGAGTCAAGAGCGATATGACTGATGAAGAATTTCAGAGATGGACGATGAGTTATTGGCCTATCTCTCCAGAAACTCAAAACCGAGGCGGGCACGAAGTCCCATTTCCAATAAGACTGGCTCGGCCAGTAATTAAACTTTATTCATATCCTGGCGATATCGTTTTAGATCCATTTGTAGGATGTTATGATGTAAAAACTGAAGTATTAACTAAAAATGGATGGAAATTTTTCAAAGACCTAAAAGGAAATGAATTGTTTCTTACACGACATACTGATGGCTCTTTATTATATGTTGAAGCCGAAAATTATCAGAAATATAAATATATCGGGAATATGTTTCGAATAAAATCTAGAAGAACTGATCTTCTTGTAACACCAGATCATAACATGTATTTGGTTACACATTCAAGTTTTTGTTCAAATAAAGAAGTTTGTTTTGTAAAAGCTAAAAATATGAATAAAACATTATACAGAATACCAGTAAAAAGTAGTTACGATTCTGGCAAAGATAAATTTTCAGAAGATGAGATGTTTTTGTTTGGAGCGTATTTGTCTGAAGGCTATATTGAGAATAACTGTATTATAATTTGTCAAAATAAAGGAGAAAAATATAATATTTTTATGCAAAAACTTAGTTCTTTTGAACCATATTCTAGAGATGGTGATAGAAAAATAGCTATTTCAGTAAACAGTGATTTTATGCATTTATTAATAGATAATTGCGGTATTGGATCTAAAAGTAAATTTATTAGCGAAGATATATTAAACAATAAGTATCTCGATGCTTTGTTTTATGGAATGATGTTAGGAGATGGATCTTTTATATATTCTAAAAAACATGAAAAATTTGTTCCGAAATGTTACTATACATCGTCAGAAAAATTATCTGATAATTTTCAAGAACTTTGTATCAAATTAGGATATGGAGCAAGCAAGAGTTCTAGAGACAGATCGAATGGACCTTTCGGACAAATAAACGGAAGGGATATTATTCCTACAGGTTCGCACTTTGAAATTAGTATAACTAATTCAAGTTACAAGAAAATAATACCTAAAAATCATATTTCAAATATTGATTATGATGATTATGTATATTGCGTTACTATTCCTAATCATGTTTTGTGTGTAAGGAGAAACGGATATGCTAGTTGGTGCGGTAACTCAGGCACTACTGCTCTAGCTGCCCACATGCTAGGTCGGCATTACATTGGTATAGACAATGATAAAAAAACAGTAGAATATGCTAAAAACAGAATAGATGATTCTTCTGATATATTTGCAGGAATGGGATCGGATATATAATGGAATTCGAAATTAATTTTACTGATTTAACTCTACTTGAAGCAAATGGAGAGTTCGAAGAAGTTAATAGACTTATGTCTGAACCAATTGAAATGATAGGAGGAATAAAATCTCCTGTTCCTTCAGATAAATGGGTTGTTAAATCTACTGTAACTATTTCTCATGCTATGGGTTTCGGATCAGTTATTTGCGATTTTTATCATGACGGAAAAATAATTATAATATCATATTTTCCATCTTCAAAAGATTTATATAGCATAGATATAAGATGCTTATCTGCATGGGCTAGTTCCTATGGTTGGAAAAAACCAGAGCCTATATCTTATATTATTGATGAATGGAAAGATTTTTGGGTCATGCAATGGGAGACCCACGTTATAGATTCTGAGTTCCTTGATAGAAAAATTGGGCCGAGAGGGGCAGTAGATTTTATGGAAAATCCTCCAGAAGACGAAGACGATGATGAAGATGATTTATACGAGGATAATATCAAAATTGATGACAATGAAGACCTGGACAAATATAGGTAATTACTAATGGCTTTTTTATGTTCATCTTGCGGTTATTCGGACGATAACAAAGTTAATGCGTATGGCACGCATTGCCCATCTTGTAATATGTATTTTTCATCTAATAAAAAGTCAGCTCTACATAAATTATTAGATGATAGAGATAAGAAGAAAAAAACGATGTTGATGAATTATTTGAAAAATAGGAGAAGAAATTATGCCAATTGAAGAAAATACAAAAAATATTAATTTTGGTTGGAGATTTAAAAATGCTCCAGATCAATCAGAATTAGCATTTTCTCTTAGACTTCACGAAACTAAAGAATTTGGATGGACAATAACTATCCTTGATGAGCATGGAGAATCTTGGCTGAGTCTGCCTGCTAGCTTCATTACAGAAGTTAAAAACCATATAGAACAATATCTCCCAGGATCCTGTAACGGAATTATCCCAAAAGGAAATCTACCCAGAGCTATCTCGGTCCCTTCTCCGTCTTTTGGAGTAGCGATGCCATCCATAGGCAGAAAAACTCCTACAGTCGCTCACAGTCGAAAACAGACGCTCACAACGAATAATGCCTCTATTCCTCTCGTCGTTGGAGCAAGAGCAGATGGAAGAACATTTGATGCTGCTCAGGTAAATATTAATTCGGAACCAGACGATGACGAAGGAGTATTCCTGCCTGATGGTCATTCTGTATCAGATATTGATATTGACCAGGACTCAACCGCTTTTGAAACCTTCACTGTACCTCCTAGAGAAATATCAACTCCAAAAAAAGTTCAATCACCTGATGATGCATCAGATATAAATGCTATCTTAGAAGAAAGAAAAAAAGCTAAGCTAAAAGCAAATACAGAAAATAAAGGCATAAAACGAAGGCACTCAATATCAGAAGATGATTAATAATTTCAAACCTATATGTAAAAAAGTATCTCTGAGCCATCTTATCGTTGGCCCTGGAGGAGTTGCTGAGCCTCTTTGCCAAACTTGCTCTCATCGGAATTGCGGACATCCTATTGAATCTATAGATACAAGCGTTCTTGGGGTAATGAAAAATTGGAGGCTGTACAGCAGTCATGGAAATGTTTTTGCAGTAATAGATTGCGATGGGTATTACATGATACAAAAGAGAGATAAATAATTTGCCTTTTTATATTTATGATATATTAGACAAGAAGGGAGAGCCTACTGGAGAACAATTCGAGATTTTTCAGAAAATGGCAGATAAACCTTTTAAAAAAGATCCAGAAACAAAGAAGAAGTGCAGAAAAGCAATAACTTCTTTTGCCGCTGGTCATAGCGGCCCAGCATGGGAATGGTGCCAAGAAACAGCAAATTACATAAATCATATGAAACCAAAGTATATAAGAGACGACAAGACTGGCATACGAAAAAAGATGCCAAAGGGAGGGGTATGATGATAGATACAGTAACGGCAGAACAAATAAGAATTGCGCAAGAAAAATTTGATCAAGCATTAAAAAATTCTAAGAACAATACAGAATCAGACAAAGAAAAATTAAGTAGATACGAAAAAGAACTTGAGAGAATGATCGAAGCATCGGAATCAGGTCCGTTCTCTGGAATGACTAAAATATCAAAGAATCTAGACAAAGAAAAAGTGTTTAATTTAGTTGATGGAGTCTGGATTTTCATGCGATGCTCCTCCTGGCTATGCAGAAGCTTACAATGAATATATGAAAAATAGACCAGGCGGAATGACAGGGAATATAAAACCTGTAGGCAAAAAAAGAAGCACTTAGAGGGTGTAACCGAAGACCTTTCTCAATGTCATTGACGATATAAAGTCATGGGTAAACGATTTTCATATGAATACGTCAAAGAGTATTTTGAAAACCACGGGTGCAAGTTAATTTCAAAAGAATACATAGATTCCAGAACAAAATTAGAATATAAATGCGAAAATTGCGGGTTAAAAAACAGGAGCGGAAAAAATCATTATCAATGGGTAACTGACAGAGAGCAGAAAAAAGAAGATTACAAGTTAAAACAAAGATGCCATAAGCTTCTTCGATACCCGTTCATTTTAATAAAAAAGAATAAAACAAATTCCAATAAAGAAATATATGGATATTCATCAAATTAATTAATTGAATATTTAAGAAATCATACAAATTGGAATGAAGTAAAAAATAAAGAATGGCAAATAGATCACATCTTCCCAATAAAAGCTTTTTTGGATAATAATATAACAAATCCTGAAATAATAAATTCACTAGATAATCTTCAACCCATTTTAAGAAAAGATAATGCACGAAAAGGTTCAAAGTATGATAAACAGGAATTTCTAGAATGGTTGAATAAAAAGGGCGTTTACGATGTCTAAAGTACGAAAAATAACGAACTCTGATTTCTGCCACCTTCATAATCATACCGAGTATTCGGCATTCGATGGACTTAACAAAATAAAAGAGTTTCCGCTGGCTGCTCGCAAGAAAGGTTTTAAAGCCCTTGCAATGACCGACCATGGGAATATAGGCGGCGCTATAAAATTCATGCAGGAATGCCTTAAGCCTGCAAATGATGAAAATGGTAATGAGATTCCTACTTGCAAGCCGATTATAGGCGCAGAGTTCTATTTTGCAAAGAACAGGCACCATCATTCCACTAAAGAACAAACAGATAAACGAAAAGGGAATAGGCACCTTGTTCTTATAGCTAAGAACTGGACTGGGTACCAGAACCTTTGTCGTTTGTCTGAGCATAGTTGGTCTGAAGGATATTTCTTTGATCCTCGTATAGATATAGATCTGTTATCTAAATATCACGATGGATTAATCTGTACCTCGGCCTGCTTAAGCAGCGTTATTAATGCTAATCTTCTTCATGATCGTTATGACCAAGCTAAAAAAGCTGTTTCTCTTTTTAAAGATTTATTTGGAAAAGATTTTCATCTAGAAGCGATGTACCATGGGATTGACGCTGAGGGAATGATAATACCAGATATTCTTAAGCTTGGTAAAGATATGGACGTTCAAGTTCATGCGACTAATGACACCCACTATTGCGAAAAATGCCAAGGAGAATCTCAAGAAATTTTGATGGCGATGTCCACTTCAAGGTGCATGAATGATCCAAGCAGATTGAGTTTTCCTTATAAAGAATTTTATCTGAAGTCTGCTCAGGAAATGTCTAAGATTTTTGGAAGCCATCCTGAATTGCTAACAAACACAATGGACGTTGCAGATAAAATAAATACTAATGATATTCTGACGAATATGACAAGCGGAATGAGACTTCCAAGGTATGATATTCCAAAGAATTTTGATTCTCCTCATGACTATTTGACTCATCTTTCTTATGAGGGACTGAAGAAGCTAGAATGGGATCAGAGCCCAGAACACGTTGCTAGATTGGAACTAGAGCTTGGCGATGTCAAAGTAGCTTGGGACAATAACAAGTATGACTTTGCTACATACTTTTTGATTGTTAGAGACTATATGGATGAAGCTAGGAGAAGAGATATCCTTACTGGTTGCGGTAGAGGCTGTTTGTCTCCAGATACTCTTGTCTATATGGCTACTGGTGAAGCTACTCCTATTTCCGAGATCAAAGAAACAGAAATGGTTGTTGATCGTTTTGGAAATTCTGGTATGGTAATTTCTACTCACGAATATGAATGTTATGAGAAGATGCTTCGTATAAGAACATATCAGGGCGATCATCAGGGTATTTGTTTGACAAAAGATCACAAAGTTCTTATAGAAAAGTGCTCTCTTATTCAGAAAAATCTACATAATCACCATTTGAAAAAGTATGCATTTCCAACTGGTAATTTGGAATGGGTTCCTGCTCAGGATTTAAAAATAGATGATTGGATGTTTATTCCTTTTTTAAAAACATCTGAGTCTAATAATGCAATGGAATATGTTGATTTATATGAGTTTGCTGATTCTGAGAATCTTGTTCTTGTTGGCGATTACATCGAAGAGCAAAGATTCTTCCCTCAAAATAAAGTTCTCAGAAGCACCAAAAGTATTGATAAAACTTTATCTATAGATCACAATCTAATGTGGATATTGGGCAAATTTATAGCAGACGGATGGATAAGACAAGGATATATGAAAGAAAATGCTATTTATTTTTCTTTTCACGCAAGTGAAACTGAGCAAATTAATACTATTAAACAATACTTTGAAAATATAGGTTGTGAAACACATATATCAAAACACAAAACAAAATTAGTTATTCAAATGGCAATAAAGAGCATATTGATCTGGAAGTTGTTTGATTCTTGGTTGCCAGAATACAGTCAGTCATCGCAAACGAAATATATACCAGATTTTGTGTTTGATCTTGATCGAGATTTGAAGATAGCAATTATACAGGGGTTATTTGCTGGCGATGGTCATTGCAATCGATCAGCAAGGAAATTCTTGTATACAACAGTGTCTAAAAAATTGGCGTATCAACTTAGATTCCTTTTGCTTGAACTAGGAATACCTTGCAGTGTTAGCAAGGAATCTCGTGGGGATAACTATTCAGTAAGAACGCTGATGCATGGTGCTATTGATTGTGGAAAAAATGGATACTGCGATAAATATGATGATTCCATATTATCTTCAAGACTAAAGATGAGTCATATATCTGAGAAAGGTATTTTTACTAAAATTAGAAGCATTGAAGAAGTTGAATCAACAGGCAAAGTTTATGATTTGACAGTTGATTCTGATAGTAGCTATTTGACTACATCTGGAATTGTTCATAATTCAGGATTCAGTAGCGTTTTGCTAAGATGCTTAGGAATATCATATGGGCCAGATCCTTTAGAATACGGACTTCTCTGGGAAAGGTTTTTAGGATTCGACACAAAAAAGTTCCTACAAGAGTCAGATTTCGGTCTAGATGATGCGAAATCCGCTGAAGAAGTCTTCTTAGAGGCTGCAGAGGCGGATAGAGAGTTCGAAGAAGACATGGGCGGAGTTGATAGGTATTAAATGACATTACGAAAATAGAAGGATTCTCTCAAAGTAACTTGGATCTAAAAGAGGAAAAATATTTTTAGAAATAGGTATTAAATGCCTGCTCCAAATATCATACAAGATATACTAAAACTTGTTAAAAAAGTTTCTGATGAAACTGAAAAATCAGTTGATTATCCTAGATTTAAAGTTGATATGAACGGATGGGATTTGAATTTCTATAGCAGAACATATTCTACGCACATTCGAGTCTGCTGTCAATGGCAAGTAAAACCTGGAACTATGGACGTGTACGACAAAGAAAGCAAATCATATTTGGACGAAATGAGAGTAGTAGATGAGCAATATAATTTACTGCAAAAAAATCTTAATAACAAATTATCAAAAAGTAAATATTCTAATATGGACTTAACTGTTCAATTTAGCGCAGGTATATAATGAATAGAATAGACGAAATTAAAAAAGAAATTATATCAGCAATCGGTGATAAAATAAATAAATCGGTTATTTCTGAGATTGATTCTATGTCAGTCACTGATAATCTAGATGGAAAACCTATTCTTTTTAAATTCTATAACATGTGGAAATCTGCAAAAGAAAAGAATGTTGTAGGCGCTACCAATAAAGTAAATTCCCATACGGCATATTTGCTAGGCATGACTACAAAAGAACCAGATGAGGAAGATTTTATTCCAGTACGAAGATGTTTTGCCCGTAAAGGATTTCCTGATATTGATTCGGATTTTGATGATGAGAACAGAGACGAAATTTATAGTTATATAATAGAAAAATACGGAAGAGATAATGTAGGGAATATCGGTACTTATCAATCTATAAAATTAAAATCTTATATTAGAAGTATATTTAAAGCTCTTGACCCTGACAAGTCTTTTTCGTATACGCTGGCTAGCCATGAGAATAAGTCAGTAAGAGCAGAAAATAAGGATAAATGGAAAAAGTATACAAATGAAAAAGGAGACGAGATAGCGAAGTCTCTTCCTAAACAGATTGGCGCAAATATAAGAGTTACTGACGAGGAGGGTAATGATGTTGTTATTAAAACCGTTGCAGATGGTGCTAAGTATTGCGATGATTTCAGATATTATATTGAGAAGTATCCTGACCTTCTTACTTATTCATCCGATATACAGGGACTTTTGTCTAATTTTTCTGTCCATGCTGCAGGAATTGTTATTTCTAGCGTGCCTCTTCAGTCTATAGCACCGCTTAGATTAAGCCGTAAAAAAATAGAAAATGGCGGTAAAAAAAACAGAAAAACAGAATATGAATTAGCGACTCAGTACGCAAATGAAGATCTAGAATTTATGGGTCTTATTAAGTTTGATATTTTAGCTATATCTACATTGTCCGTTATTAAGAATTGTGTCAAACTCGTAAAGAATAATTATGATATTGATATTGATGTAGAGAATTTGAATCTTAACGACAAAAAGACTTTTGATCTATATAAGAGCGGTCAACTCAATG
>Ga0105055_10011627_pt1 | contig 10838 bp, 24 predicted proteins | sample BON03_FD_78090 | JGI IMG/M metagenome (GOLD analysis project Ga0105055, IMG submission 78090) | Freshwater microbial communities from Lake Bonney liftoff mats and glacier meltwater in Antarctica - BON-03 | ecosystem: Environmental > Aquatic > Freshwater > Ice > Glacier meltwater | place: Lake... | reverse complement strand
AGTTTCGACAAACAAGACGGATCTTCAAGGACAAATTAAAATGATAAGTATAAGTTTTATATGGATTTTAGTTATTGCTGGAATTATAAACGCTCTTTTTGTGATTAGATCAGAACTAGTATCTAGATACAGAATGAAAGTTCTTTCTGTAATATTTATTGATAAAAATACTTACAAAAGAAAATTACTTCTATATCAACAAACAAGTTATCACGAAATGGTTTTTAAGTTTTGGAAACCGCTAGATTCTTTCTTTGATAAAAGAATTTTTAAATAGACATTTTTATTTGCCAATCTCTTTTGGGATCGTCTAGTAAATAATTTTTTATAGCACGATAAGTGTACGACAACAGACAGTCAAGTAACTCACAACAACAGGAGCTTTATATGTTAACTTCAGCCACAAGTATTCTTGAATCTGCTACTGTAATGCAGGGATGGAACAAATCACGTCAGTGTCAATTGCTTCTTGAATTCATTCAATTCTCACAGGAAAATCCAAACGCCTCTGTAAGAACAGGAGGGATTTTGGATTCGTTGTATTTATTCTTGAACCAACAGAAGAAAGAAGAAAGAAAAATAGAAAAGAATCGCGGAAAAACTTTGAAGATTATGGATGAATCAAAAGCCAACGGAATTGGGAAAACCTCCGACCTAAATATCACGACGGGATAATGAATTGTTTAATATCTCCTTAAGACTCACCCCTCACGCAAGGATTATAGAATGCCCACCGCTCTATATGAACTCCATGAAGGATTCTACACACAACCAACCAAAGCTGTAGACACTATCACCCTGAAGCAGTTACAGGGCTGGATGATTCGCCATCACGGGCGGTTTATCGCCGTTGGCCACATATGGGTACTTCAGCACAAACGAGTATGTCCCGGTGTGTATGAGATTCATGCCGTATTAAGACAAAGTCTTAAATGACATCGCCCACTAACGGAGTATTATCAATGTCCAAATCTAAGTCTTATCGGTCTCAGCTTCATTTTCATCGTCTGTCCGCTGTTTTTATTGATATGCATGATGTCAATTATGAGTGGTTCATCGATTCAGGCATGACATGGGGAGATGCGGAGTACACCCTATATCGGGTGGAACGGCTGAGAGATGTGATTAAGCAATTTAACACCAAGCACGAAAAAGATGGGGGAGAACTTGCCCGTAAAATGCTCATTGCCCTTGAACCTTACGATGATGATGACCTGATTGACATGGAAAGCTAAATGATTTTCTTGTGGTATAATATAGACATGAAAACACCCCTCCCCACTATCGCCGAAGGCAAAGCCTACCTAGTCTCTTGTGGTTGGTTCTTCCGTTATCGTGGCATCACCCGCCGTTATATTTTCCAAACCGTTACGTACAAAACCCTTTCGCTCACTATGAAAGAATTACGTGATGTGGTACGATTTGGCTTTTAACCCATGGAGTTTTTGTTATGACTGAACAACAGAAAGTAATTATTCGATCTGCATATGCGGATTTGGTTGGTGCGTATCAAGCACACATTGTCGGCGACCAGAATAGCACCCATGCGTGGGACTCCCACCTTGAAACTATTCACGAAATGGAAGACGTATTTCCTTTTATCGACCGCGTCGACTTGATATCGCCGGACTAATCTGGTATAATAATAAAATAATAGTCGTTATAGAATAGAAATAATAACTCTCGCCCTCGTAGTTCAGCGGTAGAACATCAGCCTTTTAAGCTGTGAGTCGTTGGTTCGATCCCAACCGGGGGCAATTGCGAAATAATTAACCAAATACCAAAAAGGAAAAAACATGCACAATATTCTTGCTATTTTTTTTGTTATCATTGCCGTTGCCATCGTGAGCGTTGGGACTACTCTTGTCTTCCGTAATAAGCCAACTGTTAAAACATCTATAGTCCCGCCTAGGTTTCAACTTGAAGAAAGATTCATTCAAGGGTTTGGCGACGAAGTACTGCTTTGGGTTGACACCAAGACCGGCAGGGAGTATATTACTACTACAAGAGGCGGAATAGTCGAAGTTGAATTATCTAAGTGATTAGCGACTATTCGCAAAACCAGTCTGTCTCGGTTCTATTCTCGTGATTAAAATGATTGAAAAAACTTGGTCAAAAACAATTTGATAAATAATATTTTTTATAAAGAATTGCATGATTTCGTCAATGAGACCAGTAATGTTCTTAGTAACGATGTTTATGATCAAATAGATACTTGTGACTATATTCATATTATCACACGAGCAGATAATGTATGTAATTCATTAGAAAATATCATAGAAGTAGTTATCAATGAAATGTTTCACTAACAAAATTACCCATACAGATGACAAAATAAATGACAGCTATTGTTCAAATATAAATTTTTATAAAGTTTATACTCTTGATTGTCTTTCTGATTCATTAAGATCTGATTTGTTTGATAGTGATCTTGATAATAAAAACATAGGATTGTTGTTTGATATAGATGCCACAGTCGAAGAAGGAATGTTCTTAATATGAAGAAAATAGAACATACGAACTTATTTGCGACTAAATATATGTGGGATTATTTTGATTCAGTTCCGATTATTCATTATTGTCAAGTTATAGGAGAGGACGAAATAACTCTATCATTACGTATTGCTTCAATACAAAGCCTATCGTCTATTGGTTTTATCAGTGATTCTTTCAGAATTATCTTCAATGATTATTTCAAAGAACATAACTAATAAGGTTTTCCAAAATGTCACTAGAAGATTCTGACTATGATCGTAGAAAATTTCGTTCTCCAATAATTACTGTAAAGACAGCGATAGAGTGTATTATTGAAGGCCAATACGGACACACAGAAGATATCGACAATCTAAGACAAATAAATTCTTGGCTTATTGATTTATTGGTGCAAAAGGGAGTAATAACAGAAGAAGAGTTTTGTAAAGAATTTCCTAGATTTAGAGTAAAATAATGAAAGTTAAAAATAGAATAGACCATATAAACATTGGTTCTTCTTCTCATTGTTTATATTTGTCAGCATGTGAAATGTCTATAGAATTTTTTAATCAATGCGAAACAAATATTACAAAAAGAGTTTATAAACCGATAAATAAATTAAGCATTGTTTTGGAAAATTCTATCGCTTTCCACTTAAGGAAACGTAACGATGAAAATTTATTTGAATCTTTTTTGTAAATTATTTGAATTTGAAACAATAAAACTCTCCCAGTAAAAAATATAGTGGCGAATGTTCGGGTTACTTCTTGGTTGAAAAACACCTGAACAGCTAATTCCCTATATTCTATTTTAAACAAACTTGCCGTAGCGAAGAATAGAGTTACTTCTCTTGAAAAGAAACCAACACTTTATTTGTTTATTCTCGGCACTTTCTTATAAGGTTCAACATGCGTATCAATAAAAATCCAACTAAGACTAGAACTTTTGAAGGCACTGTCTCGCAAAAAAACACAGACGAACAAAAATTTATAAGAATTTGTTGCTCTTGTTTGCTATGGGAGAATCAGTTCTATGCAACTGGAAGCGAGATATCAAAAGAATTATGTTCTTTAGTTTCTAAATTAAAAACAGCATTTTTAAAAGAATGGGTTCTTAAGATTAGAAATGAATATTATTTAAGACATGTTCCTCTTTTTGTCATTAGAGAAATGGCAAGAATAGATAAGCATAAATCTGTTGTTGCTACTTTGTTAACAGAAGTTATCCAGCGACCTGATGAGCTTACTGAGTTTTTATCTATTTACTGGAAAGACAAGAGACAGCCATTGTCCGCACAAGTAAAAAAGGGTTTAGCTGGTGCGTTTATAAAATTCAACGAATACTCTTTAGCAAAATATAACCAAGAAAAAGAAATTAAGCTTAGGGATGTGTTATTCCTTTGTCATGCTAAGCCAATCAATGAAGATCAAGATCTATTGTGGAAAAGATTGATCTCAAATACTTTGGCCATCCCTGAAACATGGGAAACTATTGTTAAAAAGAATACTATTGATGAATGGAAATATCTTCTTGATAACAAAAAGCTAAATGGTCTTGCTTTCTTAAGAAATCTAAGAAATATGACTAATGCAGGAGTTACCACAAAAGATATATCTTCTTATGCTTCTACTTGCAACTTCAACAAGGTTCTTCCTTATAGATTTATAGCTGCTGCAAAACATGCTCCATCTATTGAGAGTGCTATTGAAAAGAAAATGCTTGAGAGTGTTGATGTAAGTGCTAAGCTTGCTGGGAAAACCATCTTGTTGATCGATGTGTCGGGCAGCATGGCAGAAAAACTTTCTGACAAAAGCGAAAACACTAGACAAGAAACCGCATGTGCTTTGGCGATATTACTCAGAGAGCTTTGTGAAGATATTGAAATACATACTTTCTCTAATAGAGTTGTAGAGATCCCAAACAGGCATGGCTTCGCTCTAAGAGACGCTATAGCAAATAGTCAACATCACGGGGCCACTCATCTTAGAGAGGCTGTAGCGGCCCTTAAAGACCGAAGGTTTGATAGATTTGTTATTATCACAGATGAACAATCTGGAGATGGTAAGCCAAGTGACTTACTTTCTGAGCAACAAGGATATATAATAAACGTCGCGTCTTACACTAATGGCGTTGGACACGGAGATTGGATAACTATTAATGGATTTAGCGAAAATGTAATAAAATTTATGCAAGAAATTGAGAATCTACAAATTTCTTAAAAATTAGAAAAGATCACTATGTTCAAAAAACCATTGTCAATGAGCTTACTTACCAGATCCTTGGACAACGATTATTACAACTTGCAACCAAACTCTTTTTTACATATAGATTATAGAAATGACAGCATAGCAACCTTGGGAAGAGTAATAGCAAACGAGATTAATGTAATCTGTAATGGAATTGAGAATGAGTATGTTCGTTTGGATTATTTTGAATAATCTTCTTGTTGTCAAAAAATAAAGAGTCTATCTGTCCATTAAAGTTAATACATAGTATTCTATTTTTATACATGTCTTATATATATAACTCATGTGTTTCACACACGACTTATATACAACATGTATTCTTAGAAAGATTTTAAAGTCGTATAGCAAAGCTGTTTTATTGTTCTCTTGTATTCTATATCGTAAAAATTTTTTAGGCGTTCTAAAAAAACATTAAATTTTGTGAAAATTAGCAAGATTGTGCTAAAATTTATTTCGGAGTTATTAACAAAAATGTCTTTCTCTGATTTTTCTATTAAAGAATATGATTCAAACGAAAATGTTAAAAACGTGACGTATAAAAACTTGTCTTACAAAGACTTAGTAAAGATTATTAAAAGAAAATATTCACATAGATTTGATGTAAACGGTAGTTCTTTTATAGAAATTTTAGAAAAAGACAGAATTATTAAAAAGGAATATATAGAATGATACTTTTGTATATAATCATATCACTTATGGTAAGTCTTCATATTGTTAATGTAGATTATATCAATAACCAAATTGTGTCAGATAGCAAGACAGATTTATTAATAACTATTATTACTTGGTTTTTTGCTTGGCCTATAATACTTATTATCACAGACATCATCCCTTTTATTAGAAATTTCCATGACTATTATAAAAAATAAAATTTTGATCGTTATTGTTTTCCTTATGTGTTTAATTTCTTGTGACAATAGCAAAAAAGAAGTTAGAGAATCTGGCTGGATGCAGATGAACGATAACTGGAAATTAGTTGAATCTATCTGGGACGGAGATACCAGATATGATAAGTATATCATAGAAGAGAAAAATGTGATCAGGGTTAGATATTTAAAAATGAAAAATTTACAATCTCACTTAGTTCCTATTGATGAAGAAGTTCCTAAAGCAAAATAAAGGTCATTTATGAACAGAGTAGAAAAGCCTTGGGGCTACTATCAAGATCTCTTCAGAAGAGAAGATTTGGTTCTAAAAGAGATTATTGTTAATCCTGGCAAAAGACTTTCTTTACAGTTTCATAATCAACGTAAAGAATTATGGTTTATAAAATCAGGAAGAGGTACGTTTACAATAAATGGCCTTAGTTATTCAGTTAGTAGTGAAGACGCTTTAATAATTGGCGTGAGATGCTCTCATAGAATAGAAAATACATCTTCTTGTAATGCGTTAATAATACATGAGACACAGGTTTCTGTAAATGGGTCTTGTTTAGAAGATGATATTATAAGAATTGAAGATGATTATGGAAGAAGTGTTTGAAATATACAAAGCTTTTACAAATAAATTTTATATTCTTTTTGTAAAATTAGACATTCATGAATACACAGTTTGTTATTATTCAATAACAAAAGTTTTTCGAAATATTTTAGTCTCTATTCAGGAACCTGTATATTTCTTTGAAAATAAAGAAAACGCAATAAGAGAATTGAGAAAATTCCACAAAGGTAAGTTTTATTATACAAATTTCGAGAATTGTTTGGAATTAAGAAATAAGAAATTTAAAAATGTTAAAAAAAGAAGAGTCTGTTTTTTTTAAAATATATAAATTTGTAGATGAGAATAAATTTTGTGTTTTAAAAATTATTAAAGAAAAAAACAAAGAAGAAGTTGCTTACTTTTTACAAAGGGATTTTGTTTTTGAAGAAGTTACATGGATAGGACGAGTTAAGGTATTTAATAATAAAGAAAATGCTATTAGGGCGTTAAGATTATTTCATAAGAAAAAATTTGACTTAGCGTTTTATGATTAAGAATTATACAAAAGGATAAAAACACATTCTCGTCGTCCAATAGGGCATTATAAAGTTGGAAGAACGTCTTTAACTAACTATGTTATTTAATCACTAATTTCATTTTCTAATCATAAGACGCACTAACGTGAAATCCTGGTTCGAATCCAGGCGAGAATATTTTTAATTTTTGGGAAAATAATGGAAACACAATTTTATGCAGTTTATGAAATGATGTCTCGTAATAAGTTTTATGTAATTAAATGTATTTTCAATAAAAACTCTTTTGTCGATCATCTATTAGACAAAGGAAAAGGATTTGTCTCTTTTCGTTATGTAACAGAAAAGTTCTGTTTTTCTAATAAAGAAAATGCAATTAGAGAATTAAGAAAATTTTACAAGGGTAGATTTTATTTATTCAACTATTTTAATTCTGAACAAAATAGAGAAAAAATGCGTAGGATTCATTTAAAAAATATAACTAACAAAGTTAGTTAAAACATAGGTCTCTGTGGTCTAATAGGGTGTTTGTTTATAGAAAGAACGTCTTTAGTTAACTTGTTAACTAATCACTAATTTCATTTGCAAACCGCAAGACGCACTAAACATGAAATTTAGGTTCGACTCCTAACAGAGACATTTTAGAACAGATCATTTTTCAAAAAGGATTTAGTATGAAGTTTATCGAAGAAAGCGAAATCGTAGAAGTTAAGTCTCCATCGAAAAGATATGGAGAAAAGGCTAAAGAGATAATTAAAAACAAAGGAAAGTTTGGATTAGTTAAAGAATGGAAGAAAGACAAAAGAAGTATAGCAAATGCCAGGGTTTTTAAATCTGTGATTAACAAAGATAAACATAAGTCTTTTACTGGAGGAAAGTTTATTTGTAAAATTGCAGACGAAGGCGATACTATTGCAGCGTATGTAAAATTTAACGACGAATAATAATGCTATTATTTGAAAAACATATGAAATTTGATTCTGCTTTATTTTCTCTAGAGTATATAAATAAACTATTTGTTAAAAGTAGTTTTCCATTTATAACTATAGGGTTAACTAAAATATCAGAAGCAAAAAAACATAAAAGAACAATGATGAGGTTTACTAATAAATCTAGTATTATATTTGACTGTGGAGTTAATTTAATATTAGATTTTTCATAATTATAACAAATGTCAAGACAAATAGATAATCATAAACACAAAAAACGAATTGTTTTCGCAAGAGACAAACAAAGATGCACATGGTGCCATAGATTTCTTACTTGGGACTTGTCAACATTAGATCACTGGGTTCCAAAAAGCCTTCATGGAAACGACGAAGTAGAGAACTTGGTTTTGTCATGCAGTGTGTGTAATAATATGCGTGGAAAGATTGGTCCTAGAAAATTTGATAAATTTATTAACTATATTCTAAACTCTCCAAGAAATAAAAATAAAAATGCACATATTCAAGAACAAAGACCCGATGAACCTAGTTGTAGTTAGTGGTATTGTTTTAATAGATGGAAAAATTCTGTTACAGAAAAGAAAAGATGGTTTTTATTCAACCCCAGGTGGGAAAGTAGAAAAAGAAGAAGATCCTCTCTGTGCGGTAATACGGGAACTTAAAGAGGAAATAGACATAACTATTGATCCAAAAGATGTGTGTTTAGTTCACGCAGCATCTACAAAACATCCGACTGGTAAATTCAAAATTGTTATATCGTATTTGATTACAAAGTTTTCTGGAACAATTAAAAATATAGACAAAAACTGCCAAGATCTAAGGTTTTTTAATATTTCTAGCTTACCAGAATTAGTATCAGAACATGTAAAAATTTCAATAAAGAGAATTTATGAAAAATAATAAAACTGCAATTGTTACTGGAATAACAGGTTGCATAGGCCACAATCTAACAGAAAGATTAATAGAAGAAGGTATTGATGTTATTGGATTGATTAGATCTTCTAGCGATTTAAGTAAAATAAAAAATATAAAAGAAAAAATATCTTTAGTAGATATAGATTCTCACGAAATAATCAATTTAGCTAACAGAGAAATAGATTATTGTTTTCATTGTGCTGGATCAACATATCAAGGCAATGATGCTGATAATCTACGCTTGCAATACATAAGCAACGTATCTTTCACTAAGAAAATAGTGGAGTTTTGCGAAGCGTTTGATGTTAAAAAGTTTGTTCATATCTCTACAGCCGCAGTGTATTATCTAGAAAAAAAGCTTTCTACGCAAAAAAATAATAGCACTATTAATTTTAATGGATCAGAAGATCATTATATTAAAACCAAGTATTTGTCCGAGTGCTGCGTTAGAGATAGTGATCTAAATAGTTGGACAATAATTCGTCCTGCTGTGATATTTGGAAAATATGATTATAATAATTATTCTAAAATATTTAAGCTAATAAATACAGATACAATTAAATACAGTCTTCCTAGCGGAATAAGTGTTTGTAGCATAGAAAATGTTGTGTCTGGAATCATGGCTTGTGTTGAAAACGATTGTACTGGCAAAACTTATCTATTTTCTGATAAGTATATTTCTTTTCAGGATATTTTTCAAGAGATATCTAATTCATTAGGAAAAAAGACTAAGTTTAGGCCTGTTAGTATGCTTATGCTAAAGATTTTTGTTATTTATTTAAGAATTAAATCCTATTTTACAAAAGAAGAACCTATTCTGAATAAAAATATAGTAAATCTTTTGACACTAAAACGCACAGATGACATAGGCGTTCTTTTGCAACAAAGCAAACAAGATCTAGGATATCCTGTGTCGGAATTTGATCTACAAAAAATTATAAGCAAAAAAGCAGAGTGGTTGAAGAATGAAAAACTTATTTAAGTATTATTTAAAGTTGATTTGGCCAATTCAAAGACTTTTCTCTAAGAAAATAATTAGATGTAATGAATGCTTGAATATTGTCAAGCACAAACAAACATGCGAAGGATGTATTGCTTTTAAAGAAAAGATTAACTCAATAGCAGATAGTACGAAAATCGAATATGAGAGATTTCAAAAAGAAATAAATAAATCCATAACCATTCATAATAAATACGATTTTTCTTTTATGCTTAGTGGCGGTAAAGATAGTTGTTATTCTCTTCATAGATTTAAAAAAGAGTTTCCCAGTGCAAAAATTCTATGTATTTTAATAAATAATGGATTCTATGAAAAAGTAGTTTTTGACAATTGTAAAAAAATTACAGAAACTTTAGGATACGATCTTCATATAGATAATTCAAATAAAAATAGATTTTTAAATATATTCAAACGTGGATTTGAAACATTTTTAGAGAATAAAGAAGAATATAACTCTATTGACATGCTCGATGGGACTACTATATTCCAGATAGGAGAAGAAATATCCTTAAGAATGGGAATTCCTAATATTCTATGTGGAATGACTCTTCCTCAAGTAGAGAATATTGTAGGAACAAGAAAGTGTTGTTTGTACAATGAGACTTCGTGTGTTATATTCCCACTGATTGCTTGGAATTATAACTTAGAAGACATACAAGATGTTTGTAATCAGCACGACATAGAAAGCTCTCTAATCTCTACTAACAATACATTGATCCCTGCCATTTGTGCATTAGATATTTTAAAAAACGGCTTTTGTTCTTTTGAAAGAGAAATCAGTAAGAACATTAGGTATGGATATTGTAACAGAAATGACTATGTTAATATATTTGATTGTTTAACGTGGATGACTAACAAAGGTTTGTTAGATAAAGAAATTGCAAAAGCCAAGAAGATTCTTGATGTGGTATAGAAATATGAAAATAATTAAAATAATCATATGTATTTATAATTTTATCTTATATAAACTATTTAGTAAAAGTAAATTTAATTTCAATAAAATAGTATATATTGAAGATATAATTGAAATGGAAACATTGTTTAAGAACAAATTAGGGTATTTAAAAGAATTTAAATTCGCTGCAATAAAAAACAAGAGTTACACTATCTTCTCTTGTGTTAAAAATGGTATCAAATACATTTGTTATATATCTTATATTCCTGAGTATAGAGTTTTAACAAAAAAAGAAGTTGAAAAACTTTTGTCTGTTACTAAAAATAATGTGTCTGAGGATATTAAATAATGTATTTTAATCTATTTTTATCTGCATATATTATTTTTGCAATAATTCAATTTAGAGTTACT
>Ga0105055_10011626_pt1 | contig 10839 bp, 4 predicted proteins | sample BON03_FD_78090 | JGI IMG/M metagenome (GOLD analysis project Ga0105055, IMG submission 78090) | Freshwater microbial communities from Lake Bonney liftoff mats and glacier meltwater in Antarctica - BON-03 | ecosystem: Environmental > Aquatic > Freshwater > Ice > Glacier meltwater | place: Lake... | reverse complement strand
TCTGATTACCAATGGCTGCCGTTGGCGCAAAAGTGAGCGTACCCCCTGTGACTAATCCATTGCTAGGGCGAACGTAAAAGTCGTCATTGGATACTGCCCCACCGCGCCATATATTAATCTCAGAGCTTGCTGTCATCTCAAAATAACTACCTGTATTAATAACTTCCAGCTTACCTCTTTGCCCATACGCGGCTTGTCCTCTAATGTTAACTACACCGCCATTTTGTTTGAAATAAAGGGACCCCGCTGCATTTGATAAGCCACGGCGAACGCTACCGTTTACATTGAGTGTACCTCCAGAAATATACAACTCTGCCACCCCCGCACTCGCAATTTCGATATCATTGTTGTTTGCATTGGCGGCATTTCCGATATTGATGGTTCCGGCTAGAAGTTCGAGACGACCGCGCAGTAATAAATCGGCCGTATCGCTGGCTGAATTACCAATATTCACGACTGCACTGCTGTTATTCAATGAAAAAATAGCCGTTTCTGGAATTGAAAATTGGGCTGCTGCCGTGCTCAACTCGAGCGTGGAATTTCGACTTAAACGAAAAGTACCATTCAGCAAACTCAACCATTGATTGGTCCCATTAAAGGTTACCGCTCCCGCCACATCCATATTCATTACAGGGGTTTTACTGCCGCCTTTGTTGATTGTGAGCAGATATAAACTTGTACTGGCGCCACCGGTAACCCCTGTAAATGCGGTATTGGCCTCTCCTAATAAATATAAATGGGTGTGCCGGTTGGCTGTAGCATATAAATTTAAAGTGCCGTTATTAATCAAATTCCCATAAACCGACAAGCTATGCACAAGATCAGCCTCATTGCTGTTGTCGAAAGTAGCACCACTGCTGATTTCTAGCTGACCATTCACTAGGATAGCACGAACACCGCTGCCCGCATGCCGAAGGCGCAGACCTGCACCTGTAATTTGCAAATTCCTATTTACAGTCAGATTACCTGAAGCATTTGTATTCAGTCTGGCACGACTCGCAGCACTTCCTCGCACCTGAAAATCGTTTAAGACCGTTAAATCCAAGTTAGGCAAATCTATAAAATCAGTTGCTATACCTGTGTTTAACTCAATGACCAACGTATTGTATTGAGCGGTGGTGGTGGGCAAGGTAAAATTTACACTGCCTCGATAATACACCACTGTTCCTCCGTCATTGCCAAAAAAAGTATTAAAATCACCTGTAGGGAAAACCGCCGTGGCTCCAGAAGAAGAAATCCGTATGGTACCCTTGCCACTTACACCCTCTCCCACCAAAGCACCAAAATTATGCCCCGTCGTGGTTCCTACATCGATAAAAGCCCCTGAGTCGACGGATAAACTACCACTTAATGCACCATTAGCAATAACATTGATTTGGTGGTTGTTGCCAATTCGAACGACGGCATTTGCACTTGGAACAGTGGCTGGTATGGTCTGAATTCCGGTATGGAAAGTTGTAGACCAACTCCCAACGCTGTCCCAACGGGCACCAGTTTTATAACTGTAATAAATGATTACGGTACCAAAAGGATTTTCCGGGCTATTGTCTCCAGCAGTATAATCCCCAGTAATGGTGGTCTCAAAACCAGAACCTGAGAAGCTGATATCATTATTGTTGCTATCAATTTGTGCCGAAGTACCACTTAACCAATTGGCCGATGTTGGATTAAATCGGGCATTTACATAGCCATTCTCTGTTATTCCGGTGCCAATTACTACTTTGGATTGTGGATAACGATAAATATGGCTCACTTTGGCGCTACCCAATGTAAAACCAGTGGCCGCCACTTTCCAATAATAGGTCATGGAACGCCCATTCTGAGTGACATTGGGATGCTCGTTGTTCACAGGCCGAAGTGTTATGCTCCCATACTGACTTGGCGCAACGTCAAAACTTATAGTGGCCGGTGTATAGTCGGTATTCGTGCCTACTGGAAAAGTAAAAGTAAGGCCATTATAGACCTTAGTCACACCCTGAGCCGATTGATTGCCGTTGGTTTGGATCATACGCGCGGGTGAAGCTGCACTTACCCCGCTGACCGTAGCACTTGTATCAAAAGTTAGATTATTACTGGCAATATCAAATATCCTATTCTGGCCCCCCACAAAATTCAAATTACCTGTAATTTTAAAATTCGTTGATGTGGTATAGGTAGAAGCAACGCTTCCACTCAGTTCTAGGTTTCTGAACACGCCTTGTCCATTTCCGGCTATGGTTCGGCTGCTGGCCGTGGTGAGTAGTATTTTTCCACTTCCTATATGTATCCCCGAATGGGTTATTGCAGCTTGCAACTCAAGTGTTTTGCCATTGTCATTCAATACACCATTGGCATTCAAAGTGAAAGCTCCGTTCACGATAAAGGTCGACAAACTGCCTGCAAGCTCCAAGGTGTCGCTTGTTTTAGCAACAGTGAGTATATTGATATTAGCCAATGTACCATTCACGGTGAATTGTTGTTTGGCAGTGCCGTTAAACGTAAGGGTATTGCTACCGTTCGTAAGAGTGGTTCCACTGCTTACAGACAGATGACCCCCAACCGTTAAATTATTAGCATTGGCATTAAAATTACCGTTACTACTTACGGTAAGGTCATTTTTTACCTGCAATGGTCCATCTAGCACTACATTAGCCGAGCTGCTTTGTCGGGAAATCTGTAAATTATACAGCGGAATGGTCGTAGCCAAATGAAACGCTGTGGCATCGGTTGTCTCAATATGAATCAAACCACCAGTAACATTCCCATTTAAAGGTGAAATACCCAAATGAAAGCCGCGCTCTACAGCTGACGAAACTGCTCGGCCAATTCTAATCTCACCACCCGACATAGTAAAGGAACAATCCGCATCTGGCAAAGAAAAAGAAGCAAAGTTTCCGTTGATTTCTTCTTCGGCACTAACAATTAGCAAGCCTCCGTTTTGAATATAAGCTGCACGAAAACCGCTTCCAGAACTCGAACGACGGAATTGGGAGATACGTGCTGTACCTCCTTCAATTTGAACTACACCATCAACACGGTAAATAAAACCAGCGCTCTGACCACTATTTAGCTCTCCGGCGCTTAACCTAAGCTTTCCGATGACAGTAAATCCACGGTTTCCAGAACCAGAAAATGCTGAATATACCGTGGCCCCATCTACCCATAAAGAAGCGTTTTGGGGAATAAAAAAGTCGTTGCCACCAGTACTTAAATACGGTATGCTAACATTTGATTTTAATCTAAGTGTGCCATTGCGCAGATAAAGTGATTTGTTAATCACAGGATTTGGGTCATCAGCGGCACCGGTATTAGATTGGTTGATAGGTGCAAACAACCGGAAATTAACGGTATCTGTAGCGTTAACAGTTAATACGTAGGTCTGATCTATTCCTTTATCTATGATTAAGCGATAGAAGTCCGTCGGACCAAAGCAGTCCAGTTTATTGTCGGTTGACCCCGTGAAGGTTACTTCGATTACTCGGTTATCTGCTGCAACATCATAGTCGCGGATAGACTGATTTGTAAAACGTGCGCTACCGTTGTTTACAAAATCGCCACCGATCGAAAGACTGTGCGTAACCAAACCAGCGGTGTTTTGTGGTCGGATTAAACAGCCGGCTGCAAGGGTCAGGTTCCTCCCAACGGTTAGGGTACGGGCAGTACCATCATTGCCAAAAGTGAGATTGGTTTCAGCCGCCCCACTCCTGTTGATGGTGAGGTCGGTTGCAATGGTAATATTTGATGCAAGGGTATAAACGCTCGTCCCAGCTGATTCCCTACTTAAAATAAGATTATTGTAATTGGCAACACCCGTACTTAATGTCATGTTGGCAGCACAGTAATATTCGAAAGTCCCCCCACTGGCACTGGCCATTACATTATTACCGTACAACACAGTTGGCATATAGGTCACCCCACCCGTGGTTCGGCTCGAGCGCAAACGACCCACTCCGGTAAGTCCGGTAAGGGTGGGCAACTCATTGGTTAACAAATCAAGTAATCCGCCATTGTTGATACGAATACCAATATTGGTTGTCGTAACATTCGCCGAAAGTGTAATGGTTTTGCCATTCAACACAACTGCACTATCGTAAGGGGTAGGCACTTCGCCTATAAGAGGCACAAGCGTGGTTCCAGAAGGATCTTTAGTCCAGCTCAATGGATTTGACCAAAGACCATTTTGGTAGCTGAAATACGTTTTTTCTGGTCGTAGGCTCAATAGTATTCCTGCAGTATATGGCGTAAAAGCGGATGTAATGGTATTCACCCGACTACCGGTACTGCCTGCCGTGCCTATAAACTCATCGAGCGCCAATAGTCCGATACGGGTCGCTGAACCAGAAAATTTAACGCTATCACGCCCTGTTAGACTATTATAACTCAAAAAACTAAAGTCAGCTGCTCTTCTTCCCGAAAAAAATGCTAGCAAACGGGTTTCTTTTACATCTGGCGTGATACTGCTAACAGTAGCCGTCGCAGAATTGGAGGCGACACCATTTTCGACGACTATAGGCGCTTTTTTATTGACGTTTCGGTAAACGAGCATTACGCCCGTCATACGCACAGCCGCACTGTTGTTGCCAAAAGTACTGGCCCCTTCACTGGCTCCTGCAAATTTCCAAAATACAGCGGTACGCACGTCTGTATTCGATTCTTGCCGTAGCAATGTCCAACCGTTGGCTGAAATATTGGTGATATTATTGGTATTTAAGCGATTAACACCTACCACCAAGAAGTCGCCTTCTTGTGCACCAGCAGATGGAGAAAGCGAAACTGTTACCGCTGTCGCAGAAGTATTTGTACTTCCTATGTATTCGATGATTCCCTGTGTCTGAATAGGCCGAAGGGCAACCATATGGGTAATAAAACGCTCCGACGAGGCTGATCCATTTTTGGCACCAGTAGAACCGGTAGCCGATATTTCTTGATCGCTTGCGTTACTTGTCAATACATTAACTGTAGTAGCTGCACTATTTCGCGATGTCAGACTCGCATTAGGCGTAATTGTTCCTCCTCGTGTGCTATGAAAAACAACCAAACGCATATTTGTAGTAGGGGCACTCAACGCAGTGACCGTTAATGTCCCAGAATTCCCGTTCGCCGTTGAAAAAACTGGAACAGGATCAGCCACATCCACATTGCGGTAGGCCAACATAATAGCTGTTGAACGCGTGGCGAGCCAACCGTCGAAAGTCTGACTTATTCCCTCTGTGCCGTCGACTACCCTATAAAAAATAGCTTGCCGAATGATTGCGCCAACATTCGAAACCAATGTCCAGCCAGCTGGTGTATTAATCGTTCCCGTCGACCGGATTGAAACTTGCGCCATAAGCACGTCGCCTTGACTTATTGTCGCAGGATAATCGAGACTTAAAGAAGTCACATCTCCCCCACCTGAAGTGTAGGACGTGGTATTGACCAGATTAATCACACCTTGCGCATTGGATTGAAACCCCACTAGGAGACTCAAAAACAGGGTGAGAAAAACTTGCTTAACCAAGGGCAATTACTTTAAAGTAAAATACATTCGAAATAATAATGCCACTTACACAATAACACACTAAAACACTTACTTTATATGTATTAAATCAAAATTCAAAACTGAAAACTTCCAACGATGACAATCATAACCCATTATGGGACAAGTTAAATTTACCGGGTCATGAAGTCTGGTTTAACACCTTTTTTAACTCATTCAACAGAAATAAAGCCTCAACAGGTGTTACCCGATTGATATCGGTGGCATCGAGCATTTGACGTATTTGGGCAAGCTGGGGATCCTTCACTTCAAATAAATTAAGCTGAAATTCGGCTTGTCTTGTTTTCCGTAGCTTTTTTGCACCACCGGCTTCTCGTTGGGCTTCGAGTTCCTGCAACATTTTATTGGCTTGGGTTAATACCGACTGTGGCACCCCTGCCATACGGGCCACATGAATACCAAAACTGTGCTCACTTCCACCTTGCACGAGCTTGCGTAAAAAAATGATTTTATTCCCTATTTCCTTGATGCTCACATTAAAGTTTCGAATGCGCGGAAACGTCTTCTCCATCTCGTTTAATTCATGATAATGGGTGGCAAACAACGTTCTTGGATGATAAACAGGGTGCTGATGCAAATATTCTGCAATCGCCCATGCCAGTGAAATTCCATCGTAGGTACTGGTTCCTCGACCAATTTCATCCAGCAAAATCAGGCTGCGTGCCGAGATATTATTCAATATGCTGGCCGTTTCGTTCATTTCTACCATAAAAGTAGACTCCCCAGAACTGATATTATCGGAAGCTCCGACGCGTGTAAATATTTTATCGACTATACCGATACGTGCACTTTTAGCCGGCACGTAAGAGCCAATTTGTGCAAGCAACGTAATGAGGGCTGTTTGCCGCAATAAAGCGGATTTACCTGCCATATTCGGACCGGTAATCATCAAAATCTGCTGGCTATCGGCATCTAAAAGCAGGTCGTTTGGAACATAGTTTTCGCCGGCTGGCAAACGTTTTTCAATCACAGGATGTCGGGCGCCTTCCAGATGAAGCACCAATGATTCATCAACATCGGGTTTGTAGTACTGGTTTTCTATGGCAAGCTGGTAAAAGCCCAATAGACAGTCGAGCCGGGCTAATAATTGGGCATTGAGCTGAATGGGCTGAAGATATTCGTTCACCGCCAACAGCAATTCCTGAAAAAGGCGCTCTTCCAACCCTTGAATTTTACCTTCCGCGCCTAAAATCTGCTCTTCAAAAGTTTTAAGCTCCTCGGTGATATAACGTTCGGCATTTACGAGCGTCTGTTTACGTATCCAATCGGTGGGCACCTTGTCTTTGTGGGTGTTGGTCACCTCCAGATAATAGCCAAATACATTGTTATAGCTCACCTTTAGCGAGCTGATACCAGTGCGTTCGGCTTCTCTTTGTTGAATTTGCTGCAAATAATCTTTGCCCGAAAAAGCAATCTGGCGCAAACGGTCGAGTTCGGCATCTACCCCACGGGCAATGACATTTCCTTTGCTCAGTAAAGCTGGGGCTTCTTCTTGCAGTTCTTTGTTCAGTCGTTCCAACAGTGTCAAACAAGGATTGAGCTGATCGGCCAACCGCTGTAAAGGCGCGTTGTTTTTGGATAATAATTCCGCTCTAATCGGACCAATAAGCGCCAACGAACGGCGCATTTGCACCAGTTCACGCGGCGAAATTCGGCCGACGGCAGCTTTGGAGATGAGGCGTTCGAGGTCACCGATTTGTTGGAGGCTGGCGCGTAATTCCTGGGCGGTGGTTTCTTCGGCATGGAACCAAGCCACGACTTCGAGCCGGTCGCGTATGGGTGCCAATTCTTTGAGTGGAAAAACCAGCCAACGTTTGAGCAAACGTGCACCCATGGGGGTTACGGTATGGTCGATCACCTGAAAAAGTCCCAAACCACCTTCCGAAGAGGCATCGAGCAGTTCGAGATTGCGGATGGTAAAACGGTCCATCCATACGTACTGGCTTTCGTCGAGCCGGGCGATACCTTGGATGTGGCCAACTTTGCGTTGTTGGGTTTCGTTGAGATAATGTAATACTGCGCCAGCGGCAATCACGGCCATGGGCCAGTTATCTATCCCAAAACCTTTTACGGAGCGGGTTTCAAACTGGCGTTTGAGCACATCTTCGGCATAATCGCGGTTAAAAATCCACTCTTCCTGGGTATGGGCATACCATTTTTCACCAAATGCCTCGGCAAAGGCCTTGTTTTTGCCTTTGGCATATACTATTTCAGCGGGTTGCAGACTTTGTAATAGTTTCTCAATCTGTACTAACGGCCCTTGGGAAACCAAAAATTCGCCTGTCGACACATCTAAAAAGGCTATGCCAGCCTGTTCCCCTTCGAGTTGAATGGCAGCGAGATAATTGTTGGAGCGGTGATCGAGTATTTTATCGCTGAAGGCTACGCCGGGTGTGACCAATTCGGTCACATCACGCTGCACTATGCCTTTGGCTAAAGCGGGGTCTTCGGTTTGTTCGCAGATGGCTACCCGCTGCCCAGCACGCACCAATTTAGGTAAATAATTATCGAGAGAATGGTAAGGGAAACCGGCCAAGGCCGTTTCGGAAGCTGAGCCATTGCCTCTTTTGGTGAGGACGATACCGAGTATACCAGCCGTCTTAATGGCGTCTTCCCCAAAGGTTTCGTAAAAATCACCTACACGAAACAACAGCAAGGCGCCGGGATGTTTCGCCTTAATGTGCTTGTATTGTTTCATCAAAGGCGTTTCCTTTGCATCGGTCGATTTGGCCAAAACGTTTGTGTTTATGCGTAAATTATCAATGGAGGCACTCAACCGCCCAACGGCTGAGGCATTCAAAAATAGCAAAAAATTACCCGTGGTTGCAGTGCTCGACAACCTCCGTTCACTGGCCAATGTGGGTTCCATTTTTCGGTCGGCCGATGCTTTTGCCATTAACCACCTCTACCTCTGTGGATTTACGGGCACACCACCCAACCGCGACATCCACAAAGCCGCATTAGGTGCCGAAGAAAGTGTAGCGTGGACACATTTTGAATCGACAACAAGCTGTATAGAAAAACTAAAATCAGAAGGCTACACCGTGCTCGCCATAGAGCAAACCGATGAAAGTGTATTGCTATCTAACTTCACTTTTGAAAAGGGAAAACAATACGCATTCGTTTTGGGCAACGAAGTAATGGGCGTAGCCGACGAAGCGCTGGCCTTGTGTGCTGGTGCTTTAGAAGTGCCCCAGGCCGGCAGCAAACATTCTTTAAATGTGAGTGTGTGTGCGGGGGTGGTGTTTTGGGAGGCCTACCAAACCTTCTTCAATGTATTTCAGCAAAACTAGCTGCACATCCTGCCGTTGTTCTTGAAGTTGTGTAAATCGGGATTTACCTGAATAAAAAAAAATTCTGTACAATTCTTCTGTCAATCCCGATAAACATTTCGGAATAAAATTTTGTCAACCCTCTTCCCGAAAAATCTTTTACAGCATAAAAAAAACATTGCTTAGATTAAAATTTAGACAAACAACTGTCCTGCTCCGCCAAAAAAATATTTGGATTTTGTGTCAATAGCAGGATTATTCAGTTAGACTGTAAATTTTTTTCAGGACGAGACAAACTTGCTTTTTTGCTAAACGCCTGTTACCTGCTGGGCTTCTTTGTGTATGAATATTCATGTCTCTTTATCCATTTTGTCTCACCTACAAATTGAACATCTTTTCTTTTATTGAAAGATGTCTTACCAAGAGTATAAGTGTGTCTAATGGTTGCTCCTTTATTATCGTTTCCATCTTCGCCTAATTCTTCTGTGATAATTTCAATAAGTCCATTTACAAGTTTCTGTCTTGATTTTACTAATTCTTTATCAATATATTCACCTTCTGTTGAAATAGTTATTGTGTCAATTGAATTAGCACTTGCTTCTTTTGGGTAAATGTTTAAAAAAACAAATTTGTTAGTTTTTTTAATTCTTTTAATTTCTATGTCTGCTGGCATAGTATAAGGTTTTCCTGACGAGTAGTCAAGATAAGTCAAAGAGCCTTGCCAACTTCCTGATAGTTTTTCAAAGTCTTTTGGTATAGTTTTATAATTACTTTGAGCATTACAAATTGTCGTAATTAAAAGTGTGATACTAAAAGTCAAATAAAATCTTGCTTTTTTCATTTATTTTGAATGTTTATTTATTCGTTATTAAGTTTTTTACTGTCGTATTAGCCTTGCAGGTAACGTTTTGCAGCTACAAGAAGCTGGCGATTTCGAAGTACAAAACTGTCTGCCAACACAAAACTTAATACGAAGCACAACCCCGAAGGGTTCACGAATACCATGAAAAATCAAACACCAATGAGTAAAGCTTCATTGAACCACCGAACCACCAATTTTTTGTAGGTGCTGTTAGCGGTAGTTTTATTGTGTCAAATTTGTTTCGGTTCACCTAAGATAAGTTTTAAAAGTTTGTCTGTCAAAGAAAGACTGTGTCCCTCGGGCAATAGATTTTCGTAACCCAACGATTTAAAGGCTACAACCCTAACTTTCCAATTATTATCATTTAAAAGTTGTTGTAATGCGTTAACCATAACATTTCTGTTTCTAATTGCTTTATTGTCTAAGTAGTTTGGAAGTGTCCAAATAGCGGCCAACTTTGTTTCTAAAGTTTCAGAGCTAAGTTCTTTATATAATCTGTCGGCAATTTTTTGAATAAAAGGTTTGTCGTCCTTTTCAATGTAAACAAATTCCATTAGGCTGCTTAGAATTTCGTTTGGTTTCTCTGATTTTTTAGCTGTTTCAAAAATGTCGTCTAAAAGGTCGACATATAATTGTCCCCAATTCGAAGTGTCTTTTGATAGTGCTTCTAAAATTATTGGCAAAGGTTGTAGGTCTTTATCAAAACGAATTTCGGTAATATCGTTTTTGAAAGTCTGCGAATTTGAGTTTGCATATTGCAAGATGTCGTCAAGGAGTCGTTTCTTTTCTGTTTCACCGCTGCCGTCCCAAAAGGTTCTAATTCTCTTGTCGAACTTGTCCAAAAAATGGTTCATAATTATGTTCTTTTTCGTTTTGTTATCATGTCTCTAAAATTACCGCTAACGGTTTGCAGCTACAAGAAGTTGGTGATTTTCACCACAAAACTTGATGCGGGGAACCAAACTTTGATTAACCACAAAACTGTCTGCGGAGAACTGAACCGCCACTTTTGCCAAACCGCTGTTATGTTTAGGCAGCGGCACACAGTTTTAGTCTCATGAGATTTTCAATTGAAACTCGTCTCTCGAAGGGATTTTGTCAAGTCGAGAAAGTAAAGTGTCTTTTGAAGTTAAAGTCATGATGCCATTTTCAATAGCAACAAAACAATGATTAAAGTCCATGAGCGA
>Ga0105055_10011624_pt1 | contig 10841 bp, 13 predicted proteins | sample BON03_FD_78090 | JGI IMG/M metagenome (GOLD analysis project Ga0105055, IMG submission 78090) | Freshwater microbial communities from Lake Bonney liftoff mats and glacier meltwater in Antarctica - BON-03 | ecosystem: Environmental > Aquatic > Freshwater > Ice > Glacier meltwater | place: Lake... | reverse complement strand
GGGGGGGGGGGGGGGGGGGGGGAGGGAGGGGAGGAAGAGAGGCGCGGCCATGGTGGTCAAGGGAGGGAAGGGGGGGGGGGCAATGGATCGAGATTGACATGGAGCTGATTATGTCTGCCCGTGTGCGTTCCTTTTGTTCGTCCATTACTTTTCTAACCCTCCCTCCCTCCCTCCCTCTCCTCCGTCGCTCTCTCCCTAGGTCATTGAGTACGAGCGGCAGAAACTGACCTTTTTCAAGAAGAACATCACACCCGTCACGGTATGTGTGCGAGGCGAGGGAGGGAGGGAGGGAGGGAGGGGTGGTGTGGTGCTGACGTACACACACATAAAACGAGGGAGGGAGGGAGGGAAGGACCTAGTACTGACATACACACCTTATTCTTTCCTGGACTGACAGGAGGAATCCTTCGCGCATTGGAAGAAGGACAAGGCCGAGAAGAGGAAGAGGGAGAATGCGGAGAAGGTGAGAGGAGGGAGGGAGGGAGGGAAGGAGGGAATAGGCGATATTTTGGTATACATAAAGCATGCGCGGAAGCTTCTTTCAATCACTCATCCACCCCTCCCTCCCTCCCTCCCTCCCTCCCTAGGTCAAGGCCGAAATGGCCAAGAAGACGAAGGGCAAGGGGCTGAGCGTCCTGAGCGGGAAGGCACTCTTCGAGTACGACTCGTCGTTGTTCGTCGACGACGAGGAAGCGGGGGAGGAACAGGTGGATGTGAGTAAGTTGAAGTCGCTGATGGAGGAGGAGGATGAGGAGGAGGAGGGCGAGGGGGAGGAAGGGGGGGAGGAAGGGGAGGGGCTCGCGGTGGCGGTGCAGGAGAATTTGTACTTGGACGGGGAGGAGGAGGAGGAGGATTTGGATGACCTAGACGATGAGGAGGAAGAGGAGGAAGAGGCGGAGGGTCAGGAAGGGGGGAGTGCGGGGGAGGGAGGAGGGAAGAAGGGTTAGATGGTACGGAAAAGGAGGGAGGGAGGGAGGGAGGGAGGGAGGGATGTATAGTGAGAGGAGGGGGAGGAAGGGAGGGTGGGTGGGAGTCTGGTTTGTTTGTTCTGGTGCAAAGCGGAAGAGGGGAAAGCTGAAGAGAAGACACGCGCGCGTAGAGAGAAGGCGATAGATAGGGACAGACCCAGCGAACGAGGGAGGGAGAGGGGAGAGGATGGGAGGGAGGAAGGGAGAGCTAGCTTGACACAACACATTAATGAAAACCGATCAACGATAAATAAACATTCCACCGCTTTATGTGCTTGCTCTGGTTTCAACCGTCCTTTTTTCCCCTTCCTTTCTAGGATACATTTCCCTCTACTTCCTCCTCCTCCTCCTCCTCCTCCTTCTCCTCTTCCCCCCTCGCCTCCCTCTCCCTCCTCTCCCTCTTCACCTCCCCCTTACTCTTCTCACTCGCCTTCCTCCTCGGCAAACACTCCTCCAACGCCGCCAGCCAGTCCCCTCCATTGGCATGCACGCTCATCATTGCCTTCACCATCGTGTCGACATTTAACGCAGCCGTCGCTTGTTTTTCTTTCAAATTATTTAAATATTCGAGGGGTAAACGCGCGGTTTTTATGTTCCAGCGAGAGGCAGCCTCTTGAGAGACGCCACGGACGACGGTTCGGTCGACGATGCCACCGATGACGTACACTGGGGGGAGGGGAGGGAGGGATATGGAGGGAGGGAGGGGAAGGAAATGAGATGAGTGAAATGCACAAATTAGCAGCAAATGCTTTGAAATGTCAAAAAAGAGATTCACACACACATACCCACAAACAAAATCTTCTCTCAATCTCCCTCACTCACCTTTAGTCAAGTCCAAGGGCGCCATCAAAACCTCCTCCGCGTCGGGCGACAAATATACAATACTCTCCCTGGGGAAAACCACCGGCAACTCCTCCTCATGCCTATAAATAGGCCAATTATGAATCCCCGAGCCCTTAAGCATCTCGGCTGTGGGGCCTTGGAAAGAGGTGAGGTGAAAAATGGGGGTGTTCTGGAAGGAGGAGGCACGTTTGAGGGAGTGGTAGCACCAGCCGACTTGTTGCGTGAGAGAGCGGGTGCCTCGGAGGCCGTGGATGGATTCGCCGTAGTGGAGGTCGAGGGCGAGGCGGAGGTGGGGGGGAAGGGAGGAAGGGAGGGATGATGACGGGTCATCGTCATCAGACTCCTCGAGGTCGTCGTCCTCTCCTTTCTTGTTCATTTTCTTCTCTTCTCGCTTTGCTTTTCTCCTCTCCTCCCTCTCCTTCAACCACCCGGCATCCACCGCAAGCAAATTTGCAAACCTCCCCTCCCTCTCCTCCTTCCTCGCCGCCATCCTTGTCTTGACCTCCGCCTGTTCCTCCTCCGTGAGCTCCTTGTAAACTTGCGATTTTTTCCGATGGTATTTTTGTCGCGTGTACCGCAGCCGTTGCTTGGCATGGGCGTATTTAATGGCCTTTTTTTCGGCCTTGCTCAAACGGGGGGGCGTCGCGAGGGAGGAGGAAAAGGAGGAGAGGGTGGTGAGGAGGAAAAGGACGAGGGGGAGGAGCAGGAGGAGGAGGAGGAAGGGCTCGAGGGCGTCTAGGGGGGAGGAGGTTGGTGGCAGGCGTTGCATGGAGCGGAAGAGGAGTAGGCCGAGTAGGAGAGGCACGAGGAGAAGGGTGATGTGAGGGGCAGACACGAGGGGCTTCGGGGCAGAAGCGGCAGTGGTGGTGGAGGAGGAGGAGGGGCGTGGTGGCGATGGGGGTGGTGATGGCGGGAGCGGAGGAAAGGGGAGATCTTCATCGTCCTCGTCCTCGTCGTCCAGCGGTAGGGGGGGGAGGGGGTCGGCTGGTGGAGAGAGCGCCATGGAAGAGGTGCAGGTGCTGCTGTGCCTGTTTGTTTGTGCGAGCGTGAGTGTGAGTGGTCAAAATCCAGTGACATGCGTGAATGCGTGAGCGGTTGCGGAGCCTCAGCCGTTGAATGAGCTTCCTTTTTCTTTTCCCTTGTAAAAGCTAGAGGGACTTGAGTTGGTTGGTGGCTTGGTGGCTTGTTGTGTTGTTGTGGTAGCAAAAATGTGTGTTTGCATAGCTTTTATCCTGAAAGTGTTGTCTTTTGGTTTTCACTTCTTCCTGCTTCTTCGAGCACAATGACGGGCAAGCCACTGCCCAAGTCCTACGAGGAGGTTTTCGTTTCTAGGTCTACTTGCTATTGCTGGTGCTAAAGGAGGAGAAAGGGGATGTGCTTGGTGTCCCCACAAACACCACAAGGAGCAATAAATAAAAATCACAAAGTAACAAGACAGCAAATTTGAGGCTTTCTTCTATGCCTTTTTGTTGTTTAAATATGCAACGAAAAAAGAAGGGAGGGAGGAAGGGGGGCAGAGGGAAATGCAGGCACGACAAGCAAAGAAAACAGTAAAGCTCATAGAAGGGAGCGTGCTTGTTTTTGTTTGTTTATTTTTTTCTTCTCGTGGTAAGGTTTGAAATGGCTTTTACATCCTGTGCCCTTCTTGTCAAGGCACACGCTAAGCTGGAAAGGTAGCTGTATGTCTGAGTGTGGAAGTGGGATGTGTGTGATTTGTGCCCCCTTCTCTGTGTCCAGCTCACACAAAGAGACTAGACAATTTCAAACATACACACAAACAAAGACACCCACGAACCATTACACGCACATATAATCAATCAATTCAGCTTCTTCTCACTCCCTCTTCCCACTTCCTCACACACACAGTCTCTCTCAATTGCTTTTCTCGCTCTCACTTGCTTCTTTGCCCCTTCTCTACCTACTTTATAGATGCTCTCTAATCGCACACTTCTTTGGCGTTGTCGTTCTCCTTGCTTCTCAGATGGTTAAATCCCCCTTCTTGTACTTTGTGTGTGTGTGCGACACGCGCCTTTTTCTTACAACCTCCCTTGCATTCTCTGTTACTCCGCACATGCTTCTTCTCCTTCTACTTTTCTCCTTCGTATAATTCCCATAATTTTCAAAGTACTCGGTGCCACATTCATGTATTTTCAAATTCCTCCCACCTTCACATATCTGCATCTCTGCTTTATCATTCTTGCATTTGACTTCCTAATCTGTAGCGGTATCTACCGAATTTTGTGCCGCTGTGTGAGTATTGTGATCTGAATGATGACCTTCTCCTCCTCATCATAGACAGTAGTATCATCACGTAGCGTACACACGGGGCTGGAATTCCAGGCACCATGCGTATAGTTCGCACATACTTGTGAATTCCGCAGAAGCTCTTGGCTTCCTACACGCACTGATGAAACCATGAAATTGACTGTTGCCTTGGGCAGTGATCCTTTATAATAGTCGTTAGAGACCAACGGCATCGGTTCGATAAGGGGGATGATATACAGATAGATTACCATTTCTTTGTTTATCTCATCCCGAAAGAGCTGGAGCATGAGCGGATAACCGTCGTAAATATTTGCAGGTGCCTGGAGTTGCTGGGTGTTCTTTAGGGACTCAATCTCAGCCTTGTTGAACTGCACAGTAGTAGAGTAAGAATAACTATTATTCGGAGTGCGCGAGCCCACTACACCTGTGGTCCCACATTCCAAAGCCGAACTTTTCAACAAATACTGCTCCGCGATGAGCGGGTACTGGGGAGAACGGCGGACCCACACACAATTATTGACCATCGCCGTCAATAAATAGTGCTCATGCGCGAAAAGCGCAGGCTCTGTAGAAGGTAGTCGAAAAAGAGCTGGATATCCTCAGGATCTTTGTCTTCACGCACCATCTTCTCGAGGCACCACCACACACAAAGCGTAAAAGTGTAGTTTCGCTCTCCGTTTTGAGGTTCTGGCTGCGAAGTGCGGATGCAAAAGGCAGGATAGGGAGCTCACGCACTTTCTCATTCAGGATCCACGCCTCTCGAAGCTCTGGAGAGGTTACTCCGGGCGTCCACATCTTGTCCACGGACGGCATTGCCTCGGCAATGAAGTCTGCGCTCTGCTCGAGCAAAAGAGCTATGCCCTCGTGGCAGAGCACAGAGTCGGGGATCGATTGGAAGATAAGCACGGCGTCGTCGTAATCTAGCACCGGACGGAGCCCCAAACTGCCACGCAATCCGTCATCTCAAATCCGTCTGCTAGGAGGAGCAAGCGCAGCAGCTGAGGCTTGTCGAGGGGGTGTTCATCAACCTGGGTATAGGAGGCTGTGTAGGTCAGCTTCAGGAGCAGCTTCATGTCTGGCAAGGCCTTCTCGTCCTCCAGATTTCGTACAATGGTCTTGTCGGTGCTCTCACGGAAGCCACTGGTCAGCGCGCGGAGGTAGTAGGGTGACCGCGAAGCCAGCACAGCTCCGTGCAACTGCATTGACTCCATTATAATAGCGTCGTCACCGGGATCGGTGCTGGTGCTGCCCACCGCGATAAGGTGGGTCTCTGCTTTCTCAACTCCTGCGCCGCCGCTAAGCACAAGCTGCACCACAACGTCCGCCAGCTTGTCGTCACCCCACAGCGCGCTTAAATCCGCTTTTTTTTTTAGGGAGATGATCTGGACCTCGTCTTCCAGGTTTCCGTTTTTGCGTATGGTCCTGAATTTGAATGTGTTGGTGTTTGGGCAAGTGAGCAGAGGTGCAAAAGGGGGCAAGGGGGGAGGTTACATTCGAGAGAACAAAAGACTCACAGCAAAAAGGGGTGCGCACAGGGGAGAGGCATTGTCAATTGTTGAATAATGCTTACGAGGCAAGTGACTGGCAAGGACGCGTGCCTGTCTCAACATTTTGGGCCAGGGAACTCGTGTAAAAGCGGCGAACACCACGTACCTGCATCATCAACTTCGCATTTCGAGATTGCGCGAGAGAGAAGCACCACCATCATCTCATCGGCGGACCACCTCATCAATTCTACCACTTCTCATTTGCATGGACTGGTCTCTCTAAATGGCCAACGCAGCATCCTGACAAGCACTTACGCACCCCAACGTCCTGATAATCCCCACTATGCACTCAAACAGGCGTTTTTGGGTCTCGCAGCGCCTGCAAAAACTCCCAAGCAAAAGTATCTCTCTCAGCATCACATCCGCCGCCCCGCCGCCCACCATGTCCATCTAAGTCCACGACACGACCCAAGCCATGATCTTGAGGCCACGACGTGGCAAGAGGAGGTGGCAGGGCCAGCCAGCGGCCCTGCTGACCGCCGTGCTGCTTGCTGCAGCAGCGGCCGCTAGAGGCGTCCAGGCCTTTTCCGCTGGCCCGCTCAAGCCTCATGCCACCTTTCCCCCATCCACCTCCTCTTCCACGGCCTCGCCTTCCGCACTCCCTCCCCCGCTCCGCACCCTGCTCATCGACAACTATGACAGCTACACCTACAACCTTGCCCACTATTTGGCCGAGATCAACAATGGCGTAGCTCCCACCGTTCTGTACAACGACGCACACCACGGCGACTGGACCCGCCTCCTCGCCGCCTACACCCCTCCTTCCTCTTCCTCCTCCTCCTCCTCCTTCCCCTTCGACAACATCGTCATCTCCCCCGGGCCCGGGTCGCCGGACGTGCCCTCTGACTTTGGTCTGTCCCGCGCGGCATTAGAGCTGGAGGTGGACGTTCCTGTGCTTGGCATTTGCCTAGGGCATCAAGGCCTGGGGTTCTTGCATGGGGGGACGGTGCGACGTGCGCCGAAAGGACCTATGCACGGGCGGTTGTCGAGGATTACACATACGGGGGAGGGGTTGTTTGCAAATTTACCGCAGGACTTTGCGGCGGTGAGGTATCACTCCCTCGTTGTTGACCCTCCTTTATTGGAAGGAGGGAGGAAGGGAGGGAAGGGGGAGGGCTGGCCGTTGGTAGAGACGGCGTGGACGACGGACGGGGTGTTGATGGGGTTGCAGCACAAGACGAGGCCGCATTATGGCGTGCAGTTTCACCCTGAGTCAATAGGGACCCAGCATGGCCACGCGTTGCTCCGAAACTTTTATCGGCTCACGCGGGAGAGGGCCAGGGCGAGGGCGGGAGGGAGGGAGGGAGGGAAGGCGACGGTGGGGGTGTATGTTGATAAAAATGTGCCTGTCACTATCTCTTCTCCTCCTGGGACTTCAACGACGCCAGAGGCCGAGCAGCTCTCCTCCTCCTCTCCCTCCCCTCCCAGCAGCACGCCACAACATCAAGTTCTGATTCGGCGCTTGGGTAGAGTGCCGGGAGTGGGACGCAAGAAGTGGAAGGCTTTATCAGAGGCTTTGTTTGTTTCTCTGTATGCAGGGCAAGACACGGCTTTCTGGCTCGATAGTAGCGCCACCCAGGTTAGGGATGGGGCGTGGGGGGAGGGGGAGGAAGGGAGGGAGGGAGGAAGGGAGGAGCAGGAGGTGGGAGGGAGTGCGTTGGTTCCGCCGGCGATGGGGGGAAGGTTTTCGTATATGGGGGATGCGGCATCGGGCTCGGCGTTGGCGCACGTGGTGGAGTACTACCTCCTTTCCTCGTCCTCTTCCTCCCTCCCTCCCTCCTCCTCTTTCTCCTCGTCTCTTCTCCGCGTGGTGCGAGGGGAGGATGGGCAGGTGGTGAGGGAGGAGAGAGGGAGCACTCTCTTCACCCACCTTCAGGACGCCACCCGTGCTTTCAGGGAGGGAGGGATCGCGTTTTCCTTTCTCGGGGAGGATGTGGAGGGAGGGAAGGAGGGCGGGAAGGAGGGAGGGGTGCCTCAGGGCCTGCCTGAGTTTTGGGGTGGGTATGTGGGTTACTTCGGTTATGAGCTCAAGGACGATTGCTTGCGGCTGCAGCGAGGGGAGGAGGAGGAGGAGGAGGGCAGGAGGGAGGAAGGGCGGGAGGGAGGGGCGGTGGCAGGAGTGAAGACGACGCCGGATGCTGTGTTTGTGTTTGCGGACCGACTGCTCGCGTTCGATCACGTGGAGGGGACGTTGACGTTGGTTGCGGTGGTGGAGAAGGAGGGAGGGACGGAGGGAGGGGGGGAGGTGGAGGCGGCCGAGGTATGGCTGCAGCAGATCGAGGCTAAGGTGTGGGCATTGGTGAAGGAGCAGCAAGCAGGACACGAGGAAGGAAAGCACCACCACGGGCATCCTAGCGACACGCTTTCTCCTGCTGCTGCTACTGCTTCTTCTTCTCCTCGTCGCTCTCCTCTTCCTGCCGCTGGGCTGACCTTCCGCCCCCTCGTCTCTCCCCCCGAGTACAAGCAACGCGTGGATCAGTGCCTGGAGCTCATCGCCGCCGGAGAGAGCTACGAAGTCTGCCTGACAGGGCAACTAGCTGCTGACCTCCCTCCCTCCCTCGACCCCTTCTACCTCTACCGTCGGTTGCGCCGTAAAAACCCCGCGCCATTTTCGGCCTACCTGCGGCATGACCCTCTGCGGCGACTGCGGCAGGCGCAGGATGGGCAAGGAGGGAGGGAGGGAGGGGTGGAAGGCGCTGGTGCTGTTGCTGCTCCTGCGGTAGCCATTTGCTGCTCTTCTCCTGAGCGCTTCTTGCGCGTGAACCGAGCGAGTCGCCAGGTGGAGTCTAAGCCCATCAAAGGCACTGTCCGTCGAGGGCACACCGCAGAAGAAGATGTTGTGCTCGCGGCCGGCCTGGCAGCCTGTGAGAAGAACCGCGCGGAGAATCTCATGATCGTCGACTTGGTTAGGAATGATATTTCGCGAATTGCGTGTCCGGGGTCGGTGAATGTGCCGCGGTTGATGGCCGTGGAGACCTATGCGACAGTGCATCAGCTGGTCTCGACTGTGACGGGCGTGTTGGCGGAGGGCAAGGACGCGATCGACGCGGTGGTGGCCTCCTTTCCAGGTGGCTCCATGACGGGCGCGCCTAAGAAGAGAACGATGGAGATTATCTCGAGGTTGGAGGGGGGGCAGGAGCGAGGGCCGTATAGTGGGGCCTTGGGGTATGTGGCCATGGATGGTTTGGCCGCCGATTTGAACATTGTAATTCGCACGGCGGTGTGTGCGCCGGGCCTCGTGACGGTGGGGGCGGGAGGCGCGATTGTCGCCATGTCAGACCGAGAGAAGGAGTACGAGGAGATGGTTCTGAAAGCCCGGGCGGTGGAAGGGGCGCTGGAGGGAGGGGGCTGGGAGGAAGGAAAGGACGGAAGAGGGAGTTTGGAGGTGGAGGGGAGGAAGGAGAAGGAGAAGGAAAAAGAGAAGGCAAAGGAAGGCGTATGGTTGTATAGATAGATAGGAAGGGAAAGAGGTCAATTTTGTGGGGAAATGAAAGGGAATGCATTTTTTAGAAATTAATCGGCGAAACACATATTTGTAGAATACTGATCGGACAGATTGGCGCGTTTCCGTTTCAAAATAGATTGATGGGCGATGATGCAAAAAGAAAATGAGCAGTCGAAGCTGGCAATATAGTCGTCGACTCCACACTGAAAGAAAACGAAGAGGAATTCTATTTTCTTCGCCACCTTCATTCTTTCTTTTCTCTTTTCTCGCCACATATCCCTTTTTTCATAAGTCCCGTCCCGTTGAATTGCAAAGAGATCTTGTGTATCGTACGATGCATCGCATGAGGCGAAAGACCTATGCGTACATGATAGAGCAAACCCCCGGTACCTTCGTTCTTCCCCATTTCTGCTCAGCCTTTCCTACACGTACACAGGGGATGGTGGACAAAAATGCATATCCTCCCGACCTTGGCCTTCTGTCCCTTTCTCTTAGCATCCTCTCTATCTAACTTTCATGCTCTGAACCTCTGAATCTCCCCCTTCGAAGTATGCCTCTGATAGCAGAATGCTTAGGTGACGGTCAACGCATTTCATCCCGCAGATTGATGTAATAAATATTTTTAGCGGCCATATATACTAAGATATAAATACCCTCCAGCTTCGCCCATCCGTTTTACACTCCCTTAGGTGAAGTTACAAGGAAGATCCGAGTGTGTGCGTGTGTGTGGTATGTGTAAGAGTGTGCATTGTGATTGTCGTGGAACGCTAAGGGTTGAACGAGGATTGTCGTCGTGCTATACTTACTGGCGCTGATGATGGAGGTCGATTTCTATCGAGAGAGGTAGGGCAGAGCAGGGGTTGAGGGGCGGCAAAGAGGGGGAAAGGGACACGAGGGAGAAGGAGGGGTAGGAGACAGGCAGGCTCATATTAACGTGTGTAATACTCTTCGTACTTCTCAGAGTACCCCGCGGGCTGGGCGCTGTTGAACAAGGAGCTGGAAGAGGTAAGCTCCATGAAGGAGGGAGGGAGGGAAGGAGGGCGAGCGCGAGAGGAGTCGTTCCACATGCCCTGCCACACACAAACTGACAATCTTCTCTTCCTTCCGTCCTTCCTTCCCTCCATAGGGACGCTCCTGGCCATTTTGGGGGACCATGTCCTTAGAGGAATTTAGGGCCTACTTCCTCTCGCATAATGTCTTTGTCGTGCGTGCTGTCGAGGGTGAGGAAAGAGGGAGGGAGGGAAGGAGGGAGGGAGACAGGGATGGGAGGGGACTTCCTTGGCACTGATAAATTTTGTTATATATTGCGCACATAACAGGCGGAGGAAAAGAAGGCGGTGGGGCAGATAGAAAAGTAGTAGAAGGAGCAAGAGCAGGAGGAGAGGGTGCTTCAGTCCTGGGCACCTTTTACATCAAGCCAAACTTCCCGGACCACTGCGCCCACATATGCAACGGCGGTTTCATCACTGAGGAGACGGTACGTTCCTTCTTTTTTCTTCCTCTTCGCCCTCCCTCCCTCCCTCTCTCTCGCTTACGTTCATCTCCTCTGCCTTAGGCAAGAGAGACTGCAGCTCAAGTCTCTGCCCTTCACTCGCTCACGCTCACCCTCCATCCCTCCCTCCCTCAATTCCTCCTTCCCTCCTTCTCAGGTGCGGGGCCAGGGCGTGGGCACCATCATGGCTCTCTCCTTCCTTCGCCTCGCAAGGGACCTGGGGTATAAAGCTTCTTACTGCAACCTTGTCTTTGGTAGGTAGGTTGGGAACGGAGGGAGGG
>Ga0105055_10011621_pt1 | contig 10844 bp, 4 predicted proteins | sample BON03_FD_78090 | JGI IMG/M metagenome (GOLD analysis project Ga0105055, IMG submission 78090) | Freshwater microbial communities from Lake Bonney liftoff mats and glacier meltwater in Antarctica - BON-03 | ecosystem: Environmental > Aquatic > Freshwater > Ice > Glacier meltwater | place: Lake... | reverse complement strand
CCCTTAGAGGTGTTTTGGGGGGGGGGTCCCCCCATCCTCAGGGCCATGGGGGATTCTGCCTACACAGTCCTCAGAGCCATGAGGATTTCTGCCCACAGTCCTCAGAGCTATGGGGATTTTGCTTCCACCCCTCAGGGCTATGGGGAATACTGCCTACAGCCCTCAGAGCTATGGGGGTTTTGGCCCCCAGCCCTCAGAGCTATGGGGGATTTTGCCCCACAGCCCTCGGAGCTATGGGGGATTTACCCCCACATGGGGGATTTTGCCCCTATACCTCAGAGCTATGGGGGGGGGGTCCCAGACACGCACACACACTCTCATACACGATGCGTATCAGATCCCTGGGCATCCACAAAGCACTCCTCCCGTCTCAAAAACGAACCTGGGCGTCCAAAAATCATACTCCTCGTCCCAAAAACGAGCCAGGCCAATCAAACACCATTTCTCTGGATTGACAGACTCCGGCTCCAGGCACGTAGATGACAGGCGGCATAGGCTCTAGGCTCCTTTGTTTTTATAGACTCTCTGGGCTCCAGGCTCATTCGGTTTCACAGACTCCCCAGGCTCTGGGCTCGTTAGACCTTTGGCAAATTTGAGCCCCCTATAGGTGTCATGGAGCTTTGGGCCCAGAGAGGATCAGGATGTGGTCTCCCAGACCAAACGTCCATGTGTAAGAAGGAATACAAACATGGGAGGGGACAAGTGGGTGCGAGCTATATAAGTAGACCCGAAAAAACAAGTACGCCGGAATCTCGTTTGTAGTATGGCTTCTTTTTCCGTTGGGCAGGGCAAACAGTCGTCTCCTAGGCGCAAAATCAGCGGAACTCAAAAGGAGGTAGACGTATATGTGGTGCGCATAGTGCTCATAATGTCGGTCGCCGCCACTGTTCAAGCCGTGACTGTGGATAACAAAATGACGGAGCAGCAGACGCAGCATGCTATCCTGATGGCCTCGGTGCGTATTGTACAAGATGGTTTTGACGACATTGGCATTGGCTGCGATGTGATGGCTCTGCATCCCAACGGCCAGATGTGGCCTGGCTACATATGCCAAATGGACGGATTCACGGACGACACCGTGGTTTTCACTGTTATGTTTCTTGATACAAGTTCCTTTGATGTCAGTCTCCACAATATCCATCATCGCGACGACACTGTCTCGTATGAAAATTTCGGTCGCACTGGGCTGCACAGCGTGCATGTGAACACGGCAGATATGCCAGGGGGCATGCGTTCTGGTAATGGTGGAAGCGCTGCTGCTGGCGGCTCTGAGGCAGGGTCCTCTAGGCCTGCTTCCTTGCATGCAAACCCTTTGCGGGAGGTTGCCATGCGTGCCCTCATTAGTAGACTGTCTGCTGCTGACAGGCCTGTGGTCAACACTGACGGGCCTCCCGTCGTCTTCCGCAGCGCTGGTTCCCGTGTCACTGCAGCCCCCCGCAATGCTGGCTCCAGTGTCTCTGCACCTCCCCGCAATGCAGTTGTCGGCAATGCTGCCCAAGGTGGTGCCGCGGCCTTTGATCTGGGTCAGTTCTTGGACTTGCAGCAACAAGCTCGCAGATGCCAGCACGAAAGCAATCAAGCTCGTCTCGCGTGCAGCGCAGCGATTCGCCAGCGTGATCAGCACAGGGACGCGCATGAAATCACCGTGGAGACGTTGATGCGTGTCACGGCAGAATGCAACGCCATGCAGTTAGAGCGCGACGCAGCTCTTGATGCTGTGGACGCTCGCGACACAGCTATGCAAGTTCCCCGTGCTGCGCACGCCCACAAGGGGCCCCCTTGTGGGGGGGCGGAGGGCAAAAAACGCAAGGCCGACAATTCTGCCGACTCTGTCGACTTTGAGCAACGGGTCCGCACTGTCGAAAATGACCGCGATATGGCACTCGAAACACGCAACACTGCCATTGCTGCCCGTGTCGCAGCTGAGCAGACAGCCACTTTTGCCACACAGAGGGCTGAGGCCAGTGACCTGCGTGCCACTGCTGCCGAACACCGCGTTGCTGTCATACAAGAGGAGCTCCAGGCTGCGCAGGCTGAGCTTGCTGCTTTGCGCCGTGCTGGCGCCAGTGATGACGCAGTCTGTTGCAATGTCAAAGACAAGGGGTCTCGCAACTAGCCAGTGTTGTGTACATGAAGCAGGCTGGCACCCTTTGGGGCCACCGGGGCCCCGAACATCGACACAGTAGCCGGCATATACCACAGCCCAGTTTACATACCAAGACGAGCATGCTTGCATCGACTGGAAGCAGCTAGCGATTCCAGACTGAGAGTGCGGTGCCGTTTGCATGCATCCGCACTGCATCGTTTTTTGCCTCTGTTGCTCCACAGCTCTAAAGGTCCAGATTTTGTATCGCAGTATTGATTTTTGAATTAATAAAAAACGTCTTTGTAGCATCAAATAGTGCTGTACACGTGTGGGGCTTGCAGAACCCCTCTTCAGGCATTTGCAGATTGTGGGCCTCATTCCCTTGAGGCTATTTGCAAGTTTTGGACCCTATCCCCTTGAGGTTATCGGGGGGTTTGGGGGATTTATGGGATTTCCTCCCCACCCCCTCAGAGCTATGTGGGGGATCAGGGAAATTTGAGCCCCACCCCCTCTCAGAGCTATGTGGTGTATCTGGGGGATTTCCTCCCCACCCCCTCAGAGCTATGTGGGGGATCAGGGGGATTTGAGCCCCACCCCCTCTCAGAGCTATGTGGTGTATCTGAGGGATTTGAGCCCCACCCCCTCTCAGAGCCATGTGGTGTATCTGGGGGATTTGAGCCCCATCCCCTCTCAGAACCATGTGGTGTATCTGGGGGATTTGAGACCCACCCCCTCTCAGAGCTATGTGGTGTATCTGGGGGATTTGAGCCCCATCCCCTCTCAGAGCCATGTGGTGTATCTGGGGGATTTGAGCCCCATCCCCTCTCAGAGCCATGTGGTGTATCTGGGGGATTTGAGCCCCACCCCCTCTCAGAGCTATGTGGTGTATCTGGGGGGTTTCAGCCCCACCCCCTCTCAGAGCTATGTGGTGTATCTGGGGGGTTTCAGCCCCACCCCCTCTCAGAGCTATGTGGTGTATCTGGGGGATTTGAGCCCCACCCCCTCTCAGAGCTATGTGGTGTATCTGGGGGATTTCAGCCCCACCACCTTAGAGCTATGTGGTGGTTTTGGGGGGTTTCAGCCCCATTACCTCAGAGCTATGTGGAAAATTTGGGGGATTTGAGCCCCACAACCTATGGCCTCATAACTATTAGGGGGGTTTGGGGGATTTGATCCCCACAACCTATGGCCTCAGAGCTATTTGGGGGTTTTGGGGGATTTGAGTCCCACAACCTATGGCCTCAGAGCTATTTGGGGGGTTTGGGGGATCTGAGCCCCACAACTTATGGATGCCCTCAGAGCTATTTAGCGGATTTGGGGGATTTGAGTCCCACAACCTATGGCCTCAGAGCTATTTGGGGGGTTTGGGGGATTTGGGGGATTTGAGCCCCACAACTTCCAACGACGATACGACGACCAAACAAAGTATCAAGACGAAGGATCCAGTGAGCAAGACGCTGATTGAACAGTTCCATAGAACTCAAAACATCACATTATATGGCACAGCGTTTGAAACATATAAACACGTACATATTATGTGTATATCTACATGTTTACCTCCAGCAAGTGCACTACACTACTGTTACGTAATAAAAGCTTCTGGCTTTGATGAGTCAGCACAAGGCAGTATGTATACACATCTGCCTGTATCTATGATGAAAATATTTATTCAATAAAACCAATTCATTTCACGCAAGTCACGGCATGAAGTTTGGAAAATCTGAATACACAATGGGCAGCAACGCCAAGTTGTAACTAAAGGAGGGCTAGAGGGGGGAGGCCTAGGTCTCAATTACCCAAGCCCTCTTTGTGGAGTGCAGACAAGGCACAGTATGCCTTTACATGTGCTGTGAGGAGTCAAGGCAGGGCTTGAGTATGCCTGCCCATCTTTTTCGTGGAGTGCACGTAGGGCTCGAGTATGATAGTACGTTTTTTTGTGCAATCCAAACAGGGCTACAGAATGTCTGAAACATCTGCCTGCGTGGATCAAGCAGAACCACCCACGCCTCCCTTAGCAGAATCACCCACGCCTCCCTCAGGCCCGCGTACACGCTTCTGAGCACCTCCCTCGGGACCCACATTTCCAGGCATATGCCTAATTGTAAAGGTATCGTGCAGGCCCAGTTTGAAATTCCGGTGGCCCGTCACAGTGAACGTATCGCCAAGGTTGCGGCATGTTACAGGAACCCTGCAGCGCTGTTTTTTGTCCCAGACGTTGGTCTCCATGGTGCCACCCAAGAGCGTCATACGCACGCGCTGGGGGGTGTCATAGGCGATCTGGACGATATGCTCTTCATCACCCGCATTCTTGCACACGATTTTCATTGCTCGGAGACTGTCTGGATCCAAACTGGACGTCAAGGTTAAGGTTACGCTTTTTGCAGGATCCATGGACATCTTTTTTTTGGGCACCGTCCTCTGTGTTTCATGTTCGTGGCGTGTTTGCTGGACTGTCACAGTAGAGTTTCCGCCTGTCCAGCTGATAAGGGCGTACGAATCAACCTCGGCTTCTACGGGTAGCTTGGAACTGTCCTTCGCCCTGTCGACATCATCAGTTTTGCCTGTGCCGCGTTCAGCCTCCTCAGCCTCCTCAGCTAACGTGACGTGCGTGATGACAACGTCTTCGCTTCCAGAGTCTTCCTTGTCCATGACTGCAAACTGTTTTTCAAAACTGTCTTGATTTATATATGTTGCGAGGCGCGCACGGCATACACTTTAGCGAGTCAGACACACAAACCTACAGAACGCGATTTGTATCACATACACAAACCTCTAGAACGCGATCTGCATCAGACACAAAAACCTCTAGTACGCGATTTGCATTCAATAAAATGGAGCCAGCGTTGGCATGTTTGACAAAACAGTCGATTGCAGCAACGGCTCTGCTCATTCTGTATATAAGGCATGTCATGACAGCATGTCGAGTGTCAATCCTGAGCCTGTGTCTGTGAAAGTCTGTTCAAAAAACGTTTTTGGATTGCAGACCCACATGGGTAGGACCCGGCATTTGTTGGCGTTTGTCTGCGTCGTGTGCTGCCTTCTTGCAGGACTTCAGACCACACACCAGGCGGAAATATGCTCGGCGGGATACTATGGCTTGGAGTGTACTGCGTGTCCAGGGAGCTCCACGGGTGCGGTGGGTGCTATGAGCCGCGAGGATTGCACGTGCAACGCAGGGTATTTTGGGACCGAGTGTGGGGCGTGTGCCCCAGGGAGCTACACTCCTGCTCCTAACAACGCGGCAGAGTGTGTCAGATGCGCCCGTGGGACGTACTCCGATATAATGGCACAGGCCCAATGTCAGCCGTGTCCAGGCAACCAAACGACTGTGCATGTTGGCGCCGACTCGGAGGATACTTGCGTGTGCGAGTCGGGGACCTTCCAAACAGCCGACGGTGACAGTGGTGGTAGTGGAGTATGCGTCGCGTGTCCGGCAGGCACTTATTACACGCTGCTGGGTGTCGACCACCTTGCAGACAAAAACAACGTGTGCATCTTGTGTGAGCGTGGCACGTATTCCGACACCGTTGGCGCCGCCTCGCGACACGACTGTCGGGCGTGCGCTGCAGGCACGTTTATGCCCACACAGGGGGCCAGCAGCGCAACGAGCTGTGAGCTGTGTGCGGCAGGGACGTATTCTTTTGGAGTCCTGGAACTACTCGGGCCGGGTCTCATAAAAACGTGGACTGATGCCGGGATTAACCAATGGGTTCTCGGGAAACACGGCGAAAACTGTGTGCAGACGTGCAGAGCAGCCGATATGCGATGCGTCGGGGCCGAGGGGTTTCCGCAGCTGCTGTCACGCCAGACTACGCGGGCACTTTTTGCACAAAATGACACGCAGTGCCGCGGTGGTGTGGAAAATTCGACCAGCGCCGCGGCCCCATTTATGTCGGAGCATCGTGCGTGTTTTCGCGGGGTGGGCACGTCTACTTGTAATGCTGCCGACGTGGGACTCGCGCGAATGTGCCCCTGTGCAGACAACGCGTTCTTGGGCCTTGACGACGACCTTGGTAGCCCGCGTCTTGTGGACTGGGCGAAAGATGGACTGAGGCAATGGAAACTGGCCAACCCGAAGCAGAACTGCCACACTACATGTTCGGGGGAGTCGCTGGTTTGCACGTCGCGTGGCAATTTCGTAGCCAAAACGCTGTCAAACTCGGATTTGAGCGCGGTGTTTGCGAAATTGGGCGTGGATTGCCGCCAGTTCCTTCCTGGGATTAGCACTGGGCAACCATCGGCGGTGAGAAGTTCGTCCAGTTATGGATGGCTGTATAGTTGCAAAACACACAGTTTCAATCCAAACACTTATCAATGCGAAGCGGCCAGCATACAGTGGAACGAGTACCAGCTGTGTTTCTGTAGCGAGTCTCACGACACAGTGTTTCCAACGATATTTCGCGTGTCCAATGAGACCCGCGTGGGAGCCACCACATGTACAGACTGTGTGGCAGGCAAGTACAGTGCAAGCAGCGGACAGCCAGCCTGCGACTTGTGTGCACGGGGGACATACTCTGGCATTGTTGGGGCCACAGGCCAGGAAATGTGTGCTGTGTGCGTTCCCGGGACGCATACCCTTGAGGCAGGCCGCACGTTGCAGAGCGAGTGTGTGCCGTGTGCAAAGGGTACACACAAAGCAGCAGATGGCATGCTTGTCTGTGAGACATGCGACCTCGGCAAATTCTCGGCACAGGAGGCGCTGCCCGAGTGCGCTCCATGCAGTGCAGATACATATGCGGATACGGCTGGACAGACGTCTTGCGTGGCGTGTTTCCCTGGAAAATTTGTGTCGCAAAGAGGAAGCGCCACGAGCGATGCTTGCGTATCATGCTTGTCTGGCAAATATGTGGGCACGCCTCTCAACACCACAACGCAGAGGTGTCTGGGTTGTCCGCCTGGCACGTACTCTGATGCCCCTGGGATGACAACGTGCTTGGCCTGTCGGGCAGGCACCTACCAGGCAAACCCTGAAGCGATCGGTCCCAATGCGTGTTTATCATGCGAACCAGGCAAGTTCTCCGGGTCTATTGGTGATCGTGTTGCGGAATCAGTGATGCAAGAGGGGCGGTTTGCCCAGGGGATCGAGCAATGGCTGCTTGGCCGCAATGGCGAAAGCTGTGTTGCTGTGTGCGATGCCGCTGGCTTGACATGCAGCAATGGCGACGAACAACCATGGCCACAACAATTGGCACGGAAAGACGCCAAGAGTCTTTTCCAGCTCCACAATATCTCTTGTCTTCTTCTTGGAGACGACTCTGCAGACGCCAGCACCGCCCCTTTTGTTTCCGACGGCGTGAATTGCTACACAGGAGCTGGACACTCCACCTGCGAGACAGCGTCGCAACAGCATGCACGTCTCTGTCCTTGCAGATCTGCAGCTGGGTCCGACTCGGCAGTCCTCCTGAACGCCCAGGCACTCCTGGAGCAGCCATATGTTGGCGCAAGCGTGTGTCTGCTTTGCGCCGCCGGCACATATTTGGGCACTGCTGGGAATATTGACAAACACCAGTGTGTGCCGTGTGGGAGAGGCAACTTTTCTTCAAAGGTGGGGGCGATTGCGTCGAGTACCTGTCACACCTGTCCTGCTGGCTCTTTTGCTGGCAACCTGGCAACCTCTGTGTGCTCGCTGTGCCCCATGGGCACATTCTCGGCAGAGGCCTCCGTGTCGGTCTGCACAACCTGCAATGCTGGGTCGTATTTGAACGCCACAGGGGCTGTGACGGCAGACGCGTGTGTCTTGTGTGATGTCGGGAAGTATTCTAGCCAAGATGGCAACACCAAAGAATCAGACTGCTTGCAGTGTCGGGCAGGAACCTACTCTGACACCGCAGGGAGCAGCTCATGTGTGGAGTGCAGACCCGGGACTTTCCTGGCCATCGAGGGCAGTGACGCCAGCACCAGCGAGAAGCAGTGCTCTGAATGTGCTGCAGGCAAGTATTCAGGCACATTGCTCAACCGCATCCAAGGCTCGCAGCTGCACGCGTGGGCCACAACAGGCATCCAGCGATGGATCGTCGGGCGGGCAGGCGACAGTTGCGACGCAGTGTGCCATGCCATAGGACTGGGGTGCAGCGATGGTCCGGCGAACCATGAAGCAACCAGCCCGTTGTGGCAGGGCAGCGTGCAATTCCCGCAGGGCCTTGCGCAGACCACCACAGATGTGCTCTTTCTGCAAAACAACACCAACTGTGAACATACAGCGGACTCTGAGCACCCCAGTGCACCCTACGTGTCCAATCGCACCCACTGTCACCGCGGCGTGGGCACCTCGAGTTGCAGCGCCTTGGCGCCAACACACTCTCGGCTGTGTCCGTGCAGTACCTTTCCACTCATCAATTTTGTGGGCATTGTGGACATTGCCACAGCGTGGAGATGGGCGCGTTTGGGCGTGCGCAGTTGGAAACTCGCCCAAGATGGCGACAGTTGCAGCGTGAGCTGCAACCAGCAAGAACAGCAGTGCACCGCGGGCAGCAACAGGGCGCAGTTCCTCACACAGCCCGACCAGGACGATCTGTATGGCCACCTCGGCATCGATTGTGCAGGCAAACTGACGTACAGTTTGAACAACATTGTGGCACCGCTTGTGAATGAAGACGGTCTTTGTCGCAGCGCAGTAAGTGCATCAAGAGGACAGTGCCTTGCAACTGCCCATGGCAGAAGGCGGGTGTGTGCCTGTGGTGTGGCGTCGTTTGACAGCAAAATGGCGCTGCAGATGCAAAATCCTAACTATCCGGGGGCCAGTACGTGTCTGGACTGTGTACCTGGGACTTTCCTCGCCACACAGGGTAACATCCATCGCAGTGCGTGTGAGCTGTGTGGCAAAGGCACCTTTTCTGCTGCCTCGGGCCTGGGCGCGTCGGCATGCCAGTCGTGTCGTGCGGGCACGTTCTCGTCCTTGCTCGGGCAGACATCCAATCAGACCTGCACCGCCTGTGTGGCGGGCAAATACGCCGCGACCCACGGAAACACCGCTGAAAGTAATTGTACTCAATGTCCAGCTGGCACGTATTCGGGCGCCGTCGAGGCCACATCTGCCGAATCGTGTGTGTCGTGTGGCGCTGGAACCTATCAGGCAGGCAGTGGAGCCACAGCCGTTTCCGCGTGCACAGCGTGTGGTGCAGGCAAGTATTCGGCACAGATTGGCGGTATTTCCGAGGGTGTCTGTGTGTCCTGCGTGGCAGGGACTTGGTCCCAGGAATCGGGTATGTCGTCGGGAGACAGTTGTGTGCTGTGTGCCGTGGGAACATTCTCGTCTGCCTTAGGGGCGTCGTCTGCCAGCACCTGTCTGCTGTGCGGTCCCGGCAAGTACATGAGCTTGGAGGGTGCCAATGCGGAGACTCAGTGTGAGCTCTGCGGCAGCGGCAAGTACTTGCCCGGCAGCGGGAGCACTTCCGCCGCCACGTGCAGAGAATGCGGCGAGGGCAAGTACGGGCTCACAACAGGAAGTGCCCTGGAAAGCTCGTGTGTGTGGTGTGTCTCTGGCAAAATCTCAAATGTCACAGGAGCTCAGTCCGAGGCAACGTGCACCGACTGTGCTCTGGGCAAATACCGTGTCAACACAGCGTTGCAGGGCGAAACGTACACTGCTTGTGTGGAGTGCGCTGCGGGCACGTTTGCCCACGACACAGGCAGCTCCGTGTGTGCAAAATGTGCTGCTGGCAATGTGTCCACTGGTGTTGGCGCAAGGAGCCCCGATACCTGTGTCAAGTGCGCACTGGGCAAGTACGTCTCGGTGCCAGGCAGCGCCGTGTGCATTTTGTGTGCCGCTGGCAGCTTTGCGGCCCGGGAAGGCTTGACAACTTGTACCCTGTGTGCATCCGGCAAATACTCCACGGCGCTCGAAGCGGGAACACAGCAAGAACACTTGTGTGTGCAATGTCCGATAGCAACATACTCTGAGCTGCAAGGACAGACGTCCAACACCACGTGCTCCCCATGCCCTCCTGGCACGTACTCGGAACATGGCGGACTTGCACGGAGACTAGATTGTCTCGACTGTCTCGGCGGCACCTTCTCGGATACTCCTGGGGCCACGATGTGTGCAACCTGTGGGGTAGGAACGTATTCCGCAGAAAACACGTGCACCCCGTGCCTTGCCGGAAAATATCTCAACACCATCGGAAACAGCAACGCACAAGACTGTATTGTATGTGCAGAGGGCAAATATTCCTCGCAAGACCGTGCGAGTGTCTGTGAAAGCTGTGTGTCGGGAACATATTCCAATAGCACCGGCAATGCACATGCCGACACATGTCGCCAGTGTCTTGCTGGCACGTTCGCCGCCAACACAGGCAGCACCGTGTGTACAGAATGCACAGCTGGAAAAATCTCCACCGATGTTGGCGCAGCGAGTCCCGATACCTGCATCAAGTGCGCCTCTGGCAAGTATGTCTCGTCGCCAGGCAGCGTTGCCTGCATTTTATGTGCCATTGGCAGCTATGCGGCGCTACAGGGCTTGGAAACATGTACCCTGTGTGCATCCGGCAAATACTCTATAGCGCTCGAAACCGGAGCAGTACATGCAGAACTATGTGTGCAGTGTCCCGCACAAACAACACCAAATCCACAACACACCAACTGCACTTGCAACGCTGGGTCCACAAGATTCCATGGTGGAAATTGCACATACTGCGTGCCTGGCAAATTCAAGGCCACAACAGGTGCCAAGGAGTGCACCGAATGCAACGTCGGGCACTTTTCTGCCAGCGTGGGGGCAGTGTCAGATGTATGCCAAGCATGCGCACCAAACGCCAACGCT
>Ga0105055_10011613_pt1 | contig 10846 bp, 16 predicted proteins | sample BON03_FD_78090 | JGI IMG/M metagenome (GOLD analysis project Ga0105055, IMG submission 78090) | Freshwater microbial communities from Lake Bonney liftoff mats and glacier meltwater in Antarctica - BON-03 | ecosystem: Environmental > Aquatic > Freshwater > Ice > Glacier meltwater | place: Lake... | reverse complement strand
TTTCTGCTCAGGAACGGTCCGTGGTCGTGTGGAAGACAAGGGGAAAGCCTCCAACTGCAACATCGAGGCATGGAGGAGCAGAGACGTGTCTTTCCTTTTTGTCTCCCAGAATATTGCTTATTTTAGGGTATTGTGCACCTGTTTATGCCCTTGGTCTAGCCTTGTGAGTCGCAGGTGCCTGAAACGCCCTGCAAATCATACCCCCCAACCAAAGGGGATTCGTATCATTCTAGATTGATTAGGCATACCCCTTGCACCAACCTCCCTTCTTTCCCCGCCCCACCTCAACCCACAAACACACAGAGACAAGCAGGCCTCTAGGCCGTTGACAAAGACTAGCCCTCAAATGCTACGCCGCCTCGTCCTCGTCCCAGCAGCCACGCTCGTCCGCGCTGCCCGTCCCACTTATTCGTCTGTGGCAGCCCCGCTCGTCCTCTTCTCGACCACCAGCCGCCCTCCGTCTAAAGACACGCAGACGCCGCCACCTGGATGCGTGGCGGGGCCAGGCGACAGTGGTACCACCGGCAACGTTCAAGGCAAGCCGCCCGACACCACCCGTAGTCGATTGACGGGGGACGAGGTGGAGGAGGTCCACGATCCGTTTAACAATGTGGGACGCAGGGTAGAGGAGGCTGTCAAAGGCGCAGCCAGCACGGTGAAGGAAGTGCTCATCGACCGAGAGGACCCCATCGTGGCGGCGGGCGAAGAAGGTGAGGGAAAGGAGCAAGAGAAGAGAGTATGAATGGTGTTGCGGAGCGTTTCGTTTTGATGGCTGGCGAGTGAACGGAATGACTACCAGGCGGGGATTGTCTTGTCTCAAGTATACAGAGGGCATACAAGCATTTCTGCGACAAAATATATGTGATCCAATTAATAATTAGGGGGAAATAGGCTAGGCCCCTTCATCTGCTACGTCTTCATGGAGTTTCCCCACGTCAACCATCAAGACGAAACGCACGGACCACGGCAAGTCACTTCCTTTCCTCCCCCCTCACAGCACATCACAGCGTGCCCAAGTACCAAGAAAGCATCGACCTGACCGCCCAACGCGCCAAGGAGCAACTACAAGGACACATTTGGCCCGAAGGCAAGGAAGGCGCCAAGATTGAGATCCCGCGGGAGGCACGGAAGGAGGACGCGGAGGGAGGGAGGGGGGGAGGGAGGGGTGTTGGAAGGCGTGAAGGAGACGGTCAAGCATCCCTTGCAGGAGGGGGTGGAGAAGTTGAAGGGAGGGGTGGGGGTTGGAGAAGTCGAAGGGAGGGGTGGAGGTAGCGACAGAAGCTATTCGAAGGAAGGGAGCTAGGCACGAGGAAGAAATGCAGGCCGCGGCGGAACGGCAGAGGAGGAAGGTGATGAAGAAGCAGCGCGGGGAGGAAGTGGAGGAGAAGGGAGGGAGGGAGGGAAAGAAGGGAGGAGGGGTTGGCATGGATTTAAAATGGAAACAGAAGAAGGGAGGGCATGCAGAGAGCATTTTGGGCGCGCCTGTGGGGCCGAAGGAATAGACGGGGAAGGAGGAAGGGAGGGGAGGGGTATGAGAATTGGTAGGAGATGACGAGTTGTGACGGAATGGCGAAGACAATACAGGGGGCGTTTGCGGAATATCTAGAAATATATGAACATTCCTCTCCCTCACGGCCCACCCACACAGTGTGCCCCTAAGCAACAAAAGACAACAAAGAGAACAGCGAGGCTCAGGTATCAGCAGGCCAAAAATGGCCAAAAAGAAGGGAGAGAGGTAGGGAGGAAGGGAGAAAGGAAAGACCGGGAAGAATACAAAGGAAGATAAAGACCCAAAAATCGAAGAAGGAAAAAAAGAAGTAATATAATATTTCTAGTCACACAAACATACACAGACATACAACCACCCCTCAGCAAATAAGCTCCTCCCCTCGTCTCTATTTGGAATACGTCGCCTTTTTTTCTTTATCTTTTCTTTTGGTAGATAGGAACCTCTACCACCTCCTCCCTCCCCTCCTCCTCCATTTGCTTCCACCACGCACACCAAAAGGCCTCAGCCCCTGGCCATCCGCAAGATCAGCCTAACTCCACCATTAGATAAACACCCCCTTCCTCCCTCCCTCCCTCCCTTCTTCAGAATAAGGAGAAGAGGATTTACGCCACCAGGGAAGCAGCCGTCGAGGACTCGTACTTCCAGTTGGGGGTAAGCTTGCGGGTCGTTCGGTAGTAGCGGGCCTGTGAAAAGGAAGGAGGGAGGGAGGGAGGGAGGGGTGTGAGATTTGTGTGCTTCCAGTTTGGGGTGAGCTTGCGGGTCGTTCGGTAGTAGCGGGGCTGAGGGGAGGGAGGAGGGAGGGAGGGAGGGAGGGAGGGAGAGAAGGGGTGTTAGTAACAGTAGCAGCAGCACATACACTGACGTGCCTGAGGGAGGGGGGCCAATCGTATCGACTTGGGCGCAAGCTGATGTTCTAACGAGAGAGGAAGGGAAGGAGGAAGGAAGGGAGGGAGGGAGGGAGGGAAGGAGGGAGGGAGGGAAGGAGGGAGGGAGGGAGGGCGAGGGACGTACTAATCGATGAATGCGGCTCAATCAGAATCAGGCGGAACATGCCATCCTTGTCCTTGCGCTTGCTTTGCTCCCAGTGTTTACACACACACACACCACACACACTACACAAAGAGGGAGGGAGGGAGGGAGGGAGGGAGGGAGGGAGGGAGGGCAAGGGACCTACCAATCGGTGAATTCGGCTCTCAATCAGAATCAGGCGGAACTTGCTGTCCTTGTCCTTGCGGTTACGCTCCAAGTGCTTACGCACGGCCACGGCCTTCTTGATCAACATGTACAGGTCCTCAGGGATCTCGGGGGCCAGGAGATTCTTCTTCAGCAGACGCAGGATCTTGGAGCCGGTCACAGACTTGACTTGGGCAATGCCGTACGAGTCCCTGAGAATCACACCGATGTTAGAGGGGGTCAGCCCCTTCTTCGCCAGCTTGCACACATGCTCCTCCACGTCCTTGGCGGTGGCCTTGGCCCAGGAGGGGGGAGTGCGCTTGTAAGGGATGGCGGAAGAGGCCATGCCCTTGCCGGAGCTGTGCATGCGACCCATCTGTGGAGGGGGGGAGGGAGGGAGGGAGGGAGGGAGGGAGTGATTAGTCAAGGAGAATATGAGAAGACAGTTACCACTACCAGCAGCGATAGGGACGGATAGAGGATATAGAAGAGTAAGGCAGATTTATTGCAGGGACGCAGAGGGCAAGGACGACGCGTAAAGAGGCCTCAAATTCTCCTCAGCGTCATCCTTCCATCCATGCTCCCTCCCTCCCTCCCTCCCTCCACCACTCATCCAAAGCCACGCCTGCCGCCACCTGCCACTACCCTCCACATTATCACTGCTACTAGAAGGTCTAGGTGACACCCAACGCTGCAGCGGATGCTTGGTTCTAGCAATGCTTTCCATCCTATCCCTCCCTCCCTCCCATTCCTCATCAAGCAGCAGCATCATGCCTTCCGCCTTCCTGCCTGGCCTCTCTTTCTTACCTTGGCTAAAGTCTACCGGTGGAAGAAGTCTTCAAACGATAGAAAAATGCCTGTGACATGGTAGCAGTGTGTAGTTATGAATGAGTGAGTATGTGGAATGAGAACGAGGGCTGCGATGGTGTGCGTGGAAGAAGGGAGGGAGGAGGAGCGAGGCGAAGGAGAGGGCGTGTGGTGGGCAACGAAGCCACCACGACCGTCCATTCTTTCCTCCCTCCCTCCCTCCCTCCCTCCCTCCACACCCACCACACACACACAGACAACACACACACACCGCAGACACATACAGGCGTCCATGGAGGTGGTCAATGCCCTTCGTGTCCCCTGCCTTCGAAGACGAGAGCCATCGCTTTCTATTTCTTCCGCCTCGCCGCACACATGCCTGTCGCAGCGTCGCCCCTCCTCTTCTTGGCCACCATCGCTTCTCCGTGCCCTGCCCCTCCCTCCCTCCCTCATCATGTATCACTCACACTCTGTCCTCTCAAAGTTTGTTCTTATTCGTGTCGTAAAGACAGAGAGGAGGCAAGGGAGGGAGGCAGGAGGTCAAGCAATGGATGGTCAGCAACGCTTCCAACAGACGCTCTCCCTCCCTCCTCCCCTCACCTCTGATGAGCGAAGAAAGCCAGACACAACACAGAGAGTCATCCATCTCCTCCTAACCCCTCACTACCACCACCACCAGGCACTCACGCTATTCGTTACCACACACACATAAACACAGAGACACACACGCAGCCATGCCTCACTCCTTTGGGTACCGGGCGCGGACGCGCTCCATGTTCCGCCGGGCCTTTGGGGAGCACGGTGTGAACCCCTTGTCCATCTACATGCGCAACTACAAGGTACGTTTGACTTCTTAGCAGCAGAGCAGCAGCAGCAGCAGCACGTGGAGCGTGGTGGTGTGAGTGTGTGTATGTGTGGTGGAAGGAGGGAGGGGAGGAGGCAGGCTTGGAGGGCGCTGCTGCTGCTTCGTCATGCCGATGATGGAGGAGAATGAGCTTGGCGTGGGCTTTGGCCTCGGTATGCTGTCTCTCTGCTGCTGGCATGAGTGCCGCGGAGTCCTTAAGAGGCGGAGGAACGAGGGAGGGCACATGGGATTATTGTGCCTGCGTGCCTGGTGTTAGAATGGGAAGACGCTGGATGCGGGGGGGAAAGGCGGCGTCGAAGGAAGGAGGGAGGGAGGGAGGGTGTTAAATCTGGATATTAGTGAATGTATGGAGAGCGAGGTTGTTAGAGAGAGACACCGATGACGGCTTCATCTAAGCAATACATATGTATAACTCAACCCTCCCTCCCTCCCTCCCTCCCTTTCTCCCTCCCCTCCCTCCCTCCCTTCCCAGGTCGGCGATGTGGTGGACATCAAGGCCAACTCGTCCATCCAAAAGGGCATGCCCTTCAAGGGCTACCACGGCCGCACAGGTGTCGTGTACAACGTGACCAAGCGTGCCCTCGGTGTGGAGGTGAACAAGCTGGTCAATGGCAAGATTATCAAGAAGAAGATCAACATCCGCGTGGAGCACTTGCGTCCTTCCACCTCCCGTAAGGAGTGGATCGAGCGCGTCCGTCAGAATGAGCTGCAGAAGAAGGCTTTGAAGGCGGGGGAGAAGGAGTTCAGGCAGCTTAAGCGTCTACCGAAGGCGCCCAAGGAGGCGTTTGTCTTGACGTACGAGGAGAAGGAGGTGCAGACTATTCAGGCGATCCCTTTCGTGGACTTGCTCTAAGCTCAGGGAGGAAGGAAGGGAGGGAGGGATGGTGGTGTGTGTGTGTGTTTGGCGGAATGTTTTCGTTTTTCTCCTGCTTTCTTCTGCTTCCTGTTGGGAAGGAGGAGGGAGGAGGGGGGTGAGGATGGGAGGGAGGCACACGCAGTGAGGGACAATCACCACTAGGGGCTACAACAACAACCAAAAAAGAAGAAAGAAGAAAGAAGAAGATAATCAAATTAGAGACAGGCAAAAGAGAAACGTGGTCATGGTGTGTCTTGATCTCACTCAATAGATGTATATTTATTTCTTTTGGCGCTGACTTTTCTTTTCGAGTGGCTTTTTGGCTCTCCCACCTCGTGTTTTTCTTCGAACGATTCTCAAATCAGTGGAGGGATGTCATTATCATTCCACTCCTCCTCCTCCACCTCCTCTTTCTCTTTCTCTTGAGCCGCGCTTCTCTTTCTACACATCCTAAATACCTCCTTCCCCTCCTCCTCCTCCTCCTCCTCCTCCCCCTCCTCCTCCTTCTCTCTCTCCCCATTCTTGTCAAGCCGCACCGAAGTCACCTCTTTGAGTAACACCCGCCTGCCCTCCCTCCCTCCCTCCCCTCCCTCCTCCCCCTTCTCCTCCTCTTCCTCTTCCTTTCTCATCACAATGTTCCGAACATCTACTGCTTGCCTCAGCGGTCGCAACGAGGAGGAGGAGGAGGTGGAGGAGGAGGGGGAGGAAGCGAGGGAGGAAAAGGAGGAGGAAGAGGAGGAGGAAGTCCGTTCACAGCAGCCTGCCTCATGCGCGGCCAGCATCCCTTCAGCGAGCGTGACTCGTGGCACATTCCTTATCCTTTTGCTGCTGCAGCTGCTGCTGCTGCTGCTACTACTACTGCTGCTCCTTCCCGCAGATGACGACGAGGACAAATCGATCGGCTTCGAGGAGGAGAAGGAGGAAGAAGAAGAAGAAGAAGAAGAAGAAGAAGAAGAAGAAGAAGAAGAAGGAGAAGCAGCAGTATACCGTCCTCGTCGCCTCGTCGTAACTCCCTCTATTTTCGGCATGACCACAAACAGGTCCCCTGTTGTTTTGCTCCTCTTGGCCTTGCTCTCTTCTACGCGTACTTCCTTTGGGAGGAGCAAGCGGAGAAGCTTCCCTTTTACAACTATATTGATATGAGTAGGGTGGACATCCACGTCGATGAGGGAGGAGTCGAGGTGCCGAGGGAGGACGAGATTGAGGGTGATGCAGCCTGGGTGAGAAGTGGTGGTGGTGCTGCTGCTGCTACTGCTGCTTTCGTCGTCTTCGTCTTGGAGGGTGTAGGGCCATTTACCCTCATTCTTCTGTCGTACCATTTTCTTATCCTTCTCGTCTTGCCCTTCCTCCCTCTCTCCCTCCCCTTCCTTCGCATGGAGCTTGGCTACCCTTCGAGCCTGCTCTTGCTCCGCGTCTCTTTTTCTGGGGGCAAGGGCTTTTTGTCGTTCCTCCTTCGCTTGCTTCTGTGCGGCTAGCTCTAAGTAAATCGCACGGCGTGTCTCCGGGTCGTGGGTGGTGAGCTCGTCGTCGTCTATGGTAGAAGTGAGGGAGGGATTGCTTTCCTTCTCCTTCCTTTTCGCCTCTGCTTTCTCCTCCTTCTCGCGTCGTGTCCTGAGAGCCAGCACTCGCAACCGCGCTTCCAGCCTAGGAAAATGCCTCGCGGCCACCAAGCGTGTACTACGTGTAATCTCCTGCCCGTCCAAAAACTGCAACTGTGGGAGACGATGCACGACATAGTAAAAGAACGCCTGCTTCTTCTCCTCCTCCTCCTCCCCCTCCTCCCCTTCCTCCCTCCCTTCCTCCTCCTCCCCCTCAAACCACGGCTTGGCCTGCGCAGGGTTCCCCAAAAAATACAAATCTTGCATATGTTGTAAACCAACCAAATGAGCAACACTGGCTTCCAAGGCATCGAAATCAATAAAATTCACGGTCAAATCCAACTTCCGCAAAAACTCACACGACCCCAACCCCTCCACCACACAAATGTTATTCAGTGCCACATTTAGGTACTCCAACCGCTTCAAATGATGCAAATGCTCAAGGCGAGGCACCATATTATTTTGCAAGTACAAAATTTTGAGTTCACGACAGGTGCGGCCCAAGACGTCGTTGATCCCCTCGAGCTCCTCTTGGTGCAAGGTCAATTCTTCCAAACTGGTGAGAAGGCCTTCGTTGTGCTCGGCCCGCTTGCGCAACAAGTCTCTAGTAATGTGCGGCATTGCCTTCGAGCTAACTGTAGCTTGTGCGGGTGTAATAGTGGTGGGGTCAGATGAAAAGGTGCATGTGCATTATTTCGCGGAGGGCTTCTAATTTGGCATGGGCGCGTAGAAGTGCCGTTGGACCGCGGCGAAAGTCGTGTGGAATATGTCCCCATCTCGAGAGCCGCATACTGTGCACACGATTACCTCCAACCAAGACTATCTTCTCACCATTTCTCCTTCTCCTGACAGGTCACCAACTTTAAACCATGCTCTTCTCCCGCTCTTTCGTCTTGGGCTTTGGCCTCAGCGTCCTTTTGCTTGGTGTTAGCCTCCCCACCCCGACCCTCGCCGCCCACCTGCGCCGCAACGACTACAACGCGTCAGCCGCCCTCACCCTGACCAACAACAGCACCATCATTGTCAATGCCCGGCTTCACGCAAAATACAACACCAACAATTCCACCCACCGCAAGGCGCCTCTTGCCAACCAGGAGGATAAGACGGGTGGTCTGGAGTGGGCTGGCCAAGCGCAGGCTACGGCGGCGCCCGCATATTCCGGCGTCTCTGTCTCGGCCCCAATGGGAGATCAGGGCGCGGGGCTTACGGATCAGGTCCCGGGCACGATGCCGTTCGGTACGGGCATTGTCAATATTCCGATTAAGGACGAGGTGGTGGCTGCTGCTTCTGACGAGGCGCACTGAGTGTTAGAGAGGCAGAGGGATAGATAGAGATCGTGTGGAGGAAGAGACGAGGGGTGTGTTGTGTTGATGGGGATCATGCACACTGCCCCCTCTTCGATCCCCCCGGCTTACAAAAAGAAAGTATGTTGATGAGAGGATTACGAATATTAGGACCAGGAGAGCTGAAGTATTAACTACTGCAGGAGCAAGGCTCTCTTCGAGCCGCGCACGACTGCACACGATTTTTACACGACACCAACAACACAAAAAGGAGAAAGACCTGTGGTCCCGTATAAAGTCACGAATCAATGCCACCGCTTTTGCTTGCTCAACATTAATTTAAGACTAGATTCTGAAAAATCTCTTTGCCTGTGCACCACACAGGAACAAAGCAATGACTCGCGCCGTCGCCGTCCCCCCTCCTTCCTGCCTGTGCACCCTCCTCCTCATCCTCATCCTCGCCTTCTTCCTCCTCGCCCTCCCCTTCTTCCCTCAAACGCACATCAACGACCAGCAGCATCGCCTTCGTCGCCATCGTCGTCATCTCGTCGGAGCACTAGAATGGCAAGGCAAAGGACGAGGACGAGGAGGACGAGGAGGAGGAGGAGGAGGAGGAGGGGGAGGCGCCGCTCCACAAGACCCCCCTCCTCGCTACTGGCTCAACCAATCCCCACCCACGGAGAACCACCCTCCCTCCCCTCCTCCTCCTCTTGCTCAGCTTACACCACCAGCGAGCAATGAGGAGGCCGTGCCGTTTTTGGTTGCTCAGGGCGCGCCGAGCCTCACCCCCATGGATACTTCCCTCCAGGTTTTAAGAGACGTGGTGCCTACCTCCTTGCCTTGAAAAAACTCTGACAGGAAAGCGAATTAAAAATCAAACAGAAAGAAGAAATGCTTAAAATGGTCTGGTCTAAAGCTTCTCTTGAGCTTGAGACTTACTTAAAGCTATCTCTTCTTCATTACTGCTGCTTTACCAATAACCCCAACAAAAAGGCGGGGGGGGAAAAGGGGGAAAAAACCGCAGCAAAGCGCTTCTTTTCATTTCATCTCATTCAAAAAGGGCCATGTGATGATTTTTCTTTTGTCCACGCTCTCCCTCCCAATAATCCAAATCTCACTTTACACGCACATTGCACATCCCTCCTCCCTCCCTCCCTCCCTCCCTCCCTCAAAACCTCGGTGCCCTCTCCCCTGCCTCCATCTTCTCTCTTTCTGCTGCTGCTTCTTGTGTCGCCAGACACCTATCGTAGATGCTAGCAGTGACTGACATACCAACAGCTACGCGTGCTGTGCCCCACCCTATTCTCAGTCTGTCTTGCAGCAGCAAGAGGCGCGCGCGAAGGACAGGCTTGCTTTTGACCTAGGGAGTAGGGAAGGGAGGAAGGGAGGAGGGGGGGGAGGGAGGGGAGTGAGATTGGTGGTGACTGACATACCCACAGCTACGCGTGCCGTGCCCCATCCTATTCTCAGTCGGTCCTGCAGCAGCAAAAGCCGCGCGCGGAGAACGGGCTTGCTTTTGATCTGAAAGAGGGAGGCACGGAGGGAGGGAGGGAGAAATTCGGATAAGTATGTGGTTATTCGCTCGCTCATTCGTCCGTTCCCTCTCTCCCTCCCTCCCCTCCCTCCATTCCCTTCCTACCTCATGGTAAAGATCCCGCAAGATGACAGCGGAAGAAGGAGGGGTCATATCCGCGGGGAAGGAGTACTTGATGTTGCGGACCTGGAGGAGAGGGAGGGAGGGAGGGAGGGAGGGAGGGAGGGAGGGAGGGAGGAAAGATGAGTTTCTGGATTAGGGAGGGAGGGAGGGAGGAAGAAGAAGAGAGGAAAGAAGAATGGACATACATAAGGGACCACTACCAGTAGTAGCAACGCCAGCAGAAATGAAATTAAGGACGAAAGTGGTGTCACCGCCCTCCCTCCCGCCCTCCCGCCTTCCCTCCCTCCCTCACTCCCTCCCTCACGTACATAATTAAAAGGACCAGAAACAGTAGTAGCAACGCCAGCAGCAATAAAATTGAGGACAAAGGTTGTGGCATCGCCCTTGCTGCGTTGTCGTCGTCGAGAACCCTTGCTGGTAGAGGGGGGTGCAGTCTCACCGCGCGCTGTGGAGGAAGGGAGGGGTGGAGGGGGGGAGGGAGGAAGGGAGGAAGAATGTCAGTGTATCAAGCTGAGGACTAAGGTGGTGGCGTCCCCCTTGCTGCGTTGTCCACGTCGGGAGCCCTTAGAGGAGGAGGGAGGGGCGGTCTTGCCGCGGGCTGTGGAGGGAGGGAGGGAGGGTGGGGGGGAGAAGGGGGAGTGAGAATGGAAGTTGTGGCGTCACCCTTGCTGCGTTGTCGTCCTCGAGAGCTTTTGGAGGAGGAGGGGGCCGCAGTCTCACCGCGGGCTGTGGAGGGAGGGAAGGAGGGAGAGAGGGAGAGAGGGAAAAGGAAAGTGAGTACAAAAGTGGTGGCATGGCCGTTGCTGCGTTGTCGTCGTCGTCGAGAGCCCTTGGAGGAGGGGGGGGGTGCAGTCTCACCGCAGGCTGTGGAGGGAGGGAAGGAGGAATAGAGGGAGAGAGGTCAGTGCGTCATCGTTACGACCGCTAAACCAAGGGTTCCTCTGGACCCTTTCTCCTTGCCTCCCTCCCGCCCTCCGCACCTTCAGCCACATGCAGCAGCAGTCCATTCCTCAGAACAGAATGAACGCCCCCAAAGGTCAGATCTCTTAAGATCGTGGGCGCCGTGCCCTTGATGAACGGCCTAATCCCTCCACCCC
>Ga0105055_10011612_pt1 | contig 10847 bp, 9 predicted proteins | sample BON03_FD_78090 | JGI IMG/M metagenome (GOLD analysis project Ga0105055, IMG submission 78090) | Freshwater microbial communities from Lake Bonney liftoff mats and glacier meltwater in Antarctica - BON-03 | ecosystem: Environmental > Aquatic > Freshwater > Ice > Glacier meltwater | place: Lake... | reverse complement strand
GATTGCACTGTTGCGATCGGCGACACGTGCTGCGACGAGGCGACGCGGGCCAGAAAGACGGTTGCGCGCACGTATCCAGTGTCCTTGGCAGCGCCCTCAGCCAGGTTCGCCCACGTTCTCCGCGGTTCGTAACTCGTCAATGGCTTTACAAGGAAGTTTTATTTGACCGATGTTTGTATTTCTGTGTTTTTTTTGGTTTGGAATCCACACAGCTAGCGTGCCGATCGCGAGTAGGTCCTACAGCCGAAACGCGCACGATATTGGGAAATGTGACATTGATCGTGGACTCCATTTATAGTGATTTTTGGCGGGCAGTTGCGGCTTTTCGTAATGCGCCGACTCGCGTGTTCGCTCGCAATATGTGCTGCCCTGGTGCTCATGTGCGTGAGCAGCGATAGAGCACATGCTATGACGAGGCTCTCTTCGCAGACGGCACGCAGTGGCTTTTACCCGCTTTCGTCATTGTTTGGGTCAGACGCCGAAGCACAAGAACGGGTGGATGTGGCGTTCACACAAGACGTGCCGCGCGTGACGCCCGAGAAGATGATGCATGATGAGAAGGGTGTTGAGGAGGCCGCTGTCGGCAGCAGGAAATGGAGGGATGGGGCAAGCGCCGAAAACGTGCAGCGGGAGATGCGCTTGACACAACACAGGAGCGAGGGTGCCAGTGTTTTCGACACGCAGGTGCAGGCGGCGCGCGATCTTGAGCAAGAGACAGAGGCCAGTTCGGACTTGACCAGAGCACTCGAATCAGTGCAGCGCCAGCAGAGGAGACGAGGTGAAATAAAATATGACGTCAATCCTGCTGTTGCAGCGGGGGGGGGCAGCCGGGGCAAGGACAACGAAGGCCCGGCCAGAATCCACGGTCAAGCCGACTGTGATTATGATGACGAGGGTGTCTTTCGTTGCAATCTCAGACAGGCGTATGCCAAGGATACATTCCCTGCCTGGATGGACACCACTGACGAGAGGACATCAAGTCTAAGCACACCTGTTGCTAGGCCAGCAAGCGGCAACGAGCACCAGTGGGCAGAGACACGTCAGAAATCAGCGGCGGGTGCAAAGGCAGAAAAAGCGGACAAGGCCATGGAAGTGGCGAAAGAAAAGCTCGCCGCAGCGCAAGCAGCAGTGAAACGGGCGACGCACATTTTCAAGGCCGCAGGCTGCAACGGAGGATACGACACACGAACATTTTCTAAGCATGGCCTGGAGTTGTTACCAGGGTGCAGCAATAAGGTGGGCGCTAAAGAAGTTTCAGATGCTGAAAATACAGCCATCAGCGCCAAATACCAGGCTGATCAGGCCCTGCGCTCTGCACAGCTTTCGAGGATAGGTGTTGTGGTCGCGAAGGGTCAAAAGGGGGCGGCGGCGGCGGTCAAGACACGGGCTGCCATTGCCGCATTGTCTGCTGTTGCGGATGGCGCAGATGATGATCGGCTTGCTGCTGATGAGGTGGAGGGGGGCGAGGAGGATCATGCTGCCGAAGCACGGGGAGGATGGCTGTCTACTTCTGACACGGCCGCCGCCGGCCACAGCCTGCAAGCTCTAGTTGCAGCAGAAGGTGCCAGAAATGGTAAGTTCGTGGATCCCTTTAATGGAAATGGGGACACCAACGCATATTCTTCAGCATATACTGAGGGGGGGGCGCAGGTCGGGGGGGCAAGGGGGCGATGGGGTGGGTATGTAGCTGAAGATAGGGCAGCGGGGAGAACTGGTGCGGTAGAGGCGCTTGAGGGTGCAAGATTGGCGCGCACAGCGACTCATGACACGTTGAGAATGCGCGCACAGCCTCGCCGCACGCACACGCACAGGCACGCACACGCACAGGCTCGTACTATGCGCGGGAGTGGGCTTTATCACATGGATGATCGAGCGGCTGGTGCGACGGGCCGTGTCGAGGTGCATGAGGGCAAGCGGCAGGCGCTGGAGGCGAGCAGGGACTCGCGGGAATTGCCGCGTGTCACCGAAGAGTCTCGGGATGAGTATCACACAGACCGTGGTGCTAGTGGTGTTGTGTCGTGGGAGGGGCAGGGGCGCACTCGAGTTGAGCGCCGAGGGAGGGTTGGTGTGAAGAATCCAGAGCCCTGGTGAAGGGTGTTGTGGCTGGTGTAATGTATAGTCATGACTCGCATGGATATGTATCCGAACTTGTACAGATGTGATATGATATGCTTATGTGTATATATGTATATGTGTATATACGTTGACGTGTGACATGATTCGTGAAGATTAATCAATCATTCAATGCGTATGGTCATATACGTACACATATACACGTTAATATATCCATACATACCGACGTGTAGATATAAAGAAAAGGAGAGATTGAGGGAGAGATGGGTGGGAGATGATTAGTCAGTTGTGTAGGTGTACGCTGTGTAAGCATCGTCCAGCGACACTCCAATCACTCAATCAGATGCGCGTGTGATACGGTGTGGATTGTGGGTTGTGGGGGTTTATTCTTTACAGACGTATTTTTGGCATTGCATTCCGTGAGTGATGCAAATGTTTCGTCTCCCTCAGCAATAGCGTCCAATCAAAGACGCCCTTCTTCCCCTACGTTGGGAAAGGAAACGCACAGAAACTCCAGTAAATTCGTGCGTGGTGGGCTGCTCCGAATCACCAATGTCTACTCAGTGGGCACCAACGGCACACTAGATGGCGAGCAAGACACAGAAAAGACACTGCAAGATCATCCTTGGCAAACGTGCTTGTGTGAGAGTAAACACGCGGCAACTCATCTCGCTCTCAATCTTCCTTGACATGCATTGTCTTTTTTGTGTTCTTGGGTGGCGAATACCCAACTTAATCACTGGACCAAGTACACGAGATGAATTCTGTATAAATGGCGTTACAAAACACCTTCTAAACTCGAAAACTCTGTTCTAGAATCAATCATGTCACCGATGTGACCACAGTTCTTAATGAGACCGCAGCCTGAGATGGCGTATCTTGCTCTATTTCCTTTTGGATTCGCGTCACTGGCACGGAATGCTTGTATTTCCATGACGCGATGGACGAGATGAGGCCGCGTTTGAATCATCCTTCACTTCACCCCACCCCTGCATTCTGTTTCAAACTAGGTATCCAGACTAAAATCAACCGAAGTTCGCGTGTGTAACGTTCATCCAATATCCATATTAATTCAACCAAATTGTACAGAAACCATATCTCCGAGGTTGCCGGGCGCGCGGCAAGTGGAGGGATCGATGCTCGTCAATGTAAGACGCATGTCTGAACCTAAGATGGTGATGGGTCTCACCGGACCGCAAGCCATCAAGTTCATAGGAGATTTGTGCCTCGAAATGCTCAACACGAAAGGAAGGTCAGCAAGATCGTCGTGGAAGACATGTGAAGATTGCTTTTATTATTACTCACAAAGAAATAATGTAGTAGTTTGTTTGGAACTCTCAAGGTGCAGTCTTTTGTTTCAACCGAAGTGAGTGACTGTGGTTTGCTGATTGTCGTTACATCATCTTTTTTGTTTTTTCCTTTTTTGTTTGTGCTTTTGGTGTTTGTGCGTGCGTGTGCGTGTGTATTTTCGTATGTATGTGCGTGCGTATTTGGCAATTCCATGTGTGTCGGCCAATGATAACGTCAAGCATAAAAAATCAAATATTCGATATGACAATCAAATAAATAAATGAAATAAATGTGAAATATATAAGAATTCATCTATATGAGTACACAGAATGGATGTTCGCCGGCAACCTTTCTCATCGAGACGGAAAGCCTGAGCCGAAATACATAAGCAAATTCTGAACCAAACATGGCGGGGATGGCAAGCGATGGCCCCTCACCCCATCCCCCTTCCTTGCGCCTTGGCCTTCCCGCTCCCCAGCCATCGAGACGCCACCACGCCCAGTGCCTGCTGGGCCCCTCATTTCATGACCCAAGAACGCATCATGTTGTCGAATCCCACCCCGAGCAAACCGCGCCTCTCTCCCGCCGCGACGATGAGCGATGACACGCCATCGGCTCTCACCCAGCCCTTGCACTGCGCCTCCATCTTGCAGCCTGCAGCCCCTCCTCTCAAGTTGTCGCTTTTGAGTCTTAGACCATCTCTGCTCCAATTTGTCTCAGTCGTTTCACCTTTGCTGAATCACGGAAATCCGATCGTTGAACCTGTGTGTGCGTTTTACCTTTTCGTCTTCTGCCTTTGCTTTTCTGATAGAAATGAACTTCAGCTTTAAGTCCCTGTTTGCAATTTGGTCGTTATCACCGCAGCGATTCCACTATTACTTTTTCCTTAGTAAAGTTTCTTGGCAGTATCAGACATATCCAACCATTCTGATACTTGTGCTGTGTCATCTGTGTGTAACACCGTTGGTTTGCTCATCTTACTCAAGCTTTGCCCCGTCTCAAAGAGATATTGTTGTTCATTGGAAAGAACCAAAAAACAAATCAATTCATGATCTCCAATGCAACTAGATCCTTTAAAGCAAGGGTTTATGCCCCCAGGTGTGTCATAACGATGTGTGCGTGATAACGATGGTTGTATGATGCGGCAAGAACGATTTTTAAGCGATATGATTGTATTACACAATTATCTGAGACCCGTGTAATCCTGTTGCAGGATGACTAACAGTTCGAAGAAACTGGTTTTGTCCATACTATCAAGTTCGTGACGTCGATAAGCATATGCCTGGTCTGGAATCAATACCAGAGCAGTCCTGGTCCAGACTTCAAACAGTTAAGCAAATTGAATGTGACATTAACGCACCTCCTGTATTGGTCTCACAAAGCATTTACTTGTATCATTTTCACGTTTATGAGGCTCATTCATGAGTCATTCATGAGGCACGTCATGCGTGTGTTGCATATGACCCCATTCATGAGACCCATAGGGTTGGCTCGGGGTGGTTAGGGGTGCTTAAGGGTTGGTTAGGTTCTAAAAGACCCTAACCAAACCGAACCGACCCTTAACCACCCCTAACCACCCTTCATCAGCCCTCCCAGACCCCTACCCGACACACTTGCACTTGCCGCGTGCCTGGTCCCCTGCAATGGGCCAGTGCGGAGACTGGTAGAGCTGACCGAGGGGTGTTATAGCGGAGGAGATTCCCAGGGTTTGCAAGGGTGTATAAAGTAACCCCCGTGTCCTTGCGATACCCACTATCAGTTCTCAATCAAAACTTTACTCTCAAGAGCGAGGTGATTTTGTCACGTGTTTTTCCCAATAAAAGCACGTTCGTACAAAATGATCGTTCGCAGAGTCTATGCTGTGTCTTGCCAATCACTTGGTGCGCCCTTGGTGCTCCCCAGACGTTGGCCTTGCCGAGCGACCAACCCCGTGCAGATGCGTTGGAACTCTCACGTTTCCTTTCCTCTTTCTTGGGTAAGATGGCCGTGTTTGATAAGATGGAACTGCTTTTTTAATTGATAATTGAGAGTATCGAATGCGGGGGGGGGTTACCCTGGCAAACCCTGGAAGTTTTCTTCATGCTTCGCTACCCACAGTAACTTGTTTTTGTTTACAGGCTACCCACAGGAGAACTGTGACGTTACACTACTGCCACAGAAAGATGTTTTTGTTACGAGCTATCCACAGTTGAGTGGTTTTGTTATAGCGCTACCCGCAAGAGATCTAAAAAGTTACGAAGTTACGAAGTTTCCCATTGACAAGCGTGTTTGTTTAAATTCTACTCACAACAGATTGGAATTGTTTGAAACAACTCAGAAATAGGGTTTTCTTGGAAACGCTACCCACAGGAGCACAAAGGCTTCTGCCTGCCCATATATGAAATACGGCCTAATACTTACTCAGGCGGAGACGGAGTGGCCTTGACAATCTCATCGTCATCATCGACATCTGAGTATGGATCGTCGCTGTCTTGAACGTCTGGGCTCATCCTCCTGAAATATAGATTGATTGATCGATGTATATATGTAAATACATACATATGTATATTTATATATACATATGTTTTCCCACACGCACATACATATGTATATGTACATAAAAGACACAAACACACACACGGGAAACAAAAAAACGCGCATTCACATGTAAATAGATGATGTGTAATAATGTACATCCCATAATCAGTCTCAGAAGGCCAATACATACAGAGAGAAATTTGTTCACAAATACTGTAAATGTGTGGGAGGGTAGGGAGACGAAACGCACTTTGAGCCGGCCCTTTGAATTGGGCGATGACTTGAGCCTCCTCGAACATCCGAGCGCTGACTTCCACCTGTCTCTCTCTCCTTCCCCCTCTTCTTCTCCGTATCCACACATGAGCGCCCTGCACCACCTGCGTCTCCAGCATTTTGTGACACTGCAGAATTCATCCACTCCTCGACGCTCGGACGGTGGGTTGGTTTTGTCTTCCTGGTATTTGACGTGTTGGAATCGTCCTCTTCTGGCCGGCGGGCGGGGGGAGCGGAGGGCATTGACAGCATCGACGCCATGGCAGACGACTCGACTTGACTTTCAGACTCTTGCGAAACTGACAGACGTGCGCCTCCTTCCTCTCTTCCTTCCTCATCAACCCGCTTGTGCTCGCGTTCCAGCCCCAAAGACCCGCTATTTTCCCTAACGCGACTCTGAAAACTACTGTCACCCTCAGCCATACTATAAAAGGATTCCTGCTGGTCAGACGTAGCTGCAGACACAATAGAGTCATGAGTGAAATGCTCCATAGACTCGCGGCCGTCACCACCTTTACCACCTCGCTCCCGCCCACCGCTCTCCCTTCCTCTGCCCTTGCTGGACTGCCTCGCTGATGCGTCAAGTCTACCTCCACGCACACCCTCCTCTTCCTCGTCTGCCTTTCCGTTCCCAGTTGGACGCTGCTGGCTTGCGCCAGCCTGTGTCAAAATAGCCCGCAGTCAGTGGCAGAAGCAAACATCCCATTTTTTCCAGCCCGGTGTTCCTGAAAATAAACACCACTACATCTGACCATTTATTCCAGCCCGGTGTTCATAAAAATAAACACCGCTACAGCCGACCTGGAAGACTCCAAGTCGACTGGACCGGACACACCAAAAAGATCTAATCATATTTTGTCTGCACCCGGAAAAAGAGAAACTCAAACCAGACGCTGAAAATAGAGGGGCAGGAATGATTTGGAGATTCACCTGCATCGAGCCGCGACGATGGCGCTGATCATCACTACAGTCAGACTCGCGATGCGAGGAGACTTCCTGTGATGTATGCACAGACGCCCGACCAGCTGCCACCCTCTCCTTTGGAGGCCCGTCTTGGCAGTCGATAGTTGCCAAGATGAGGTCGAGCTCGAAGTTTTGGTCGTCGTCTTGCCGCTCAGCCCTACAAACACACGCAGGCACCAACACAGACGCAGATGCACAGAAACCACAGTCGTTTTGTCATCTCTCTGCTCAACCCTGCACACCACACTTGGGCGCACGGCGGCGAGGCGCACCGCTCCGAAGCCTCTCCGCCGCCGCGCGCCCAACCCCAACAATCTTGCGAAAAAAACACGCGTGCGCGCCGCTTGCGCCCGTAGTCATACACTTATCAACGCAGACTAGAGACATGTCTCCCGCTCGCACGCATGAAACACCTGAAAATGATGGGCATGCCAGGATCAGAGAAACGCAGTGATATGCCCATTGCAATCTTATCGCAAAAACCAACAATTTCCCTGAGCTCTTTGATGGCAAACGTCACCGCCGGCTCGCCTTCGAATTTGTAGCGATGCAACTGGCGTGGATTAAAAGATGTCGTAGTTTGCATGGCCTTGTCGCCTCCAAAGTCTACATTCCAACAAATAATGCGTCATTGATAAATCATGATAAATCAGGTCATTTTTAATAGAATTCTTAGCAACATTAAGCCTGTATGTAACAATAGATAAGAGATGACCATCTCTTATCTCACGTAGCAAGTTCCGGGTGCGCGGCGAGGCGCCGCGCACCGAATCTCGAAGTAGACAGTCCCCTACGGATAACAACTTAATTGAGACCTGACAACTAAATCTCGGATTTCTTCAAAACCTGCTATTGAAATTTCGTCAAACCTGGCAAATTTTAACAAACACATAATGTGTCGAAGCGACCGGCAAAACAACACTACTGAAAAGAAATGAAGAACAATCGAGATTTGATTTCATATTTCTAGCCTTTTGGTGGTAAGAACCACTTGATTTGCATAGTCTGGGGGGTATTTTGCGCAGAAAGGTGTAACTCTTCTATATTTGGTACTGATCTGTTTTTGAAGGACGACGGGAAAATTCTCGCCGCGCGTGTTTGAAGCGATATTTAAGTGGGATGTTATACTTCTAATGTAGAGTAATGAAAATAGGTAGTATAACGCAAAACGGCATTGTCTCGCAAACAGGGTATGGTGTCGAGTAAAAAGGGCAATGGAAGGGGAGATTGCGTTATAGGTGAAATTGGAAAAAGCGGCAGCTGCGACGGTACTCATAATAGGGGCATTAGTATCGAGTGCGACACAAAAAGTACAGTGTAATAAAGATGTGTAACGGGAAAAGATAGCAGGCCTTGAGAACACTACCCCTGACCAAAATTAGGATGGCAGACCTGGGGAAAATTGACCTTTTGATCAATTGTTGACGGGTTTCCATTTCACAATTTTGATTTTTTTCCCCTTGTATTTTCGGCGCCCCAAATGTCGCGAAACACTTAATCTAGCCTTCCCCATAATAATCTCTGGTCGCCTGATACAAGGGTTACAGGTGACCAGGGGTAAATTTGGGGAAGGCTTGGATGTAGTATAAGGGCAACATGCCGTTGGGGGAATTCTGGGGGTGGGGGGAAAAATCTCTCAGGGGTGGGGTAGTCGGCAGACTCGGTGCACTGCAGCTTCATGCTCTCTTGCCGCTGTGTCTGCTCTCTCTCGTTTGCTCTCCACTCACCTGGAAGACCGAGAGTAAAGCTGCTAAAGTCGATGGTTTCACTTTTAACTTTCATAGTCACTTCCTCCACACCGTGGCCAAAGCTCCCAAGACATTGCAGCAGCGGTTGTGCCTTGCTCAAAGTAGCGCTGGAATTCTATAAATGTTAATTTATCTGGTGTCATGCAGATGGGAGGCAGGAGCAGAAGCAGTGAGCAAAAGAGCTGGTGACAGAGGAAATCAGAAAAGAAGAATTCTGCAGCACCTGTTGGGGGATGTTTTGTCGTAGACTGCCTGCATGACTTCAGCTTGTTCATACTGAACGTGGAATCTTTTTGTGATACCTGCAAACATCCCAGCAGCCGGAGAGACATACATTGAGAGTGAGCACATGTGTTTTCTGTTCGCGTGTTCTCTTTGCGTGAGATCATAGCGAGGGAGGCCTGAGAGTGGACAGCGGGGAACGAAAAAGTGCGAAGTGATTAGGGAATTCAAGCGTTTGTTTGCAATCAAAAAATACATGGGCTTGTGCTGTTGGTGCGGGATGTGACCGTCTCTGCAGGTGAGGGTGATGGTGAGGTCAGACTTGTCGCAGTCGAAGTTGATGAAAAATTCCTCAACATTTGCAGGAAATTTGAACACCGCACTCATCGACTGTCGAAAACCAGCCACAGGACGTGTCATACATGCGAGGCGGAAGGTAGTTAGGTCAGTTGAGTGAAGATGTTCGTGCTTGCACAGCTTCGCAGGGTCAGAAATATGCAACAGGGCAAGAAAGGGGAAATTAGAATGGAAAGGCAGCAGAGCAAGGATGAGAAAGCATCAGACGGGGTCTGAAGTTTAATTCACTATAAAGGGCGCGTGGGGGGCAAAGCGGGAATAGCACCTTCAAGAGGATTTTACAGCTGTCGATCTTTCCTGAGACTGAAAAGTCTTTGAAAAAGAGGTCGGGGAACGACACTGTCGCAAACGCGCTGTGCGCCTGATTGAGCGTGTGCATCGATATCTGTCGCCCAACGCATGGGAAACCAGCAGCATAGAGGCGGTGGGGGAGGGGCGAGTTAAGACGGAGCAGAAATAGGGCGAGAGGGCTTTTGCAGCGGAAACAAGCGTTGTGCATGCACGCTAGAATGAGCAGCCGTAGGGACGCAGAAAAGTGGGGAATCGCACGGTGGAGAGGGGTGAGTAAACGCGGGTTGTGTGCACAGCAACCCCTTTTCAGCATCGCAGGGGCGGATGAAAACCTGCTTGTCGTTGACTTGGAGGAAGAGGTCATTGCCGACACGCGCAAGCGCTTTGAACAGGTGGTGCCAGATTCGCGCCTGCTCGCCCGTCGCCTGTCTCAAAGAAACACACACGCCATGCGTGAGTGCGCGCAAACTTTGCCCGTTTTGCAGAGGGGCTCCTTGCATCATTGCGTCATGATTGGAAGGGCAGGCGCACACACCTCAGCCTTGAACACGTTTGCGACGAAGGAGGCAGTTTGCGGCATAACTAGCTACCACTGGCTTTGTCACGCGCCACACGCCTTTTTTCGCGCGTCGCGGGCTTGACGATGTGCTCCCGCCAATTCGACTCTAGCCGCACATTTCGCGGAAGGCCATGGATGAGTTGAAACCGGTGCGGAACGCCCTCTGGAGGGAAAGGATGGTCAGCACGGTACTGTCTATCGATCATTATCGTTCCAAGCAATTTTTTTTTGCAATTTCATCCAGTGACAATGTATCCATGGAGGGTGTTTCTGTCTCCACACGTGTATGTGTTTGTGGTCTGCAAGCTCTTCCGCCAGGCTCTTGTGTGCGTACTGTTTTGTATTTGGCAACCTAGGAGTTGACCAGTACTGTAAACATATCTACAAACTATATGTGCAAATGTGTGTATATGCATCTATATATATATAAATATATATAGATATATATGTATATACACATATATATATATATATGTATGTTTATATGTAAATGTATATATACACACACACATATATATATATGTATATATATATATGTATGTATACATTTATAT
>Ga0105055_10011611_pt1 | contig 10847 bp, 10 predicted proteins | sample BON03_FD_78090 | JGI IMG/M metagenome (GOLD analysis project Ga0105055, IMG submission 78090) | Freshwater microbial communities from Lake Bonney liftoff mats and glacier meltwater in Antarctica - BON-03 | ecosystem: Environmental > Aquatic > Freshwater > Ice > Glacier meltwater | place: Lake... | reverse complement strand
TCTTATCGCCGCCGTCGTCGGCCTGACGTTTGGCCTTTACCCCGATCTCGATCTGCGCATCTCGCGTATCTTTTACGAGCACGTCGTTAGCGGCAACGCCTTCGGCTGGCGAATCTATCGGCCGGTGATGATCGCGCGCGACGCCGGGTTGTGGGTCGGTACGCTGCTGATTGCGCCGTTTCTGATTGCACTCGCCATCAAACTGCTGCTGCCGCGCCGCAAGCTGCTGCTATCGGGCCGCGCAATTTTATTTCTAATGGCGACGCTCGCGCTCGGCCCTGGACTGTTGGTCAACGTGGTGTTGAAGGATCATTGGAACCGGTCGCGCCCAATCGATGTGCAGCAATTCGGCGGCAGCGAACATTTCACAGCCTGGTGGGATCCGCGTGGCGATTGCACGAACAATTGCGCCTTTGTGTCGGGCGACGTGTCGGGTGCATTCTGGACCGTCGCGCCGGCGATTCTGACGCCGCCGGCCTGGCGCGCTCTCGCGGTCGGCGCCGCGCTGACCCTCGGCGCCGGCATGTCGATGTTGCGGATGATGGCGGGTGCGCATTTCGCCAGCGACGTGATCTTTGCCGGCGTGTTCACGTTTTTAACAATCTGGCTTATGCACGGCTTGATCTATCGATGGCCACGCTCGCGGCTGACCGACGCGGCGGTGGATTCCGCGCTCACGCGCTTCGCTATGCCGGGCTATGAATTTTTTACCGGTTTGTTCCGCAAGAAGAAGCCGCGCGCCGGGCCTTAAATGATTATGGCCGGTCAGGAGACCGGCCAAGATCAGTCGCGGGGGCCTCGAAGCGGCGATTGTCAGCGCTGCGCGCGCTTGCTCGATTTGCGGCCGTCAAGTTTGTCGGCAAACAAGGCAATCGTCTTCGCGTAGACTTCGGCTTTGTTCCATTGCTTGATGACGTCGAAATTGGGCTCGCCCGGGTTCCAGCCCTGGCCGCGCTGCCAGCCGTGGCCTTTGAGATAATTGGCGGTGGAAGCGAGCACGTCCGGCACGCTGTGCACCAGGTCGCGCCGGCGGTCGCCATCGAAATCGACGGCGTATTTGTCATAAGACGACGGCAGGAACTGGGTCTGGCCGATTTCGCCGGCCCACTCGCCGATCATCTGGTTTGAGGCCATGTCGCCTTTGTCGATGATGCGCAGCGCCGAGGTTAGTTCGCCGTGGAACCTGTCCGTGCGACGGCAGTCGAATGCGAGGGTGGCAACGGAGCGAACCACCGAACGCTTGCCATGGACAACGCCGTAGTCGGTTTCCAGGCCCCAGATCGCGACCACGACCGCGCCCGGCACGCCGAATTGCTTTTCGATCCGTTGCAGCATCGAGGCGTGAACCAGCAGCATCTTCTCGCCTTTTACCAGGCGACTTTTCGAGATCATGCGGCCGGAGAACTGTTCGAAGGTCTGGTTGAACACATGCTGACGGCGGTCGGCGGCGATCACCGCGGGATCGGCGGTGACGCCGTCGAGCGCGCTCAAACCGCGGGGCGAAATCCCCTGCGCGACCGCTTCTTTCTTGTAGTCGGAGAGGAAAGCGTTGAAGCCGCCTTTGTGATCGCATTGCGCGGCCATCGATGGCGCGGCGGCGGTTAGTACCGCGCCTGCGAGCGCTACGGCGAAGCAGACGTTAAGGTTCGACATCGTAAAGGCCCCCACGGGTGACAATCCGGCTTGTCCGCAGGATTATCGCAACGCGCGGTGGCGCAGTAGCGCGATTGCGCGGTAACATTAATCGATAGGGTTTATGCGGCCGCGCCGATTGAAGCGGGTTCATTGCGGAGGTTTCGATGGCAGATGAGCAGGAAGTTCTGAAACGGGTCTTGCAGATGAAGATTCGGGCGCTCGGCGATCCAGGCCAGGTGCTGGCGCTGATGCGAAGCACAGCGCCGTTCTATCGCTCGCTTGGCGGCACCCGCTTCCGCTTCATGCAGAACGTTGACGACCCGGCGCAATTCGTCATCGAGGTCGAATACGAAGCCAATGCCGCGCTCGAACTGAACCGCCAGAAAGTCTCGAGCGACCCGATGGTGCGCACCTTCCTGCAGGGCTGGCGGATGGTGCTTGCCGGCAACGCAGAAATGGACGTCTATCAGGATGTCACCGGTTGACGCCCGATCGCGCTCCCGCAGCGGGTATTTCCCGAATTTGAGCTGTTTCTGGGCTCGAAACGGCGGATTGGCTCGCGCGAGCACATCGTTTGAGATTATAAATTGGCGGCGATCCCGGTCTTGCGCGGCGACCGTGCCCGCCTATAGTCCGACCGGATTTTCGGCCGCTATCGAGTTTATTTTCGCAAGGGCGTTCAATGAGTAAAGGCGATGTGAAAAAGGTGGTGCTGGCCTATTCAGGCGGGCTCGATACCTCGATCATTCTCAAATGGCTGCAGACGACTTATGGCTGCGAGGTGGTCACCTTCACCGCCGATCTCGGTCAGGGTGAGGAGCTTGCGCCGGCGCGGGAAAAGGCGCTACGCGCCGGCATCAAGCCGGAAAACATTTTCATCGAGGATCTGCGCGAAGAATTCGTGCGCGATTTCGTCAATCCGATGTTCCGCGCCAATACGGTCTACGAGGGGCAGTATCTGCTTGGCACCTCGATTGCGCGACCGCTGATCGCCAAGAAGCAGATTGAGATCGCGCACAAGGTCGGCGCTGACGCGGTCTGTCACGGCGCGACCGGCAAGGGCAACGATCAGGTTAGGTTCGAGCTGGGCTATTACGCGCTCGATCCCTCGATCAAGATCATCGCGCCCTGGCGCGAATGGGAATTCAAGGGCCGCGAGGATCTGCTGAAGTTCGCGCGTGACCACCAGATCACCATCACCAAGGACAAGGAAAACGAGGCACCGTTTTCGGTCGACGCCAATTTGTTGCACTCGTCCTCCGAAGGAAAAGTATTGGAAGATCCGGCCCAGGAGGCGCCGGCAATCGTCTATCAGCGCACCATTTCGCCGATGGAGGCGCCCGATCAGGCCACCTCGATCCGTATCGGATTCGCCAAGGGCGATGCCGTGTCGATTGACGGCGTCATACTGTCGCCGGCCTCGATCCTGGCGCGGCTCAATCAGTTCGGTCACGACAACGGAATCGGCCGGCTCGATCTGGTCGAGAATCGTTTCGTCGGCATGAAATCACGCGGCGTCTACGAGACGCCGGGCGGCTCGATCCTGCTGGTCGCACACCGCGCCATTGAGTCGATCACGCTTGACCGCGGCGCCGGCCATCTCAAGGACGAGTTGATGCCGCGCTATGCCGAGCTGATCTATAACGGATTCTGGTTTTCGCCCGAGCGCGAGATGTTGCAGGCGCTGATCGACAAGTCGCAGGAACTGGTCGAGGGCGAAGTGCGACTCAAGCTCTACAAGGGCAATGTCATCGTCACCGGCCGTGAGAGCAAGGCCTCACTCTACTCGTCGACGCTGGTGACCTTCGAGGACGACAAGGGCGCCTACGACCAGAAAGATGCGCAGGGGTTCATCAAGCTCAACGCGCTGCGCTTGCGCACGCTCGGACAGCGCAAACGTACGCTCAAGCTCGATTAGCTGGAGATCGCTCTAGGGCCACAAGTTAACACCCGGCCGGCATGGGTGAATTTGGCCGAGTGGCGTTGTTCTAAGCAGATCGGCCGATAACGGGGGAGAAACACGATGACCAACAACTCAGCCCGAATATTCCGAATTTCGGCGCTTGCCGTATTATGTGCATTGGCGCTCGGTGGCTGTGCGTCGGACTGGTATGTCGGCAAGCCCAAGGAGCCGGAGCCCAATCTGTTCCCGGCCAACTTTAAAAATGAAATTCTCGACACCATCACGCCGCTCCTCACCGACCCGACCAATGTCCGCGACGCCTTTATCAGCGACCCGGTCCTGACCGAGGTCAGCAAGGACCAGCGTTACGCGGCCTGTATCCGTTACAATCCGCGCGACGCCCAGCGCCGCTACACCGGCAACACGGTGCGCATCGCTTATTTCTTCGGCGGACATTTGAATCAATTGGTGGAAGCCAAGCCAGAACAATGCAGCAAGGCGGCCTACAAGCCGTTTCCGGAACTGGAAAAACTCTGCCTCGCCAAAAAGTGTGAGTGACACGCGTATGGCGGCGGCAATCGCGCCGCTGGGTCAGAAGTTCTCCGCGTCCGCCGCATCAGGATCCTGCTGTGCCGCAACGATCTTCATTTCCGGCACCAGCGGTAGATGGCGGCGCTTTTTGTCGGCGATTTCAGCAATGGTCGTCTGCATGAAAATGAAACGTTCGGGCGTGGTGGGATGCGTCGAAGTGGTTCGGATGGCATCGGGAATTTCCAGACTCATGGCGCGCCATACATTCTCGGCGTTGGAAATATCGTAGCCGGCGCGCGCGGCATAGCAGGCGCCGACATAGTCGGACTCGCGCTCGAACGCGACGCTGAACGCGCGCGCGCCAGCCTTTCCAAATTCCTTTGAAAAGGCGCCGCCGGTGCTGATGCCGCCAAGCAGGAAGCCGCCGTCGACGAGCAGGCCGCCGACCGTTCCGACAATCGTATTCTGCAGTTTCTTCCGGTAATGGCCCATGTTCACGTGAGCGAGTTCATGTCCGACGATAACGGCCAGGTCGGCATCCGTTTTTGTGAGTCGCACAACGCCGGATTGAATGACGATTTTTTTGAAATCGGTAAAGGCATTCGGCGCAGGATTGATCTCAAGTTCGAGCGGGATAGCGCAGCCCATCACCGGTTTCACCGTCACGGACGTGTCGGTGGTATCGTCGCGGCGAAACGAAACTTGTATCGGCCTTTCCCCGTTTGATTCAAGGAAGCGGCCGATCCATCGCTGCGAGCCGTAGTTTGGAACCCGCTCGCCGTTAAACGCGATCAATTCGTCGCCGTTCTTGACGCCGGCTTTGCCGGCCGGGGATCCATCGACAACCGAAATGACGGTGGCTCTGACCCAGCGCAGATCGAGCGCCTCGGCGGAGAAGGACTGAAATTTGCGCGGCAGGCTTCTCGGCGTCACGGCGAGCAGGCCGATTTGCGGCGCCACCGACTGATCGCAGTAAGCCGTGTTGGCTGTTCGGATGCGGAACGTGACGGTGTCGAGCCGGTGCAACAGCGCGTAGTAGTCGCGCAATTGCGTTATCTCTTGCTTGCGTTTTTCGGCTGCGACCTGGTCGGCGGGCAGGCTCGGCAATTTCGCGCTCGGCCCGGCACATCCCGCGCCAAGCAAGGCGAACCCCACCAGGACCGACACGCGGTGGATACGCACGCGAAACCCCCAAAACCCGAAGGATTAGATTGCGTCAGTTTTACAACCGATTCAAGCTCAAGTTGTAGTTCGGGTCGGCCGACGCTTGTTCGGCACCAGCCGATTTGGCCAAAATATCACTCTAAAAACAATGAGATGGCTTAATCGCGGGAGCCAAAAGCGATCGGCCCGCCACATCCGGCGGCTGCCAGGCGCCAGCGATCCGAGATCGGTTAAACCTGTCGTTCGACCATCGCCTTTTTCAGCGTGGCGATTTCCTTGGCCGGATTCAGACTCTTCGGGCAGGCCTTCGAGCAGTTCATGATGGTGTGGCAGCGATAGAGACGGAACGGATCCTCGAGATTGTCGAGTCGTTCGCCCGTCGCTTCGTCGCGCGAATCCTGCACCCAGCGGTTGGCCTGTAACAGCGCGGCGGGCCCGAGATAGCGATCCGAATTCCACCAGTAGCTCGGGCACGAGGTTGAGCAGCAGGCGCAGAGGATGCACTCGTACATGCCGTCGAGCTTGTTGCGGTCCTCGTGGCTCTGCGTCCATTCCTTCTCGGGTGCCGGCGTTACCGTCTTCAGCCACGGCTCGATCGAGGCGTACTGCGCATAGAAGTTTTTCAGGTCGGGCACCAGATCCTTGACCACTGGCTGATGCGGCAGCGGATAGACCTTGAGCGGCGCCTTGGCGTCGTCCATCGCCTTGGTACAGGCGAGCGTGTTGGTGCCATCGATGTTCATGGCGCAGGAGCCGCACACGCCTTCGCGGCAGGAGCGGCGGAAGGTCAGCGTCGGATCGACGTTGTTCTTGATCCAGATCAGCGCGTCGAGAACCATCGGCCCGCAGTCGTCGCGGTCGACATAGTAGGTGTCAATGTGCGGGTTCTGTCCGTCATCTGGATTCCAGCGGTAGACCTGAAACTCGGTCAGGTGCGTCGCGTGCGACGTCCGTGCCCAGGTCTTGCCTTCGGTGATCTTGGAGTTCTTCGGCAGCGTGATTTCGACCATGGCGAGTTCCTAATAAACGCGCGACTTCTTTAAATTACGCTCGCGTCAATAAACGCGAGCTTTGGGTTCGATATAAGCGATTTCGTTGGTGAGCGTGTAGGCGTGAACCGGGCGGTAATCGATTTCGACTTTGCCCTTCTCGTCCATCCACGCCAGCGTGTGCTTCATCCATTCCTTGTCGTCGCGGTCCGGGAAGTCCTCGCGCGCATGCGCGCCGCGGCTCTCGGTGCGGTTTCGCGCCGAGTCCATGGTGACGACGGCCTGCGACATCAGATTGTCGAGTTCGAGCGTCTCGATCAAATCGGAGTTCCACACTAGCGAGCGATCGGACACTTTGAGGTCGCCGAGACCGCCGTAAACGTCGTGGATCAGCTTGTGGCCTTCTTCGAGAATTTCGCCGGTACGGAACACGGCGCAATTGGCTTGCATCGTTTTCTGCATCTTGAGGCGAAGCTCGGCGGTCGGCGTGCCGCCGGAGGCGAATCGGAAATGGTCGAGACGCGCCAGTGCCTTGTCAGCGGAATCTTTCGGCAGGTCGCCCTGCTTGGCGCCGGGCGTCAGCAGCTCGGCGCAGCGCAACGCGGCGGCGCGGCCGAACACGACCAGGTCAATCAGCGAATTTGAGCCGAGTCGGTTGGCGCCATGCACTGACACGCAAGCCGCTTCGCCGATTGCCATCAAGCCGGGGATGACGGTGTCGTTGTTGCCGTCTTTCTTGGTCAGCGCCTCGCCGTGGAAGTTGGTGGCGATGCCGCCCATGTTGTAATGCACCGTCGGCAGCACAGGGATCGGCTCGCGCGTGATATCGACGTTGGCGAAGATGCGCGCCGTTTCGCTGATGCCGGGCAGCCGCTCGTGCAGCACCGCTGGATCGAGATGATCAAGGTGCAGAAACAGGTGGTCCTTTTCCTTGCCGACGCCGCGACCTTCCCGGATTTCGATGGTCATGGCGCGCGAGACGACATCGCGCGACGCCAGATCCTTGGCCGACGGCGCATAACGCTCCATGAAGCGCTCGCCTTCGGAGTTCACCAGATAACCGCCTTCGCCGCGTGATCCTTCGGTGATCAGGCAGCCGGCCGGGTAAATGCCGGTCGGATGGAACTGGACGAACTCCATGTCCTGCAAGGGCAGGCCCGCGCGCAGCACCATCGCATTGCCGTCGCCGGTGCAGATATGCGCCGAGGTGCAGGAGAAATAGGTGCGGCCGTAGCCGCCGGTCGCCATGATGGTCATGTTGGAGATGAAACGATGCAGCGTGCCGTCGTCCATATTAAGCGCGAGCACGCCCCGGCAGCGGCCGCTATCGTCCATGATCATGTCGAGGCAAAAATACTCGACATAAAATTCGGCGGCGTGCTTGAGGGCCTGGCCGTACATCGTGTGCAGCATGGCATGGCCGGTGCGGTCAGCGGCGGCGCACGTGCGCTGCGCGGTGCCCTTGCCGAAATGCGTGGTCATGCCGCCGAACGGGCGTTGATAAATCTTGCCGTCTTCCTCGCGGCGCGAGAACGGCAAGCCCCAATGCTCCAGCTCGTAGACGGCGGCCGGCGCGTTCTTGCACATGTATTCGATGGTGTCCTGGTCGCCGAGCCAGTCGGCGCCCTTGACGGTGTCGTACATATGCCAGCGCCAGTCGTCCTCGCTCATGTTGCCGAGCGAAGCCGCGATGCCGCCTTGCGCCGCAACGGTGTGCGAGCGGGTCGGAAACACCTTGGTGATACAGGCCGTGCGCAAGCCCGCTTCCGAGCAGCCGACGACGGCGCGCAAACCGGCGCCGCCGGCGCCGACAACGACGACGTCGTAATGATGGTCCTCGACCGGATAGGCACGGCCATTGATGCCGGGAGCGCCGTTGCCGTTTGCTTTGCCGTTAGTGGCCATACCTAGACCCCGAATGAGAGCTTGAGAATGGCGAAGGCGCAAGCCAGGCCGACGGCGATGACGAAGAAGGTGTTCATCATCAGACTCAAGAATTTGTATTTATCCGCGTGAACGTAATCCAGGATGATCTCCTGCATGCCGATCCACATGTGATACGCGGTGTTCAGAATGAACAGCAGCATGATAATCGCGACCAGCGGCGAACCGAGGATCTGCACGACGGCGGCGTGGCTGCGCCCGAGTAGCGAGATCGCGATGACAATCAGCGCGACGCAGAGCGGAATGCCGGCAACCGACGTGACGCGTTGATGCCAGAAGTCCTTCGTCCCCGAACGGGCGGCACCAAGGCCGCGCACGCGGCGCGCGGCGGTGCGCATGTCGTTTGAATGATGGCCGGTCATCGCGGGCCTCCCATGGCGAGATAGCCGACGACCCAGACGACCAAGGTGAGCGAAATCGAGCCAACGAGCGTCGCCAGTGTCAGCATTTCCCGATCGGCCGGTTCCAGACCGTGCAGCGTGTCCCAGATCAGGTGGCGGATGCCGCCGAGCATGTGATGCAGCAGCGCCCACGTATAGCCCAACAGCACGATGCGGCCGATCAGCGAGCCCATGAACCATTCGAAATTGGCGTAGGCATTGGGACCGGCGGCGGCGGCCACTAGCCACCAGGCCAGCAGCAGCATGCCGAAATACAGCGCCGAGCCGGTGATGCGATGCACGATCGACATCATCATCGTCAGCGTTGGCCGGTAGATTTGCAGGTGGGGGGAAAGCGGTCGCGAACGCTGCGGTCCTGTTGCGGGACCCGCCTCAAGCTCGGCCATCGTTAGTCTCCAATCGCACCACCGTAACCCTGTCGGCGGTTGCGCACGGTTGGTAACCAAACCGGCGGCGCGCCGCAACGCACCAAGAGGTGGCGCGGGCCGCCGGATTCTAGTCATAACAATTCTAACTTCTTCAATTGCGAAACTAAACCGTGTAAAATGCCCAAGCAATATGTGTTATGCGTAGTCAGCCTTCGTAGAATAAGAAGGATAGCGGAATCCCCCCATGCGCTTCGACCTGATCGACCTCAATCTTTTTCGCCATATTGTCGAAGCCGGCAGTATTACGCGCGGCGCGCAACGGCTCAATCTGGCATTGGCGGCGGCCTCGACCCGTATCCGCAAGCTGGAGCAGGCCTTTGGCACCGAGTTGCTGGTGCGCGGCCGCCAAGGGGTAACCGCAACCCAGGCCGGCCGGACGCTGCTGGCCCATGCCCGGACCATCCTGGCCCAATCCGACCGCTTGCAGGAGGACCTTATGCCCTACGCGCGTGGGCTGGCCGGGCAGGTGCGGGTGCTGTCAAATACCAACGCCCTCACCGAATTCCTGCCAGAGACGCTGAGTTCGTTTCTGACGGCCTATCCGGATATCAGCGTCGACTTGGAGGAGCGGCTGTCCGATGAGATCGTCGGGCTGATTGCCGAGGGGACCGGCGATATCGGCATTGTCGCCGGCACCGTCGATCATGCCGGCCTGCATACCTTTCCGTTTCGCAGCGACAGGTTCGTGCTGGTGGTGGCGCGCGATCATCCGCTGGCGGGCCGCTCGCGCATCGGCTTTGCCGAGGTGCTCGACTACGACATGGTCGGGCTCGACCGCGCCAGCGCGATCCAGCGCTTTCTCGCTGACAAGGCCAATCGCGTCGGCCGGCCGTTGCGTTTAAGAGTGCAGTTGCGCTCCTTCGACGCGATTTGCCGTCTGGTGGAATGCAATGTCGGCGTCGGCATTGTGCCGGAAACGACCGTGCAGCGCACGGCGCGCAACATGGCGATCAGCGCGGTCCGCCTCACCGATCCATGGGCGCTGCGCGAACTGACCATCTGCGTGCGCGACGTCGCGGTGCTGCCGCCTTATGCGCGGCAGTTGGTGGATCATTTGCGTGCTAGTATTTAGCGGGGCATCAGCACCCAGTAATCGAGATCGAGGATGACCGCCGGGTCGTATTCCTTGCCGATCTTGTAGGGGAAGTCGTCGCAGGGCTTGTCCTTGGTGGCGACAGTGCGGATGCGTAGCGCGCCGACATCTTCGCGGCCGTGCAATACGGCGCTGTCCAGCACTTCCGACCAGGCGAACACGGTGTCGCCGGCTCCCAGCGGTGCCACATGACGCCCGCCATTGATGGCGGCGATGTGAAACGCGTTGGCGAGCCCGTTGAACGAAAGGGCGCGCGCCAGCGATATGGCATGTCCGCCGTAGATTAGCCGATGGCCGAAGCGGCCTTTGCTTTCGGTGAAGTGATCGAAGTGAATGCGCGCCGTGTTCTGGTAAAGCCGCGTCGCGATCATGTGCTCGGCGTCCTCGACCGTGATACCGACCAGATGGTCGATTTTCTCGCCGACTTTGTAATCGCCGTGACGGTGCGGACTACCAGCGAGTTCGGCGTCATAGGCCTCGCTATTAATGATCGGGCAGCCATTGCCGAGCGATCCCACTTCGGCACTTGATGGCAAGGTCGGGACGACTTCGTCCGGTGCTGGTGAGCTTTCGTCGCGTTTGCGCACCATTACCCAGCGCGCGTAATCGAGTACCGTCGCGCCGTCCTGGTCGATGCCGCGCGACCGGACATAGACGATGCCGGTCTTGCGGTTGGAATTCTCCTTCAGGCCAATCACTTCAGATGTCGCGCTGATCGTGGCGCCGGGGTAGACCGGTTTAAGAAAGTGGCAGTCGGCG
>Ga0105055_10011604_pt1 | contig 10850 bp, 7 predicted proteins | sample BON03_FD_78090 | JGI IMG/M metagenome (GOLD analysis project Ga0105055, IMG submission 78090) | Freshwater microbial communities from Lake Bonney liftoff mats and glacier meltwater in Antarctica - BON-03 | ecosystem: Environmental > Aquatic > Freshwater > Ice > Glacier meltwater | place: Lake... | reverse complement strand
GTAATTAATCCTCGCTCCTCCAATTCTAGCACCGCCAAAAGCAGTATGGGTTTGTGGGGAGTGCCGCCGAAACTTTTGGAGCGATTGAGGTGGGGGAGTATGGGAAATGTATTTAATAACTTGATTTCAAGGCACTTTAAATGAACTAAAACCGCTCGACGGAACTAAACGGCATTTTGTACTCCTTCAGCACTAACAACCTATTTGGAAAGGCAAATAAGATTGAATAAAGGTATTCAATAAATTAAATCGAATTACATTTTGCAATAACTTCCTGCATCCGTCCCAAAACCCGAGAATGTATTTCATCTCTAATGTAGCTGCCAGAAAACCAAAACGAGTGCTTAGTATATTCTTCAAGGCTTGAAACTTTATCTCTTACTGGCAAAGGAAATGTGTCATATGAATTCGTTGCATGCGGTCTAATATGGATAGCATTTGATTTAATTGCAGGAAAGGTAGTCTTCCTGCTAATTTTATTTCCTTTTCGACTTATTTCTTTTACGATATTCCCTTTTGAAATAAGCAGCTTAAGAGTGTCCCATGTTTTATTCGCACTTTGCAAGTCGGTATAGTTCATCTTCCAAAATCCAAGGGACTCCAAGTAAAGGTTATTATTTAAATCATATTTAAAAAAGACAAATAGGTACTTGCTCTCCAATTGTCCTTTGAGCTCAGAATCATTCCATTCTTCTGCATAAATTTCTTCATACTTAAACGCAGGTAAGGAGGTTGATTCTGCAGGTCTATTGTTCGATTTTAAGCGAACTGTTTTGATAATTATATCTGATTTTGCAAATTCTTCAATATATTTTTCCACTGACTTACCAATTGGAACTTCGAATATTGAATTTAATATCAACTTTACTAATCTTGAATGGTAATTTTTACTCTTACTAAATTTTGAAGAATCTATTTTTAGTTTTTTAATTAGGTCTTTTTCTCCAAGTCCAAGTAAATGGATGAATTTTAATGTGACTATCTCTTCAATAGTATACTTTTCAACCAGCTTGGGGTTTGTTATTAACCGCCCGTATTTTTCAGTCTTGTGTGATGAAAGAGTTGCAATTATATTATTTAGATAGCCCTGTTTAAGGCTGAAGGCTCGTTGCATTGCTGGTAATGCACTATTTGGTTGGCGTCGAAGGCTGTTACTGTTGGCCCCTTTTGTACATGCACCTAAATAAAAAGTATCTCCTTCGGAAATTTCATGTGCTATCCCATCTTGAACTTTCCCTTGAATAATTAGCCAATCTCGTTGAATAACTGTTAAATCAATTATCGGGAACCGCCATTCGCCAACTATTTTGATGACAAAATCTAAAACAGAAATATCGGTTTTGTGGAGAAAAAAAACTAAAAGTAGATAATTATTCTTTTTCCAAAAATCACTAGTTTCGAATTTTTGGTCAATTAATTTATCGTAATTAATAATATTTAATACTAATCTTTCTTTTGCAACTAATTGTGTGTTTTTATTAATATATTTTAGTGGAGAAGATTTTAGTTCAATTCCAACTTCTTCAAAATCTGGTTTAGGTGAGGAGTTTGGATTATAACCGAAATAGAGTTTTTCTAAAAATTGGCCAAAACTTCCTTTTCCCATAAAGCTGCCCAAATCTTTATTTAGTCCACATATTTCACGAAGGGACTTGTTTTCTAGTCTTTTAGCATACTCAATTATGGATGATTTGTCTAACCTGTTGTATTGTATCGACATGAGCAATCCTTTCAGCTAAAGCTAAACCAATCTTCTCAATTATCCCAACAACCAATGCATTCCCCATAAAAAATGCGCGCTTTGTATCAGAAATCCCTTCCAATTTAGTATGGTTGTCTGGGAACATATTGAGTCGTTCTAACTCTACTGGTGATAAACGCCTATGTCCTTTTGGGGTAAGTATTACATGTTTAAAACGAGAAGGGGACTTACCTCCTTCACCCGTAATAATTGTACGGGATGGCTTATCTAGAGCATCTGGAAATATCATGCCGCCTTCTGCGTAATGGTATTCGAAGCCGGCAGCATTTTTTCGAAGTTCTTTTTTAGCCCCTTTTAAATAGAACCATTTATCTAGTTCATTTTTTCCAATAAAATAATCCTGCGTTACTTCCCCGTTCTGAATTAAATCTCCTAAAACAGTAAAATCCCCATCATAATTGGGGGTTACTTTGAAGATGGTAACACTACCATTTATCATTACCCCAGCATTCTCAAATGGACTAGTCGTTTGGTCTTTATTGAAATTCGCTGAAATACTTACTATGTCACCTTCAAGTTGAAATGATTTGGCTGCGGTTAGTTTTTCAATTCGGGCAGGTAATGCTTGACCCAAAACGCCTTCTTCCAATATCCAAGTTTTAGGCGTCGTGTTTTGAATTGCTTCACCAATTGCGGTACTATTTAAATAAGCAATTATGAATATGCGGCGACGACGTTGCGGCATGCCAAATTCGGCAGCGTTTATAATTCGCCATTCTACAGAATAGCCTAAATCGCTCAAACTTTTAAGTATAATTGCGAAATCTCGTCCCCTTTGACCGGAAGGAGAAATTAAAAGTCTATCGACATTCTCAAGAAACAAATACTTTGGCTTGACCACTTTTTCATTAAGAATTTTATGGATTGACCACCATAGGACTCCTTTTTTCCCAATCAAACCTTTAGAGTTTTTTAAAGTTGTGGCAACTGAATAATCCTGACATGGAAATCCACCAACCAATAAGTCATGGTTTGGGATTAGATTGATGTCAACTTGGGCAATGTCTTCGTTAGAGTGTTCAGCGGAACTCCATCTATTCTCATATACCTTAGAAGCATGTTGTGCTTTGGTGGAGGGCTCCCACTGGTTACTCCAAACCACTTCAAAAGGAGAATTAAGTTTCTTAGTATATTGAGAAGTTGCAGACATGCCCCTCCAGCCTTCCAGGCCAAGTCTGAAGCCTCCAACACCAGCAAATAACTCGATAACTTTAATTTTTTTCATGTTTTAAGGTGAGTTAACAAAGTTAATGTATTATCGAGCGAACTCTTGAAATTAGTGAACAGAAAATACAAAGTACAATTGATTATTCTAAATTAGCTGAGTAAAGGGGAATTCTTTTAATCTATGAGCGAATGGTCTGACCCAGAAGTTGAATTAGTAGTTTCAGACTACTTTGAAATGCTTTTGAAAGAAATTTCAGGTTTACCTCTAAATAAAACCAAACATAGAAGCAGGTTAATCCCTCAACTTAACAATCGTTCTTCTGGCTCTGTTGAGTTCAAACGCCAAAATATTGGTGCTGTATTAATAAAACTTGGTCAACCCTATATTGCAGGGTATTGGCCCTTATATAATTATCAGGGGAAACTTGAAGTTGTGGTTATTGACTACTTGATTAGACATTCAGAAGTAGAAAAACTATTTCAAAGGTTTGCGGATTCTGATACTATACAATCCCCCAAAATTCTTGAATTCGGCAACTTCTTAGTTCCTGGTCCTCTTGAAGCTAATTTGATTGAGAATCCAAAAGTGGCCTTTACAAGGGCCCCTGTTAAAACAAATTTTTTAGAAGTAGAACAACGAAACAGAAAATTGGGATTTCTTGGTGAAGAAATTGTCATGCGATTTGAACGCTGGAATCCAATACGTAAAGGCAAGGAGTCGTTTGCCGACGATATACGATGGGTTTCAATGGAGGATGGAGATGGGGCTGGATTTGATATTCTATCGCGTAATCTTGATGGCACGGATAAGTATATAGAAGTTAAAACAACCAAACATGGCAAGAACACTCCGATTTTCTTTTCCCGAAACGAAGGGTTGTTTTCTCAGCAAAAATCAAATGCTTTTCACCTTTATCGTTTGTTCAATTTTGAGAAAGTTCCTCAGATGTTTGTAAGAAAAGGCCCTTTAGACACCATTTGCACTTCTCTCCCAATAACTTTTAAGGGTTTTTTTTAAGTCGGTCTTTAACGAGTTGATTTCCTTTTAATAAGATAGGAGATTATCGGTTTCGTCTTGATTTAGGTTAAATCATTTGCTGGTTCCCTCGTATCTTTACCCCCGATCCCCTAAAAAGGAAACCACATGAAAAAACTATCACTCGGCCTGCTTTTGGGCCTTTTCGTATTCACCGGCTGCCGCTGGGGTATTCATCTCGAAGGGCAGTACCGGCTCCAATATGGCCAATGGCGCGGGGCCTTGGAAACCGATGGTGGTGAGTTGCCGTTTATTTTTGAGATGAGCCGACTGCCCGATTCTACCTTTAGTTTTGTGCTGCACGACGGCGACCAGCTGGTGGAAAGCAGTGAATTCGACATTGTGGGCGATTCATTTATTGTGCGTTTTCCGGTGTTTGAGAGCACTTTGATAGGGGCCATTTCTACCATGGGCGATACCTTGCGCGGGGAATTGATACGGGTGAAATACGACGTGGAAAGCCGCTTGCCTTTTGTAGCGGTAGCAGGTGGTAAATATAAGTTTGCCGCACAGTCGGGGCGTTTGCCGGCCGAGTTGGATGGCAAATGGCAGACGAACTTCTACAAAGACAATGGCGACAGCACCGAGGCCATCGGTTTATTCAGCCAGATGGGCAGTGACATCAGTGGCTCCTTCGCCACCAACTTCGGCGATTACCGCTTTTTGAGTGGTATCGTAGATGGTGATTCCTTGTTTTTGTCGGGTTTTGATGGTTCGGGTGCCTATTTATTCAAAGGGCAGTACGATAAAATTACCGCCACGCTCAGCGGCGATATGTATGCTGGTCAGGCTAAAATCCGAAGCTGGAAAGCCCAGCGCAACGCCGATTATGTACTCGCCGACCCCAATGCGTTGACCTACCTCAAAAACCCAAAAGTTGGCATCCGCTTTAGTTTCCCAAACACCGAAGGCAAAATGATTAGCACCAACGACCCGGCTTACCAAGGCAAGGTGGTGGTATTACAGCTTTTAGGCAGCTGGTGTCCGAATTGTCTCGATGAAACCCCTTTTCTGGCAGGTTTTTACGACAAATACAAAAGCCAAGGTCTCGAAATTATCGGGCTTGGTTTTGAGCGCACCGTCATCAAAGAGAAGGCCTTCAATAATCTACAGCGTTTAAAAACCCGATTTAAAGCCAATTACGAAATTGTTTTGGCTGGCGCCCCCGATTCTGCTGGCGTTGCCAATGCCTTGCCGAACCTCGCAAAAATCGCAGCCTTCCCCACCACCATTTTTATCGACAAAAAAGGTGTTGTACGCCGCATACATACCGGCTTTAACGGCCCTGCCACGGGCGAGCCGTACCAAGAATATGCAGCCGAGTTCACCCATTATATCGAAAGCCTGCTCGCCGAATGAGCGAAAGCCTGCTCGCCGTAGTCGGTGAACGCCCGCGAGAGGAGAGCACTAAATCTGCCCTCGGTCAGCTGCTGGCTTTGTACGGCTTACATCCCAAACACCAACAGCTGTGTGCCGCGTTGAACGCAGCCAAGGCACGTGTTGTGCTCAAGGGAACGCCGGGTTCCTTGCCCGCGGTTTTGGCGGCAGCTACCTGGCAACAACGCCCCGCCACTTATTTGTTGGTGCTCAACGACCGCGAAGAGGCTGCTTATTTCCACAACGACCTCGCGAGTTTGCTGCCCGAGCGGGAAGTTTTGTTTTTCCCCGCCAGCTACAAAAAACATTTTGATCCTGAAGGCTTGCAAAGTAGCCATGTGCTGCAACGCGCCGAGGTACTCAACCAAGTAAACCACAACAAACGCCAGGGTGAACTCATCGTCACCTATCCCGAAGCGTTAGCCGAGAAGGTCGTCAACAAATTCACCATCACCAAAAACACCATCGACATCCGCTTGAAGGAGCGCCTCAACCTTGATTTTATCATGGAGATGTTGATTGAATACGGTTTTGAGCGCGAGGATTTTGTGTACGAACCCGGTCAGTTCAGCATACGTGGTGGCATTATCGATGTATTTAGCTTCGCCAATGAGCTGCCCTACCGTATCGAGTTGTTCGGCGATGAGGTGGAAAGTATACGCACCTTCGACACCGAAAGTCAGCTGAGCGTGAAAACCATCGGCCAGCTAAGCCTGATCCCCAACATACAAACCCATCTCCTGAAAGAAAGCCGGGAGTCGCTACTCAATTTCCTCCCCGCCAATACCACAGTCTGGATACGCGATATCGTGCTCACCGCCGATATCATAGATCAATGTTACGAGAAGGCTGAAGAGAATTGGAACCAAGCCCACGACCTGCAAGAGCTCACGCCAGCCGAAGCCTTTGAAGACGGTAACTCCTGGCAGCAGTTGTTGCTCGAAAAACAGGTGGTAGAGTTTGGCACCGACCAGCTGCCTGGTAAAAAAACAGTCATCGACTGGGCCTCTCAGCCTCAAGTTGCCATCCGCAAAAACTTTGATCTGCTTATCAGCAGCATGCAAGCCAACGAAAAAGTAGGCATCAAAAACCTGCTGTTTAGCGATGCCAAAGCACAGATAGAAAGGCTGTACCACATTTTCGAAGACCTGAAAGCTGGCCTTGCCTTTTATCCGCTGTATACCAGTCTGCACGAAGGATTTATTGATCAGCAGCTAAAAATCAGCGTTTTCACCGATCACCAGATCTTTGAACGTTACCACAAATACAAACTCAGCAGCTATAAGTCGAAAAGTGTAGGTATCACCCTCAAAGATCTAAAAGAACTCCGCCCCGGCGACCATGTGGTACACATCGACCATGGCGTGGGTGTGTTTGATGGGTTGCAGAAAGTGGATGTAAGCGGTCAGCAGCAGGAGGCCGTCCGTTTGATTTACCGCGATGGTGATTTGTTGTATGTCGGCATCAACTCGCTCCACAAAATTGCCAAATACAGCGGCAAAGAAGGCGTGCCGCCACGCGTGAATAAACTCGGTAGCGATGTGTGGGAGAAGCTGAAAAGCAAGACCAAAAGTAAGGTTAAAGATATCGCCAAAGACCTCATTGAGCTCTACGCCAAACGTAAAGCCACCACCGGTTTCGCCTTTACCCCCGACACCTATTTGCAAAATGAACTTGAGGCTAGTTTCATTTACGAGGACACCCCCGACCAATACAAAGCCACCGAAGCTGCCAAGGCCGATATGCAAAAACCCTATCCCATGGACCGCTTGGTGTGTGGCGATGTGGGTTTTGGCAAAACAGAGGTGGCAATACGTGCCGCCTTCAAAGCCGCCACCGATGGCAAACAGGTAGCCATACTCGTGCCCACCACCATTCTGGCTTTGCAGCATTTCAAAACTTTTAGCGCCCGTTTACGTGATTTCCCGGTTACGGTCGATTATGTAAACCGTTTTCGCTCCGCCAAACAGGAAAAAGAAGTGCTCGAAAAACTGGCTGCAGGCAAAGTAGATATCCTCATCGGTACCCACAAATTGGTCGGTAAAAACGTCAAATTCAAAGACCTCGGCTTGCTGGTCATTGATGAAGAGCAGAAATTCGGCGTAGGGGTCAAAGAAAAGCTGCGTCAAATGCGTGTGAATGTAGATACCCTCACCCTCACCGCCACGCCCATACCGCGTACGCTGCAATTTTCGTTGATGGGTGCCCGTGATTTAAGTGTGATTACTACCCCACCACCCAACCGCCAGCCTGTGCAAACCGAGTTGGTGCATTTTGACGAAGACAAAATCCGAGAGGCCATACTCTACGAAGTAGACCGTGGGGGGCAGGTGTTTTTTGTGCACAATCGGGTCATCAACATCAAAGATGTAGCCCAGCTCGTGCAGCGCCTCTGTCCTAAAGTGAGTATTTGTGTTGGCCACGGCCAGATGCCTGGCGATGAGCTCGAAGACGTCCTCCTCGATTTCATCGACGGGAAATATGATGTGCTTGTAGCCACCAACATCATCGAATCGGGACTCGACATCCCCAATGCCAATACCATCATTATCAATATGGCACAGAATTTCGGCTTGAGCGATCTCCACCAGATGCGTGGACGGGTAGGCCGGAGCAATATCAAGGCCTTCTGTTACCTCGTCACCCCGCCAACGGCCACGCTTACCACCGAGGCCCGTAAACGGCTCAAAGCACTCGAAGAATACAGCGATTTGGGTAGCGGTTTTCAGATTGCCATGCGCGACCTCGACATACGGGGTGCCGGTAATATGCTCGGTGCCGAGCAAAGTGGATTTATCACGGAAATAGGTTTCGACATGTACCAGAAAATACTCGATGAAGCCATCCGCGAGCTTAAAGACACCGAATATGTAGGCTTGTTCGAAGACAGTGGCCCCCGCCAGTTTGTCCGCGACGTACAACTCGATACCGACCTCAACGCCTTGCTCCCCGAACGTTACGTGCGCAACACTACCGAACGTTTGGCGCTGTATATGCAACTCGACAATACCGAAACTGAAGCCGGCCTCGAACGTTTCCGTACCGAATTGCTCGATCGTTTTGGCCCACTGCCTACCGAAGCCGAAACTTTACTTACGCTCATCCGTGTGCGGTGGGCAGCCAAGGCCCTGGGCATGGAAAAGGTGGTTTTGAAAGGGGGTAAGATGAAATGTTATTTCGTGAGTGGCAAAAACGAAGCCTTCTATCAAAGCGAAATTTTTGGCCGTATACTCGATCACGTGCGAATGCATGCGGCACGGATAAGTTTGAAACAAACCACGGCTACTGTTGTACTCGACTTCCAATCGGTTAAGGGAGCAGAAGCTGCCTTAATGGCGTTAAATGCTATTTAGACAGGATATACCAGCACCGGAATTTCGGCACGGTACACCAAATCATCTACCACATTCGACCCAAATACAGCATCAAAAAAGCTGCGGTTCTGATGGGTGAGTATAATGAGATCGGGGTAAATTTCGGCGATTGCTTTGTCAAACCCTTCTTCTACATCGCTGCTTTGGAATTGTTTGAAGTGCAGATTTTTATAGTCTACCACCTTGCGCGTGAGCGTTTCGAAGCCGATACAGCGCAACTTTTCGTCGAAACTAGGCTTGGTTCTGATATGTAGCACATAAATAAAGCTCTTAAATTCCCGGGCGAGGTCGGTGGCTTTTTTCAGTATATGGAGGTCGTTTTCCTTAAAATCGGTGGCAAACAACATGCGTTCTAGCTTTAGCTCGGGAAGTTTGGAGGTGGTGGCGAGTACAGGGCAGGACGTCAAATCAATAACGCCCGAAGTGGTGGTATCAAATACAAATCGCCGCAAACCCGATGTAATGCGGTTGCCCATACAAATGAGGTCTACTTGTAGTTCATTGGCCATTTGTACAATGGTGGTTACCGGGGCACCCATGCGCATTAAACCTTCAACCTTCACCCTGGCGCCTTTTAGGCCGATTTTTACACGTTGTTCAGCGGCCTTAAGGGATGGCTTGGAAACCTTTTCGTATTCTTTTCTGATTTTCTCCTGTTGTAGATTGGTGCCATAGGGCAACTCGATAACATGTAATAAGACAATACGTGCCTTGGATTTAGCAGCAATCAGAACGGCATAATCAATGGCACGGTTGGCTTTATCGCTGAAGTCGGTGGGCACTAAAATGGTTTTCACCGTCGATTTTTCTTTTTTGTCGGCCATGTTAATGGGTTATAAAAGCTTGTAAAGTGCCACTTTTTAAAAGGTGGTCGGCTGTGCTTCCCGAGAAAAAGCGGGCGATGCCACTAGTGCCATATGCACCCATCACCACCAGCGGATCCCCTTTCTGGCTCGCAAAATACGGGATTTCTTCCTTGGGTTTACCCGCTAGGTCGACCCACTTCAACTGCGGAAAACGAAGCTGAAGTATTTCCTGCAACCCTTCTTCGGCAGCGGTGATATTGTCGACTTGGTCGAATACCCGTACCAGGTAATGGTCCCACCCTGCACATGCGGGTTTGAAGGTGTTGTAATATTCATCGATGGCGCGCATGCTGCTTTCAGAACCGTCGTAGCATAGGGCTACAGATTCGAACAAGCGTGCATTTTGGGGCAGCAATAAAATGGGGCAACGAGAACGACTCAACAGTTGTTTTACCACTTGCTGGTCGCTTTCGGTAGCGAACGTATTGTAAGAGCGGTAGCCGAGCAGCAATAAATCGGCGAAGAGGGTTTCGTTCACGACTTCTTCAACGGGATCGCCTTTATCGAAATGTACCTTAAAGCGCACATTGGCTTTTTTACACTCCTCAACGAAATAATGGATGAGCTCAATGGTCTTTTTTTCACTTTCGCTGAGGCTGTCTTTGATGATTTGAAAGGTGTGCTGGTAATATACCGGCTCTCCACCGAGTACAGTGTAATAATCGACCAGCGTCAGGTCCTGCACAAACACTCCGGTGAGTACAGCATTATTTTTTTTAGCCAGAGCAAAGGCCTGGTCGAGCACATTGCCGGCATTGATGCTTTGGTCGACGACCAATAAAATTTTGTCCATGGCGAGTTGCTTTTGTAGCTTAAAGATACACAATTGTATGTGCTTCTCGGAAGGGGCACATCAAGCACTTAGTGGATGAAGCTGCTTTTATTTGTTCCGCTATTGGTTCTCGAAATGTTTTTCGTAATCGTCTTTTTAAACATCTTGGCTGCCTAATTCGACAGGCTCGTTGTGCGCTCGATGCCCGAAGCGGGAGGTTAAACTCGGACTCCGACAGGCTCAGTCTGGTTGAAATGCGTTGTTATTTGTAATAAATAACTATAACATTGAAAATTTTGAGGTATTCAAGATAAAAAGTAAAACGAACTTGCCTGTGTTATGGCAGCTTACGTTTACCTATTACAATGTGCTGACGGGTCCTATTATGTGGGGAGCACCTACAATATTGAAAAAAGGCTAAGTGAACACTTGGCCGAAACCGGCGCAGCTTATACAAGAACAAGGCTTCCTGTTAAATTGCTGTATTCTGAAGAAT
>Ga0105055_10011602_pt1 | contig 10850 bp, 7 predicted proteins | sample BON03_FD_78090 | JGI IMG/M metagenome (GOLD analysis project Ga0105055, IMG submission 78090) | Freshwater microbial communities from Lake Bonney liftoff mats and glacier meltwater in Antarctica - BON-03 | ecosystem: Environmental > Aquatic > Freshwater > Ice > Glacier meltwater | place: Lake... | reverse complement strand
TATTGTTTGCCAATTAAAAAACATAGATTCTAATCGAAATAATTTTACTATCCGTAAATCAAGTATATTTATCAAAAAAACAGTGAGCTTTTGAACTTATTAGGGTTTTTAGACGAACTGACGTTATAGGGCATTTAAACCCTCAACATCAGAAAGATTGTATTGGTATTCTATAGTACAATTTCAAGGATTCATCTTCAAAGGAATGATTAAACAATTGACGAATCAAAAATGAGCGACATTAATCTTAAATTAGAATCCATACATTCAAACTGGGCAATTTGTCAAGAATGTCAAGGTCGTGGAAAAAAAAGTCAGCGACTTCGAAAAAAGGTGCGTCTCACGTATCAAAAAGCACTCGTAGAATTCGAAAAAAACAATAGCGAAGGTAGTGCACCCGTGCAACCTAAAGCACAACAATCTCCTTGCACAGACTGTAATGGCTCTGGATTAATACCTTCTGATAATCAACCTATTGCAGATTCAGAAAAGCATCCTCACGTTGCTATAATTGGTGGAGGAATTGGAGGTTTAGCGCTTGCTGTTGCTTGTTTTCACCGTGGAATTCCTTTTACCGTTTATGAGCGAGACAACAGTTTCGACAATCGATCTCAAGGGTATGGACTTACCTTGCAACAAGCAAGTAAAGCAATCAAAGGATTGGGACTTTTCTCATTAGAAAAAGGGATTGTTTCTACCAGACATGTAGTTCATACAACCGATGGTAAAATGATCGGCGAATGGGGAATCCGAAAATGGTTGCAGAATGATGTCAAATCGACTACGAAGCATACAAATATGCAAATAGCACGACAATCATTGCGCTTGGCACTTCTTGAACAATTAGGAGGTCAAGAATCTATTCAATGGGGACACCAATTAATAGACTTTAAAAACATTGATAATGAAGGAGTTGAACTTACCTTCCAAGTAAACAACGAGATAAAAACTGAAAAAGCAACCCTATTAGTGGGAGCAGATGGTATTCGAAGTGCGGTACGAAAACTACTCATTGGTGAAGATGTTACCCCTTTACGATACTTAGGTTGTATTGTTATTTTGGGCATTTGTCCTTTAACAGCGCTTGAATCTCTTAAAAGCTCATTACTTGACTCCGCTACGATATTTCAAACAGCAAATGGAAACGAGAGAATTTATGTAATGCCCTATGATTCAGAGTCTATCATGTGGCAACTTAGTTTTCCAATGCCCGAAAATGAAGCAAAAGAATTAAGCGCTAAAGGTGTTAAAGCTTTAAAAGAAGAAGCCTGTCGAAGAACTCAATGGCACTCCCCTATTCCTGAAATTTTAGCCGCCACCCAAGAAGAACAAGTTACCGGTTATCCCGTTTATGACCGAGAATTACTTCAAGCCAAATTAGTGGAAAATGGTGGAGCGGTAACCCTCATTGGAGATGCAGCACACCCTATGAGTCCGTTCAAAGGTCAGGGTGCAAATCAAGCTTTATTAGATGCATTGGCACTGGCTCGAGGAATCTCAAAAGGCTGTAGACCTTTGTCTCAATGGAGAGAAGTTGGAATTCGAAAAAGTGTTTTAACAGAATTTGAATCAGAAATGATAACAAGAAGTGCAACGAAAGTAAAAGATTCAGCTGAAGCAGCACAATTTTTACATTCAGATATTGTGTTGTATGAAGGAGATGAACCGAGAGGCAGGTGTTTGAAAAGAGATGAGGGATTAGATTAGATTAAAAAAATGAAACATAGCAATTACATAACAAATCACTAAAACTTTGCAAGTTTATGTAATTGAAAATATTTACTTTTAAGGTTCATATTTTAAAGTAAAAAAATGATTCAACAATTACCCTTAACAGTGAAGCGTTCAATAGAATTAATGGGGCTCGTTTTATTGGCAGTAGTAATAAATCAATTACAAAATGTTATCATGCCTATTCTTATGTCTATGGTTGCAGCATTCGCATTATTCCCTATTTATCGGTTTTTAGTTCGAAAAAAAATTCCAAATGGAATTTCAATTTTTCTAACAATCTTTTTGATGACAATTACTCTTGGGCTGATTGTCTTTTTTATCTCCTATCAAATAAAGCCGTTAATTTATAATTTCACCACGATTAAGTTGAATATCAGCAATCATATCAATGTGCTTAGCAATTGGCTGAATGATGAAACGAGTATTTCTACTGCAAAACAAACTGAAATATTTAAACAACAAACGAATAACTTTCTAGACTCAGCAGGTGCGTATCTAAACAATATCATGAGTTCAATAAGCACAATGGTTGTGTTTTTTGGCCTATTTCCAATCTACACTTTTTTAATTCTCTACTATAAAGATGTATTAGGTAAATTTTTGTTAATGTGGTTTAAGCAAGATGAAAGCACTGAAATTAAAGAAACATTAAAAAGTATAGAATCCATAATTAACAGTTATATCATTGGATTGATAATTCAATTTACCTACATGACTGTTATACTAGGAGGCGCTTTACTACTTTTTGGGATAAACTATGCTTTTCTTATCGCTATTATTTTTGCGGTACTAAATCTAATCCCTTATATAGGTGCGCTAATCGGAAATGTTTTAGGTGTCCTACTAACCCTAAGTTCCACTCCTGACTTAGGACCGGTATTTACAGTATTAATAATTATTTCGGTTGTGCAATTATTAGACAATAACATTTTAATGCCTTTTGTTGTTGGATCCAAAATTAGAATTAATGCATTGATAAGTCTTGTTGGGGTTTTTATTGGAGGTGCATTAGCAGGAATTACGGGGATGTTTTTATCATTGCCATTAATGGCAATATTTAAAATAATATTCGACCATACGGAAAAATTAAAAAAATGGGGTGTATTATTTGGTGATGATAAACCTACTGGAAATATTTTCAAAAAAACAATTGAACCAAAATGATATACAGACTAATTATATTCTTACTTGTAAATTTCGGGGCGTTAGCTATTGGTGGATATTTCACTGGTAAAGGTGTGCCTTCCGTTTGGTATGAGAATTTACAAAAAGCACCCTGGACTCCTCCTGGATGGGTTTTCGGATTTGCCTGGACAATAATAATGATATTCTTCAGTATCTATATGGCTTATTTATGGCCAATGGTGAAAAATAAAAACACATTGATTACGGTATTTATTTTACAATGGATATTAAATGTTAGTTGGAATCCTGCATTCTTTTATTTCCATTCAATTTTGGGAGGTCTCCTACTAATTATCAGTTTGACACTACTTGTTGGAACTTTATTAATTCTTTATTGGTCTGAATTAAAACTGCAATCAATATACATACTTCCATACTTTATTTGGTTAATGATTGCAACTTCTTTGAACGCATATATTCTTATCAAGAATTAAAAAACATTCCTTTTGATGCGTACATTCCTAATAAGAATGCTGCACATTTTTTTATTTACACAATGAATAAAATTTGTTGCAGAGCCAGATCTAAAGAACAAAATTTTAAAGTGGAATAAATGAAATAGAGGGAAATTATTCGTCTAATTTGTATAAGTGTTTGGTACATACTTCAAAGGAAGTGAAAGAAGAGCGTGTGAGAAATTATGTCAAACCTAAATAATAAGCTATTTTTGCAATCACATAAAAACGTATTCAATTACTCATGAAACAAAAAATTGAAATTCTTGCGCCTGCTAAAAACCTTTACCAAGGAATGGCAGCTATAAATGCTGGTGCAGATGCTGTATATATTGGTGCTCCACAATTTGGTGCACGCTCAAATGCTACGAACTCACTAGAAGACATTGAAGAAATGGTGAGATATGCTCACTTATTTAAAGCGCAAGTTTTTGTAGTAATCAATACAATTTTATACGATCATGAATTAGTGGCGTGTAAAAAACTAATTCATGAATTATACTCGATTGGAGTTGATGCGTTGATTGTTCAAGACATGGCTATCTTAGAAATGGATCTTCCTCCGATTGTGATTCATTCAAGTACACAAGCGAACAACAGAGACCCTAAACACGTTAAGTTTCTGAAAGACGCTGGTATTCAAAGAGTTGTATTAGCAAGAGAATTAAACTTAGACCAAATAAAAGAAATTCATGAGGCTACAGATGTTGAACTAGAATTCTTCGTTTCTGGCGCTCTTTGCGTTGCTTTCAGTGGAAATTGTTACATGAGTGTTGCAGGTGGAGAACGAAGTGCAAACAGAGGGTCGTGCGCGCAAAATTGTCGTTTGCCTTATAGCCTAACAGATGGAACTGGTAAAACATTAATTGCCAACAGTCATTTATTATCCATCAAAGATTTAGATTTAAGTGATCAATTGCCTAATCTAATTGAAGCTGGAATTACTTCTTTTAAAATTGAAGGTCGATTAAAAGACATCGTTTACGTAAAAAACAACACTTCGTATTTAAGAAAGAGATTGGATTCATTTTTAGAAACCAATGATAAGTTTCAAAAAGCATCTTCAGGAAGAATATTCTATAGCTTTGATGCTGAAATGGATAGGAGTTTCAATCGTGGCTACACTGATTATTTCGTAAACAAACGTACAGAAAAAATTGGTTCTTGGGAAAGTCCGAAATCTCAAGGACAATTGATTGGGAAATTCATAGGCAACAAAGCAAATGGATATCTGATTGAAAATTCAGATTTATTAAACAATGGGGACGGGCTCTATTTCATCAATGAAAATGGAGAGGCTGACGGTGTTCAAATCAATATTATTATTAATGATATCGTTGTGCCTAACACATTCAAAAAAATCCCTGACGAAACACTCATTTATAGAAATTCTGACGCTTCTTTCAATAAATTAGTAGAAAGAGACGACAGTGCTGTTCGTAAAATTGGAGTGAATTTAACATTCTCTGAAACAAACGAAGGCTTTCAATTAATCGCTACAGATGAAGACGGACATACTTCTAGTTATGATTTAGTTACAGAAAAAGAAATTGCTCAAAAAAGCGATTCAACTATACCAAATATTCGTACAAATCTTTCTAAAACAGGAAACACTCCTTTCATTGTAGACTCTATCGAAGTTGATTTTACTCAAAATTGGTTTCTTCCAATTTCAAAAATAAATGAAATCAGACGAATCGTTTTAGAAAATTTAGTAGACATACGAGTAAAAGAATACCACAGAGAAGAATTTAAAATCACAAAAACAGAGCATCCGTATCCTGTTAAAGAATTGGATTTCACGTTCAATGTTTCCAACCACATGGCAAAAGCTTTTTACAAACGTCATGGTGTAACAGAAATTGAAAAAGCATTCGAATTGCAATGGGATCCTGGTAAATCAAGAGTGATGACAACCAAATATTGTGTGAAATATGAACTTGGTAAATGTGCTAGATTTCAACGAGAAACAATGGGAGAAAAACTTGTTGAACCATTAACATTGAAGAATGGCGAAAATGAATATAAATTAAAATTCAATTGCAAACCGTGTGAAATGGAAATTTGGGAAAAAGATGCTGAATTAGAATTTGAAGAGGAGGACTAATCTTTAAAGCTAACGATGAATAAACTACTTTTTATATTTCTACTTTTCAGTTATTCTGCAATTGCTTCTATTGGAGACACTTCACATGTGTTTCCTTTTAAAAAAGTATTCATCAAAACAGACCCCAGCAAAGGTTTTAATAAATATGCACAATGGGGCAACTTCCCTCCTCTTACAACTCCCTACCGTAAAGTTCTACTGAATGTAACTTTTCAATGTCCGGATAGTTTACATTGCGGTGAATGGGATTATACCGGAAACATTTCCATAAAAAAAACAGGAGGAGTTAACGAAAAAGATAAAAATTGGGAAATTGCCCGAATGATGACTCCTTATGGTTGGTCTTTTGGAAGTAATTGGAAATTTACTTGGCAAACTGAAATTACAGATTTCGGAACGTTTTTACATGATTCGATCGAAATTGAATACAATCATACAGGTTACGAAAACAATAAAGATAGAGGTTGGTTAATCACATTTGACTTTCAATTAATCGAAGGAACACCGAGTCAAGATTTACAATCGATGCAACAATTGTGGACTGGAGATTTAAAATATGGAGATTCATTAATCAGTATAGATAACTACCTTCAACCTATTAATATTCAAAATGTTAACAATTCAAAATACGGAAGATTACGTATCCTACAAACGGGTCACGGAATGGATAGCAAAGAAACCTGTGCTGAATTTTGCCCGAAACTACGCTCAATTTATCTCGACTCTTCTTTAATAGACCAACGAAAAATTTGGAAAAAATGTGGAACAAATGCGCTGTATCCTCAAGGAGGAACTTGGATTTACGACAGGGCTAATTGGTGTCCTGGTTCGTTGGTTTCTCCAGAATCATTTGAATTAGACATCAAAAATAAAAAGGAATTCGCCCTCAACATAGACATGGAGGAATACCGAAACAATTTGAATAATCCAGCTCATTATTCTTTTTCAAGCTTTGTATTTCTCTATTCTGAACCTACGTTAAAAAATGATGTTTCATTAGAACAAATCACTCAACCCAACGATTCCGATGAATTAGCACGAATCAATCCAATCTGTTCAAACCCTGTTATTCGAATTAAAAACAATGGCAAGAACGACTTAAAGAAAGTAACCATTCACTACGGAATTATAGGAGAAAAACCACTACACTATCTTTGGAAAGGAACATTAAAATTCAACGACACAACAAGTATTTCATTGCCAAACTTCATTCATACAACTTCAAAAACAGCTGTATTTTATGTTAAGCTTGAAAAACCAAATAACAAAATAGATGAATATCAACACGATAACTTCGCTTCTGTAAATAGTGAACTTCCTGAAAGACTTCCAACTAAATTCATAATCGAAATTCAAACGAATGATTCAAGTAAGTATCTAGCCTATTCCATCAAAGACACAGAGAATAAATTAAAATACAACCGTAAATTAGGCACATTCCTTCCCGCTACTTTATACCGAGATACAATTCAATTAGAATCAGGGTGTTATAAATTCTTATTTGAAGATACACTGAATGTAGGTTTGGATTTTTGGGCAATGCCTGAGGCAGGCTATGGATTTCTTCGTTTCTTCGATATGAATGGAACTTTACTGAAAAACTATAAATCTGATTTTGGATCATTTGAATACCTTCAATTTATCACTACAAATGAACCGTTAAAAATAGACCTGAAAGAAGAGTTTCCTTTGGCTACCATTTTCCCACGTTCAAATAACGGAAAATTTAACTTGGATTATTTAGGATCAACAACAGAAACAGTAGAATTTAAAGTTGAAGAGGTTACAACAAAAAATACCGTCGCTACAAAAACAATCAACAACTTAAAATCAGGCTATATCCCTTTCGAATTCAACGAGTTAAAAGAAGGTAGATATATTCTGTATATAAAAACTGAAAGCAAAGAAATAAAACGAAATTTTAGGATTAAAAAAAAGGATTAAAACCTTACTTTTATCTAATCTTAAAGTGATATATTTTCAATACTTGAACAAATGATAGATTTAAAAAACATTCAAACAGAAGTTGACGCCAGTTTTCTTTATAAGTTATTAGGTGACAATGAGTTAGACGAAACGGTAAAGGATGTGTTTTATCAAATGAGTGAAATTGAAATGAGTCACGCTGTTGCTTTTATTGAGAAAAATGGATTAAGCGAAAGCGACCTGCCTGGACCATCACGAAGTGCCAAAGTATTGAAAAATATCGGTAAATTGTTAGATTACGACTATGTTTTGGGTGTTTTATTAGATACTGAAAAAAGTATAGCTTCTTCTGTTTTAAGTGCACGAAAAAAAACAAATACAGAGCAATCTATTTCTGACACGGCTCATGTTACCATCTTAAAAAACATTCTAAACAACGATACTTCTATTTCTGGGTCAAATTTAGCTCGTTTTGAGAAAAGACACAGAACAGTGGGTGGCAACACTTTACGTGCTGCTGTGATGGGTGGAAATGACGGTCTGGTTTCCAATTTCAGTTTAATAATGGGGATTGCTGGCGCAACAAGCGGACAGAAAGAAGTTTTATTAGCCGGAATCGCTGGATTGTTAGCAGGTGCATTATCAATGGCTTTGGGAGAATGGATATCAGTGAAAAGTTCGCACGAATTGTATGAAAATCAAATGCAATTAGAATTAGAAGAACTTGAAACAAATCCTGAAGGCGAGGAAAAAGAGTTGGTTTTAATTTATCTATCTAAAGGCATCCCTAAGGATCAAGCCGAGAAAATAGCCAAAGAAATCATGTCTGATAAAGATCATGCGCATCAAGTTTTAATCAAAGAAGAATTAGGAATAAATCCTGACGACCTTAACGGGTCTCCGATGGAAGCAGCGGTTACATCTTTTATTCTTTTTGCCTTTGGTGCAATCATTCCCCTCCTACCCTTTTTCTTTTTTACTGGAGCAAAAGCCATCATTTTAAGTGTTATAGCAAGTGCCTTTGGTTTGTTTTTAATTGGAGCAGCAATCACCTTATTCACAGGTAAAAGTGTTTGGTTTTCAGGATTTAGACAAGTTTTGTTTGGACTGGTAGCAGCCGCAATTACTTTTGGAATCGGTCATTTCATTGGCATTTCTATTGCAGGATAAAAAATACAAAGTATGTAAATACTCTACGATAAAACAGGGGTAAATGAAGGTCCTGTTTTAATTCACAATGATTCGAGCGAATGAAATTTTTATATTTAAGTCTTTTACTATTTCTGCCACCGACAGTAAAAATTGAACTTCCCAAACCAAAGGAAAACGATGTCATCATTTCTCATTTCGCCTATACTCTTTCTTATAATGAAGAGCATGAACAAGCCAATTGGGTTGCTTATGAACTAACCCAAGATGAGCTAATTTCTTCTTACAAGAGAACTAATAAATTCCTTGTTGATGATTTAGTGAAAACTGGATCAGCTAAAAACGAGGATTATAGAAAAAGTGGGTTTGATAGAGGTCACCTTGCTCCTGCTGGCGATATGGGTTATTCTGAAATTTCAATGAAAGAATCTTTTTATTACAGTAATATGTCGCCCCAGAACGTTGGTTTCAATCGAGGGATTTGGAAAATGGCGGAAGAAAAAGTACGTGATTGGGCGTTTGAAAACAAAGCAATTTATGTTGTTACTGGTCCAATTTTAACCAAAGGATTGCCCACAATTGGTCCAAATAAAGTTTCAATTCCAGCCTATTTCTTCAAAGCTGTAGTAGATTACTCTGACCCAACTCACAAAGCAATTGCCTTTTTAATCCCTAACAAACCATCAAAAGTACCCCTTCAAAAATTCACATTAAGCATTGATGATTTAGAAATCATTACAGGCTATGATTTTTTCTACCAACTACCCGATTCCTGCGAAAATAGGATTGAAAAAAGTTTTTCACTGAAAGATTGGGGATTGAATTGAAGGGGATTAATTATCTAAGATATACGAAGAACACAACCAATACGGAAAGTGTTATATAGTTTATGATCGTTTCTTATCGAGGTGGCTGAAAAGAATTTAAAATTAATTCTTTTTAAAAACGAATAGGCAAAAAAAATCCCCCGTTGAAGGACGAGGGGAACCTAATGTTTTCACAACGGAATAATCCTTATTGTGATTTGCTTCAAAATTGTGGTACAAAGCTATGGTATTTTTTTAATAAAACAAGGCCTTTTAAAATAAAAAAAACTATTTATTAAAACGTAAATAGATTACGTATACCTACGTTTATATTTGTTGGTTTTTCAATTAATTAAAGGGATTTAGCGTGAAATTAAATATAAAAAATAGTAGGAAAACTAAAAATTAAAGCAGTAAATTGCGCCCGAATTGATTAAATCAACTTGACATGAAAACTATTTTAGGATTAGATTTAGGGACAACCTCTATTGGATGGGCTTTAGTAAGGGAAGGTGAAAATGCTGATATTATAAAAGCAGGAGTTAGAGTTATCCCTCTTTCTACAGATGAAAGTAAAAACTTTGAATTAGGTAAATCAATAACGACTAATGCCGACAGGACATTAAAACGTGCAGCTCGACGAAATTTACAACGCTATAAATTAAGAAGAGAAAATTTGCTTGAAGTTTTATCCAAAGCAAATTTCATCAATACTGAATCGTTGTTAAACGAAAATACAAATCACTCTACTTTTGAAACATTTTCATTAAGATCAAAAGCTGCTTCTGAGAAAATTAAATTAAATGAATTCGCACGAGTACTTTTAATGATCAATAAAAAAAGAGGGTATAAAAGTAGTCGAAAAGCACAAGGAGAAGATGAAGGGCAAGCTGTTGACGGAATGGCAGTTGCAATGAAAATGTACGAGCAAAATTTAACTCCAGGTCAATTTGCATTTAACTTATTGAAAGAGAACAAGTTTTTACTGCCAGATTTCTACCGTTCAGACTTAAATGCTGAATTTGACAGAATTTGGAAGTTTCAAAGTTCATTCTATCCCGAAGTCTTTAGAACTGAAAATATAGAAAAACTACAAGGAAAAACACGAGGTCAATCTTTAGCTATTTTTTACAAAGAATTCAATATTGAAAGTATCGAATTAAAAGGTAAAATGAGCGAGAAGAAATTTCAACGTTATGAATTGCGTTCGAAAGCAATCTCTGAAAAATTATCATTAGGAGAAGTTGCTGAAGTGCTTTCTGAAATCAATGGAAATATTGCTCAATCAAGTGGGTATTTAGGCGCAATTAGTGACAGAAGTAAAGAGCTATATTTTAACAAGTTAACAGTTGGTCAATACCTATACAGTCAGGTAGTTGAAAACCCACATACACGTTTAAAAGGTCAAGTTTTTTATAGACAAGATTATTTAGATGAGTTTGAAACTATTTGGGAAAATCAAGCTAAATTTCACTCTAATCTAACTAT
>Ga0105055_10011601_pt1 | contig 10850 bp, 22 predicted proteins | sample BON03_FD_78090 | JGI IMG/M metagenome (GOLD analysis project Ga0105055, IMG submission 78090) | Freshwater microbial communities from Lake Bonney liftoff mats and glacier meltwater in Antarctica - BON-03 | ecosystem: Environmental > Aquatic > Freshwater > Ice > Glacier meltwater | place: Lake... | reverse complement strand
TGCTCGGGGGACTTGCCTGTACTGTTTGATACTGTTGCTGCACTGTGTGTGTGTGTGTATGTGTGTGTGTGCATGAGAGAAAGAGAGAAAAAGAGCAGAGTATTATAGCGGGAGTGAAGGTACACATATGAGTGTGTATGCGTGGATATATATACATACACATATATCTGGCAGTGCTCGGGGGACTTGCCTGTACTGTTTGATATTGTTGCTGGACTGTGTGTGTGTATGTGTGTGTGTGCATGCATGGGCGAGAGCGAGAGGGAAAGAGAGCATGCCAGAGAGGGTGAAGGTACACTAATGTGTGTGTGTGTGTGAATATATATGTATACATATGTATTTGGAATTGCTAGAATAATGTGCCCGTCCTGTCCGATATTGTTGCTGGAATGTGTGTGTGTGTGTGCGTGAGAGAGAGTGTGTTTGTGTGTATGTGTGTGTGTGTGTGCGTACGAGGGGAAAGTATGATAGTTGGAGTGGAGGTACAAATATGAGTGTGTATGTAGGAATATATATATATTCACATATATTTGGCGGCACTCAAGTAACCCGCCTATACTGTTTGATTTTGTGGCCGGACTGTGTGTGTGTGTGATTGAAGGTATGTGTGTGCGTGTGCGAATGGTTTGTGAGTATGTGTGTGTAAAGAAGTATGAATTTTCACGTGCATGCAAGTGTGTGTGTGCGTGTGTGTGTGTGTGTACACATGCATATATAAATGAATACGTGTGTGTTGTATGTGTGCGTGTATGTGTGTGCATGTGTGCGCGCGCGTGTGTGTGTTTGTGTGTGTATGCATGCGTGTGTGTGTGTTTGTGGGTGTGTGTGTTTGTACGTGTGCGTGCGAGTGTGTGCGTGTGTGTATTTGTATGTGTGCGAGTGTGCGTACATACTTGTGTGTGTGTACATAGCTGGTATTTATGCGTGAGAGAGAATGCATATACTTATTCATGCATGTATATATATATGTGTGATATATATATGTGTGCATAAAGAAAGGACAATGGACATGTGCTAAAGTACTTGCAAAAAGCTGCATATAAACACACATGTATATATATGCATATATATATACATATACATACATTATACATATATATATAAATATTGCATATCTCCATCCCAAGTGGTCAGAACAAAAAAATGTTGCTTTGCGCCAAATTTTTTTTTTTTTTGGTGAGGACAAAAAGTGGCTACTCTCTGTGGAAAAATAAGAAACAAATGAAAACAAGAACTGGGGACAAGCAATACTTCAAAAAAGCAGCATATCCACGGACGGAGGAGATCCACGGACGGAGGAGACTAACGATAATTACCGCCGCCGCCAAAATTTTGTGTGTTTGTGTGTATGTGTGTGTGTGTGTATGTACGAGGGGAAAGTATGATAGCGGGAGTGAAGGTACAAATATGAATGTAAAAATAATTACCGCCGCCACAATGTCCAACATTTCAAACAAGTTTTCACGGGAGTCCCCTTACATATTCAACACGTTTTCACGACAGTCCCCGAGATTTCAAACAAGCTTTCACATGCGTAAACGGAGTTTCCATCACTCAAAAGGTCTACCCAGAAATCGGGTAGATCTGGAGATCCAAAATTTGAAGTCTGATCTCCTCTGCTATTGGGTGGCTACGATTAGTAGGCTCCTTAAAATTATAGGTCTCTTTTGCAAAAGAGCCCTATAAAAGAGACTACATTCTGCAGATGAGACCTATAATTTTAAGGAGCCTACTCATCAAAGCCACCCCATAGTGGCTGCATTTCAAGTGGCGAGATCCAGAAATGGCAGGTCGGTGTGGAAAGAATGTGATCATGACATGTCACGAACCAAAGATGGACCAATGAAGAAGAGACGTGATCATGACATGTCACGAACCAAAGATGGACCAATGAAGAAGAGAAGTGGCGAGAACCAGAAATGGCAGGTCGGTGTGGAAAGGGAAAAAGGCCAAAGAAAAAAAAAAATTCGAGAAAAAGGAAAACTCGAAGGAAGCTGCACATCCCAATCCAATGTGGCGAGAACCAGAAGTGCAGGTCGGTTTGGGAAAAGAGAAAAAACAAAGGAAAAAATAGGGGGGAAAAAAGGAAAAAAAGGAGTCAAAAAAAAGTGATTTGCGAACGCAGCTGCATATTGCCATCGCAAGGAGTGAGAACAAAAAGTGGTTGCTCTGTGTCAGGGGGAAAAAAACCGAAGGCACAAAAAGGGGGGGAAAAAGGAAAAAAAGGAGTCGAGAAACAGTGATTTTCGAACGCAGCTGCATATTGCCATCTCAAGAAGTGAGAACAAAAAGTGGTTGCTCTGTGTGAGGGAAAAAGAAGTGCAAAGGAAAAACAACACCAACAGAAAACCAAAAAAAAAGACGAGAAATAGTAATACTGGAAAGAAGCTGCATATCGCCATCCCAAGTGGTGAGGACAAGAAGTGGCTGCTTTGTGTGAGGGGGGAAAAAGACTACGTGAAAAAATAAAACCAACAGAAAACGAAAAAAAAAAGACGAGAAATAGTAATACCGGAAAGAAGCTGCATATCGCCATCCCAAGTGGTGAGGACAAGAAGTGGCTGCTCTCCTGAAAACCAGGCAAGTGATGAGATAGAGCCGCGCACCCCGTTGCTCACGATATATCGCTCCTGTGTTGCAGTATGTGTTGCAGTGTGTGTTGCAGTGTGTGTTGCAGTGTGTGTTGCGGTGTGTGTTGCAGTGTGTGTTGCAGTGTGTTATGAACGAGTGATGACATAGAGCCGCGCACCCTGTTGCTCACAAAATATCGCTCTTGTGTTGCAGTGCGTATTACAGTGTGTGTTGCAGTATGTGTTGCAGTGTGTGTGTTGCAGTGTGTGTGTTGCAGTGTGTGTTGCAGTGTGTTTTGCAGTGTGTGTTGATGCGTGTTGCATTGCTTTACGGACGGGTGATGAGATAGAGCTGCGCACTCCGTTGCTCACAACACATCGCTCCTGGTTTGCAGTGCGTGTTGCAGTGTGTGTTGCGGTGTGTGTATTGCAGTATGTTGCAGTGTGTGTTGCAATGTGTGTTTCAGTGTGTTGCAGTGTGTGACGGGCGAGTGATGGGATAGAGCCGTGCACCCTGCTGCTCACAACGTATTACTCCTGTGTTGCAGCGCGTGTTGCAGTGTGTGTTGCAGTGTGTGTATTGCAGTATGATGCCATGTGTGTTGCAGTGTGCGTTGCGGTGTGTGTTGCAGTGTGTTATGGGCGAGTGATGAAATAGAGCTGCGCACCCCGTTGCTAAGAACATATCGCTCCTGTGTGTTGCAGTGCGTGTTGCATTGTGTGTTGCAGAGCGTGTATTGTAGTATGTTGCAGTGCGTGTTGCAGTGTGTGTTGCGGTGTGTGTTGCAGTGTGTTGCAGTGTTTTGCAGTGTTTTACGGGCCAGTGATGAGATAGAGCCACGCAGCCCGTTGCTCACCACATATTGCTCCTGTGTTGCAGTGTGTGTTGCAGTGTGTGTTGCAGTGTGTGTATTGCAGTGTGTTGCCGTGTGTCTTGCAGTGTGTGTTGCAGTGTGTTTTGCAGTGTGTTGCAGCGTGTTGCAGGCAAGTCAAGAGATAGAGCCGTGCAGCCCGTCGCTCGCCACATATCGCTCCTGTGTTGCAGTGCGTGTTGCAGTGTGTGTTGCAGAGTGCGTATTGCAGTATGTTGCAGTGTGTGTCGCAGTGTGTGTTGAAGAGCGTGTTGCAGTGCGTCATGGGCGAGTGATGAGATAGAGCCGTGCACCCTGTTGCTCGCAACATATCGCTCCTGTGTTGCAGTGCGTATTGCAGTGCGTGTTGCGGAATCTGTGTTGCGGTGTGTGTTGCAGTGTGTGTTGCAGTGTGTGTTGCAGTGTGTTACAGGCGAGTGACGAGACAGAGCTGCGCACCCCGTTGCTCACAACCCATCACTCTTGTGTTGCAGCACGTGTTGCAGTACGTATTGCATTGTGTTGAAGTGTGTGTTGCAGTGCATCGCAATGTATGTTGCAGTGTGTTGCAGTGTGTTGCAGTGTGTGTTGCAGTGTGTGCTGCAGTGTGTTGTAGTGTGTTGCAAGCGAGTGATGAGATAGAACCGCGCACCCCATTGCTCTCAACATATCACTCTTGTGTTGCAGCGCGTGTTGCAGCGCGTGTTGCAGCGCGTGTTGCAGCACATGCTGCAGCGCGTGTTGCAGTGCGTGTTGCAGTGTGTTGCAACATGTTGCAATGCGCACAGCATTGCGCACTGCAATATGCTGCCGTGTGTTGCAGGCAAACGACGAGATAGAGCCGCGCATTTCCGTTGCTCACATCATATTGCTCCTTTGGTGCAGTGCGTGTTGCAGTGTGTGTTGCAGTGTGTGTGTTGCAGTGTGCTGCAGTGTGTTGTAGTCTGCGCATTCTGTTGCTCTAATCATATTGTTGCAGTGTGTGTTGCATTGTGTGCTTTTGACATGACCATCTTTCATACGTGTGACACTAGTGTTTTGCAGTGTGCTGCAGTCCGCGCTTTCCGTTGCTGCCTCATATTGTTGCGGTGCGTGTTGCAGTGTGTGTTGCAGTCTGTGTGTTGCAGTCTGCTGCAGTATGCTGCAGTCCGCGCTTTCCGTTGCTGCCATCATATTGTTGCGGTGCGTGTTGCAGTGTGTGTTGCAGTCTGTGTGTTGCAGTGTTTTGCAGTGTGCTGCAGTCCGCGCTTTCCGTTGCTGCCATCATATTGTTGCAGTGCGTGTTGCAGTGTGTGTTGCAGATTTTGTGTTGCAGATTTTGTGTTGCTGTCTGTTGCAGTGTGTTGCAGTTCGCACTTTCCGTTGCTGCCATCATATTGTTGCAGTGCGTGTTTTATTGTGTGTTGCCGTGTGCGTGTTGCAGTGCGTTGCAGTTCGCGCCTTTTTGTTGCTCACATTATATTGTTGCAGTGCGTGTTGCAGTGTGTGTTGCAGTGTGCATGTTGCAGTGTGTTGCAGTGTGTTGCAATACGCGCTTTCCGTTGCGCACATCATATTGCTCCGGTGTTGCAGTGCGTGTTGCAGTGTGTGTTGCAGTGTGTATTACAGTGCAGTACAGTGAATTCATACGCATGAAAAAATTGCACAATTTGTACATGTGACATGCCTCATCACCATCCATAAGAGTGACATGCCTCATCCCATCTTTTATGTATAACGTAATTGTGCGATTCACGAATGGTCATGTCACACCTATGAACATTGATGAGTCGTGTCACACATGTGTGACATGACTCATTATTCTGTGTGACATGACTCATTGTTGTGCGTGACGTGACCCATTATTCTGTGTGACATGTCATGGGTGTGACATGACTCAGCCCCATTGATGAGTGAGACATGACTCATCCCCATTCACAAGTGTAAGAGGACTCATCCCCATATATGAGTGTGACATGATTCATCAACATATATGAGTGTGACATGATTCATCAACATATATGAGTGTGACATGATTCATCAACATATATGAGTGTGACATGATTCATCAACATTCACAAGTGTGAGACGACTCATCCCCATTCATAAGTGTGACACGACTCAACCCCATTTTGAGTGTGACATGACTGATCCCCATTCATGAGTGTGACATGACCCATCACCTCTTGTGCATCAGGCACCCATGTATTCACCGGCCCTGACACCCCACCCCCCCCCAACCCTCCTCCTAACCCCCCCACCCCCAGTCCACCGCCAAAAGGATTTGCTGCTGGAGCTGCTGGTGCGGCCCCTGGTGGATTTGAATAACCAAGACGGGGATGGGTGTGGGGGTCACCGTGGGGATGTAGTGCGAATATACTACAAGTGCTGTGCGTGTGTGTCGGTGTGTGCGTGTGCAGGTGTTCATGGGGAGGAAGGGGGGCATTACCGAAGGGATTCGCGGCAGGTTGTGCTGCTGCTCCTGATATATCGTTTGAGTTGGGGTGGGGGCGCAGGGAGGACGGGATGGAGGGACAGAGAGAGGGAGGGAGGGAAGGAGGGAGGGAAGGAGGAAGGGAGGAAGGGAGGTAGGCAGGGAGGGAGGGCGGGAGAGAGGGCGGGCGGGAGGGAGGGAGGGAGTAAAGGGGGGATGGAGGTAGTAAAGGAGGGATAGAGGGAGGGAGAAAGGGAGGCAGGTAGAGAGCGTGGACGGAATGAGCAGAAATCCAGGTGAGATTCGGACATACGTTTTTTTGTTTGGTGTGTTTGTGGGAGGGGGGTGGAAGTTTGACGTGCGTGTGCGGGTTTATGTGTGTGTTTCAGTGCGTTTATGAAAGGTAGGGGATTGGTGAGGGAGAGAGAATGAGTGGGATTGAGGGGGAACTTGTTTAGTGTGTGCACAAGTACTGAAGGCGTGGGGTTTATGGTTTGGGGATCAGGGTTTGGGGTTTAGTGTTGATTTTCCTAATCCCAAAAATAAAATTAAAAGGAGATGTGTTGTGAGAGAATGTGTTTTGTGTGTGCACGAGAGAGAGGGAGGCAGAAAGGGAAGGAGAGGGGTGGAGAGAGCAAATGAGCAGGCGAGTGAGAGACTGACACAATCAGTAAGCAAGAGGGGAGAGAAAATGCGAAAAAGTAAGAGTATGTTAGAGAGGATGAGTGTGCGATCACATGGGAGAGAATTCTAGTGGGCGAGAGAGCGAGACACCACAAAAGAAAAACACTGGCACGCATTACCACACGAAATTCAAAAGAATGGTCACGCGTGAGTGTGTTTAAGAGATGAATGCGCGACAGAGAGGCTTAGCGTGCGTTCACACGGCCAGAGATTTCAGGCGGGAGAGAGGGCGGGACAATGCAAAACACAAAAACACATACACTTGCAGGCAATACCAAAGGCAGCACCTCCCCCAAAACTTCCACCGCCCCCGCCGAAGCCAGCTGCCTGCGCACAGAAGAATAAATACACAAGCATGCAGAGAAAGAGCGAAGGAAAATAGAGCGACAAGAGAGAGAGCGCGAGCGAGAGAGAACGAGGGAGGGAGAGGGGAAGACAGGGAGAGAAAAAAAGAGCGGGAGAGAGTGAACGGGGAAGAGCGCGCGCGTGTGGGTGAGAACATGTCGTGAGAGATAGACCAGGAGAAATCGCGCGCGCGAGAGAGACACCCATATATACATACATACATATATATAGAGGGAGTGAGAGTGAGTTTGAAAGTGAGAGTGAGCGAGCTAGATATTGCGTGCGAGAGTGAGAGTAGGCACGCGCAAAAAAGACGACGAAGCAGAGCAAGCGACAGCAAGAGGCAGGAGAGAGTCACAGAGTCAGGAAGGGAGAGAGAAGACAGGGGCAGGGACAGATAAGGGAAAACATATGCATGCAAAGCACGTTAAAAAGAGCGCGGAATTTGATACTGGCCCACAGTGCACAGGATCCAGACAAATTGCGGAGGCACTGTGTGAGCAGGCAGCACACACCTGGCCGAATCCTCCGAAGCTCATTCCATCAAATGTGGCGGGGCCTTGTTCTAGATGCAAAGCTCCACCTATACATAGAGGGGTCCCGCCAAGCAGAATTTTGCAATGGAGGAATGTGGGCTTTCCGGTGGATTCGTCCCTGCATAAACAACAAACATGCGCGCTTGCACACACACACAACGACAGACACATACCCACCATCTGACAGGCAGATAGATTGTCATGGACACATGCAACAGGACAACCCCACCAACCCCCACCCCCACACACACAAACACACGCACACACACACGACCCACTACACACGCACGACTCCCACGCAGCCTTGTGCACACAAACATCAAACCGTATTTCAAACGCAGTGTGTATCGAACAATGCTGATATATTTCACTAAACCCTCAATACCATACGCACGCACCCACCGATACGACCACATTCACGCACCCAACCACCCATCCATGCAGCGATTTCCCCGCTTCACCCATCGTACGGGCTACCTCTGAGCGAGTTCGTGCTGTATCTCGCATTCCCCATCGCAGCTGGCACTGCTGCGGCAGTGCTACCCAATGTGCACAGGTACGTCTGTGTGTGAATGTTTGCACGTAGGTAGGCAAGTAGTGTATGCATGTTTATGTGTGTGTTAATGTGTGTTTGAGTGTGTTTATTTGTGTGTGTGTGTTTGTGCGTGTACGTGTGTTTGTATGTATATGTACATGTACGTGTGTGGGTGTGTGGGTGTGTGGGTGTGTGCGTGTGTGTGTGTGTGTGAGAGAGAGAGAGACAGTGTTTATGTGCATGGATGGGACAGAGAGTGTGTGTGTGGATGTGGGGTCATGTGTGTGTGTGCGTATATGTTTGTGTGTGTGTGTGTGTATGTATGTGTGTGTGCGTGTGTGTGTACGTGTGTGTGTGTGTCTGTTTATGTGTGTGTGTGTGTGTGTGCGTGTGTATCTGTGTATGTGTGTATATGTTTGCGTTTTCTGTGTGTACGTGTGTATATTTTTATGTTTGTGTGTGTGTGTGCGTGCGTTTGTGTGTTTGTGTGTGTGCGAGAGAGAGAGAGAAAGAGAGAGCGTGAGAGAGAAAGCCAGAGAGAGTGTTTGTGCGTTTATGCGTGTGTGTGCGTGTGTGTGCGTGTTTGTGTGTGATTGTGTGATTGTGTGTTTGTGTGATTGTGTGATTGTGTGTTTGTGTGTTTGTGTGCTTGTGTGTTTGTGTGCTTGTGTGTTTGTGTGTTTGTGTGTTTGTGTGTGTGTGTGTTTGTGTGTTTGTGTGTTTGTGTTTGTGTGTTTGTGTGTTTGTGTGTTTGTGTGTGTGTGTGTGTGTGTGTATGTGTATGTGTATGCGTGTGCGTGCGTGCGTGTGCGTATGCGTGTGTGTTTTTTCGAGTGTGTGTGCGCATGTTTGTGTTTGTGTGTGTGTGTCTGTGTGTGTGGTTGTGTGTGTGGTTGTGTGTGGTTGTGTGTGGTTGTGTGTGGTTGTGTGTATATGTGTGCATTTGTACGTGTGCAAACATGTGCACACATGCATATATTTGTTTTCTGGGGACTGGGAAGAGAATGTCAGAGTACGAATGCATGCATGTGTGCAAATTCGTTTGCGTATTGCATTGTATGCGTATTGCAACGTATGCATATTGCAACGTATGCGTATTGCAACGTATGTTTATCGCTACGTATGTGCCTTGCAACATACGCATATAGCAGCGTATGCGTATTGCAACGTATGCGTGTAGTAACTTATGCATGTAGCAACGTATGCGTATTGCAACGTATGCGTATTGCAACGTATGCGTATTGCAACGTATGCAACGTATGCATATCGCAACGTATGTGCATTGCAACGTACGCGTACAGTAACGTAGCACATACAAGCGTATGCGTATTGGAACGTATGCGTATTGCAACATATGCATATTGCAACGTATGCGTATGTTTGGACATCTGCGTTCAATGGCACGTGCCCTCTCGCTTTCTCTCACTCTGTATCATCGCGTTGCTTGTTGCCTGGCCACGCACGCACACACACACATACACACTCACCACGACACACAACCATACACCCACACACACAAACACACGCACACAAACACACACACGGACATTCTTGCACACACACTCTCATGCACACACACTGCACATATTTGCATGCATGTCTGAATATTATCCACGCAGTAGGGTGGGATCCTGTAGGCTCTATTATCTACATATGGGGTGGCTTTGATTAGTAGGGTGGATACATTCGTTGGTCTCTTTTGCAAAAGCGCCCTATACAAGAGACAATATTCGGCAAAAGAGACCAACAATTTTATCGATCCTACTGACAGTAGCCACCCCATACTAGGAGGGGGCTCTGCGCAGGATTGCTGGTGCGGCTTGTGGTGACATCTATAGGGGGCGCCGTTGTGTATTATATGTAAACGCCCTTCATATACACGTATGATATACATACTAGGGGGGGGTTCTGCGGAGGACTGCTTGTGCGGCTTGTGGTTGCAGCTTTGGGTGCGCCATTGTGTGTGTGTTCGTGTGTGCTGTGTGTTGCAGTGTGTTGCAGTGTGTTGCAGTGTGGTGCAGTGTGTTGCAGTGTGTTGCAGTGTGTTGCAGTGTGTTGCAGTGTGTTCTTGTGTGCTGCAGCGTTCGGTGCGTCGTTGTGTGTATGTTCGTGTGCGTATGTATGTATATGTATGTATGCGTGCACATATGCATTTATATATGTACATGCAGAGCGTTTACATATTTGTTATCATATGGTATAGGTGCGCCAATGTGCATCAACGTATGTGTGTATATGTATGTATGTATTTACATGGACATATATACATATATGTATGTATATAAAGAGCGTTCATATTTTTGTTTATGTATGCTATGGGTGTGCTGTTGTGTGTGTGCGCGCATATTTAAGTATGTGTGTAGGCATATGACTATATACGCATAAATAATGTGCATGAAGGGCGTACACATGTTGAATTGTGTATGCTATACGTGCGGCACCGTTGTGTGTGTGTGTGTATATATATGTATGTATATGAGCATATATGCAGGGCGTTTACATTTTTGTTGATGTATGCTGATATTTGTTGATGTACGCTATAGGTGCGCCGTTGCGCGTGTATGTGTGCATATAAGTATATATGCTTGTATGAGCATATATGCATATATGTATGTATACGAAGGGCATTTGTACATATGTTGAATTGTGTATGCTATACATGCGGCACAGTTGTGTGTGTGTGTGTACATATATGTATGTATATCAGTATATATGCAGGGCGTTTACATATTTGTTGATGTATGCTGATATTTGTTGATGTATGCTATAGGTGCACCATTGTGCGTGTGTGTATGTGTATAAGTATATATGTTTGTATGAGCATATATGCATATATCTATGTATACGAAGGGCATTTATATATATATATATATATATATACATATATATATATTTATATATATATATATATATATA
>Ga0105055_10011599_pt1 | contig 10851 bp, 10 predicted proteins | sample BON03_FD_78090 | JGI IMG/M metagenome (GOLD analysis project Ga0105055, IMG submission 78090) | Freshwater microbial communities from Lake Bonney liftoff mats and glacier meltwater in Antarctica - BON-03 | ecosystem: Environmental > Aquatic > Freshwater > Ice > Glacier meltwater | place: Lake... | reverse complement strand
GAGCCGTCGGACGCTGTGGTGGCACTGGCCGAACAAATCCTCCTCAAAATGGACCAAGGACACAAGACCGTCGTGGTGGCCTGCGCCTCGGTCATCGAGATGAAAATCGCCAAGTTCTACATGGAAAACGACCCCTCCAACGACTATGGGCATATGTTCTTGTACACCGGCCAAGTCAGTAAGAAACAGCGCATGGCTGACAAGGACGCCTTCTTGGCGAGCGAGAGAGCCGTCATGTTTCTCAGTATCAGCGCAGGAGGCACTGGACTGCATCTAGTTCCGGGGTGCAACTGTATGATGTTCTTTGGAATTCTGTCCTATAGTCCCGCTGTGATGCAGCAGTGCATGGGGCGCATTTATCGATTCAGCCAGACCCAACCCGTCACGATTGTCAATGTCCTCGCGTACGGGAGCCCCGAGTATGCCATCGGGTTTCTGCACGCCGACAAATCAAAGCTCATGAAATTCATTCAAGACGACTTTACCAACGTCATTGGCATGCAACCCGCTGGAGCGGTGTGGAAACAAACGCTCCAAATCGTCGACAATTGCTCTGATTTGTACCGCTGCACCTACGAGTACGGTGCTCCTATCCATTTCGACTTTGACCAGCTCTCGAAAGAAGTGGTTTTGGTCGTCACGATGGCGCATAACGAAAGGCTGGGATACAACTCAATACTCGCCAATATGCCGATAGAGTTGCTATTGGGTCTTTTTGGTATTAAGATCAGGATCGTCTATCACTCTCTCCCTTGCATGCCCCCCGATGCCAAGATGGTTCATTTTACCTAGGACGTTCGAAATTGACAGTAGCATTCGATTTTTCAAAGTGTTGAACAAAAGTGTTTATTAAAAATTGGCATGTTCCTGTCAGTCTGTAGTGCTGTCCACGCAACACGTAGAGTGCATTCACCAGTCTTTCGACCTTTGGGGACTTTTGCTACGTGCACTATCATAGGCAATCTTGGGTGTCTTACGACTATGTGTAATATACACCGCTCGCACCAATAAGACTGCAACTACACAAAACATAAACACGTATCCGTACATGGTCTAGTAGGGTTGGGGTGTGTATCACGAAGCTTCTGTCAGACTTGACAAAAAAATGCACAAAAACGCGGATTTCGTCGACTTTAACCCACCGCAACGCCGCTACACTTTTGCGGATTACGTAGCGGGCCATTCCATATATATACGCCAACCCATCATACAGCGACAGAGGAAGAATGCAGCAGCCGAACCTTCTTTTCAGCGACAACCTGGTAAACATCCTGACACCAACAACACACAACAGCGAGCAATTTGCGTATATGTCGTCTCTGGCAGGTGTGTGCCGTGCTTTCAGGAACGAGGTAAACTCACAGACTCGGAACGGAGACTACATGCACGAAAATTTCCAGAAATTGATCGATGCACAGGCCAGTCTTCACGCCCCAGGAACTCTGAGAGAAAGGCTGAGAACGTGTGAAACCCGCGAGAATCAAGTACAGGTGTTGCGAGAAACGCGGCAGTGCGTTGCCGACGCATATGTCGACGAGGTTTTTGTGGAAGACATCGTGGCCGAAATTGTGCTGATGTTGGTGCCACCAGACGGGACCGACGAGGAGATCGCGTACAACCACGAACTGTTACGAGAGGTCATGACGGAAAACATGCGTATGGACTGCCAGATCATGAGCCAGCAGTGTTTTTTCTGTCATATTCTGATGGCGGCCAAGAAATTCTTTTACAACGACGCAATTTCAAAGCATGCTTTGCAGATTGTCACCACTCTACTTAGCCCGTTTGCTTACGACTTTCTGAGCGATGCCGGGGTCGACATCATTCTGCGTATTATTGACCGTTTCAGGGGCCATATGTCAATCGTGCTTGCGGGGTTCAAATCCCTGTTGTTGTACTCGAACAATCTCGGTAGTATCGCCAAACTTTCGGCGACAACCCGCGGTAAAGTGGTGAATTTGATTTTGCAGATCCAGGGACAGTATGGCATTTCCCATTTAATGCACCAAGTAATTATTAAAAAGGGGACTGAAATTTTGGCGCTCTTCATCGTGGTCCCGGACTACAGCAATGACATCTTGGATACGATGCTCGTGCAATTCGCAAGCTTTCTAAAAATGCAGTCCACGCGTGACAATATGAAAATCTACTTGAATGTGCTGTGTATGGCCACCGATCAGTTGGTCGACAACGATCGCAACTTGAGAGGGAACGTTGCAAAACTGCTGTCAGAAAGCGAACTCGTGCAACTATTGCTCCAGAACCAGCTCGTTGTGATGACAGACCATGAGTACGTCCACCAGATGCTTCACATCCTCAAAAAATTAGCAACACTCAACAAACGGAATAGACCCATAATATTGGATGCTTCTCGGAAGATCTGCTTTCTGCTAAGGAGTACTGGAGGAGAAACAGAGGTTGCAGTCGACACATTGAAAATGGTGCAAACCTTGATTGCGTTTGTAGGAAATATCAGAAACCTTGATGGCAACGGTATTGTACCAGTACTCCAAAGTCATATTGTTGAGATGGGAATCCTCCCACTTATCATGGCACGACTGATTGGCTATCGAAACCAAGACCCCCTCACATTTGAACACACGGCTCTTCTGTCGGAGATGGCATTGTTGCTCTATGTGCTAGTGATCGGGAACACAAAGTATCAACTCCAGCTAATCAATTCAGATGCCATGAACATATTGCTGGACATTGGGGTTTTGAAGAGCACACAGTCTGCTTCACTGGTCGAATCGCGGACATTGTATCTTGTCTGCTATCTTCTGAACCAAAACTACCAGCACGTGCTCCCCAGAGACAAATCTTTTGTCATGAGGCTACGGCAGTACTCAAATCCATCGGTTACAACCAATTTCGACAATGTGCTTCGAGTCGCGGTCGACCGACCAGACGCGGGCGCGGCACTGCGCTCCATGTTCAGCCGTTGTTGCGGCCAGTACTGCGCGCAACCCACTCGCTGATGTTTCCTCTCGGAAACGGGCTCTGAAATCGTACACTGGTCTCGTGATTTTATTAAATAAAACGGGGTTCTGACCACCCATGATTGTATATTGATGTGTTGTGGATCCTCGAATCGTGTGAATGCACCTCCTAGACAGACCCTGGCAAAATGCCTCTGCACTTTCCGAATTCTGTCTGAATTCAGTCTAAATACGTGTGTTGCGAACCTGCATACTAAACAATTTCAGGAATAGACGCATACCTTACAATGTATCTGGTCAGTCACACCACGGGAATGGTGGAATTTGCCATCGGGACACGACTGACAATCCTTCACCGAAGTCCTCTCTTGATACGGGTTGAACTTGCCAGACCTGCACAAAATACACGATTCTATCCCCCGGTGTGTTTGTAGTGAATTATATGTCCCAGCAGGACAAGGTATGCATAACAATGCCTTGAAATAGTATCCCGGATCACATCCGTGTTCATCCGATGGAATCAAAAACTGGGAATCCCGATCGGTGATGTTAAAAAGTAAACATTCGTTCTGCGATACAAAGCCTCGATTTGGCGTTTTCGTGTTGTCCAGACACGGTCTGCAGTGCGTAATGTCGCGGCTGCCAACGTCCGGATTGAAGGTAGACCGTGGACGCTGAATGCATTGCTTTTCGTCTGTCGCACCCACACTACTGCTGTATTTTCCAGCAGAGCAGTTCGTGCATTTCCCGACGGTGTTCAAGTTACCGTTCCACGACCCGCGGGGACAGAGTACGCATTCGTTAGATACATGGTGTCTGTTTTCCATAAACTCCCCAGCCTCACACGAGATACACGTGTTCAACGACGGTGCTCTTGAAATCACAGAGTGTTTCCCGGTCGGGCACTCCAGGCAATTCGAGACAGAAGACGAGGCACGCGTGGACGAATACTTGCCAATGCCACAATCCACGCAAAACAGCGAGGAGTTTGCGGTCAATGTTGTCGAGTACGTCCCCAAAGGACACTCCACACAGTCTGACACGGATGACGCGGCCGTGTCTTTTGAAAATGTACCTCCTGACTGTGTGGGATGGATTTGACTTAGTGTCATGCAATTTTGTGGATTCATGTTCTAGACAGTAGGCGCTGCTGGGATTAAACAGTTTCCAGTAGTGCATGTGTAGGAATATGGGCAAATCTGGTGTCGCCGTGTTGTGTCATGCTGGTGATGCCAGGAGAGCATGTCAAGCGCCTTGCCATGCTGTCGCATGCCTGCAGCTGGCGCCCCTGTCGTCTTCGTCGTGGTGATCATGTTTGATCGAGGTGGAGGTCAATGTTGAACGCGCCAGCGCGCAGAGGGCCGGCCACACAGAGAAAGGCAGCAAGTGCATCTGACTTCCGTGTACTTTCCCAGGCACACCCCACGCGTGGCGGCCAGTCAGGCCATTCCAACTGCTGCCGTGTCCATCCTCCACCGAACTTGGCGAGGTCGCCGGAAACACCGAAAAACGGGGCGCACAATCGACCCGTCACCTGCAACGGGGCAAGCTTCAGCAAGCGCACGCTAGCCGGAGATACGATTGAGCCCATGCATCCAGACCAGCACCAAACAGGGCTGATTGGACAGCGGAGGATTTCAATGCATTTTGACGTGCTGTCACGCCGACTGCGCAGGCCCACCGTATGTTGTAGGATATGCAGGCCTTGCAGGTGGCAGTCGTACAGCAAGTCGCCGATGGTGATGTGGACAATGCTTTGCTGCTCTGTCCGTATTTTCTGGAGGTTGAGCCGATTTTGCTCATTGATGTTGTGTGTTGGACAGAGGTGCACGCATTCTCCCGTTTTGTTTTGGACATACGGGGCGGTGTCGTTGTAAATGGCAAAGGAGGCGTAGTTGGCCCTCTCCGGGAGCAAGAGCAGGAAGCCCTGCTCGTGCCCGAGAAACACGGGAATGGGACCCTTCTGGTGCATGACGTCGACGCAGTCCTTGTAGTGTCTGACCACCGAAATGGCCTGGTGTGTCCGGGCATCCGCGTGGATCTGACACTCGATGTGGTCTAGATTGACCCCACAACATTCGACAGCCAGGTCCGCGTTCTGCTGTTGAGGGTGTGCATACATGTCCATCTTCTGAGGCACCTTGATGCAGAGATGCTGCGCCACGCGCAAGATGAGGCGAAGACGGTTGCGGAGTGCAATATGTTCGAGGAACCACATTTCTTTGCTGGTGCAAAAGTCCGCTGCGCTGATGCTGCTGCCCAGGTCGGCCTTCATGGACAGCACAATGTCAGAGGCGATCTGGTCAAAATCAGAAATGCACACTACGAAGAGATTGTTGCCGTCGCCGGCACCCTGGGTGTATATCCCAATCGACCCATGCAAATTAGGCTCCCACACGCATGCGTCGCGAAAGCTGCAGTCCGATCCCGCCTCGTGTGTGTTGAGCGCATTTTCCGACCGAGTGATGCACGTGAATGCGTCGTAGAACACCACGTCGCCGCGCTTGCCATCGTGCAAGATGGACTCCTCGGTCGTCGACCCGCCCTTGTATTCACATGTTTGGCCCAGCCACCAGAAATCCTGCGCTGCGTCTGTTGGCATGATCTGGTCAAGCAGCATCCCGGCCTGGTTTTTTCGTGCCTCTTGCATGTCGTGCATCAGCCCGCGCAACGTTTCGCCCAGCTCGGGTTTGCGCTGCAATACGGACAGCGCTTGCATGTCGTCAATGTTGCATTTGACCACCGAAACGCCGCGGAACGCCTCTTCCGTGAGCATGTCTGTAGCGTTGAGCAGACTGCTGTCTTGCACCTCGCACATCAAACCAGAGAGTCCCGTAGCTTTCTTTTGCAGGTTGGCGCACGTGTGGATGACATTTGCCTTGTCCGGGTCGCTTGCGGCAAGCGAATGGTACCGCTGCTGCGTCTTGGTGAGTGTTTCTACCGTGTCCGTGCTTCGGAGAGCCAAGCACGGCATCACCAGGCTCGAGTACGACATTGCAGCGGCACCGTCGTGACCTCAGATTTCACCATGTCGTGCGAAGTAGTATAGCGTATATATACCATGCCCGCCATACTCACAGCAAACACATGCACCCGCAAAATTCAAATGCTGTCTGGCAGTTTTATTCGCGGTATTCAAACGCCCCTTACAGCAGCAACAGCCCTACTCAAGCACCAAGCGAAGACCACTCCTTGATGTAATGATGTACCAAGTGTACTTGTAGTGCACTGGATCCACGTTGTTTGGCTGCCAGCTCATCTGTTTCCAGTAGGTCAGCAACACGGCGTTGGCGCACACATGCGGTGGCAACGTGGAGACGGTTCTGTGATGGCAGAATTCGACAGTATCTCCCGTCTTCCAATTGCCTTGCTGCAAGAGCAACACGCGCACGCGAATGTTGCTGATGTTGGAAAATATCAGACCAGCATACACCTTCGGTACAATGATGGGCGAGAGACAGAGGCCTGCCGCAACATCTTGTGCGTTCCGTCTGGTTCGCACGTCCACTTCGTACGAGTCCGCACAAACACGGGGAATCAAGTGTTCATCCTCGTACTTGTACACATGGTCATGTTGTGTCAGAATCATGTTGCAGTTGCTGGCCCGACTGGAATATTGCATAATTCCCGTGGACTGCCTGGAGTTGTTCACCTCGAGTACGGCCCAATCGGGTTCTGGCACGACCATGCTCGACGTGCTGCGATTCGCGTTATACCACCAATCGCTGGTGGTGTCTACGTTGACCTGGAAGCCACCGAGGCACGACGAGCACGACATGCGATCGCGATGTACAGTGGTTCCTGGTGGACACACGCCGCACAATGTCTGTCCGCCAATCTGCTCTAACGAAAAGTCCCACATGAACTCGCGCCGCAGGTTCACATGCACCACAACGGAGTGTAGGTTGATGTTTCTCCCATGAACGTGGAAAAATGTGCTGCCGCGACACAAAACCTGCTCTTCTGTGTGATTGCCAGGGAGGTGCACTGTGCACACGTTGCCGCGTCTCACAAAAGACACGTGCAATTCCTGAAGTTGTTGCTGTTTAAAAATCCCGCCCGCTGTGTGCAGCGTGGGAGGATGCTGAGGGACATGAGTGTTTGCAAGTAGCATGCGTCGTGCGTGCGTCCGAGTATGCGAGTGGTTTAGCACCACCACCACCCCGCCGACGGCAAGGCGCAGCTTGGCGTCCTGCGGGTTGTACAGAGAGACTTGCATGAACACGTGAACTCCTGATATAATACAGAGCAACTCAAAACAGAATCTCCAAAAAATTATGATGGCATTGTTTATTTTTTTGGTGGATCATAGTTGCATTCTCTTTTATTTTTTAAAAAGACTGATTGGAAATCTAACAATTTTCTCCATGTAGTACGCTTTCGCTCTTTGTTTGCACGATTACATCGCGTTCTTTCCCACTCTCTCTCCCTCTTTGTTTTGATGGAATTGGAGTTGCTGTAAAAAACAAGGGGTCGCACCAACAGGTGTTGTAAAAACCAATGAGTCGAACCCTGTGTTTCGAACAATGGGTCGCATCAAGGTTGCGAAGACACGACTAATTCGAATATGATGTTTCGGTAAATTAAAAATGTTTCTGTTGTACCCATCCACAACTTTCCGCCAGGTGCAGGAAGTTGGTGAATTGGGATAAGAGAATCCCCCCAGTACAAACCTCATTTTTTTGAGATCGACCCCACGGTAGGTATTCCTTTAACTTTCGGTTTTGTCATTTTCATCTTCCAGGTTCCCGAAAGATATGCATGTCTTTTGGGAACCGGAAAGTTGAAATGTATCGACCAGAACTTCACAAAGTCTGGGACCCGAACATGCCTGGTACAAATGATTAAATGGAAGCAGGAATTCGGAAACTTCACTTCCAGACGAAAAAGTTCCGGTTTCTGGAATGATTAAATGGAAGCGGCCTAAGAGACTCTTGAGAGTCTAACTCTTGAGATGATAATGTCTCTTGAGATGATAATGAATCTTGAGAGTGTAAACACACATCTTCAGGCAAATCGAAACTTGTTTACTATCTGTGACGCGTCTCCGTTTTATGGAAATGCTCGCCCGTGCGCTCAACAGAAAGGGTTCTCCTTATAATAGGAAACTCTACAAGCCCGTGACTCTAGAAGTCCTATTCCCCTTAGTGTCTCGTGACACTCCCCGCCCCTTCATTCTGAGGGTGTACATATGGAAGATGAGGAATTATTTACAGAAGTGAAGCGGTCGGATATGAACCGCATGTGTATGGTGTTGCGTCATGGTGTGGGATTGCAGCATCTCATGTTGCATCTCGTGTTGCATCTGACAGTCATGTTCCAACCCTACTGTCTTGTTCGAACCGTCTTGGGTCCCCAAGACGGTTCGAACAAGACAATTTTGAAGAAATATTTAGACTTATTTTAAGAAAATTGGAGGTGTGGCATGTCTTGGGCAAATGGCAAGAGGTGAGGTACATGTATTGGTTGAGGTGCATGTATTGGTTGAGATGCATGTATCACGTGAGCATGTATCAACCCGAGCTCTGGCCAGGGCTTTTCTTGCATCAGTAGGTTGCATTTTTGGTGACTTGCTTGTTGTGTTATCGAACACCTTGATCAGAGTGATTGCGGAAAAATTCCAAGGTTTTCGATAGGCAGCGCACATGTTGTTGACACCATACGGGACCATACGGGACTATATGGCATTCTCTTGTCACATCCATTTCTTGATTTTTCCAATTTCTTTCATCTTTTCATCTCATGTTTTGTAGGGCTCTCCTGCATTTCTTGCAATACAAAGAAACCGTTCCCGGATAAATACATACAAGTACATACATATAAACTCACATTTTCCCTGTGCTACCTCCTGTGGTGGGATGAATCCCTTGATTAAGATTCGCCATTCAAAAATAGGGGGAGGTCTTAATATGACGCTTTTTGTCGCTGTCCGGCTGGCGAGAGGCTTAGTACTACATGAAAATAGACCTTTCAGTGACATCTCACTTACTTTCAGTCAGGCGTCTTCCCTTTTGCACCGCTATATCGATGTACAAATACACAAAAAGCTAAAACAAAAAAAAACGCGAGCCGAGTCGGTCATAGGCCATTCTATTGAAAATTCCAAAAAAAATGTTCAACAAGAAGGGCGTGGTGTGCATGACAGGGTATAATCACAGGGTATAACCCTGTGTTACCCAGCTTGAATCACAGGGTATAACAAGCTGGGTAACGCGACCAAAGACGCGCACATCCAGCGCGAGGGCTACATATTCAACGAGAAGGGCGTGCCGCGCATCACAGCGAATCACAGGGCGGCTCAGAGGGGGGGGGCGGCGCGGGCCACAAAAAGCAGAGCCATTGCAATGGATGAGAATCGTTCGCATATGTGCACCTCTGCACTATGCCAAAGTGGTGCGTCAATCGCATGGCAGGGAAGGAACTTCAGAATGAGGCACTATTGTTACGATCAGGAGCGATCAGGACTGAAAGGACAGAAGACCAAATCAGTGGCTGCGCTTGGCTTGCACATGTGCAACAATTCCTGTGGCAAGGAGTGCCAAGAGGCTAGCTGCGTGGCGCCAGCATGCAGCAACAACAGCCTCGTGTTATGCAGACATCTCCACTACACGGCTATGTGGCATCAACCTTATCAGCAGCAATTGCATTTTCAGCACCAACAGCTTTTAGCTGCCGTGGTCACGGCCAATTTTTGTTTACTTTTGAATCGACATTACACACAATTCTCTCTGAGAGCCCTATCTCTTTTCAAAAGCGGCCTAGATTGCATCAAGAAGGCATCATCAAGTCCTACATGTACTCTTCTTCTAGTGTGTTGCAGTGTGTGGCAGTGCGTTGCATCGAGAAGGCATCATCAAGGTCCTAGATGTACTTGCACTACATGACCATCTGCGTATCATCAAGGTCCTACATATACCCACGAGAGGCCTCTAGTCTCTTCTATCGTGTTGCAGTGTGTGGCAGTGCGTTGCATTGTGTTGCATTGTGTTGCAGTGTGTTGCAGAGCGTTGCAAAGTGGTGCAGGATGTAGTGGAGCGTTGCAGTGTGTTGTTCTACATCGTGTTGCAGTGCGTTGTCCTACATCCACCCACGAGGGCCGAGAGCAAGGCCTTGATGTGAACCCCTCGATTCCTCTCGCCCTTGATTTGACCCCTTGGATTGCTGTATATTCTCACATTCAGATGTTCTGAGATCCTGTATTTTTGTGACGAGAGTCCTGCATATATGAAAGACCTGTCTCTATAACGAGAGACCTCTAAAAGAGGCCTACAAATGAGAATGGTCTGTAAAACAGACGTAAAAAGATTATTTGAAACCACGACACGCTGCAACAGACTGCAACAGGCTCCAACAGACTGCAACTAGAACGTGCTTTCGCACGACACGGGCAAACATGTGAAATGAATACTTTTTAACAACATCTGGATATTCGCTATAGACAGCACACACACTGCAACACGCCACAACACACACACGCTGCAACATAATACGACAGAGTGTCGCACGATATAGGCACATGTCTTAAATGTCTGAAATAGATCTCTTTTAGAAAGATCGGGACATTCTCTACCGACTGCACACAGAACTGCATCACACTGCAGCACACTAGAAGATACTCTAATACACTGTCGCATCACACAGGCAATCATCTGAAAGGCATACTCTGGGCATACACTGCAGAAAGATCTCGACACTCCCTACAGACAGCACCGCACACACACTGCAACACACTGCAAATGACTACACTGACACATGTCTGATATGTATCAGACATGTGTGCGAGTTCAGTCTAGTCATGAGGAGACTTACTTCATAAATCTGCATGTATATATTAAAAATAAGGTATATATATAGATACATATATATATATATATATATATATATATATATATATATATATATATATATATAT
>Ga0105055_10011595_pt1 | contig 10853 bp, 5 predicted proteins | sample BON03_FD_78090 | JGI IMG/M metagenome (GOLD analysis project Ga0105055, IMG submission 78090) | Freshwater microbial communities from Lake Bonney liftoff mats and glacier meltwater in Antarctica - BON-03 | ecosystem: Environmental > Aquatic > Freshwater > Ice > Glacier meltwater | place: Lake... | reverse complement strand
GATGTGGGAGTTGAGGGATTCGAACCCCCGACCCTCTGCTTGTAAGGCAGATGCTCTGAACCAACTGAGCTAAACTCCCATCTTTGTATTCCTTTCCGTTCGAAAGGGAATGCAAAGGTACTTAGAGATTCATTTGTCGCAAACGTTAGTTTGCTTTTTTTTCCAAAAAAAAAATAATCGTTTGATAATGAGGAGGTAAATTATTCTTGAATTAGCATTTACTCCAAATTCAACATAAAACCAGCCCTAAACCATCTTCCTGGCATCTGCACAGTTCCAGCTTCCATGTAGTCTGTGTCGGTAATATTGGATGCTTCTGTAAAGAATCCAAGTTTACCAGTACGATTGTAGTCCACTCGCACGTCCAGCAAGAAATAAGGATCTTGGCTCATTCTCTCCAAATACCTCATTTTGGTGTTCCATTCGAATTTTTGACCTATGCCTAAAAGGACTCCACCGATGACTTGATTTTTCAAAGCTGTCAAAGCATATCGAGTTTCGATTCCCGGTTGATTGATCAAGTCAGCGTTGATGTAGTTATAAGAAAGCATTAATTCCTTAACCTGAAGTGTTCTATTATTTGGGACCACTCTGTAATTCAACGATGCTTCTACTCCGTTGAATTCTACTTTACTGAAATTCTGAGGCTGCCAAGGGGTGTCCTCATCAGGTCTTGTCCACTCGATCAGGTTGTCAGTACTCCGGTTGAAATAGACTAGTTCTGCGAATAAGCCAGATTTGGACCATTTTGCTCCGATTTCGAAGTTTTGAGCCTGTTCTGGCTCTAGCTGGTCATTTCCGATATTAGTCGGGCCTTTATAATAGAGGTCATTGTAAGTTGGTATTCTAAAGCTTACACCATAACCAGAGTAAAGTCTTAGCTCTTTCGTGGCTTGAAATCCGAGTTCAGCCCCAGGGAAATGCTTCCAGCCATATCCTGTGTAGTAGTTAGAATACACTCCTGCCCGTAAATCTACTTTTGCCCCAAAATTGACCATCTGCTCCAAAAATATGCCTGCTATGGTACGATCCCTGTTGCCAAGATTTGTGCTTTCGATGGTTTCCTTTCTTGATTCCACCCCAAATCCTGTTGTGCCTAATTTAGTTTTAAAACTTCCGTTTGCTTCTAGGGCATAGACATCGGTGGTGTGGAAGTTTTGGTAGAAGGAAGGCTCATTTCTCTTCAGAACATATTCATCTTGATTTCTTCTGAAATATCCTCGAGTGTTCAGATAGAAATTGTCAAGAGTCAACGTATGGCTCAACGAAGCCAAGGTAGTTTGTACGCTTTCCCATTGATCTGGAAAGGAGCTAGAATAAAAACCGTTTGCTCCAAAATTCCGATCCGTATAGGCGATCATTCCTTTTAGTGTGTTTTTCTCATTCAAATCATAACCTCCTTCATAGAAGATATTGCGGACTTGATAATCCGAGTTGTACCAGTGGCCATTTGAATCGTCATAAGATACCGCCAAGTTTTGTTTGTAATTTCCCACGGGTAGAGAACCTGCAAAATTGATTCCTTTCATCCCAAAATCACCCCCATATCCCTGAACTCTAGCGTACCTTTTATCACTCAGCTCAGTAATCACATTGATGGCACCTGCATAGGCATTTTGGCCAAAAACCCGGGAAGCAGGTCCTTTCAGTACTTCCACTCTGTCGATATTGACAAGCGGAACAGGTATGTTCATCATGTGATGCCCTGTTTGTGGATCGCTTAGTTTGATGCCATTGAGCAGCATTAGCGTCTGCTCAAACGATCCTCCGCGGATACTTACATCTGCTTGCACGCCAGTCACGCCTCTTTGCCGAATATCCAAGCCTGGCACGAAAGAAAGAACTTCGGAAAGACTTCGGGCGGGAGTGGTTTCTATCTGGAGTTTACTGATAAGAGAAATATTTCTGCTTTGCTTCGAAAAAGGAAGCTGGATTCTATTTTCTTGAATCAAAACTTCACCTAAATTCTGGGCAGTAGTGTCAGATTGTGCATATAGACTTAAAGAAAATGCCAATAAGGGCATAAGAAGTACTAGTTTTTTCATGGGTTGCTCATAAATAGTAACTCAAAAGTGATTCATAAATATCCCTTTTCCAATACCAATAAATTTCTAAAAATTTGTTAAAGCAGATAATCTCATCTAATATATACAGATGCTTAAAATAGCAATTCTTACTTTTGAGGCTTAATCAACTATTAATATGCGCAGGAAAATCATAATTATGCTGCTTTTTGCCGGAGCTATGCTCTCAGGAATCAGCAATTCTTTTGCTCAAGAAGTAAAGGAAAACAACCAGAAAGAATTTGGGGAATTTATCAACCGGAAGGGGACATACACTCGATCTGCTTCTGGAAAACCTAACATAGGTTATTGGCAAAATGAGGCTGATTATCAAATCGCCGTGACGTTGAATGATTCGGCGCACACGCTTGCCGGTAACATTACACTTACATACACTAATAATAGCCCTGAGACGCTTGAATTCATCTGGATGCAAATGGAGCAGAACAGATTTACCGAGGATTCTCGCGGTACATTGACTACTCCGATTCAAGGCAATCGCTACAATGGAGATACGGATGGTGGCTTCGATGTGACCAACCTTCAGGCGAAAGTTGGTTCTAAGGGATCAATTTCTACTAGGAATATTGTTTCAGATACAAGAATGCAGGTTTGGTTCAATGAGCCAATCCCAGCAAAGGGCGGAACAGCAACAGTTTCTATGGATTTCTCTTTCAAAGTTCCGGTAGAAGGAATGGACAGAATGGGAAGACTTGAAGTAGAAGATGGTTGGATTTATGCTGTTGCACAGTGGTATCCTAAAGTGGCTGTATTTGATGATGTAGAAGGATGGAACGTGGAGCCTTACCTAGGAGCTGGAGAGTTCTTTTTAGAGTATGGTAATTTCGATTACAAAGTCACTGTGCCATATGACCACATCGTGGTGGGTTCTGGTGAGTTGTTGAATCCTAAAGAAGTGATGAGTAAAGAACTTCAGAATCGTTATGCTAAAGCAAAAAGCAGTGATACTACGGTAATGTTGATCACCGCTGAAGAGTTAGGCAATACTGAATTGACTAGACCTAAGCAAGACGGGACGCTCACGTGGCACTTCGCTATCGAAAACAGTCGTGATGTAGCTTTTGCTACTTCAAGAGCATTTATCTGGGATGCTGCAAAAATCAACTTGCCAAGCGGCAAGACAATTTTAGCTCAGTCTGCTTATCCTAAAGAATCAAATGGGGTGGAGGCTTGGTCAAGATCGACTGAATATACTAAAGCATCAATTGAGCATTATTCTAACATGTGGTTCGAATTTCCTTATGCTACTGCCACTAACGTAGCAGCAGATATTGGAGGGATGGAATACCCAGGATTGAACTTCTGTAGCTATACTTCTAAAGGCGAAGGGCTTTGGGGAGTTACTGATCACGAGTTTGGCCACAACTGGTTTCCTATGATCGTAGGTTCTAATGAGCGTCGCTATCCGTGGATGGACGAAGGTTTCAATACCTTTATCAACCATTACAGCACGTTAGCTTTTAATGATGGCGAATACCCATCTGATCTGAATCAAACCCGTAATTATGTGAATTTCTTCACAAGTGAAACTAGAGAAGGAATAGATACCTATCCGGATGTGGTTAATGTAGGAAACCTGGGAATGCTAGCATACAACAAGCCAGCCTTTGGGTTGCTGATGTTAAGAGAATATATCCTAGGGCATGAGCGCTTTGATAATGCTTTTAAATCATACATCAAGACTTGGGCTTACAAGCATCCACAGCCTACAGATTTTTTCAACCATATGGAGAATGTAGCTGGAGAAAACCTTTCATGGTTCTGGCAAGGATGGTTCTATGGAACAGGAAATATTGACTTAGGAGTAAGCGCTGTAATTCCTTATGCTGGAAATTACGTAGTTGTCTTGGCTAACAAAGGGGATATGCCTATGCCGGTATTGCTGGAAATCACGTTTGACGATGGTACAAGCGAACGCAAAATACTTCCTGTAGAGATCTGGCAAAGAGGTGACACGTGGAACTACTTGCTAAAAACTGATAAAAAAGTAACAGGAGTAGTAATCGATCCTGACAAGCTTCTTCCGGATATTGATCTCGGAAATGATAGCTGGCCGCAAAATGTGTATGAAAACTAAAAATCAAAATCCCGGATGTGAGTCCGGGATTTTTTTATTTAGTGTGCATGCATATCCACACTAAAAGCAGGAACGATATACAAGCAATAGAACAAGCGCCACCCTAAAATTTAGGCCACTTAAGTCTCTTGATGCCTATCTAGGTGCTTTCCCAACCTGTCTTTCAGGCAGAAAAATTCTAGGTTTTAAATCTAAAAGTATATGACTCTTGGCATTATTGCAGATAATCCTGCAGTGTTTTTTTAATCCTCAGAGTTCACGGAGGTTCACCCGGATAGCGTAGTTTAATGTGTTTGTTCTGTGATGGAAAATGAACTTAATTTTTGAATACTCAGGCTTTTCCAAGAAGGCTGGAAAATGGATTTACCCTGATTAAAAGCTATTCAGGAGCTTAATTCAGTACTTATCCAAGATTGAGAAGTTTCTAAAAGGTTATCCGTATTGATCATAAGAAACTGAATAAACAATGAAATAAACTACTGGTTCGTCTTTTCTAAGAAACCAAAAAAGTGGACTTTCCCTACCTATGTGCGAAAGTCCACTTTTGTTACTAGAGATAGTTTTCTACTTAATCCACCATGTCATTTGATGAATGTTATCATTGCCGGCACCAAATTGCTTTGTGATAGCAGAAGTCACGTTGTCAGCGTTGAAATTATACTCTGACTGTGGATAGATCCATCTGTATGGAATCTCTACTCCTGCAGGTCTTCTGAACGATGGAGTTCCCGTGCGGTGATGATCGTAGAAAGATGTCCATTGCATTTGGAAGAAAGATTGCAGATACTTTTGCATGACGATAAGTTCGATTTTTTCCTCCTTATTCATGGCTTTCGAAAAGTCATTCATCGGCTCACTCAGGTATTTCAGTGCCGCCTCAGCATCCACATAGCTGCTGTATTCTTCAGAATATACTTCGTAAAACTTGAAAGAAGCTTTCACACCTTCTTTGTACAGCATCTCAGGGTCTGCATTGACCCAACCACGAACTGCAGCTTCTGCCAATATCAACTGTTGCTCTGAATATCCCAGTAGTTTATAAGGTTCGTTTACAGGATCTCTATGGTATCTATCATTCACTTTAGAGACGTTTCCCTGAGTAGCTTTTTCATTGACCTCAGCGTATGGAGCAGCCGGGTCACCACCTTGGTATGCGGAGAAATCATCGATTGCTTTACCAGCTTCTTTCGCAGATTTGGTCTGGGTAGTGTAGATGAATAATCTTGGGTCTTTTCTCACCTGTAATCTCTGGATAAAAGTAGAATCAATATACATCCCAGAACTGAATCCACTACTGTTGAAATCTGGGTAGCGATTATTTTGCTGATCCAAGAAAACCAGTTGGCCACTTTCTGCTTCACTTTCCATCAATGGACTGCTAGTGAAAATAGAATTGAATTCACTGAAGTCTATTTCGCCTGATTCAGATTTTGGAGATAGCGTCATAAGTACTTTCAGGCGGAACGCGTTAATTAATTTTCTCCAAGAGAGGACATTACCACCATAGATGATATCGCCAGCGATAATTGTGTTTTGACTGGCAAGAATTGCTTCAGCTTCTGCCAATTCCTTCAGGATGCCCTTAAAAACAACTTCCTGATCATCATAGGCAGGCGCATATTCTTTTTCCACCTCACCTTTTAACGCTGCTGTGTAAGGCACATCTCCGAAATTCAAAGTTAAATTATAGAAGTAGTAGCTTCTAAAGAACTTGCCCAAGGCGACGTATGAAGGATTTTCAATTCGCTCAGCTTCTTGAATCATTTTGGACACATTTCTCAATACGGAATAGGGATCAAAACTCCCTCTATCCCATTTGTAATACTGATTGGAATTTTCACCGTCAGTCTGCACAAGCATCTTCTGAGCATATAGCGGAGAAGTGCCGCCATAATCTCTAAAAACTTCCCATTCCACACTGGTAAGCAGGAGCTGAGGGTGAGCCTCCGTAGGGAGGTTTGGATTGATGTTCATTTCCTCTAGATCGGTACAGGAAAAACACACCATGGAAAGCAACAGGATAACTATTATATTTTTCATTTTATTCAAGTTTTTATCTGACAGAAAATCAATTAAAATACTGCTTTCAAAGTCATCCCTACATAGCGCGAAGAAGGATCTTGCAGATTGTTGTCATTGCCAAAGTCAGGGTCTAAGTAGGGTAGTTTCTTCAGTACAAATAGGTTGTAACCATAGAGAGTCAAATCAAGATTTTTTATTTTTTTGGACTGCATGATGTTCATTAGATCATAAGTCACAGAGAGTCTTCTCAATTTCAGGTAGGAGCGATCGTAGACATTCGCAAAAGTTTCATTCTCGTCTGTGGTCACTTGGGCTCTGTAAGGATAGGTCTGAGACCATGTTTGCCAGCTCACAGCCGTAGTATTTGGCGTGTATTCTCTGCTGTCAGAAAGCACATTTCCATCTACATCCCTTACCAACTCTCCTCCAGTGATCACTACACCCTGTGGGACGTATACCGGTTGGCCTGCCGCATATTCTTCATCTCTGTATTGAGTAGAATTAGGATGCTTTCCACCCCACCACATTTTCTCAATGGTCAGCGATCTGATCAGTCCGCCCCAAGCTCCATCTACATCCATTGCGATTCTGAATTTGTTGATGTTGAACTGGTTTTGGATGCCAAACCTCCACGATGGATCCAAGTGTCCAATTTTGGATGGGAAAGGGTCTCTAGTAGGAAGACCCGTATTTACATCCAAGATCACTTGTCCATCTGCGCTTTTTTGCCAAACAGTAGCGTAATAACTATCTGCTCTATCGCCTACTTTTAAGTTTCCAAATTTTTCCTCATCACCATAAATTCCTGTGATTTTTCGCTCAAATTTTGTCCAGTTGGCTCCGATATTCCAAGAGAATTTCTCCTTCTGAATCGCAGCATAGTTCACCATCAACTCAAAACCGTTGGTGGTGTATTCATTGCCATTCACTTTTCTGGAAGAATATCCTGAAGCTTCAGAAATGCGCAAATCGATGATTTGATTTTCATCCAGAATTCTATAGTACGTACCTTCAACAGTAAATCTTTTCTGAGCAAATGAGGTAGATAATCCAGCTTCTATTGTACTAGACTTTTGAGGCATGATTTCCGGATTCACCAAACTTGAAGAATAACTAACTGATGGAGTTGATCCGTAGGTTACTCCCTTGTTATAAGCAGAATAGATGCTGTATGGGCTCAAATCACTTGATACCTCAGACCAAGAACCATATACCTTGATGAAGTCTATCGCTTTTGGTAAATTGATAAATTCAGAGATAATAGCACTTACTGAAGCCGATGGATAGAAATATGAATTGTTGGCCTTAGGCAAGGTGGAAGACCAGTCATTTCTAGCAGTTGCATTCAAGAAGATGGATTGCCATAGATCAACTCCCACCGTACCATAGACACTTCGGATTTCTTTTTCCTCCAAGTAATTTGAGGCTTGAACAGGTCCTTGAGTGTTATTTAAGCTGTAAACATAAGGAACGATTAATCCATCTGAGGAAGAGTAGGACTGCCTGTAACTTCTGTAAAAACTAGAAGCACCTGCATTGACTGTCAACCCGATTTTTTCATTGAAATCTTTGTTGTACGCTGCCAAGAAATCCGTATCGAGGTTTAACTGATCATCGTTCCAAAGTTTATAATCACCATTTCTTGAATCACCGTAATTCATGTACGACTTTGGACTTTGCATATCTTCAAAAAGTGTCCTTTGTCTCGCGGAGATTCGCCCCTGAATGTACAGGTTAGGCATAATCTGATATTTCAGCTTCAGCTTACCATCCATGACATTCCGATTGTGAACTTGGTTTAGCTCATTTGCTGCGAAATACACATTGTTGTACCACGCATAGTTGTAGTTGGCCTGTGTGTAGCCTTCAAGTCCTGGTACGTACATATGATCTCTCAAGTCAGCACCGTTCACGTCATCACCCATCCAAATTAGAATAGTGTACATGTGGTTTTTTGGGCCGTATCCATATCTTGGATAGTTGGGAGAATAGATTTTGTTGTAACCCAATGTCGCATCCAATTGAAACTTCTCGCTGAGTTTAAAAGATGAGTTGAAGTTGAAACCACCTGTGTTGACGGATGTGTTTGGTACTTGTCCTTGCTGGTAGGCATAGTTGGCTGAGAACATCACCTGAGCTTTTTCGCCTTGATAGGCAATCGAAATGTCATTCTTGGTTACTACTCCAGTTCTGATGAAATCTTTCAAATTGTCGTAACGCTTCCATTCTGTAGGGACACGCTCATAGGTAGATTTGTCGTCATACACAGTACCAGTAACACTTCCATACCAGTCCACCGTTTCTCCGGTGTTTTTATTTCGAATTGGGCTATTCCACTGAGGTACTAGCACTCCAGGTTCAAACTTTGGACCCCAGATCATATCTCCATCCGAAATACCCCCATCGGCACCATCCCAGAATTCATACTTTCCGTTCGAACCGTTGCCGTATGCTGACTGGGTTTCTGGATATACAGTAAAACCTGCCGTCACCATGTTGTTGGTTGTAGCAGTGACCGTCAAACCATCTTTTTTTGCATTTTTTCTCGTGATTAAGATCGCTCCATTTTTTCCCCTAGCGCCGTAGAGTGCAGACGCAGAACCACCTTTGAGTACGTTGATACTCTCAATATTTTCTGGAGAAATGTCAAAAAAATCAGTTTCTACAGGGACACCGTCCAATACTATCAGTGGGGTTTTGCCTCGCAAACTAAATGAAGGAGACTGAAACATTCCTGTTGGATTTGTGACTGTTAAGCCAGCAATTTGACCGGAAAGTGCATTTCCAAGATTCAATGTGGATGCTTCTGCGATCACATCCATTGGCACTTCTTGGGTAGCATAGCCCAATTTCTTCTTTTGTTGCTTGATCCCGATAGCGGTTACGACCACTTCATCCAACGACTTGCTATCCTCTGCCAGCGTTATATTGATTATACTTCTTCCGATGATAGCTTCTTCTTGGGCTTCAAACCCAATGAAACTGTACACAAGTATGGCACTTTCATCCGCCATGATAGTATAGTTGCCTTCAAAATCGGCAATTGTTCCCTTATTGGTGCCTTTCACCAATACGGTCACACCTGGGAGTCCTTCTCCAGAAGTGTCTGATACTTTTCCTGTCACCTGAACCTGCGCCAACAAGCATGTAGGCAGGAGCAGCATCAGCAAGGTAAAAACTGTAAAAGTCTTGTTCATTTTCTAGTTTTAAAATTTTGAGAATGATTTTAATTAGTTGATAGTCAGTATGTGAATCTGTTATTGCACTTTGCTGCTGACATAAAAGCACAAAAGTATCCAAGTGGGGAAGGGATGGCCGAGAAACTAGGTTTTCAATTTGTTATATTAAAAACCTGAAAATTAAAAAAGAGATAATATCAAACCATAGTCCTGCTGGATATGACTAAGCTATTTTCTACTATAAAAAAGTAATATTTTCGAGAATATCGCATGATGTTTTAGTACATAAATGTTCTAATACGTTGGTTTATTCTTAACAAAGAGTTAATCAGGAGGTAGTATTAAGTGTTTGATAATGAGTATTATGTGTTTTCTATTTATACTTTTTGTTTTCTGAGCTTATAAATTCAAAGGTTGATTTTGCAGATTGGATACATCCATTGTACATACTGTTTCATTTAAAAAAATGTAATATTATTTTATTGTGAGACACCTGTTAAAAAGAAAAATCCCGGATGTGAGTCCGGGATTTTTTTAAGATCGTATAGATTGTCTTAATCAATAATCATCATTGATTTCTAGCCACATTCCATCAGGATCCTGGATGTAAATTTGGCGAATTCCATCTACTCGGACAGTTACTTTGCCTTTTTCTCCAGGCCAACTTTCAAAAGGATAATTTGTGCTCTCGAGGGTTTTGATAAACCCATCCATATCCTTCATGCTGAAGCAAAGGTGATTCACTTTTGAGATTTGAGTAGGGACATTAGGTGCCTCGATAATATGGAGTGCCCCGCCACCACCGATGTCATACCATGCATGGACACCATCTTTGAATGGTTCCTCAATCTCTTCCAAGCCAACTATTTTCTTATAGAATTCTTTGCTGGAATTTAGGTTGCTTACATGGACAGCGATGTGGTTTACTTTAATTTGGGCAAAAGTGCTCATGGTTATTCCTAACAATAAAAAGGTGAATAAGGCTTTCATAGGGTTTTGGATTGTTTATTTTACTTGTACAGCCTAATGTTAGCGCATTTGAACTTGGATTGAAAATAAATTCCAAAAATAGACAAGAAAGCATCCGCCACGGCGGATGCTTTCTTGTCTTTAGCTGAAGAATGTTATTTACTATTCTTCCTCTATTTTGTGAAGGTCAGTAGCAGCTGCTATTTTTTCTGCTTCATCAAATAATTTGATGGCCTGTAGATAAACTTCGTTGATATCATTGATCACTTTATAGAAAGCGCTATCATCATATAACTGTCTTCCCAAGTGCGCTTTTACCAAGACTTTTAGGTATTCTTTTGACTTATTGAAATCTTTTGCATCAAAGTCAATTTTGTTTTTCTTACCATATTCTACCAACTCGTTTAGCATTGCATCACTTGCAGCGTAGTCCGTATAGTATTGTTCCACCGTCATCTTCTCGAATTTAGACTTGTTTACGTTTACGAAATCAAGAATAGATTCTCTCGAAGAATCCGAATT
>Ga0105055_10011593_pt1 | contig 10853 bp, 8 predicted proteins | sample BON03_FD_78090 | JGI IMG/M metagenome (GOLD analysis project Ga0105055, IMG submission 78090) | Freshwater microbial communities from Lake Bonney liftoff mats and glacier meltwater in Antarctica - BON-03 | ecosystem: Environmental > Aquatic > Freshwater > Ice > Glacier meltwater | place: Lake... | reverse complement strand
CTGCCGCATTAGAAAATATAAAAATTATTGAAGAGGAGAACTTGGTAGAACGAGCTGCCGAAATGGGTAAATATATAGAAGCTGAGGTAGATAAATTAAAAGACAAACACCCTTCTATTGGTGATTTTAGAAATACAGGTTTGTTAGGTTGTATAGAGTTGGTAAAAAATAGAGAAACTAAAGAACCTATTACGCCTTGGAATGCAAAACCCCATGAATTAGAAGTCACCAATAAAATGGCGGCAAAAATTAGAGAATTGGGCATGTTTACCTTTGTGCGATGGAACTTTATTTTTATCGCTCCACCACTAAACGTTAGTAAAGAAGAGGTCGATGAAGGGCTTAAAATTATTTCTCAAGCAATTGCCATTGCTGATGAATATTGTTATTAAAAAATAAAACTCTATGAATAAAGACATCTCTAGCTCACCATTATATAGCGAAGATTTAGCTCCAGTTCCTGCAAATAAAAGGACTTGGAGCAAGTGGCATTTGGCTGCAATTTGAGTTGGAATGGCTGTTTGTATTCCTACTTATTTATTAGCTTCATACATGATTAAAACTGGACTAAATTGGTCTGAAACTCTAATTATTATTGGTTTGGCTAATTTAATTATTACCGTTCCGATGGTATTAAATGGGCATGCAGGTGTAAAATACGGCATTCCTTTTCCTGTAATTGGACGCGCTGCATTTGGAACAAAAGGAGTTCATTTAGCTTCTGTAACTAGAGGAATTATTGCCTGCGGATGGTTTGGGGTTCAAACTTGGATTGGTGGATTGGCTATCTATGCAATTTTTAATGCAGTTACTGGAACAGATGGTGAATTAGGCTTATCGATTGGGAAATTTGTTGGTTTTGGCATCTTTTGGATCATTAATATGTATTTTATTTGGAAGGGAACTGAAAGTATCAAATGGCTAGAAACCTACTCCGCTCCTATTTTAATTATAATGGGCGTCGCCTTGATTTATTGGAGCTATGCAAAAGCAGATGGATTCTCGATTGTATTAAATCAAAGCATACAGTTGGGAAAAACAGCAGCATCAATTACTAAAAAAGAGGATGCCTTTTATCTCAATTTGAATGCATTAAAAAATAAAGAAGGTGACCTAAAAGCATCAGAATATACTATTATTTCAGATAAGAATAGTACTTGGCAAGAATATACAAGTGAACCTATTTTAATTTATAATACTGAGAATGTTGAAGTACAATTCAGAAATAATGAAGTAGTATCAAGCATTGTAATTGTAAATTCAACTATAGTAAGTTCAAAAAGTGGTTCTGATAGCAAACTTTGGAGCTACTTATTATGGCTGACAGCAATGGTAGGGTTTTGGGCAACCATGTCTATCAGTATTGCAGATATCACACGGTATGCAGCGACTCAAAAAGATCAAATAGCCGGGCAGTTTATTGGATTGCCAGCCACAATGATGTTGTATTCATTTGTAGGAATATTTGTAACATGTGCAGCCGTTATTAATTTTAAAGATATTCTAATTGCTGATGATGCGCCTTGGGATCCAGTTTCACTGATTTCTAAATTTAAGAATCCAGTGATCGTAATTGTTGCACAAATATTTATGTTGATAGCGACTTTAAGCACCAATATTGCAGCGAATGTAATTGCGCCATCCAATGCTTTTTCTAATCTATGGCCTAAAAAAATAAGTTTTCGAACTGGAGGAATGATTACTGGAGTTTTAGGAATTTTAATTATGCCATGGTGGTTATTAAACGAAATTTCTGGTTTCTTAATTTTTGTAAGTGGCCTATTAGGACCTGTGTTAGGAATCTTAATTGCAGATTATTATTTAGTCAGAAAAAAGAATTTAGAATTAGCAGAATTGTATAAAGAACACGGTGATTATTCATATGGGAAAACGGGATTTAACAAAGCAGCGATGATTGCGTTATTTACTGGTGTCTTTTTGGCCTTGATAGGTTATTGGGTTCCTGCACTGAATTTCCTGTATTCTCTATCTTGGTTTACAGGGTTTATCATTTCGTTTGTATTATATATTGTATTAATGAAGAAAAACAAATAAAAATGTCAATCTTAATAAAAAACGGTCAACTAGTTACTGCGTCAGAAACGTATATCGCAGACATCTTTATGAAAGGAGAACAAATTGTTGCTATTGGTAAAGACTTAAATTATACCGCAGACAAAGTAATTGACGCTAGTGGAAAACTTGTTTTTCCTGGCGGAATTGACCCACATGTACATTTAGATATGCCATTTATGGGGACATATTCAAGTGATGATTACGAAACGGGAACACGTGCAGCCTTGCATGGAGGAACAACAATGGTCATCGATTTTATTTTACAAACACAAGGAGATACGCTTCATAATGCATTGAAAACTTGGCAAGGAAAAGCACAAGGAAAAGCGATTGGAGATTATTCCTATCATATGGCTGTAACCGATTTTAATGATAATGTTGCGAAAGAAGTTGTGCAAATGATTGAAGAAGAAGGAATCTCTTCTTTTAAAACATTTATGGCATACAAAGGAGCGCTTATGATTGATGATGGTCAGATGGTACAATTGATAAAAGTAGTAAAAGAACACGGAGGTTTGGTTACTGTTCATGCAACCAATGGAGATATGATTGACTCATTGATTTCAAAAAACAAAGCAAAAGGAAATCTCTCTCCAATTTATCATTATTTATCTCAGCCAGAAGTTACAGAATCAGAAGCTTCAGGAAGATTTGCTGATATGTTAGAATATACAGGTTGCCCTGGCTATATAGTTCACATGACTTGTGAAGGAGCATTGAATGCTGTAAGAAAAGCAACGCAACGTAATCAAAAGATATTTGTAGAAACGTGTACACAATATTTAATATTAGACGCCTCATTGTATGAAAATGATTTTGAAGGGGCAAAATGGGTGATGAGTCCACCTTTACGTGAGAAAAAAGATCAAAAGGCTTTATGGTCTGGAATCAATCAAGGCTTAATACAAGTTGTTGGAACAGATCACTGTCCATTCATGTGGGAACAAAAATTAATGGGAAAAGATGATTTTTCTAAAATTCCAAACGGACATCCAGCGATTGAACATCGAATGGAGTTATTATATTCAGAAGGGGTTCATAAAGGAAAAATTTCATTAACAAAATACGTTGAGGTAAGTTCTACGAATGCAGCAAAAATATTTGGAATGTATCCTAGAAAAGGAACAATTGCAATTGGAAGTGATGCAGACATCGTGATTTTTGATCCTGAAAAAGAACATACTATTTCAGTAAAAACACATCATATGAACTGTGATTATTCAGGATATGAAGGACGAAAAGTTATTGGGAAGACAGAAACTGTAATTCTACGAGGACAAGTTGCTATAGAAAATGACCAATGCCATTTAAAAGCAGGTCACGGACAATTTATTAAAAGAGGAAAAACATCAAAAACAGTGATCTAGAAAAGTATAACCTCTCGACTGCGCTCGAGGAGACAAAAATAAAATAATGTCAGGTCGAGCGCAGTCCAGCCTAATAAAAATAAAAGATTATGCCAAGAATTGTAAAATCAGGATTGATACAAATGAGTCTTCCAATGACGGAAGGTGAAGGAACTATTAAAGAAATTATGGATGCTATGTACGACAAGCACATTCCATATATAGAAGAAGCAGGAAGACAAGGAGTGCAAATATTGTGTTTACAAGAAATATTTAACACACCCTATTTCTGTCCAGGACAGGATCGTAAATGGTATGCATCTGCAGAGTCTGTTCCTGGGCCAACTACTGAGAAAATGCAAGTATTGGCAAAGAAACATGATATGGTAATCATTGTTCCAATTTACGAAAGAGAACAAGCAGGCGTGTATTATAATACCGCTCCTGTTATTGATGCAGATGGAACGTATTTAGGAAAATATCGTAAAAATCACATTCCACATACAACAGGATTTTGGGAAAAATTCTTTTTCAAACCTGGCAACTTAGGCTATCCTATTTTTCAAACAAAATATGCTAAAGTTGGCGTTTACATTTGTTATGATAGACATTTTCCAGATGGAGCAAGAGCCTTAGGATTGAATGGAGCTGAAATTGTTTATAACCCTTCTGCAACTGTTGCAGGATTGAGTGAATATTTATGGAAACTAGAGCAACCTGCACATGCTGCAGCGAATGGGTATTTTATGGGTTGTATTAATCGTGTTGGAGAAGAAAAACCTTGGAATTTAGGCAAATTTTATGGGCAATCTTATTTTGTAAATCCAAGAGGACAAATATTTTCAGAAGCCTCTCGAGATGATGATGAATTATTAGTAGCCGATTTTGACTTAGACCTTATTGAAGAAGTACGTTCTACGTGGCAATTCTTTAGAGATAGACGTCCAGAAACCTATGGGAAATTAACAGAGTTGTAAATTATTAATAATAAATTATGAGTTGTTTTTTTTAAGAACTCATAGTTCAAAACCCAACACTCATAATTCTAAAAGATGGCAGAATATAAAAAACCAAAAACCGAAGCAGAATTCGAGAATAACTTTAAACAGAAAAACCCTCTGATGAATGATACCGAAGCCTATTATGAGGCTTCACGCTGTTTGTTTTGTTATGATGCACCTTGTATTCAAGCGTGTCCAACAGGTATTGACATTCCGTTATTTATCAAACAAATTCATACAGATAATATTACAGGAGCCTCCAAAACGATATTTGATTCCAATTGGCTAGGGAATGCCTGTGGAATCGTTTGTCCGACTGCCGTTTTATGTGAAGGAGCTTGTGTATACAACCATCAAGATGTACCGCCAATTAAAATTGGACGATTACAGAATTATGCAACTAATAAAACGATAGATGCAGGTAAAGTGATTTTTAAAGTAGGGAAACCTAATGGGAAAAAGATTGCTGTTATTGGAGCAGGACCAGCAGGAATTGCTTGTGCTTGTGAAGCACGAACTTTAGGGTATGAAGTTGATATATTTGAAGCCAAAGAAAAACCTTCTGGTTTAACTGTATATGGCATTGCTCCCTATAAAATTACAAATGAAGAGGTTTTAAAAGAAGTAGAATATCTTCAAAAACAATTAGGTTTTAAGATTACATATAATAATGCTGTCAATTCTAAAGAAGAATTGAAAAGCCTAGAAAATAAGTATGATGCCATATTTATTGGCGTTGGCCTTGGGAAAACTAGAGATTTGGGACTGGAAGGAGAAGATAAAGAGAATGTAATTGGTGCAGTTGAGTTTGTAGAAGAATTGAGAATGAAACATCACAAATTGGTTGTTCCTAAAAAAGTAGTAGTTCTTGGAGGAGGAAATACAGCGATGGATGCAGCTTCTGAAGCAGCAAGAATGGGAGCAAAAAAAACGGTCTTGGCATATCGAAATTCTAAAGAAAGAATGGGTGCTTATAGTTTTGAATATGATTTAGCGATAAGTGCTGGAGTTGATAGTTTATTCAATGTAACTCCAATTGAAATTACAGGAAACGGAAAAGTGGAAGGAGTAAAATTTGCTAAAACAGAAATGGTTGAAGGGGAACTAAAAACCAACATGAATAACACGTTCATTGTAAGATGTGATATGGTAATTAAAGCAACAGGACAGACTAAGCAAGGCCATTTGTATGATTTAATATATAATTTAGAGATTGACACAAAAACAAGAATTAAGACAAGTGATGAATTTCAAACATCAAACCCAAAGTATTTTGCTGGAGGTGATGCAATAAATGGAGGAGCAGAAGTTGTAAATGCAGCTTATGATGGAAAAATGGCAGCGCAAGGAATTCATAATTGGTTAACTAAAAAATAAAAGATTTGTCATTCCGCACTAGATGCGGAATCCATTTTGATTTAAAGATTGATTCCTGTTTTCACGGAAAGACAAACTAAAAACAAAAGTATATGATCGACTTATCAATAAATTTCGGAGGAATAAAAGCACCAAACCCTTTTTGGCTAGCATCAGCACAACCAACAAATTCAGGTTATCAAATTATGAAGGCTGTTGAAGCTGGTTGGGGAGGAGCTGTATGGAAAACGCTTGGAGTTCCTGTAGTTAATGTTTCAAGTCGCTATGGTTCAGTAAATTACAGGAACACTAGAATGATGGGTTTCAGTAATATTGAATTGATAACAGATAGAACTTTGGCAGATAATCTTCGCGAAATCGAAGAGGTGAAAAAATATTTTACAGATCATGCTGTAATTGCATCATTAATGGTGGAAAGCAGAGCTGAATGGGAACAAATTATTAAAGATGTTGAAAATGCTGGAGCAGACGGAATTGAACTCAATTTTGGGTGTCCTCACGGAATGTGTGAGCGCGGAATGGGATCTGCAGTTGGGCAAGAACCAGAAGTTTTAAAAACCATAGTTGGTTGGGTAAAAGAAGCTGCCAATATTCCTGTGATTACAAAGTTAACTCCAAATATTTCTGATATTGTTCCTCCTGGATTAGCAGCTCTTCAAGGCGGAACGGATTCGATTTCATTAATTAATACTATAAAAAGTATTGTTGGAATAGATTTAGACACGTATGCTCCATATCCAATTGTGGATGGAAAAGGCACAAATGGAGGGTATTGTGGGCCTGCAGTGAAACCAATTGCCATGAATATGTTGAAAGATTTAGCACAACATCCCGAAATTGGAAAAATTCCTTTATCTGGAATTGGGGGTATTGAAACTTGGCGTGATGTAGTAGAGTTTATTCTTTTAGGCGCTACTTCTGTGCAAGTGTGTACTGCTGTAATGCATTATGGATTTGGTATCGTTAGAGAAATGGAAGCTGGTCTGCGTCAGTTTATGGAAGAGAGAAATTATAATACCATTTATGATTTTGCAGGAAAAGCCTTGCCAAATGTTACGGAATGGAAGCATTTAAATTTAAAACATAAAGTAGTCGCTGAAATTAATCAAGATAAATGTATAGGTTGTGAACTCTGTTATATCTCTTGTGATGATGGAGCACATCAAGCAATTTCTTTGTCAGACGATACTTTAAATAGAATTCCGAGTATCATTGAAGAAAACTGTGTAGGCTGTAATTTGTGTTCTTTGGTTTGCCCCGTTGAAGATTGCATTACCATGGTAAAAAGAGATGATGGCACGGAACATAGTACTTGGAATGAACGTACGTTGAATGACGACATTCCTACAACTTTTGATGACGACAGAGCTGGAGGAAAAGATCATTTTGTCCCAAAACCTTCTGATGCGTTGAAAAAAAAAAATTAGTGCAAGTATCGTTAATTTTATCATTGTCTTTTTTTCTTGAACGAAGTCGATTCTAACAACTTGCTCTAAATTCTTCATTTGACAAATGTATGATGCCCAATATGACCTTATTACTTTTTTTAACATTCTAAAAAGAACCCATATTAAGAGGCAAAAAACAGATATATATTTTTTTTCTTACTTTAGTAACGAAAAAGAAAAAAAATGCTAGTTAAAGTTTATGGTAGTGCCGTCTTTGGCATAGAAGCTACCACTATTATCGTTGAAGTAAATATTGATAAAGGAATTGGATATCATCTGGTTGGATTACCAGACAATGCGGTTAGAGAAAGTTCTTATCGGATTTCTGCAGCCTTAAACAACAACAATTACAAACTTCCTGGAAAGAAAATCATTATCAATATGGCTCCTGCCGATATTAGAAAAGAAGGTGCTGCGTATGATTTAACAATAGCTATCGGAATTTTAGCCGCATCAAAACAAATTAAGTCAGAACATATTAATGAGTATATTATTATGGGAGAATTGTCTTTAGACGGAAGTTACAAACCATAAAAGGCGCTTTACCGATTGCTATTAAAGCAAGAGAAGAAGGCTTTAAGTATTTTATTGTACCCAAAGCAAATGCCAAAGAAGCTGCAATTGTTGATAATTTAGAAGTTTTAGGAGTAGATAATATTATGGAAGTTATCAATCATTTTAATGGTGATGAAAAAATAGCACCAACAATTGTTGATACAAGAGCCGAGTTTTATAAAAATATTGATTTCCCAGAGTTTGATTTTTCTGATGTAAAAGGACAAGAATCAATCAAACGTTGTATGGAAATTGCTGCTGCTGGTGGGCATAATATTATTCTCATTGGCCCACCAGGATCAGGGAAAACCATGTTAGCAAAACGATTGCCTTCTATTTTGCCTCCAATGACCTTACAAGAAGCCTTAGAAACCACCAAAATTCATTCTGTGGTTGGTAAAACAAAAAATAATGGATTGTTATTTCAACGTCCGTTTCGCTCTCCACATCATACAATTTCTGATGTTGCTTTAGTTGGTGGCGGACAATATCCACAACCAGGAGAAATTTCATTATCTCATAATGGTGTGTTGTTTTTAGACGAACTTCCGGAGTTTAAAAGATCTGTTTTAGAAGTGATGCGGCAACCTTTAGAAGATAGAGATGTTACCATTTCTAGAGCAAAATTTACAGTTACCTATCCTTGTAGTTTTATGTTAGTGGCCAGCATGAATCCAAGTCCATCAGGATATTTTAACGATCCTAGCTCGCCAATGACATCTTCTCCACAAGAAATGCAACGCTATTTAAGTAAAATTTCTGTTCCTTTATTAGACCGAATTGACATACATATAGAAGTAACTCCAGTTCCGTTTGAAAAATTGACTGAAGAACGAAAAGGAGAAAATAGTGTAACAATCAGAAAACGTGTTACTGCAGCAAGAGAAATTCAATCTGAACGATTTACCGAGCTGGAAAACGTGCATTATAATGCACAAATGAGTGTAAAACAAATTAGAAAATTCTGTAAACTATCTGATGAAAGTCTATCTTTATTAAAAACTGCTATGGAAAAATTAAATTTATCTGCTAGAGCTTTTGACAGAATTTTAAAGGTAGCTAGAACAATTTCAGATTTAGAAGCTGCTAAAAATATATCTCCAACTCATATTGCAGAAGCCATACAGTACCGAAGTTTAGATAGAGATGGTTGGTTGGGTTAAATCATATAAGGAATCACAAACAAATAATACAAAATCAGTAAAACCACAGCAAAAATATTTAATACAATTCCTGCTTTTACCATTTCGCTCACTTTCACATAACCACTTGCAAAAACAATAGCATTTGGTGGCGTTGCCATTGGCAACATAAATGCACAACTACTTGCTATGGTAACCGGGATTAATAAATTTAAAATAGGAATATTTAAACCGATTGCAATACCTGCAACAACGGGTGCTGAGACAGCAACCAAAGCAACATTACTCATTAATTCTGTCATAAATAACATTAAAATAATTAACAACGAAACTGTAAATAAAATATTAAAATTTCTAGCAGCGATTGTCTCTGTTACTAATGCTAACAAACCACTTGAGTCCATGCCATTTGCAAGCGCTAAACCTCCACCAAAGAGAATTAAAATTCCCCATGCTAATTTCTCAGTGTCTTTCCATTGAAGGATAAAATTTCTTTTGTTGAAATTCATAGGAATTGCAAACAATGAAACTGCACCTATTAAACTGATAATTGTATCAGATAATTTTAAATCAGGAAAAATACTGTTGATAATTGTTCTTGTAACCCATAAAAAAACGGTGATTGCAAAAATTAATAAAACTCTTTTTTCTTCTTTGGATATTTTTCCTAGTTTTTCAACTTCTTCGGTTATTAAATTTGCTGATGATGAAAACAAAATACCCTTACTTGGAAACATCAGTTTTACCAAAACAAAATAAACAGCAGCGACCATAACTATAGAAAATGGCAGACCAAAACTCATCCAAGTTAAAAAAGAAATTTGAATGTTATATTGATTTTCTAAAAGCCCAATTAAAACCGAATTTGGTGGTGTACCAATAACTGTTGCTATTCCTCCAGCATTTGCAGAAAAAGCAATTCCCAACATAATGCTCAACGCAAAATTTTTATCGCCTTTTGTAAATCCTTCTTTATCATCAATTAAAAGTTTTATAACTGATATTGCGATAGGCAACATTACAACTGTCGCTGCAGTATTGCTTATCCACATACTCATAAAAGCAGTTGCAATCATAAAACCCAACACCACTTTATTAGGTGTTGTGCCTGTAAATTTTACAATATTTAACGCGATTCTTTTATGCAGATTTACTTTTTCTAATGCCAATGCTAATACAAATCCCCCAAAAAATAGAAAGATAATCGGACTTCCATAATTGGCTCCCACATCTGCTATTTCCATTACTTTTAAGAGCGGAAAAAGAATTAATGGCAACAATGCGGTTACCGCAATATGTACCGTTTCCGTAATCCACCAAGTAACCATCCAAAGTGCAACTGCAATTACAGCATCCCCTTTTTCTGAAACTAAAAAGAAAGGAAGGTTAACAATGATTACAAATAAAAGCGGTCCGGAAAGTAATCCTAGTTTTTTAGTGAGTTGCATTTGTTTGGGTAATTTCTCTGCAAAATAAGAAAAAGTATTCTTTAATAAACATCTCGATACAAATTTAAATAAAATTGATTTTACGTGACTATTTATGCTCAAAAAAAGGCGATGTATTATAAAATGCAATGCCCTGCGTTAAGGACAGCAACGGCATCCTTTTTTTTAAACCTTATAAATTATCGTCATTACGAGAGAAACGAAGTAATCTCTTACTTCAAAAGAGATTGCCACAGTTTACAAAAAAGTAAACTTCGCAATGACAACATAAAAAAAGATATAGCGGATAGCCTGTTAAAACGCACAAAAATAGAAAAAGGAGATTGCCACGTCATTCTTCCTCGCAATTGTAAAGGTTAACTAATTCGCGGACAGTTTTGATTAAATTTATTAGGAGCAAGACCGTTTAAACTTTGATGCGGTCTTTCCTGATTATAATAGTACAAATATTGTATTATTT
>Ga0105055_10011587_pt1 | contig 10860 bp, 15 predicted proteins | sample BON03_FD_78090 | JGI IMG/M metagenome (GOLD analysis project Ga0105055, IMG submission 78090) | Freshwater microbial communities from Lake Bonney liftoff mats and glacier meltwater in Antarctica - BON-03 | ecosystem: Environmental > Aquatic > Freshwater > Ice > Glacier meltwater | place: Lake... | reverse complement strand
AGTCATGTCACATGAATGGATGAGTCATGTCACATGAATGGATGAGTCATGTCACATGAATGGATGAGTCATGTCACATGAATGGATGAGTCATGTCGCAATTTATATTTGCCCGTGAATGAGTCATGTCACACGTAAGAAGGAGTCATGTCATGCGTCACCACATGAATGAATGAGCCTGAGTGCCCCTTGGGTGCCACGGTCACGATTTCGATTTTCATTTTTGTATCAGAGGACCTGCAACACAATGGATGGATTTCTGTTTTCCGACAGCCATACAGTATTGCAAAGCAATGGACGGAAATAGAATTGCATACGGATCGTCCAATGATAAAATTCATTTTCATTTCCACACCATTTTTATGTCAAGTCACAGTAATCAATCAACAGGGGATTCCCAGGGGGTTTCAGGATGCAACTGGCAACCCACGTATTTTTGGAATTCCCATCATCAGTTTTCAAAAAAACTCTGCTCCAGACGAGGAGAACACGTAATTTTTGTCACGGTTGGGATTTTGAAGGAACTCGCGAACTCTCGGTGAACGGGCCTCGTTGTGCTGGAAAGTGGGAAGTAAGATGTTTGGTCTTACGAGGGTTCCTTGGCGATCGATGTTGTGTATGCAGAACTACCCGCACAAATAAGAGAGGCACACCTACTGAGGGTTGTGCGAGATTGTGTGTGTATATGGCTGCGTGCATTTATGGTGGTATGTGTGCGTGGGAGGGAGAGGGAGCGAAAGAAAGATGGAGGAGGCAAGAGAGAGTTTGGGGTGTTTTGTATGTCTGCCAATGTGACAAGGTGTAAATGATTGCAAATATTCGTGTGTGTGTAGTTGGGGTTTTGATGAGGTGAACGTGAAAAGACCTTGCACTACACGCACACACATTCTGGAAACAGAAATGAAAAATTTACTGTGTGTTTTTTGACACCAACCGGAAAATTGCAACGATTGAGAGAACCAAAATGGCAAGGATTTAGTGAGTCACTTTGGTTGAATTCAACGCATTGTATGGTGCTCGGGTTCGGTTTAATCGATTCTTGTTTGCAATAGCTGCTATGTAAAAATTGACTCATTCCTAGATGATTCATGAGTTGCTGTTCGTCGAGATATTGTGAATAAATATGAATTGGTATGAATATAAATATCAATGTAAATTGTGTATATGTATGAATAATCACATGTATGTGGACAGCAGAGCCTGCTTCAATACATACGTGAATAATTTGTATGCGTATGTCACACGAATTTCTTCCAGTATTAACTGTGTTTGTGCTCAGTAGAGCCGAATTCACAAGAAACTGCATTTGCCGATGCAGGAGTAGAGCTGTAGTAACCTGACTAGAAACATGGGTTCATTTGGAGTCATGTCCCATCACCACATTTGAGCTCCAATCTCATAGTCGACAACCTATAATGATTTGTCTAAATTTCAATTTTTTGGGTCTCAGGCGGTGTTTTTTGGGTTTTCAAAATTCGCACATTCTCTCAAAGTGTGTCCAGATTATTATCAATTGGGTTTTTTGAATATATGATTCGACGGCATGCTTTTGCAGATCTCACTTTTTCCTACAATAATTTGTCACGAAATTCGATAAGAGCAGGGAGACCCTAGATGCTCCTTTTGTCTACCAGCCGTCATCCTCCGCCTCCTTGGGCTTTGCTGGTGCAGCCGCCTTGGCGGCATCGGCCTTTGCCTTGGCATCTGGGTCCTGTTTTTTGTTGGATTGTTGGAAGGTGTCAAAGCTGGATGATGAAGAGGAAGGCGGATGATAAAGAGGAAGGCGGATGATAGGGATAGGTGGTGCTGATGTGTGCGTGTGCGTGTGCAGGCAGGTTTGTGTGCATGTGTGTGAGCATGTGTGTGTGTGTGCATATGTGTGTACATGTACTTATTCGTGTATCGAATATTACGGTTTGTGTGCATGTGTTGTACACACATATATTGAACAGAAATGACGTGCATCTGACCCCCCTTAGGTACAAGCGTCGCCATAGTTGGGAAAAATGGAATGCATAAATACATGTACTATCACTCGATGTTGATGTATCCCGAACATCAACACACTGCAACGTAGTACATTTTCTTCGGCAACGTCTTCACAAACATGTGATTGGGAGTCATGGCATACTGCAACACAATGAAACACAGTGCAGCCACACTACTTTCGCCAGACTACATGACTAAATAACATGTTAGGGAGAGCAAATCCAACATTCATATATGCGAATTCGTGGGACATGAGTATATAATACATTGTCCACAGAAACCAAAATACACGAAGCTATGGATCAAATATTCAGAATTCACCTGTGCCACCTCCATCGCGTTGATGAGGTCGTCAAGGGTCTGATCGCTGCCGGAGAATTTATTCTCGGCATCCGAGCCGTCCATCGCGAATTCGTTGTATTGCTTGTCAGTCAGATTCTCTTTTGCCGCCTTGGTTTCGATAAAGTAGATACCCCCCACTGCCACGCCAAGCCCCGCCGCCGCCGCTAGCGCACCCTGCAGCAGCACTGCGTCGACCATCTGCAAACAACCCAAATCAAAAACAAAGAAGCCTCTGGCCAGCAACAGGCCAGCCACACACGGCCCACACACAAACACACGTGAAGACATTGTGCAGCGCGGCGCTCTGTGCCCCGGCTCCATTTGGCCATGGAACTGTTTGTGCAAGGAGACTGTTGTCACCTTGAGACTCGCGGCCCGGGGCTGGCGCAGCGCGGGCGAGCGCTGGGACGAAAGAACGTGGCTCTGCACAAGGGGCAGCGCCGGCCCAGCAAATGCCAGTGTGTTCCGATGCGCACCCGGGGCAAGCGCAGAAGATGCCGCGACCAGCCCGAGCACTACTGCAGAGCGCATCGTGGCCATCTCGATTCTCGAAATGCGCTTGTATGTAATAACACCACGAACTGGTTTTTTTGATCTCGAGATCAATCACTATTCAACGGCTCGGTTGTCAACCGGGTTGGTGCCGCCGCAACGCAGGATGATCCCGCCTGTGGAGAGCCTGGTCAAGTATGACACGCCGGTACTGGTGAGCAGCAGCCGCGACAAGGCCAAGGGCAAGAAGTCTGACGCGTTCAGTGTTGACAAAAAGGGCAAGGCCCTCCAGACTGCGGACATCCTCAATGCCATCCTGCCGCCCAGGTGCGTTGCCGTCAAGCGTTGATTAATTTCGCCGAGTGCCGGGAGTTGCTGCAAATTTTTTTGGCCGGCTGTCTTTCTCCACACGCCAGAGGCAATTCTTGTACGCATACACATTAAGAGAAAGAGTGAATGAACATCGAGACTGTTGCTGTGAACAGGGAATGGACAGAAGATGGGGAACTGTGGGTTCAGTATGTGTCGGCACAGCCGGCGACACGATCGGATGCTATTTCCCTCGGGGAGCGTTTGGACCAGCGGCTGCAGGTTTTTTGTTTCTTCAATGGCTCTGCGAATCTCAAAAACACAATCTCCCTGGATTCAACATCCCCGCTTTAATTTTTCAAGAGATTCATGTATTCTTCTTTTGATGTATATAGTATGAGGGACGTTGCATTTTTGAGAGTCGCACTTGTCATAAACATACGCACATGGTCTGTTTAATGTAGACACAGGAGCATATTATTGACGTTTCTTTTCCTTTCCCCGCGTCTCTCCAGCTGCGGCGTGCGCGCGACAGCGGCATTTGTACCATTCGCGAGGAGCTCTACGCGCAATGCTTTGGTACGTGGGATACTCCCATCTACCTGTATGCATTCACAGCCATCTTGACCATATTTGACATATATATGTCACTGTGATTGTCAATCAGATGTACCGAAATAATCTCCTCACCTGTTTATTGGACAATTTCCTGCCTCTCCCGTCTCCCTCTTTTTTCTCACACCCCGCACAAACGTAAACAGACGAGCTCATAAGGCAGGTGACGATCGAGTGCGCGGAGCGGGGATTGCTGTTCCTGCGGATTCGCGACGAGGCGCGCATGCGTATAGCAGCGTACCAGACGTTGTACGAAAGTAGCCTGGCGTTTGCTGTGCGCAAAGCAGTACAGGGGGAGGAAGAGAAAAATGTCCTTGAGGGGAAAATCAATGGTATGATGGCAGACCGGCGAGACAAACTCAAGAATATTTCAGAGTTGCAACTTCGAGCTGATGGTTCGGACGAAACGAACGAAGAACGTTGGCAGGTCATGAAGAAGAAGCATGTACAAGAGATCAAGTCTTTGAAGGAACTCTATAAGAATCAGACTAAGCAACTTATGGAAGGTCTCGCGCCACCCCCTGGGTTTGTCAGGCCTCCGGGTTAGGCCAAACCCAAGCACTACAAATGTGTGACAGTTGAGGGACCTGGAAATACTAATACAGAGAGTGGGGGCTCGGTTCAAATTGCTACAAGTATGTGTACATATGCGTCTAAGACATATTGTCGTCAGATGCTGTCACCAAATTATTTAACATGAATGGTGACACACATTTCTTGATCTGATGATGCTTGTTGCTTAAAAAGGGAAGCCTTCGCTTGTTTTTGGTTTGATAATTGGAAAAGAAGTTGTAGGAAAACTTTTTGGTTTGATAATTTGAAAAGAAGTGCCTACAACTTCTTTTCAAATTACCCCCACCTCCGCCGCCGTGCGCCCAATCTCAAGAATACCATATTCCTTCTTCTATATTTTTCTTTGTGTCATATATTTTCCAATTTTGATGTTTCTTCATTTTTTTTTGTGATGACCCTAATGGACCCTCCTTTCTACGGTCCGGATACTTTTTAATGGTACAGAATTGGCCTGTATGGGGGGGGTACGGGACCCCTCCGTGGAAGCGGGGGGGTGGTTGGTACAGACCTACCCTGTCTATGTGTGTCTGTGTCTACGTATGTGTCTGTGTATTGTGCATATGTATACAACTCAGCGGCATCTGTTCCTTCATCCCGGCATCCAAGAGTTCCCACACTCTCTTTCAAGTCTCACGTGTGTGTATGTGTGTGTGTGTGAGCGTGTGTGCATGTTTGTGTGTGCATATGTGTGTGTGTGTTTGCATGTGTGTGCGTGTGTGCATGTGTGTCTGTGTCTGTGTATGTGTCTGTGTCTGTGTATGTGTCTGTGTCTGTGTATGTGTCTGTGTATTGTGCACATGTACACAACTCAGAGGAATCTGCTCCTTCATCCTGGCATCCAACATCTCCCACACTCTCTTTCAAGTCCTGCAATCCTGCCGTGGCTCGAGCTCAATCTGCCTCGAAATCTTTGAATCTGGTGGATTGTGGGGAATGCATTTTGTTTACCCCCCCCCCCTTCTCCCGCGCGGCCCGGGGGGGAAGGGGGGGGGGGGGGGTTAAGTACTGTTCCCTGACAAACATATATTTCGTGCAATTTGCCGTGGCTCGAGCCCAATCTGCCTCGAAGTCTGTGAATCTGGTGGACCGTGGGAAACGCTCCTTCTTAACCGAAAGTGCTGTTTCCTGATAGACTTGTATTTCGTGCAATTTGCCGAACTTGTTCGTGGTACAAAACCCCGGGACGGTCTGCCGCCAGTGGGGTACACAGACCTGATACTGGGTGCGATCTCCCCGTACACATATGATGTGTATGTTGTCATTCTGAAAGAGACAGACACAGCCCCCGTAAGCTGCTAAGGGGGGGATGGGGGGGGGTGGGGGGGAGAGGGGGGGGGACGGAGGCTGTGGAGGCCGCGCCAAGAAGAGCTGGCCTAAAAGTTTGATTCGTGGGTCGACCGGCATGACCTGGTCGACTTTTTGAGTGGTCCCTTGGGGACTGTTATTCTGGCTATCTTGCCAGACGCCGTTATATTGTGCGCCTTCCTTCTCCCCCTTCCGCCCCCCCACTCATGGAAGGGATGTTTCGGCGGGAGTCGGCGCTGATTTACTTCTCAACCATTCTGACTGGCGTGGCATACGTGATTTCTTGATTGTCGCGGCCGTTGCGTACCAGCCCCGATTCTTTCACAAGTGAGTCTCCTTACCGCCACCCCAGGCATCCTCCGATGTCTGGCCAGTTGCCGTGGACTGGCTTTGTTGGATTCTTGTCTCTCTACGGGAGCCCACTCTTTGGGCCCGTAATTTTTCTGTAAAGATTAAATCGATCAGTGGTCGTGTTAGAGATGTCGTCCGCTAGAGCATGCAAGGACCATTGGGGGCTCGTGTGCATGGCCACGTGAAACTGTCGTAGACTTACGTTTGAGAGCTCTAGTGTTTTACGGATGGCCTGTCGTCGGATGACATCGCGAGTTTTTGCGTTGTTTGCCCCTAGTTTCGAAAGTCGGTCCTCCCAGACTGCCTCGATTGCGGAGCCTCTGACTCCCACGGTAAAGTTGTATTGTGCTGTAGCCCAAATTCGCCCCTTTCTCTGTGATGCCCACCAGATATATTCAAGGTGACGGGCATATCTGGTGTTCTTCTCAAGGTCTTTGTCTTGTGCCCAATCTAGGGACCAGTCAGCCCCAGTACACCTGTCCGGTTGCTCCGAGACACCGTCTGTCGAGTCCATAGGTCTCGTGAAGAAAGGCGCATACCTTTGCCTTCTCGTTGAAAGCAACCCCATCCGGTCGAACCATGAGAAATGCCTCTAGTTTTGTGTCATTCAAATCGTTTGCATCCCAATACCCCATTGCGCAGTGGAATTCCGTCATCTCTTTTCCGACAGCCGAGCGTCCTTGTTGCATGTCGGTCATTAGACCAATGTGTGCCAGGATTTGTCTCATCTCCCATGCCTCATGCTTGACGGCACTGACAGATGTGGGAAAAGCCCACACCCGAGATCCATCTACATTTTCTTCTCATCAAATCTCAATGGATTTGAACTGCACACACTTTCAAGAAAGGGTACCACATTACTGTTTCACGTAATAAAGCAACAATCAATCTAGTGACTGTTTTGCGATGTGCATAATCAAGTCACGGTCCCTCCAGATGCCATGGTGTACTGCTATCCTTGGCTTCTGCAAGGCTTTGCAATTGCCTTGTATGTGCCCTAAGCATTCTGAGAAGGCGGGCTGCTTCGGGTAAAGGGACTTACATCATCTGCATTCGTCCTCTTCCTGCCAGCCCCATTTCTTAAAATTTGCGGCGCACGGGAACTGGAAGATAGTGCTTTGGAAGAGGCGACGCTTGACTCTGATACTGACTCGTGTGTCTTTCCAGGGATCTCTGCAGTTCCGATCTCTTTTGAGAAATTTGGCTGTGAGATTATCGTGTTCATCACTCTGGAGCCTAGCGGCCATGAGATGGGCCCAAGTTTTGACTACCTTGCTCATGGTGCTGCGGTAGGCTATACCATAGGCTGTCCATATGAATATTGGGCGTTGCCTCAGGCTCGTCCATTTTGCCTCCATTTCCATGTCCCTGCCTTTGTCTGCCCACCTATCCGCCATCTCATTGAAGAACTCTCCTCTGAGTGATTTGATTTTAACAAAGAGAGTGAAGAGGCCTAACTTTATCCTATTCCGAAGTAGCTCCAGAATTTCTCGTAGGATGTCTCCATCTGGGGATTCCTTGATAGTTGAATCGATCCCTTCCCCAGTCCATTTCTGGATTGCAATCAGAAGGCATTTAGAGTAAGAGTGTATACAGATGTCGATTCAGATGTCTGCAAATGTAGATGTCGAATGTCGACAGGGTTCCCTGCAAATGTCGATGGAAATGTCGAAAATATATCGATTTATCACGGGAAAAAGCCCAAAAAAACCAGCATCATATGTTGAAAAAATGCAGAATCATATGTTGATATATATATATATATATATATATATACAAACACACACACACACACACACACACCCGCAAAAAGGCTCATTTTTCAAGCATTTTCACGAGAAAAAATGCAAAAATTCAGGGACTGACTCCAGAAAATGTCGATGTCGATTGAAAAGACCTGCAAATGTCCAACATATTTCGATGTCAATGGTTCCTCCAAATGTCGACCCGATATGGTCGACATCTGTATACACCCTCAATTTAGAGTGCGTAAGCAAGAGTGCGTAAGCAGCATAAGTGGCCTCTGACTACCGGCGTATCGTATTGTGTCTTTGAGAGCGATGCATACTGCGGCGTGTTTCGCTCTGTTGGAGGATGAACCTTCCCCATCTCTTCCTACCTTGCAGAACCCTCCCGTTTCGTCTTCATGTGGGTGTGTGCTCCCATATTGCCCCTCTCTTGTGAGCCGTTGGTGGCGTATATCAAGCCCGCGAAGAAGTGGATACCCATTAGGCCCGCCTCCGTTCCCGTCCAATTTTTACCTTCGACACCCTCGGTTCCATTGCACGGAACGTCTTTGGCCGGGCTGGAGTTCAGCAGGGACTCCAGGTCGTCTAGCAGATTTTTGGAAATGCTGTGCTTGCTGCTGACCTATACTTCCGCCTTCCTGTCACATGCAGCCAGCTCATCGTCTCCTGATAACCACCATTTCCTGTTCTTAAAGGTCTTTCCTGTGGTGGTCATGGCTATGACGGAACCCTCTAAAAGGAGAGGAATCGTCCCTAATTTCGTTCTGCCCGCCAAGGCCAACACGCCTGGGAGCTTAGAACCCCGAGCCCACGTTGTAAAGTCCCCTCTAACTACGATCTAGACGATTAATTATGGATTAATAAAAGTAACATCAATCAAACCTGTGTCTAATCGTCGCTCTCAGTTCCTCTTATTTCCACCTTCTTCCCCAATCCCTGATTCCCACCCACTCTCTCGCCGCTGGCTCTCGCTCTCGCTTCCTCTGGCTCAGAAGGTGAGCACCTGAGGGGGAAAATAGCCTTGGAGCTCTATCTTCTCTATCTTTCTTTTCTTCCCCTCCTTCTCTCGCTCTGTCACTGTCTGGCTTTCTTTCTCTCCGTCCGAGTCACGTACTTCCCCCATCTGTTTTCTCTTACCCTCTTTCGTACCTTTGCTCACGTTTCGCTCTCGCCCTCAATTCTGCTCTTCTTTCTTTTCTTCTTTGTCTCTCAATCTCTCTCTTCCTCCACCCCTTTCACCTTCTTTGTGCTCTCTACAAGCACCATGGCAACAACCAAACACTAAGCAAGAGGTTATCAAGCGCCAAGAACTCAGAATGTCTGTATTCGTTTTACTCATTTTGCCAATAATATGTTTAATCAGGTGTATTGTTGTACATTGTGTCCTTGTCCATTGGGCCTACCAGAGTGGTTGTGCTTTCCCTGTCCGGGCGCGACAGTCCTAGTAATCTTGGTGGTGGATGTGTGACACGAGAATCATGATGGACCTTCAAATGTCCGAGTCTTTGTTCAAAACCACCTGTGGGCCCCCGAACTTGCCAGCTGAGTCACATTGACACGACCTGCAGTTGGGGTCACATGTGACAAAGTCATAGTGATAGTGCGGTCAAAATGGGGGACATATAAAACAAAATAGTGCAACAAACATAGTTCGATTTTTCTCCAACTTTCTTTTAATCTATATTTGCACCAGTCACCCTGGTTGTCAATTTAGTACTTGTAGGTCCGTTCGAAGAGGATGCAAAAAGGACCGGAATAGCCAGCGACATGGTTAAGGTGAAGGACAAGAATCCGGACACCTTAGGTCATTGAAGGGGGGACAGTGCAAGGAGGGATATCGGCGATTCTCAATCGTGGGTGCGTCCCCCTTGGCTCGCTCTCGAGTAAATCCCGGGACAGTAACGATTCCCCAATATCGATTTAATAAAACAAAGCAACACTCTTTCAGACACCTCTAGCAAGAATCTGGCAGTAAGAAACACAGATTGAATTCTCTCCTTTGTTCTTCTATGCCTCCCTCGTATCTGTCTAACTCGCATCAGACCGTGACTGTGTATGCGCATCGGCCACTCTTCCTTAAATTTAAGATCTGAGGGCAAAAATAATGATCTAAACTCTTACTATCATACACCTGTAATTTGAACAAGACCCTGGTGGCACAAAACATAGATTAAGCTTTCAATTTTGGCCACCATTTTAAATACGCACAAGAGCCTGAGGGTAACAGGCATTGATCGAGGTCTCTTCTTCTTCCTTTGTCCCGATGTGCATACGCATCTGTCCTACATTTCTAGAACCGAGACTAGCTCTCCTTCTTGATCTTTGTTCTCAGGCTTGACATTTTGAATCTTGTCATTTCCATTCGTGAAAACCCCACTCACGCTCTCACTTCATTTTAAGTCAAGAGAATTCCATTTGCTCTCTCTCTTCATTTCAATACTGGTCAGTCCCGTCGAATCTCTCGCTCTTTTCATGTACAGCTTCAAGAGTCATATTCTCTCAATTCCTTCATCTTCGGTACAGGGTCTCACTCACTTTCTCTTTTCTACTCAATTCTTGAGACCCCCACTCACTCTTTCTTTCATTTATGTTCTCCAAAGTCTCACTCGCCCTGTTCAAATTTTCTCGCATGGTCTTTAAAGTCCCCTTCTCTTTCTTTTCCTTCATTTATGTTATTGGTGCCCCACGCAGTCTCCTTTTCTTCATCTTTATTATTGAGAGTCCCCTCGATTATGTATGAGCTGGTACATATACGTATATGTGTGTGTTGGCGATCTGCTTTATTGACTCGAGGGTGAGGAAGATTAGAAACGAGGTCGCCAGTTGTCCTGAGATCGTCAATGTCGCTAGCTTCCCCGGTTCCCCCCTTTCCCATTTTCATGACAGACACGAGTTCTCATGTGTCTACCCCTGACTCAGTGTGTGAATGTATGAGTGTGTGTCTGCGTGTGTCTGTGTGTGCGTGTACGTGCGTATGTAGGCGTGTGCGTGTGTGTCCGTGCGTGTTTGTGTGAGTGTGTGTGTGTTTGTGAGACTGTTTGTTGGTGTGTGTGTGTGCGTGTGTGTGTGTGTGTGTGTGTGTGTGTGTGTGTGTGTGTGCGTGCATGCGTGTATGTGTGTGTGTGTGTGTTTTTGT
>Ga0105055_10011584_pt1 | contig 10861 bp, 12 predicted proteins | sample BON03_FD_78090 | JGI IMG/M metagenome (GOLD analysis project Ga0105055, IMG submission 78090) | Freshwater microbial communities from Lake Bonney liftoff mats and glacier meltwater in Antarctica - BON-03 | ecosystem: Environmental > Aquatic > Freshwater > Ice > Glacier meltwater | place: Lake... | reverse complement strand
TTTCCGCGGCCTGCCGCGCCACGGCGACGGTCGAAGTGCCCAGAGACAGCGATTCCGAGATGCCCTTGAAGCCCTTGACGTCCGACTGCATGACGGTCGAAATCGCCCAGACGGCCGAGTTGTCCTTGGCGGAGCCGACCTTCTTGCCGGTCGAAATCTGGCCCTGAACGTCGGTGAGCCCTTTGTTGATGGTCTTGAGGGTCTGAAGCGCGACCATCGCGCCGGTATTGGTCAGGATGCTGGCCATTTTCTCAATCTTTCCAGTTGGGTGCCGCGCTTTGCGCCGCGCTTTCAGTGGATGACGCGATTAAACCTCGCGCCTGATCGGCCGTTCTGAACGCCTGCGATCCTGGTCTTGTCGACCTCGGCCGCGCCGGCCCCTTTCATGGGGCCGCAGAAAGGAGAATGGCCCTCAATCGTCAAGAGGGCGTTACCTGCCGGCGCCCGAACGCCCGCCACAAACCGCGCTTTTTAGACGACCTTGCGCGATCCGGCCGGCGCGCGCGATGCGGACAGCGCCTGCGCCAGCCGCGCGAAGCTGTCGGGCGTCCCGCGCAGCGCGTGCGCGGCCATGAACGCGTCGAGCGCGCCGTGCACCCGCACCGCGGCGTCGGCGACCGGATCGGCGCCGTCCTTCCAAAGCCCCGCCTGAATCATCGGGAGCGCGGATTCGTACGCCGCAGTCATGCGCCGCGCCTCGGCGATCAGCACGTTCTCCTCAGCCGTGGCGACGCCGGGCAGCACGCGCGACACGCTGCGCCGCAGATCGATGGCGGGAAAACGCCCGCGCTCGGCGATCTCACGGTCGAGAATCACATGCCCGTCGAGTATCCCCCGCGCCATGTCGGCGATCGGCTCCTCCATGTCGGAGCCGGCGACGAGAATCGTGAACACCGCCGTGATGTCGCCCGCCCCGCTCTCGGGCCCCGGGCCGGCGCGCTCGGCCAGCGCGGCGATCAGATGGGCGGTGGAGGGGGGATGCGCGCGCAGCGACGGCGGCTCACCGGCCGTGAGGGCGATTTCGCGATGCGCCTCGGCGAAGCGTGTCAGCGAATCGAACAGCAGCAGCACATGCTTGCCTTGATCGCGGAAATGCTCGGCCACCGAAAGCGCGGTCCATGCCGCGCGCCGCTTCACCAAGGGCGATTCGTCCGAGGTCGCGGCAACGATCACCGCGCGCTTTCGCCCCGCCTCGCCCAGCGCGTTCTCGGCGAAATCGCGCAATTCACGCCCCCGCTCGCCGATGAGCGCGAGCACGACGACATCCGCCTCCACCCCTTTGGCGAGATTGGCCAGCAGCGTCGACTTGCCAACGCCAGAGCCGGCGAACAGCCCGACACGCTGCCCGCGCGCGATCGGCAGCACGGTGTCGAGCGCCGATTGCCCGGTGGCGATTCGCGCCCCCAGCGCGCGCCGCTGCGCCGCGGGCGGCGCCGCCCGGCGCAGCGGAATCGCATCCGCGCCCTGCTGCAGCGGACGACCGTCGAGCGGGCGACCGAACGCATCCACCATCCGGCCGATCCACCGCTCGCACGGGCGCAGCCCCGGGTCTGTCGAAAGCCAGGCGCGGTCGCCCAGACCGACCCCCTCGGCCGGCGCGAAGGTCATCGACACCGCCATTCCGTCGCGCAGCGCGATGATTTCGCCGCCCAGCGCGGCGCCGCTTCGCCGCTCGACCGACACCAGATCGCCGAGTCGCGCCCGCGGCGCCAGCCCGCCGAGGAGCAGCGACGCCCCATCGGCGGCGCGCACCGCCCCCCCCCGCCGCGAGGGCGTGATGGAGGCCAGCTGCGCAGTCAGGCGATCAATGTTCTTCATTTCAGGTCCCGTCGTCAGCGCCCGCAATCGGATCGAGCGGCGCTTACGACTTCTAAACCATGTCCGGGTTAACCCTCGGTTGCGGACCAAACGAGGGAGAAGCCCCGAATGCTGCATGAGATCGACATTTTGAACCTGGCGAGCGGGCTGGCCGCCCATGCCGGGCGTCGCCAAAGCCTGATCGCGCGCAACGTGGCCCAAGCGGACACGCCCGGCTATCACGCGCAGGATCTGACGCCTTTCGCAGACACCTACGCCGCCCGCCAAACCATGGGCGACGGGGGCGATTTCGGCCCCTTCGTCGGGCGGGCGACGCGGCCGGGACATGCATTCGCGTCGGCCGAAGCGCGCGCGGGAACGGCTGCGGAGATGCGATTCGTCACCGCCATGGGCGCGTCTTCGCCCAACGGCAACACGGTGTCGCTGGAAGATCAGATGACCCGCGCGGCCGAATCGAAAATGGACCACGACATGGCGCTGGGGGTTTGGAAATCCACCCTTGGCATTCTGCGCGCCAGCCTCGGCGCGGGCGGGCGCTAGTCCCCAATCATCGGGAGAATCCCATGAGCGAATTGATGAAATCCATGGGTGCGGCCGCCTCCGGCATGGCCGCCCAATCGGCCCGGCTGCGGCTGAGCGCCGAGAACATCGCCAATGTCGACACGCCCGGCTATCGGCGCAAGCTCGCCTCCTTCGAGGTGATCGCGCGCGAGGACGGCGGCGTGGTCAAGGCGGGCCGGGTGCGGCTCGACCGCTCCGATCTGCCGCAGGTCTATGACCCCTCGCACCCGCTGGCGGATGCGCAGGGCTATGTCGAAGGCTCCACCGTGGATCTGATGGTGGAGCTGGCGGACGCCCGCGAGGCCCAGCGCAGCTATGAAGCCAACATAAAAATGATGGATCAGGCCCGCGCGATGACGTCCGGACTGATGGATCTGCTGCGCCGCTGAGGCGCCGAACCCTTTCCCCAGCCTCTCCAGAAGGAGATATCTCATGGACATGAGAACGAGCCTCGCCTCACGACTCTACGGCAACATTTCCGGCGCGGTTCAGCCGCGCCCCGACATGGCGACCCCGACGAACGGAGCGGAGAAATCCCCCCTCGCCGCAGCCGCCATGTCCTTCGTGGACACCTTGCGCGGGGGCGAGGACGCCGCGCGCGCTGGAATGGTCGGGCGGGCCGAGCCGCAATCCGTGGTGATGGCCCTCGCCTCGTCTGAATTCGCGGTCGAGACCGCGGTGACCATGCGCAACAAAGTCGTGGAGGCATATCAGGAGATTCTGCGCATGCCGGTCTGAGGCCGGAGCGATGACCGAGGGACAGATCATCGACGCGCTGCGCGACGGGCTCTGGGCGGGGTTCGTCGTGTCGCTGCCGATTCTGACGGTCGCCCTCGTCGTGGGCGTCGCGATCGGCCTGTTCCAAGCCCTGACCTCGATTCAGGAAATGACCCTGACCTTCGTGCCCAAGCTGGGCGCGATCGCCATCACCTATTGGATCTGCATGGGGTTCATGGCCGACACGCTGATCGACCTTTGGCGCGATCGGCTGATCCCCCTGATCGCGGGAGGCTGACATGCGCGCGCTCGCCATCGCTCTCACTCTGGCTTGGATCTGGCCTGCGGGATCAGGCGCGACCGAATCGGCTCGCGCGGCCCCGGACTCGGATTTATGCGAGGCGGCGGCCTTTCGCGCCGCCGCCGCCGAAAACGTGCCCCTCGACGTGCTGCGGGCCATCGCCCTCGCCGAAACCGGCGGCGGGCGCGGCGGCGGCGGCAAACCCTGGCCCTGGACCACGAATGTCGAGGGCGTCGGCGCCTGGCACGCCACGCGCGCCGACGCGCTGGCCCACATCGCCAAGCGCCATGCCGAAGGCGCGCGCAGCTATGACGTCGGCTGTTTTCAGATCAACCGGCGCTGGCATGGATCGGCGTTCGACTCACTCGAAGAGATGTTCGACCCGGATGCCAACGCGCTCTATGCCGCACGGTTTCTCAAGTCTTTGAAGCAAGAAACCGGGGATTGGACCCGCGCGGCGGGCTGGTATCACTCACGCACGCCCGAACTGGCGGCGAAATATCGCGGGCGGGTCCAGACGATTCTGGCCGGGCTGTCCGACCCGCCGCATGAAGCGGCGATGCTGTTCGCCGCACCCCGGCCGGCGCCGCGCGCTGCGGGCCAAATCCACCGCCCGCAGCGCGCCGAACCCCTCGCGTCGGCCCACGCGCAAAGCTTGCTGCGCCGCGCGCTGCCGCTCTTCGTCGCGCTCGCTGCGGCGGGGGGCCGGAGCCAAGGCGCGGCGGGCAGCCTGATGCCCATGGAGCAATCGTCGGGGCGGCCGCTTCTGGCCGCGGCCCGTCCGCTTTTCGACTGATCGGATATCATGTTCCGCGCGTTCAACATCGCCCAGCTCTGGCAGCCGACGGTTCTGCTGGCGCTCGCGCTCATGACCGTCATCGTGATGATGATCCTGCCGATGCCGTCTTGGGTGCTCGACGTCGGCCTCGCCGCGTCGTTCGGCCTGGCGATCTTGATCTTCACCACCACGCTGTTCATCGAGCGGCCGCTGGATTTCAGCTCCTTCCCGACGATTCTGCTCGCGACGCTGATGCTGCGGCTGTCGCTCAACGTCAGTTCGACCAAGCTGATCATCGGGCAGGGGCACACCGGCACCGGCGCCGCGGGCGAGGTGATCGAAGGCTTCGCGATGTTCGTGATGGGCGGGTCGGTGTTCCTCGGCCTCGTGGTGTTCGGCGTGCTGATGATCGTGAACTTCATCGTGATCACCAAGGGCGCCGGGCGCATGGCGGAGGTTGGCGCGCGCTTCGCGCTCGACGGGATGCCCGGCAAACAGCTGGCGATCGATTCGGACATGGCCGCCGGCGCCATCAACCATGAACAGGCGCGGGTGCGTCGGCGGATCGAGCAAGAGGAAACCACCTTTTTCGGCAGCCTCGACGGCGCGTCGAAATTCGTGAAGGGCGATGCGGTCGCGGGCCTGCTGATCACATTGCTGAACCTGCTGATGGGCCTCGCCATGGGCGTTCTGGTCCACGACATGCCCATGGGCAAGGCGTTCGAGACCTATGCGATCCTGACGGTCGGCGACGGGCTGGTCACGCAGATCCCCGCGGTGGTGATTTCGATCGCGTCCGCGCTGCTGCTGTCGCGCGGCGGGGTGCTTGGCTCGACCGACGGGGCGTTGTTCAAGCAGCTCGGCGGCTATCCGGCGGCGCTGTTCACGGTGGCGGGGCTGATGGCGGTGTTCGGCTTCGCGCCCGGCCTGCCGTTCATGCCGTTTTTCGGCGGGGCGGGGCTGCTCTGCGTTGCCGCGCTCGTGACCATGAAGGGGCGCGCGGCGGAGGCGGTGGCGGCCGCCATGCCCGCGCTAGAACAGGATCGGCCGCGCAAAAAGACGCTCGGGGACATGCTCGATCTCGATGAAATCCACGTCGAATTCGCCGATGATCTGATCGACATCGCGATGGACGAAGGCGCGGGGATCGGCGCGCGCATTCAAAACATGCGCAACCACATCGCCGGCGCTTACGGGATCATCATCCCCGAGATCCGTCTGACCGACAATGGCTCGCTCTCAGCGGGCGAATACGCGATTCGCATTCAGGGGGTCGAGGCCGCCCGCGCCCGCGTGGAGCCGCGCCAAGCGCTCGTGCTGCTCTCCGACGGACCCGGCGTCGCCGCGCTGCTGCCGGAGGGGCGCGATGTGGCGGAGCCTGTCTACGGCGCCCCGGCGCGCTGGATTCCCACCGACCGGCAAGAAGAGGCCGTGGTGCTCGGCCTGTCGGTCATCACCCCGACCGAAGTCATTGCGACTCATCTGCTGGAAACCATCAAGGAGAATTTCGGCCGCCTGTTCTCACGCCGCTCGCTGCGCAAGCTGCTGGAAGAGTTCGTGACCGTTTCCGACATCGGACGTGCGGAGGCGAACCGGCGGATCCTCGATGAATTCGTCCCCGACAAGGTGTCGCCGGACCTGCTGCAACAGGTGCTGAAGCTGCTGCTGGAGGAGCGGGTGTCGGTGCGCAACCTGCCGCTGATCCTCGAGGCGATCGCCGAGGCGCGCCCGGTTTTCAACGCGCCCGAGCCGATTGCAGAGCATGTGCGCCGTCGCCTGGGCTTTCAGCTGGTGGCGGAGGTCACCGAGCAGGACGGCGCCGTGCCGCTGATCCAGCTCTCGCCCGATTGGGAGGATCTCTTCGCCCGCCACGAATCGCGTGACGAGAACGGCATCGACGTCGCCCTGCCACCGTCGGAGTTCAACCGCCTCGCCACCGCCGTTGCCGAAAAGGTCGCCAATGCCAGCGCGGACGGGCGCTATCCCGCGATCGTCACCTCGGCGCGCCGACGCCGCTTCGTGCGCACGGTGCTGTCGGCCAAGGGGGTGCGCAACCCGGTGCTGTCATTCGAGGAAATCGGCTCGAAGGTGAAGCCCGCGATCCTCGGCCTCGCCTGATGGATCAGATCTACGCCCTTTTGGAACAGCTCGCCGCGGCGGGAGAGACGCCGATCCACGCCGCCATGCTGGTGTTCGCGCGGGTTGGCGGCGCGGCGTTTCTCATCCCGGGCTTTGGCAACCACATGGTTCCGCCCCGCGTTCGGCTGGTGGTGGCATTGGCGCTGACGGCGGTGGTCTGGCCCGCCGCCTATCCCGCGGTCCAAGCGGCGCCCGGGCTCGAGGGTGCGAACACGGCGACCTTCGTGCGCCTGCTGACGGCCGAGGCGTTGATCGGCGTGCTGATCGGGATCGGCGCGCGGCTGATCATCATGGCGCTGCAGCTGGCAGGCTCGATCGCGGCGCAATCGACATCGATCGCGCAGATCTTCGGCGCGGGGGTGACGCCCGACCCGATGCCCGCCATCGGCAACGTGCTGGTGGTGGCCGCGCTCGCGCTCGCGTTCAGCCAAGGGCTGCACATCAAGGTCGCGATCGCGCTGATACGCTCCTATGAGGTCGCGCCCGCCGGGATATTTCCCGCCCCCGATCAGGTCGCGCAATGGGGGGTGGAGCGGGTGGCCGGCGCCTTCGCGCTGGCGTTCGGCTTGGCTGCGCCCTTCGTCGCGGCGGCCTTCGCCTACAATGTCGCGCTGGGGGCGATCAACCGGGCCATGCCCTCGCTGATGGTGGCCTTCGTCGGGGCGCCGGCGATCACCGCCGGCACGCTGTTGCTCTTGGTGCTGGCCGGACCGCCGCTGCTGCTCCACTGGACCGACAAGCTCGACATGGCGCTGGCCGATCCGATGGGCCCGTCGCCATGAGCGAGGGGAGCGATGCCGCCGAGAAATCGCACGAGCCGACCCCGCAAAAGCTGCAAGAAACACGCGACAAGGGCGATGTCGCCAAATCGGCCGACCTTGGCGCGGCGGCGGCCTACATCGGGCTGCTCGCGGCGCTGGTCGCGCAAGGGCCGGGCGCGATGCTTGGCGCGGCCGAGGCGATGACGGGCTTTCTCGCCAGCCCCGATCTGATGGAGGGGCGGTTTCTAGGCGCCGGCGGTCCCGCGATGTCCGCCGAAATCGTCGGCAAAGTGGCGAGCGCGATGGCTCCGCTGTTCTACGTGCCCGCGGGCGCGGTGCTGGCCGCCTATGTCGCGCAACGCGCGATCGCCCCGTCGCTCACCAAGATCGAGCCGAAGATGTCGCGAATCTCGCTGATCTCCAACGCGAAGAACAAGTTCGGCATCAGCGGCATGGTCGAATTCCTCAAGACAACCATCAAGATGAGCGCGGTCACCGGCGCACTCATCATCTATTTTTCCAGTCGCACCGACCATTTCATCGGCATGTTCGCGGCGGACCCGCGCGCCGTGCCGCAAGAAATCATGACCATCGGCGTCGGCCTGCTGGCGGTGATCGCCGCCATCGCCGTGGCGATCGGCGCGGGAGACGCCGCTTGGCAGCATTTCGACCATCGCCGCAAGAACATGATGTCAGATCAGGAGCTGAAGGACGAACACAAAAAATCCGAAGGCGACCCGCACATGAAGGGCGAGCGTCGTCGCCGCGGGCGTGAGATCGCGACCAACCGCATGCTCGCCGACGTGCCCAAGGCCGATGTGGTGGTGGTGAACCCGACCCACTACGCGGTGGCCCTGAAATGGGCGCGCAAACGCGGCTCGGCGCCGGTGTGCGTCGCAAAGGGCACGGATGAAATCGCCGCGCGCATCCGCGAGGCGGCGATCGAGGCGGGCGTGCCGATCCACCGCGACGCGCCAACCGCACGGCTGCTCCATGCCGAGGTGGAAATCGGCAAAGAAATTCGGCCCGATCACTACGCCGCCGTCGCCGCCGCGATCCGCTTCGCCGACCGGATGCGCACCAAGGCCCGCAAGCGCGGCTGGCGAGGGAGCGCGGATGCCGCCCCCTGATGTGAAAACCATCGCCAAGCTTCAAGCGCTCGCAGATCTGCTGTGGCAGGCGGAGCGCACGCGCCTCGCCGCAGCGACGGCGCGAACCGAAGACTGCGCGGCCGCACAGCGCACCCTCGCGGCGCAGCGCCAAGCCGAACGTGGCGCTGTCGCGAACGATGCGGTGGCGATGGCGGCCGCAGCGACGTGGGAGCGGTGGGCCCACCGACACGCCGACACGCTGGTCGATGCGCACGCCAGCGCCGCGGCGCATGAGGCGCAAACGCTGTCGCAAGCGGCGCAGGAATTCGGGCGGGTGCGCGCGCTTGAGACTTTGCAAACCCGCGCGCTGCGCGAAGCCCGCCGTCAGCGCCGCGCGACGCAAGAGCGCAATGGCCAGCCCGAGACGTGATCGGGGTGCAGGGCGGGCGAGCCGCGGGCGCGCAGCGCACGCGCTGGGCCGGCCTGCACCTCGGTCAGCCTTCGGTGGTGGCGCGGGCCTCGAGCACGTCGAACGGAACGCCCGGCTCCGCCTTGGCGCAGCGGATCACGAGCGATGTCTTGACGCTGGCGACCTTGGGCGCCGCCGTCAGATGCTCGGTCAAGAAATTCTGGAAGGAGCTCAGATCCGGCGCGACGCATTTCAATATGAAATCGATCTCGCCGTTGAGCATGTGGCACTCACGCACCAGCGGCCAAGTGCGCGCCAGCGCCTCGAAGGCGGACAGATCCGCCTCCGCCTGGCTCGACAGCCCGACCATGGCGAACACCGTCACCTCGAAGCCAAGATCGCGGGCATTGACGCGGGCATGATAGCCGTGGATGTACCCGGCCTCTTCCAGCGTGCGCACGCGGCGCAAGCATGGGGGGGCCGATATGCCGACGCGGCGCGACAGCTCCACATTCGTCATGCGGCCGTCGGCTTGCAACTCCGCAAGAATTTTGCGGTCGATGGGGTCGAGTTTCGAACCGGCCATGCGGGCTTTGCGCCTCCATCTTGCGCCGGGCGCGAACGACCGCACCAGACATGTTTTCTTCTAATTGCCGAGCTGGCGCAGTTCAAGGCAATATAATTGCGCGACGGCGCAATATGTGGAAATCCTCCGCAATGACACAGCCTCCACACCTCCCGCACCCCCTGCGGCGCATCCGCGTCGTCACCGATGGTCGCCCGGGCAATGAAAACCCGGCGCTCGGTCTGGCCGAAGCGTTGGCGGCGCGCAGCGGCGCGGGCATCGCGGTGAACCGCATTACGCTGCGGCGCTGGCTGGCGCCCCTGCCCGCGGCGATCTGGGCGGCGCCCGGCCCGCTCGGCTGGCCGTTCTCGGGCCTCGCCTCCGGGATCGACGGGCTGCGCGAGCCGGTCGATCTGGTTATCGGCGCCGGGCGGCGCGCAGCGCCCATCGTCGCCGCCCTGCGCGCGCATGGCGCCGCGACCATTCAGTTGATGGCGCCGCAGATGCCCATGGGCCGGTTCGACGCGGTGGTCGCCCCCGCCCATGACCGCCTGCGGGGGGACCAAGTCATCGACAGCCTCGGCTCGCTCACGCGGCTCTCGCCCGCTGGGGTGGCGCAGGCCGCGCACGCGCTGGCGCCCGAATGGACGCCGCCGGGCCGACGCGTCGCCGTGCTGATCGGCGGGCCGAGCGGGTCGGCGCGGTTCGCGCAGGCGCAGCAGGATGCGCTTCTCGCCGCCATCGCCCGATTTGTCGCGGCGGGGTTCGCGCCGCTCCTGATCCCCTCGCGGCGCACGCCCGCCGCGCTGATCGATCGGCTGGCCGGCGCGCATCCGGGCGCGCCCCTGCACCGGGGCGGGGCCGCAAACCCGTATCCCGGCGTGCTCGGCGCCGCGGATGCGGTGCTGGTGACGGCCGACAGCGTCAACATGTGCTCCGAGGGGGCGTCGACGGGCAAGCCGCTCTTCATCCTGCCGATCCCGGGGCTGGCGCCCAAAATGGCGCGGTTCCACGCCGATCTGGCCGCGCGCACCGGCGCGCGCGCGCCGGATGATCCCACCGCGACCTGGGCCTATGCGCCGCTGGACGAGGCCGGGCGCGTCGCCGATCTGCTGTTGGCGCCACGGGCGACATAGCCGCCCCTATCGACGCGAGCGCCACGGCCCTATATCCCACGCGAGAGCACAAGTTTCGGAGTCTCGCCATGACCGCCACCGCACCCGCCACCGCACCCGCCACCGCACCCGCCCCGCGCCACATCCGCGTGCTGATCGTCGGCTCAGGCCCGGCGGGCTGCACCGCCGGGGTCTATGCCTCGCGCGCCATGCTGGAGCCGGTGATGATCCGCGGCATGCAGCCCGGCGGCCAGCTCACCATCACCACCGAGGTTGAGAATTGGCCCGGCGACGCCGAGGTCCAGGGCCCCGCGCTGATGGACCGGATGGAGGCCCACGCCAAGGCCATGGGGACCGAGATCCTCGATGACATCGTCACCGGGCTCGATCTGTCCGCCCGGCCGTTTCGCGTCGCGACCGACAGCGGGACCGAGTATCTCGCCGACACGCTGATCCTCGCCACCGGGGCGCAGGCGCGCTGGCTGGGCCTGCCGTCCGAGCAGGCGTTCCAAGGCTTCGGCGTTTCGGCCTGCGCCACCTGCGACGGGTTCTTTTATCGCGGGCGCGAGGTGGTCGTGGTCGGCGGCGGCAACACCGCGGTCGAAG
>Ga0105055_10011579_pt1 | contig 10864 bp, 15 predicted proteins | sample BON03_FD_78090 | JGI IMG/M metagenome (GOLD analysis project Ga0105055, IMG submission 78090) | Freshwater microbial communities from Lake Bonney liftoff mats and glacier meltwater in Antarctica - BON-03 | ecosystem: Environmental > Aquatic > Freshwater > Ice > Glacier meltwater | place: Lake... | reverse complement strand
TGATGCGGTTGCATGGGGTGGTGACGATTACGACAAGTGTAAGTGGTGCATTAGGGGGGAGGGAGGGAGGGAGGGAGGGGTGTGTGTATGTGTGTCGGTGTGGGTGTGAGAGCGATGAGGGTGATGTGATGCCGTTGCATGGGGTGGTGACGATTACGGCAAGTGTAAGTCCTCCTCTTTCCTTTTCCTCTTCCCTCCCTTGTTTTAACCCTGATTTCCTATTCTTAGTTTCGTTCAATTAATTAATGGTCTTCCAGTGTGATTTTTATACATCCGCCTCGACTTCCTGGCAGGTAATCTCACCCATCCTCCCCTTCCTCCCTTCCTCCCTCCCTCCCTCCTTCTTAAACAGGATGGTGCCCGCGTGCAAGTCCAAGCCCAAGATTACGTCGAGGCCTTGCAAAACGAAGCTGCCTCCCTCAAGGCAGAACTCGTGCGAATGAAATCCAAAAGCTTAATAATCTCACCTCTTCCTCCCTCCCTCCTTCCCTCCCTCCTTCCCCCTCTCTCAGGACGGCACTCGAGTCCAGGTCCAAGCCCAAGACTACGTGGAAGCACTTCAAAACGAAGCTGCTTCGCTCAAGGCCGAGCTCGTGCGAATGGAGGGAGAGAAACGCCAGCTGGTGTCAAGGGACCTGCTTTCTTATATCTCTGATTTGTCTAACCGGCAGAGTGGGGAGTTAACGGGAGGGATGACTCAAGATGTGATGGAAGCGATGAAAATGCTGACGAATCGGGTGTTGGCTTCTATTCAGGATAGGCCGATTGTGGAGAAAGGTAGGGAGGGGAGGGAGGGAGGGAGGGAGGGAGGGAGGGAGAACGTGTCGGAGGGAGGGAGGGCGTGTCGTACGTTTTAACTGCCGGTTGACCAGTCCGTCTTCTCATTGGCTGCTCTTTGATTGCCCTTTCCTCTCTCTTTTTGACCACCACATACTCACCTCCCTTCTCTCCCTCCCCTCCCCACAGAGAGCATGGAACTCGACTCCGCCTTAGCCCAACTAATCATGTGGGGCCTCGCCACCAGTTACTGATTAAAAAAAAGACACACCCACTCAACCCCCCTCCCTCCCTCCCGCCCTACCTCCCTCCCCTCCTCCTCCCCTCCCACAGAAAGCATGGAACTAGACTCCGCCGCCTTAGCCCAACTCATCATGTGGGGCCTCGTTACAGGCTACTCCCTCCGTGAACTTGAGCGTGCCTGGGACTACGGCCAACCGGCACACCCTTCACTCCTTCGTCCCTCTGCTCCTCAGCCCCCCACAAGCCGTCCGCGTGGTCGAAGGCCGCCGCCTCCTCCTCCTCCTCCGAGGGGGAGCAGGGGGAGGGGAGGGGATAGGCCACCAAGGGGAGGAGGGGGCCCGTCGGGCCCGCCGGGAGGGGGAGGGAGGGGTGGTGGTGGAGGCGGAGGAGGAGGAGGAGGAGGAGGAGGAGGAGGGAGGCCAGGGAGAGGTGGAAGAGGAGGGGGGGGAGGGTGGTAGGTTGGTCATGTGTGAAGAAATATATGCAGCAGTTTCATGTGTTTTTGGTTTGTTTTTGACTTGACTTGAGGATGAAATCGAAGACGGGGGGGGTTGAGAGAAAGAGACGCAGATACATTTCACGATTGGGATTCAAAGATACAGATATATACATAGCAGTAGGAGAGAGAGAAGAAGGCGAAGGGAGGAAGAAAGAGACGCGAGAAACGCAGCATAAATTCACATGTAGTTTGACAAACGGGGGCTAACACAAAAGGAGAGGAACAGAAGCAGTGCACATATACACTTGAACAATCTATATAAAGCTAAGAAAGAAAAAGAAAAGAAAGAGAATAATTCCAGACCAAAAGAAATTACGCTTGCTTCGTTTGCTATGAGTGTTTTCTTTGTGCTGCGTGTCATGGGCCGACGGGGAGGTTGGCCTTCAACGGGTGGCCTTGCCAAGCCTCACGCTTACGTACGTACACTTGGCACGCCCTGACACCACAACGATACAACCACACAACCAACAGAAATGGCGCGTCAGTACATGCACGCGCTGCTCGGAGCGGCCTTGCTCCTGGCCGCCGTGGGCGTCATCCAAGGCTTTCTCGTGCCGGCGCCTGGTCGACTCCCCTCGTTCCAGCAGCAACAGCAGCACCAGCGGCCCACGCACACGGCGCGTGGCCGCACCCGACACGCCTCGCTCCGGATGTCCACGACCTTGGCACCGCCGGAGAAGGAGACGAACGCCGATACTGTCATGTGGCTGCGGGGCTTGACCAACACTTTTGACGGACAGCGGTAAGGATGTTATTTGGGAGGGAGGCGGGGGAGGGAGGCGGGGGAGCGCTAGAATGAATCTCTAAAGACGCCACGCTTTTGTCTGCGTTCGTGTAAAGAGATGCAAGGGAGAGAATCATAAGCCGCTCAAGAAAGACTGCGTGCTATTTTTGGAGCCTTTCCCCTTCCCAACAAGAGCTGGGAGCAGGGATGGGGTGATTAGATGCCCTTCTAGGCGTCTCCTACGCTCCCACCCACGCGCCATTCTTACTCACGTTTTTCATCCCTTTTTTCACTTAACCAGATATCAGTTCAAAAGCATCTCCCTCTCGTTGGCCAAGGGGCAAAAGGTGGGGCTCGTGGGCGTCAACGGCTGCGGCAAGTCCACTTTGCTCAAGTGCATCGGCGGGGAGGAGAAGGCCGAGTCCGGCGAGATTGAGACGCTCAAGGGCCTGAAGGTGGTGTACGTGGACCAGGAGCCTGTCTTTGCCTCGGACTTGAAAGTCAGGGACGTGATGTTCTCCCCGTCTGGTAGCCCTGCTATGGCTGCTGTGTGGGCTTATAACAAGGCAAGCGATGCCCTGGCCAGTGGCACGGAGGAAGCGTACGATAAATTCAATGAGGCCTCGCAGCAGATGGACGTGATGGGTGGGTGGGAAGCAGAGACGATCGCGAATCAAATCTACACACAATTGAACGTGATTGACTTGCAGGACAAGCTGTGTGATACCCTCTCGGGAGGGCAGCGCAAGCGCCTGGGCCTGGCGACGGCGTTGGTGCGCAAGCCCGATGTGATCTTGCTGGACGAGCCGAGCAATCACTTGGATATTGACGCGATTGAGTGGTTGGAGAACCATCTAGCCTCGCGGGCAGTAACTGCGATCGTCGTGACCCACGACCGCTACTTCCTCGAGACCGTCTGTCAGTCAGAAATTTGGGAGCTGGAGGACGCTGCCTTATACCGGCACACGGGCAACTACGAATCGTTCCTCGAAGCGAAAGAAGTGCGTTTGTCATCTCAATCCTCCGCCCGTGCCAACGACTTGAAGAAGCTGCAGAAAGAGCTGGCGTGGATGCGGAAGCAGCCCCGGGCGCGTCAAGCGAAGAGTAAGAGCCGCGAGGGCGCTTATCACGAGCTGGTCAAAAAGACGGCCAAGAAAGAAGAGATCAAATCTCTGTCCTTGGAGGCCGCTAAATCCCGGCTAGGGACGTTTATCCTGTCTTTTGATGATGCTTCGTTTCGGTTCCAGGAGGCGGATAAGCAGATTTTGGAGGGGTTTACCTACGAGTTTGTGAAGGGGGATCGGATTGGGATTGTCGGGCCGAATGGCGCGGGGAAGTCGACTTTCTTGTCTATTTTGTTGGGGCAGTTGAAGTTGGATAGTGGGGAGGTGATTCAGGGGGAGACTGTGCGGTTTGGGTATTATGCGCAGGCGGGGATGGAATTTCCGGAGGGCGTGCGGTTGTTGGAGTATGTGAAGCAGACGGCGGAGGATGCGTTGGCGAAGGAGGGGAGTACGGTTAGCACTGACGTAGAGGGAAATATTAGTGTGACGGGCCCCAGTATGTCGGGGGAGGCGTTGGCGAGGCAGTTGTTGACGAGGTTTCAGTTTCCGACGTCCAGGTGGCAGGACTTGGTGAGTAAGATGAGCGGGGGGGAGAAGAGGCGGTTGCAGCTTATGTGGGTGTTGGCGCAGAGGCCTAATTTGCTGGTGCTTGATGAGCCGAGTAATGATCTGGATTTGAGCACCTTGGCGGTGCTGGAAGAATTTTTGTGCGATGAGTATAAGGGGGTGTTGTTGTTTGTGAGCCATGACCGGCGCTTTGTTGATCGCTTGGCGGGGCACTTGTTTGTGTTTCAGGGGGATGGGATCGTAAGGGACTTCCAAGGAAGCTTTAGTGAGTGGTTGCAGATGGAGAAGGAGGCCAAAGGACAGTTCTCCTCCTCCTCGTCCTCCTCCTCTTCCTCGTCCGGAGGAGGGAAAGGTGGTGGTGGTGGTGGTGGTGGTGGAGCGGCGATGGCCACCAAAGCAGCAATGAAGGGTTTGAGCGGGAAGGAGAAGAAGGAGTTGGGAGGGATGGAGAAGGCGATTGCGATGTTGCAGAAGCAGGCGGCTGAGTACCAGACCAAGCTGGATGATGGGGGGAAGGTTAAAACGGGGTATACCCAACTTGCTGAGTGGACGGCGCGCCTGGAGAAGATCAATGAGGAGATTGCAGTGAAGGAAGAAAGGTGGATGGGGCTGATGGAGAGGGCGGACACGTAAAAAAAGAGCAGAAGCGTCGTGAGTTGTGAGGAGAGGAAAAGGATGAAGTAAGGATAGGAAAAATCAGCCCCCCCCCCCACATTTCTAAGTATGTACAGAAAAGATAAAATTTTGGAAAGAAGCAAACAACTTTTGGAAGAAAGGAACGAGCGAACGTCGTTCAAGCAACGACTCTTTGACCCAAATTCTTAAGGCAAACGCCGCTCCTGTTAATATCAATATCTTATCACTATTATATAATCTTCATTTGCTTCACATTCCTTTCCTACAGTCAGGACTCTGTTATCTCACCCGCTTCCTTTCCCTCCTTCTCACTACCCCTCTTGTACTTCTTCGCATAGACATCCGCCTTCAATTGACACCGCACTTCCCGACAACGTTGCTTCCCCGCTGCTTCCATCGGCAACGGCAGATTTTTCCTCTCCCCCTTCTCGTAAGACTCCTTGATAATATTAGAATTGAGACGAAAGAGGTGCATCACTTCCTCCAATGGCGCCTCCTCCTCTTCCTCTCCCTCCCCACATTTCCTCACCTGCTTCGCTCCCCTGCCCGTCAAGCGTTCATAATCCTTCATTAAAAAATACAAAGCCTCAGCAGAAGACAATAAGCCGTCTCCCTTTGAGTGGTACCGCCAGCACAACGACTCTTTAGGTGGGTCCTTTAGCTTCACCCTCCTCGTCATCCTCGTAACCCCCGGGTGCTCCAGCACCTTGGTAGTATTATTCCACCTTGAGTCCAACAACACCACGCGCTCAATCGCTGCCAGATCAGCAGGGGAGAGCTCATCAAGCGTGACGGCATCTTCAGAGGGAAAGAGGACAAGGGTCTTCTCCACGTCCCACTTTTCCGCCTCCAGCGCTTCCAAGCCCCCGGTCCACGAATCCCAAACACGGACAGAGCTGGACGCCACCACCCCTACTTGAATAGCAGTAGACTTCTTCCGATTATCGGCCAGCACAATGTCCACTTGCACGGGCAGGCGCAGACGAGGGGCGTGCACATGCGACGGCACCCCTATCCAGCACACGCAATTGGCACAGTAAATGCGCTTCTCGGCCAGGCATCCTTCGGTTGGACACGGGGCCTTGACCCAGTCGTCCGCCGCGTATGGCAGAGACGCGGCCAGGTAGGCTTGGAGCAAGGTGCTTGCACTGGGGGCAGTAGCGGTGGTGGCGGTGGAGGAGGAGGGGGCCGAGGAGGTGGCAGGGGAGATTTGGGCCAAGGCGTTCGCATTACTGCTGATCCCGGTGGTGGTGGAGGAGGAGGAGGAGGAAGAAGTGGGGTTGGGAGAGGCAGCAGAGGGTGGGGAGGTTGTTGCCGGGATGGACGATTCTGGAGCTGCCATTTTGACGACAGCGCAAGCAGCTATGCCAACACAACCGGCCTGGGTACGAGCCCCTTGTCTTGATCTTCGTCCCTGTGTTGTTTGTGGATGCGTAGGGTTAGGCGTGAGTATGTTTAGGACGACGCAAAGGTTGGCTTGATCGTCCTGCCCCACCATCACACCGTCTCCTCACTCACTGCCCCACAATCGCACAGGCACCGCTAAACACACACAGCGCCATGCCGGTTGCCTACCCAAGCCAACGGTACAGCCCGCCATGCGATGCCCGGTTCGCAGAAGGTGAGACACCCTGGTCTCTTCATTGCCTCCCCTCTCACCCCTCCCCATCCTCTTCTCCCCCGGCCTCAGTTCTCACATCCGTCTCTCCCCTTTCTTTCCAGGGTGCATCCGAGGCTTCTACGTGGGAGCGCTATGGGGCGCCATGTTTCATCGGTACGACGTCATTCCCTTGCCAGCGGAGGCATCACGGGGACAGATCATTGCCCAAGCCTTGAGAATACGGACCGGTGCGTGACGCGGGAGGGAGGGAGGGAGGGAGGGAGGGAGGGCACGGGAGAGACGCCATAGGCGGCTAGCACGCAAGGGGTAACGCACTCTCTAACTTATCTCTTTCAACCCTTTACAAAATTACAGCCGGCGCCTGCAAGCACTCTTTCCTCCTGGCCACCTTTCTAGGCCTGTACAGCGGCACCGCGTGCGCGGCGGAAAAGACGATCGGCCGACGGAATTGGGCCACCAGTTTTGTGGGAGGCTTTAGCGCAGGTGCCTTCGCAGGACTCACGACAGGGCACCCGCACCATGCGATTACTTGGGGGATGGGCACGGGCGTGGCGAGCATGATTGTGTATGCATTGCAGGGGGGCGGGCCGTGAGTAGGTGGGCATGGGCCACGATGCGAGACCGGTGTCAAGAGGGAGAAAATCAAGGAAGTAAATGAAAGCAAATGTACAAATCAACCCACAAAAGAAGAAAAGTGAATCACGATGAAAAAAATAGAGGAAGGTAGAGAGGGGAAAAAGATGATGACTGTGGGGTTTACGGGCAGTGTGGGAGGAAACCTTACAGAAAGTCCAGGCACTTCCGTGCCACACTTGAACCCACGCGGTTTCCCATTGGCGCCTAAAACCAACGCCTTAACCTCTCGGCCAAGTCATCATTCGGAGTAGGTGCTGTCAGCTAGACCACAGTCTCGCCGAAGGATCCACATGGGAAATGTTCATAACTATGATTTGACAATGAAGTCAAGTCTTGGAAAAAGGCAAAGATGGGGGAAAAGGGGCAAAATATACGAGGAAAGACATGCAAAATAAGTCGAATTAGCACATAAAACTGCAGCTTCTTCATCCAAAATTCTCATTTTGATCGAATAGCGGTTAACGCAAGATGGTTTGTAATCTTAGTGCATGGGAAGAAGCTTTCCTTACGTGGGGGTCGGGGGTAGGCGAGGTCAAGGCAGCACCGAGGTGGGGCTCAAAAAAGACAAAAAAATGCCAATTCTTTTTTTAAAAAAACAGAGCCGCGTCAATGACATTCATGAGGTTGTGTGCAACCACTTTTCAGGCAGTGAAAGCTGAAATTGACCCTCCCAGACACAATTTCCCCTCGTCAACCTCCTCTCCCTCGTCATTCCCTAACGGCAGCTGCACTTGAGCCTTGTCTCCTACATCGCACCCATCCCTCACAATTGTCTCATACCTAAACATCTAATGTAGTCCTCGCCTCTCGCATATCACACCATTTTAGGCCTAGCAGGAAGAAAAGCGCCGCCCCGTTCTCGTCGTCCTCGTCTCGCAAGCAAAAGCCAAAAGAATGATCTCGAGCAAAATGCGCGCTCCTTCCATGATGGCGGCCCGCCGCCTCGTCCAACGCACCACCACCCTCCGACCTAACCAGCAGCCCATCACCAGCACTCTCCTGGCACCACCAGCATCGCCACGAGCAGGGGCAGGAGCAGCAGGCTTTGCCTCGCTGGCTCCTGTGGGAGGCCGCCAAGTCAGGCCAATCGGCCGCCAGTCTCTCCGTCCCACATCTACCACCTTGATGGCGTCCCTACTTCCAAGGCACGCCCCTCCCTCTTCTTCCTCGTTTTGCTCTTCCTTCTCCACGTCGCCCGGTGTGGACGAGCTCGATGGGGGCTTTCCCACGGAGCGGGACTTCCACTTGGCGGCGGACGCGACGTTGGACGAGGTCCAGGCATTGGTGGATGGGTTGGAGGACACGGTAGATGATTACGAGGCGAATCTATCGGTACGTGCTTGTGTGATTTTAGACAAAGAGTTTGTCGTTTGTAGGCTTGCGTGTGTCATTTTTGATAGATGAGTGTCTGTATGAGTAATGGTGGGTAAGGCGGGGTTCGGGGGAGGTGAGTCTCTACCCAGCTGGTGTGTATGTGTGCATGCGCTAGTTTGTACGTGTCTTGTAGTAAACAGGACGAGGAGTTGGTGAACTTGATATTATGACGCGTACTTCGGATTCGCGCAAAAGATACGCGCCTGACTGTGAGAGAGGTCGGTTAGGTGGTTTATTATCCTTCTCGCACATAAGGCGAGACATACTCCCTCATACTCACATATACACACACAAACGCGCGCCATTCCGTTTATTCTCACCGCCAGCACCTTTCCCTTCCTTTCATTTCACACACAAACAGCAAGGCGTCCTCAACATCCTCATGGGCGAGCACGGGATCTGGGTCCTGAACAAACAAACGCCCAACCGACAAATCTGGTGGTCCTCGCCTCTCAGTGGCCCCTTGCGGTTTGAGTACGACCCAACCTTGCAGCAATGGGTGACGACGCGAGGGAGGAAGGAATTGTTTACCTCGCTAGCGGAGGAGGTGCAGAAGGTATCAGGGGTCGACATCCAGGCACGGCGGACCAAGCATTAAGGCCTCGAGGATGAGTGAGTGGGTGGGGACGTTGTTCATTTCAAAGTAGAGCGCCGAGCGGAGGAAATCAACGAAAGAAAACATGCAAATTCCAAGACGTGGTCGATCAAACTTCAAAATTTGGTTGGGCATATTTTTCTTTTCCTTCTTTGCGGCGTTATGTACCATGGGCAATGCTTCCATGCGGCACTGCTACCTACTAATGGGCCGCGCACAACGGCACGGCACAACGGCACACGGCACGGCGGCAGCGAGAAAAAATAAAACTTGCTGTGTGAAGCAATTAATGAGAAGCTCATCTTTAAGCCATAAAAAATCACCTTACCCTGCGGTTTGTGTAGTGTGAAAGGGGGACGTAGGCCGCTTGAGGCTATCGCATCGGTTAGGTTCTAGAGCGAGCTGCAGGCGAGCGAAGCGAGCGAGCGACACAACACATGCGTTTGAGCGGCGCTTCCTCTCTTTTCACAAGTATTTACGCCAACAACCACCACGCCACTCCCAAGACAACACAGAGAGCGTCCTCCTCCTGTTGCTGCCGCCTGCCGCAGGGCCTTATTGCTGCGCAAAAGTCCTCGCTCCAAACCATGTCTTTGCACCATCAACGCCGTGCACTGGCGCCATCAGTATTGCTGCTGCTGGTGCTGCTCCTTGTCCCTGTCGACGCCTTCCACCCACTACTTCCCCACACACCCTTGAAGCCGGCAACGACCACGATCCCGTCAACTGCGGCAGCCTCAAGACCAGCGGCTGCAAAGAGTACCCCACCCGCCGCCTCCCGCCGCAGCTCGGCCTCCCCCCTCTTTTCCGGCGGCAGCAGCCATGGCATCGTTCCCATCCTTCGAGACCCCGAAGAGTCCTACATCAGCGCCGTGGAGCTAGGCGTGCACAAGGCCACCGAGCCAGCGCCCGTCATTTTCCTGCTCGGCATCCAAGCAGGCATCCAAGTGGGGATTGGGGCAGCGATGGCGGCGGCGACCATGGCGGGAGTTCCTGGCATTCAGGCAAGCGACCCTGGGTTGGCCAAGTTGATTTATGGCTTTTGTGGCCTCCCTTGTGGGCTGTTGTTGACGGCGACGACGGTATGTTTGTAGGGGGGGGAAGGAGGGAGGGGGTGTGGGGGGTTGGGGGATGGAGAGACCGAGGGTGGGAGTGGAGGGAGGGGGAGGAGGGAGGGACATAGACTCTTGCTTCGCTTTTACTCATATGTTTTTATTTATTCATTAACACAGGGCACGATGTTGTTTACTGGCAACACGGCAATCGTCTCTGTGGCGTTGATGGAGAAGAAGGTGAGTAGGTGGTAGAATGAAAAAGGGTTGTACGCCCTTTCTCAGTCACTCACTCAAAACTGAAAATAAATAACATTTATAATGGAAACAGATTAAGCTCCGTCAGTTGGTCAAGTCCTGGGTCTTTTCCTACCTGGGCAACATGTTAGGTGCCGCCTTGTTGGCTGGCTTGTGCACGTACGCGGGAGTGTTCAAGAGCGCTGCTGCTTCCATGGTGTCTGTAGCGGCTTACAAGGCAGCAATGCCCTTTGGAGTGGTGAGTAAGCAGGAAGGGAGGGAGGGAGGGAGGGAGGGAGGGAGGGACAACATTCGGTGTCTTCATAAGCATTAGCTTTGTATACATCGGCGCACACTCTGCTTATTGACCCTCCACTTTTTCCCTTTCCTCCCTCCCTTCCCTCCCTCCCAAGCTTGTAGCTCGTGGGGCCTTGTGCAACTACCTAGTCTGTATGGCCGTCTGGGTGAGTCAAGCTGCTGCGGACCTCGTGAGTAAAGCGACGGCCATCATCCTGATCATCACCATCTTTGCATCCCTCGGATTCGAGCATTCGGTCGCGAATATGTTTGTTGGTAAGGAGGGAGGGAGGGAGGGAGGGAGAGAGGGAGTGAGGGAGGGAGGGAGCCCTGAAATTTTCACTTTGTCTGGCGATGGTCCAGTTGATGACGCCTTGTCTTCGCCGGTTTTTTTTGCAGATCTTGCAGACCGGGCAGCTGTTGATGGAGAACTTCATTTGTTTTTCAGTGTCTGGCCACCGAAATTCATTTCATGGCGAGGCGCGGACAAACGGATGAAGGACTCTTTCCAGCATTTGCTCGATCTGCAGGTTCTTGCCGGT
>Ga0105055_10011574_pt1 | contig 10867 bp, 4 predicted proteins | sample BON03_FD_78090 | JGI IMG/M metagenome (GOLD analysis project Ga0105055, IMG submission 78090) | Freshwater microbial communities from Lake Bonney liftoff mats and glacier meltwater in Antarctica - BON-03 | ecosystem: Environmental > Aquatic > Freshwater > Ice > Glacier meltwater | place: Lake... | reverse complement strand
TGCCTGAAGTTCGTAAACTGCCAGCATTGTTGACAGAAGGCGACTAACTCTCGTCTGTTCTGCTCAACAGTCGCTTGAGGCAGACTAGCCCGTGTCTTGCTTGCATTGCCTCTACCTGTGGAGACGCCACCTCGCACCTGGTGCAGCGGTGAGCATGGTGAATCCACGCCTGGCACCTGAGAGCCTAGAGTAGAAGGGGTGAAAGGGGCGTGCAAAAGGGAAGAAGGACTAGTGGAGGGCAAGGAAGTGGCCGTTAGCACACAGAAGTCTTTGCTTCTACACTGATCGTTCCCAAATGTTGCAAAAGGCGAGTAACCCTGTACTTTATAGTAATTTTCCCATGCTTTCTCGAGCTCTACTCCCAGCCTCGGGCCTTCACTCCAAAGGATCTCTTTAACGCTTTCTGATTCGTCCTGCAACGTTTTCACTATTTCATGCATTTGCGTAACTCGTGTTGTTGTAATAACCATCATGCCTCCTTCCTTTGTTTCAGTTATTTGAAACATTGATAGCGGGGAGACCCTCCTGGGCCCAGCTTCCATAATCTGCTCAGCTTGCAACGCTTGCTGCCACTGTCGCATTTGCTCCTCCGCTGATCGACCTGAGAGCATCCACTTGATGCGGTGCGCTGTGGCCGCTCCTAGTGACCCTGCTGCGAACTTGTTCATATTCTGCGGATCCTCTCCTGTTTCTGCCTGATGCCAACCTGATCCCGCTTTCAGGATCCAAGCTCGTACACTGTCCCAGTCTCCCGGCTTGTAATTAACGCTGAGTGTTGCGCACTGACCATAGATTTGATGCACTGTGGTGTCTGCTTTCTCTTCTGTGAAGTTTTCAATTATACATTCCCACTCTTTACAGTGCACGTCCTTGTCTTCGAGCTCTACCCAGCAACCCCACGGCATTCAACGGTCCGGATCAGTTATGTTTGCTGAGGTTGCGGTGCATACTTACCTGCAAACTTGCCAGTGCCTCGATGCTCTTTCCAGGAAATCCTTGTGCGCCTGTCTATCTTGCGCTCGTTGATTCCACCGTTCTTGCTTCGTCGTTCTAAATGCTAGATCTGCTCGCAGAGATTTGATCATCACTTCCAGTACTGTCGTCCATTCTGGGAGATTGGCCATCATATTCACTTCTTGCGGTGTCATCTTGAAATCGCTATAAAGTCCGAATTGTGTCATGCATTGCTGAATTGCTACAGATGCTCGACCTGGCCTTCCTCGAGTGGTTCGTGCAGCTATCAACATTGCTAATTCTTTCACGATGTCTACCTGCTCCTGGCTTCTATGAGGGCCACGTTCCCGTGCTCGGTTATTTTCCCCTAAAGTATTCTTGTGCACGAGCATGCCTGCGGCCGCAACTCGACTTTCAACCACACACCGGAGACCCATTTCTTTAATACGCTTTCCCTCGTTAATGTCAGTGATGATTTATTGGGCAATTGGGCGCATGATTGCGTCGAGTTTCGATTGAATGCGCGGTATTTGCTTGTGATCAATGTTTTTCGCTTTGATCGCTCCTGTTTGGCCTCCTGGGTCTCCCGCCCAAGGGTCTTGATAGGCTCAACAGTTGCTCATCGATTGTGCACGATATCAGCGCATGAGTGTTCGCACACGCTCTTACCCAATGCACTGTACTCTTCGGCACCAGCATTTCGGCCGTATCATCATTGGACAAATTCCATGTCATGATGTGGTGAAGTGTTGCACTTTTGATATCATCAAGTGATACACCACCCATCAGATCTTTGCGTGTGCGTGCCTCAGATTGAATCAGTGATGATCCTGTTCTTTGAATAAATTCTTGAAACTGATTATCTACTTTCTCAAAATTAGACTTTGTCGAGATGGAATATCCTGTACGCGACATTGCCGCATTCAGGTCCCCTCCCATGATTCTTCACCGCCCTTCTGACTTATTCATTTCTGCCTGAATGTGAGTATTTAAGCGTCTTTGAAGGTCCGGCCGTCTCGCTGTTGCTTGATGGATGTTAATAATGCGAATACGCTCTCCCTCATGCGTCATTGCATCAAGCGGCCACAAATTGCATCTATGGGCCATTTGTTGTTTAAGCGCCTTTTTTTCTCGGGGTTTATGCCCATTCACAACCAGTGCTTTGGGGCGAAACACACGTTTGTGCAGAAAGGTGACTACTGTGATATGTCATCTTTCCATCACTTGGCACTTGGTCACCGTCCGTATCTGCTGCTAAGCTTTCGTTTCACGAAAGATCTAAGAAATAACATTTTAAAATCGAGTGCGTGTCGACTACACGCACATACCACGATACCTACAAACATGTGACATGAATTGCGGGAGTGCCTTCGCGGCAGGTGCTTCCAGGCTACCTTATTACTGCACCTCCATCTGTGTACGTTCCTGATGTAATTGACGCGCTAGCTGTGTGGATTCAAAACCAAAAAAGAAAGAAAAAAAGAAGTTGGGGCTGAAGTTGGGGAAGGAGTTTAAAAGAATCCCGGACAAATATGCCCATATTTGTTCAAGATTCTTTTTAACTCCTTCCTCAACTTGCTCCCGATACGCGAACTTCACGTCTACTAAAAATGATTTACAATACTAAAAGAAGTTCGGACAAGCAAAGTAAGAGTGTTAGCGTTCGGATGGCTTCTTTCTTTCTTTCCTTTGTTGTGCAGACCCAACCTAATCACTGGATTAAGCGGATGTCAAACACCCGCAGTGCTTTGTTTGTTTGTTTGTTTTTTGGAATAAAACCCGAAAAAATATACTCCGCCTCCTGTTGGGAGGGAAGTAAACCCCCTGGGAGTGATCACACACGGGCATAGGCACAAACCACGTGCATACCAAAGACAGCGGTACAAACCTCGTACGTGTCAAGCTATGGTTAACACTCTACAAGTTGACGGGCTGGTTCGCATCACTGGACAACGCTGGCATCCACTCCGACGCATCCTCAACCACCGAACGGCGTCCCCCCATGCCTTGTATGATGTATTGGTTTTGGACGCGGGGAGGGGTAAAACCATGAGCGATTTGGTGGATAGAGATCGCGAACTACCTTTCAACTTAGTAACACTAAACAAAACTAGACCACGAACCGGATTCGGGGGAATTGTTGATACACCATCATCATACTTTGAGCAAAACAAGCACAGCCAGTACTCCCAGCAAGTCGGATATGGTAGCGTACCAGGGTGGTGTCTACAAAACAGATACGACGGGTCAACAGGTCAATTTGGGTATGGTGGTGTACCTGGGTGCTGTGTAGACCCTGCATGTGGGTACCAGGTATTGTCATCATTTATGTGTCACAAATTTCACGCCAAACATACATCGAAACCATGCAACCTAGACCAGTGCTCGAAATTGGGTGTGTGTGTGTGTGTGTGTGTTGCTTTGTTTTGTTGACCCGATATTGGGGAATCGTTACGGTCCCGGTGTCAGTCCTTAAATCAGGGGACCTGGGGTTGCCGGATCCTCACCCTTCACCTTAACTACGTCGCCGGCTACACCGGTCCCCTCCTCTTCCTCTTCGAACGGACCCAGCAACAAACACCGTTGACAACCAGGGGCAAGCCCTGGCAGCTCCGTGTTTGGGCAGGTCCAAAGTTCGTTCGGCCTCATCGGTGAGGTATGTCCCGGGGTCGAACCGGCAGGCCAGGGGCAAACCCCGACCTTTAACCATTTGAACCACAAATGTTACACATGGGACGGCCGGCAGACGGAATCAAACCGACGACCTAATGATTAACAGCCCCTCGCTGGACCGCTGGGCCAAGCTGGCAATCAACGATGACTAAGTGGTCACGTTCGAAGGTTGGGTCATTCTACGTGAAATTGCATTTTACCCGCCAAAAAATAGACCGAAATCAACTTTTGGTCCCATCTGAGTGAGGAAAGGCCCGAAAAACCTTGAAAATTCCATAAGAATCCTTTCTGCAGTCGAATCGAATTTATCAAAAGCGCCGTCACAAGATTTTAGAAAGTTACATTGAAAAGATGCCCAGGGGGTTTTCTTGAAATAATTATTTCCTTTCGACTTTTCCTTTCGTAATATGCCATTTGACGGGTAAAAGTCACAGGACCAAGCCAGATGGTTCCATAAAGATGGATTTATAGAAAAATAGGCTTTCTGGCAGCTGAGCTGGCAGATGTAAATTAATTTCTGCGTCCTTTGTCCCTGCTGTTGGCATGGGAATGATGGACAGAAGGCAGGAAATGAGTCAGCACCAGGCAAGCGTGAGTGACTCATCATAGCATCGTAGCTTAGTGGTTCAATGTAGTAGCAGCTGAGCAAACCAGTGACTCAACAAATTGACGCAGGGAGTGAATAAGACAGTGCAGCTGTGACGTGAAGGACCAATGTCGCAAGGGTCTATATTTTATATGACTCGGTCCCGAGTACTGATGACTACAGTAGCTCCTCACAAAAAAAGTTGTCATTTGGATCTGAGCTCCTAAACATAGCAGCACTCAGTAGCCTCTCTGAATGCTACTGATTCCACTCAGTTATGGACATGATCACCTGAAAGCCTGTGTGTCAGCATGAACTGTTGTCTCAGCCTCTTGTCTGCTGTTCAGTCTGATACATTCCCCCAAGTCACATTTTGCTTCTGTACAGCTCGAATGCTTCTCTCTCGGTCGCTGATTCGCACCCGGCGTCAAATTTTCTGGCTTTCTGTGAGAGCCTCGCTCGTTGCATTCGCTCGAAAAATCCTAAAAGAATCCTGTAGGCACCTGCTCAGTTCGTTTTGCGGGGCTTCAAGTTTGCGGGGCTAAAGGTTGCGGGGCACAGCCCCGCAAAATGCCACGCAAAAATGCCCCGCAAAAAAAAGTCAGTACCAGCTGCAGGAGCCCCGCAAAAATCCAAACTCGGATTCGCATATTCCTCCCAGCTTGCTCCTGGATTTTTGGCACGGCCATATATTGATTGATATACCTTATTCAGATGTTATTAAAGACATTTCAATCATAGTGTGTCCGGGCAAAAAACACTGGAGGGGCTGGGAGGAATATGGGAGTCCGAGTTTGGAATTTCGTGGGGCTTATGGTAGTAATTTTTTTTGTGGGGCATTCTGGCGTGGCATTTTGCGGGGCTGTGCCTCGCAAGCTTTAGTCCCGCACAAAGCCCCGCCAAACGATCCGAGCTGGCGGCCACATTGAACTTTCTTTCTTTCTTTCTTTCTTTGGGTTGGAAGACCCAAGCCAATCACTGGACTAAGCAGATGTTCAGTGAACACCCGATTAACCACTTAGGACCCGAGAAACTGTCCCAGACCGGAGGTCAAGGGGCCTTCCTCTTTTTAGAGCAGACCCTGGGCGAGTCCCCAAACCTAGTGGGTAAAACAATCCACAATGTTGGTGGGCTTTCGTGTATTCTTGGGCTCACCAATTCCCACAAGCAATCTCCCTAACTACCAAGACATCAGTGTACCCTAATCTAGTAGTGCCCCCCCACTCGGGTGAGAAGCCAATCAACAAGGTACGGGTAGCCGGGAAGGAAATCAACAAAGGGTACCAAACCCAATGGAGATTAAGTTCATAGTGTCACGCATGACTGAGTTATCGCTCACCAATGTTCCTGACAAAACTTCCTGTTTTGGAACACTTGGGGACGAACTGAGGGTAACGCAGTTATACAAGAGAAAACACACGGTGTGTTGTTCGCTTCAAACGAGTACTTCAAATCCATATTCTAGGGGGACTACCCAGCAAACAGTACCAAGTTCATCAACAAAGGACACCAGACCTGTGTGGCCTAACTTTCCAACTAATAACCGGGTACACCCCCATTCTTGACAGCTGATCACAGACCAGCGCACTTAAATGACAGAGACCCAGACCGCGCGCGTCACACACCAGATTCGGCGGAAGTGTTGATACGTCATCATCATATGTTTAACAACACAGACACTGCAAGTACACACAACCAGTCGGGTATAGAGGCGTACCAGGGTGGTACCGTCACTATCAGTGTAGGTATTGGCATCATACTTTTATGTGTCACAAATATCGCGTCAATCATATATCAAAACAATGCAACCTAGACCGTTTGAAGAGTGGATCGAAAAGGGACACCAACGAGACTCCAACCTGTGCGATGCCTATGCACGCCCCACAGACAAACGCTGTTTGGTGAGGGGAGGAGGGGAGTACAACCAAGGCTCTTTTGTATGCTCTGCCAAGGCGTGAGGGGATGTGGAGGGCCGCCTTGTCCTTAGCGGCTGATGAGGCGAGGCCCAGTAGCACGCCCGGGACAGGCTGTTTATAGCCAAAATAAATATGGCTATGGGGTGCAGGATGTTGGCGGGGAGGATGTGGGAATGAAGTGTGGTGGCATGCAAAGGTGTTGTGAGGGTGCGATGCCAGGCGTGAGGGCTCAGCGGGGCATGGAGCAGGTACTAGTAGCGGTGACCACAAAGACAAACAGAGTCGGCGCTGTCGCGCGCCAATCATATGTGTCGCCGCCGCGCGCCCATGATTGAGGGGGGGAAGTCGCCCCCAATGGTCGTGACCTGGGAAAGAGGATACAGGGGATGTTGGGTCCAAGGGTAGGAGGGAAGGGTTGTGAGGGGGGGAATGGTGAGAGCATAACCGCCAGTGTAATGACAAGCAGGCAAACAAATAGCACTGGAACTAATCAGCGCCCAGCCTTTTCTGTACATCACACACTGGAGGTACACATGTACCCACATGTTTAGAGGCGCGTGTGCGCACGCACCGAGGAGACTGTACGCAATAATCCGAGTACTCAAAGCTATGCATACACAACAATTATGACCAACACGTGCAGATAGAACGTTCGCGCAGGCCTGTATGGAGTGCGCATGCAATGAACAGATACGCGCACACACAGGGCTTGTCAACGTGGGCTTTGTCGACGTCGATTTTGTTGCAGGTTATGTTTGTGGAAACATGAACAATGCGCAGGGCAAAGCATGCGTGGTGGGTTGTATTTGGATCACCCGGTGTATTGTCGTGTAGTAAAGGTTGGCAGTCACTGCGAGTAAGTCACCGGCCTGGCCCTCAGGTGCTTGAACACTGTCGCAGTCCACCGTGGCAGGTATGCTCGAGCGCAGTCTTACTTGTCACGGTGCTCGTGCATACTCCGCTTGTCGTGTGTCCGCGCCTCCTGTTGTAATATGAACCGGGAAGAGTGTGTGTGTTGCTTTGTTTTATTACACCGATATTGGAAAGTGATTGGCCGGAATTGCGTGCGGCAGCGGGTAGTTCAAACGGAAACATTCTAAAAAAGCTAATTTTTATATAATTGACAAATAATTCCAACCAACAATTGGGTTCTCAGGTTTATAAATTTCAAAATAAAACTTCCTGCCTGCTTCCAAAATTACCGGGGTCCAAAATTATTTGTCCACAGCTGTAGCAACATCTGGAAAATACGGTGGTATATATATGTCGTTTAGTTTTAAACGACATATATATACCCAAAACATATATATAACATATGTATACCCAAAAAAAAAATTTATGATATATATGTCGAAAAAATATTAAACGATATATATATGTCATTTTAATTGTTGACATATGCCGTTTAATTTTTTTTTGACATATATACACATATCAAATGACATCTATATATTGTTTTTTTTATCATATATGTTGTCAATATTTAAATCACATATATACACAATTCATATCTTGTCACATCGTCGGTGCATCTCTTTCTTACTGATGTCACAGCACACCTGATCGTCTCTTCATAGGAAGGAGTGAAATCATCCAGTGCAGAGACGTGGTGAGTGGGAGCAGTTCACAGAATGGTCCTTGGAGGATTGAATGTGTAATTTTCATGTCCAATAATTGTATATACGTCGTCATGTACTAGTAACATGGAGCATGTTCATACATTTTTCGTACAATTTATTTGGCAGAGACCTGTTGGGTCCGAACCAGGGACCTTTCGTTTCACAGGCCGTCGATTAACCAACTGTGCCATGATGTTCGAACAAATTGACTTGAACATACATGGAAAATTCATGTATATCCTGTCAATCAAATATTTTTCCCCAAACTTGAAAAAACTTAAGTACTCGATTAAATTTTGGTTTTCCCAAAAAAATATCCCAAACCTGAAAACTCGATTAATTCAGTGTCATCCCAAAACATTTCAAGGTCATATTTTTGCACAAATTCAGAGTATTATCATAGGTAAGAGAAGTTCGACAAAATTCTTTTATTGAATCCACTGAATCAATCTAGAACCATCACATCCATTCAATGCATCAATCGCAAAAATCAATGTGTGTCCTATCTGTTCAATATTAGTGGTCTCTTGTTTCTTTGAGGGTCACACTGCATTTGATGTTACAAAGTGGCGTCGTGCCTGTTTGCTCAAATCTGTCATGAGGTCCGGTGACATGGCCAGACGTTGCAGAGGCAGACTGTCAATTGGCAATTTGCAAGGCCACACGCCCTGGGTATTGGATTGCGTTCCATCTCGCGCCACGTCGAGGCCGACTGCAAAATTCAAAATCATCACATCAGTGACAGTTGTCAAGTATTTTCTAGCTGCTCCTGTAGGCGTACATGTTTGTTTCAGACGGCACACAACTCTTGACCCATCTTTTTGTATCACATTTGCTGCTGCGTCAAACCATTCGTCATACCGTGTGGCAAAGACGCCACCTGTCTCCAGGCAATCCATGGTAGCGTCTATGTATTGTCCTTTTGTCACCCCTTTGCCTCCATTCTGAAGCTGTTGTGCAACTCCTAACGTGTTGGCGGCCAGAGACCCAGCGATCTCAAAATATTTCGCCTGCGCCTCGCCCAAGGATAAACTTGTTCCTGTCTTTGTTCCTTCACCTTACGCACATCTGATGTGTCTCCACTCTTGCAATGGCCCATATCTTGCCACACACAAACCCGTCTGCATCTCTCGGAGGTACGAGCGCCCACTGACACTCCATCTGTGATGCAAAGCCATGCTGGCCCTGCAGACATTGCTTTACTCGTTCCATCTCGATCTCATGCTCCCTTGTCGCAATTTTGTCCAACGGATTCGAGGGAGCTTTGCAAAATATGGCCACCCACGGGCGCTTACGCAATGACAAGTTCGCTACGACCAGGGTGTCCCGATACTCCGCACGTTTGAATCCGTGCAGAAAAAGACACAGAAATTTGCTTTCCACATTGAATGTCATGAATTCCAAAAACTCAACTCCTGCCAGCCAGCTGTACTGTAGGATGATGCATGCTATCCTTTTAATGCCTCCAGTACCGGTGGTCGAGCGTGCCTGCTCAACGGGCCCTATTTTCTACACCCCAATATAAATGAGTATCAAGTCAATTGGTCAAACAATAACGTGTCAATGTGGGTGTGTAACATACATATATGTTATAATGATCATGAAATTACATATAAATGTTGTTATCACAGTTATTTGGCATATATATGTTACAAAATTGATTCACTGACATATTTAACAATTCATGTCACAATTGTCATGCGCCATGCGGTCACGCTGCAATGAGACAGCTGTATGTTATCAACGCAACAACAGAGTATACACTCTACTCAACCTACATCTCAAGCAAACACAAGCAGCACCTGGTGTGGGCCGTTTCGAGCCACTGTGCCAGGTCCCAATGAGAAGATGGCAGTGACGGTCAGAAAATTTTACGTGGAAGGACAGTGGAAATACGTGAAAAGGTCGGATGGGCTGTCATACAGCATGCAAGATGCTGTTGATGACACAACATCTGGACATGCCAAAGTTTTCATAGAGGCTGCAGAGCTGCAGCGTCGCGAAACAGCAGGGGAATTCGGTCCCTTGTTCGCGTTATTTCTCAGTGAACTTACCGAACAGTACGCCTGCCAGGCCCTGCTGTATCCGGTGCAATCTTTATTGCAAGTTGAAGACAAGGCAGGATTGAAGCCTGCTGTGCGCGAATTGCTGAACGGCACCTACCACGAGATGTGCGACGTGCCAAACAAGCTCACGGCCACCACCTTTTTCGACACCACAGTAAGCACCCCTGCCAAAAATGGGGTTGAGATGAATGTTGTTGGTGTTACTGCGTGTGCAACAATCTACAATCACGTTGATGCAGTTTGGTCAGTATTCATGAATGTTATTGATTGTGCTCACCTGTGTTTTGGTGTGTCTACACAGGTGTTCGACGCTTGCACGACTGTGGCACACGCAAGAGAAGCAAAGCGCGAGATCATGGTGTTTGGGCTGACAGTGTTGAGCATGCTAGACCAAATTATTTGGGCCACCACCCTCGTGGGACAGAAGGTGGGGGTGTACAAAGCGGCTACTCGCAAGCTGCAGGTACAAGATGACATGCGTGGGGCTGTGTCACAGAAAGATGATGTATCATTCCGCTTGGAACATTTGTTCAAACACACCACCTCGGTGTATGAAACCAATGTAGGGCGAGCCGGTGTGGTCGCGGCGTTGCATGCGGTTGCCAAGCAAACTTTGGCCAAAAAATTGGTGGGTGATGATGATTTCGGCGCGGGTGGTGGGGATTTCGGACCAGGGGACAACCAGCCAAGCCCCCACGTCCTCGATGCGAGTGCAGACAAGGCGGCGGGCGAAGTGTCCTCACAGCGCAAACGAAGTCAGCAGAAGGAGACAGACAAGATGAGCAAGAAGAGAAGATCAGGCGCGCACGGTCCGAAAGGCAAGGCAGCAGTCGAAGATGCGCCACGAGTCGAGGGGCAGAAACGTAATAGCAAGCAGGCAGGAGGGGGTGGCAGCGACAACAAAGGTGAATCAGAAGGCCGTGCGTGCGCAAGCCAGGGGGGGGGGGGAGAGACTGCACAACTGTGTAAAGTAGGGGGGCACAGTCATTCGAAAAAGCAGGCAATCAATACCATCCAGATCCGTCCGTCGTCTGAACCCAACCGGTTTCAGGC
>Ga0105055_10011569_pt1 | contig 10871 bp, 12 predicted proteins | sample BON03_FD_78090 | JGI IMG/M metagenome (GOLD analysis project Ga0105055, IMG submission 78090) | Freshwater microbial communities from Lake Bonney liftoff mats and glacier meltwater in Antarctica - BON-03 | ecosystem: Environmental > Aquatic > Freshwater > Ice > Glacier meltwater | place: Lake... | reverse complement strand
GCTGGCCTTTTTGGTCGCTTCATGCCCACTTACCTGAGCCTTAAACTCGACCATATTGGACACCCCCCCTCCAATCTGTGCCTCTGCTATCTGCCGCACGTATCTGACCTTTCCAACGAAGTTTGTGCCCATCGTGTGCGTGTTGACTGCTACCTTTTCACCGAGCCGTCTTCTTGTCGCTGCTCCTTTTTTGACTGGGCGACTCCTGTCAAGGTCTGCAGTATTTTAATTTGCATGCTCATCGATTGCCTTCTCCACCCATTCTTGGGCTTGATCCAGAAAAGAGTCTGCGTCCCACATCGAATGCATGTCGTCAATGAGCTGAAACAGCAGGTGGTCGACGTACGTCTTTGCATATTGCCTATTTTGCTTACTATGTGCAGGCTCAATGATACTGGTAAAGAGTTGTTGCACTATTTCCTGGACCTCTTTTACGTCGTCTTAACCTACTCCCTGTAGCTTGATAATCTTTAGCAAGTCGGCGAGAGAATTCCATACGTTACCTCCAGCCAAGCTTGTGCGGCAAAACTCCACTAAGCTTGCGTCTGATATCCGCTTGCATTCGGCTTTTGATCTCATATCATTGGACCCGTTGTCGTCTGACGATTCCTTGCCTCTTTCAGCTTGGAACTTGGCGAAAGGTTCTCTCAGTTCAATCCACTCTGCCCACACCGTTTGGGAGCGCTCGAATTTCTTGACACTCGATTTGCACCTTCTCTCTGTTGATGGTAGCTCAAGGCCTTTCCAATCAACTAGATTTAGGTACTCCTGCATAAGAAATTGGGTGGTGCGGTGGAGTCCTTGCGCATTTTGTCCACACACTCGAACTCTTTGCTCACCATTCGACGTAGCAGACGACTTGAGCTGTGGTAGCAGATCCTGATATGCTTTTGAACTAAATCCTACGGCTTTCCTTGGTAGATCTTCGACGCTTTCGAACACTGCCTTCTTTAAGATTTGCATGCCTTTCTTCATAGCCTCTTCACCTGTCCAAATTAGATTCCAGACTTGTGCATCAAGGCCCCACGCAGTCGGCTCAGTGTCTCCACGCGATTCCCCAATCTTCTCAATTCGTTTTTTGCACTTTTGTGTAGCAACCGACATTGGGATTTTTTGCAAAGCAGTGTTGGTAACTGGGGCAGCTGGGGCAGCATTTGCTGCTAGGGCGGCAGTGTTGGCACCTGTGGGAGCGGCAGCGGCACCCGTTGGGGCCAAGGCAGCATCTCTTGAAAGGTTGGCAGCACCAGTAACTGATGGGTGAGCCTTTGCTCCTGCTGAGACAAAGGTAGTGCCTGTGCAGAAGTTTGCAGCGCTGAAACCTGGTGGGAGAGAGGCTGTATCTGCTGATGCTGAGACAGCACCTGTTGAAGGGCCCTCAGCGCACAAGGTTGAGGGGGAATCAGCTGCCTCCGCGAGGCGCGAGATAGCGCCTGGTGATATGTCTGCAGCGCGAACGCCTGACAGGGCGGTTACGGTAGCTGCATTTGCTGACACTGCGGCAGTGTCTGTTAAGGGGTTCGCGGCGTCGGACAATGCTGTTGAAGAGACTGCAGCCTCGGCGACTGGAGGAGCGGCGGCTGCGCTTGCTGAGTCAGCTGTACTGTGCCATGTAGAACATGCTCAGAGATCTATTCTTGCATGTCTCCCCAATCCTTCTGATCGTAACCTACGCTGAGGATGATTCATGCGCCTTGTATCTGGTGGACTGCAGTACTTGGCCAATTTTCAGAGAACTCCTTGGTTGTAGCATTCCATGCCTCTGAGAGTATCTGGTCGTCATTGTATAATTTGTATTCTAGCCAGCAGCCCCAAGGCATTCTCCAGACCAGTTCCGTCTGCGTTGGCTGCGGCCCATACTTGAGCGGAGAATGTGCCAGGTCCCTTATGCTCTTCCAAAAAGGCATTTTCAGCTTGCCTGTCAGCATCTCTGTTGTTCCAGCAGTCTCTTGTTGATGGCTTTAGACTGCAGTTCGTTCTGACGGGACTGGATCATTACGTTCAGCACAATCTCCCACCGTGGGCATAGGGTGACATGATCTGCCTCCTGTGGCATAATATGGAAGTAATTCTAGAGTACACATTCTGCTAGACATTGCATGGCTGCTGCGGATGCTTGTCCAGGGTTTCAAAGAGACATCAATGCCACCTTTAATTTCCCCACTTCCTTCAACATCCTGACTGGTTCTCGATATCTGTGGGTGCCTTGCCGTTAAGTTCCTGAGCTCGGTTGCTTCGACCTTCCCGTCTTTTATGCATGAGCTGTCTGGCTGTTGTGACTCGCACAGCGATCATCTGCACCATTGCCTGCTCACCGCTGCACTCACCTGCCGTATAGCTGCTGCATATTTCTTGAGCTATTGGGCTTGTGATTACGTTAAGCTTTGGCTGGATGCAGGGGAGCTGCTTTGGGTCTGTCTTGTTCAACTTCAACTCACCTGGTCGGCCTCCTACCACTTGGCCTATGGAATTCTGATACGTAAGCAAGTCTCCAATGATTGTGCACGATATTATTGCATGGTCATTGCATTCTGCACCTACCCAATGAACTTTGCTCGTTGAACTTTGCATTGTGCATGTATTCGTGCACGTCAGGTTCCACGTGATAATGTGGTCGAGAGACGCGTTTGATACCTTGAGGAGATCCTTGCACGTGTGCGCTTCTGATTCAATCAGTGTCCTGTGCGTTGAATGCACAAAGTCCTGGAAATAACTTGTCCACCTTGTCATATAGCGCACTTGTAGATCTAGAGTAGCCATTGGGAGAGAGTACCGCATTGAATACACCTCCTATTATTCGCCGCTGCGTAGCGCTGCGTCTATCATTACTCTGAAAAGATAGGTGACTTGCCGCTGCAAATAATGTCGATTTGCCGTGGCTTAATGCACATTGAATATGCTGATTCTCACATTGTCATGTGTTTTGCCTCCAGCCATAGGACACGGCCTTGGTCCATGTGCTCAAGCGCTGACATGCCACGGAGTTTGACCCGAGTGCGAACCAGTGCATTAGTTTGAAAAACACTTTTGTGTAGGAAAGTGTCTATTGTCATTTGCGCTGTGCTGCTTGCGTACTCCTCATTTAGCGTTCTGCCATTTTCGTCGTTTCCTACACTGAGTCCACGTGGCTTCCCACTGCGATATAGCATTCATGCTCTGGGAACATCTGTTTGAGCTCTCGTCTGACTCTGACTGTAATTCCTTTACGTATAAGTACCTCCCGTAGCAGGACTACCGCAGCTCCTTTCTGCATTGTCTGTGCAATGTATGGAGAGATCCAGCAGTCCTGGATTCAAGAGATCACATTCCCCGTTAGGCTGGTCTGCGGATTCTATTTCTGGCAGGATTCCAGGGCTCATTTCCACTGCCACTGCTCCCAGCCCAAAATTGAACTCCACATTGTCTGATTACCAGATACTTGTAGCACAGTGAAGCAAACAACATCTCAGAATCTTTGGCCCCGAATTAATGATTAATTAAACCCACAGTTCCACAAAACCAGCGCGCGTTTTGTTTTTTCCGGCGCCGGCCGCAAATTTTAGAAAACGTGACATTAGTAGCGCGTCGGAGAGAGCGCTTCCGGGATTTTTTGGCGAATTTTTTTGTTGCTGAACTCCCTTCAACCAGGAGATGTTTTGATGAACAAGAATTCACTCGCTTCTTGTCAACTGGTGTTGTCTCAGCGTCGAGTCACGCGCTCTGACGTGTCCTTTCAGACAAAGTAATCTGAGTTTTTGTTCATTGTTGATTTGACATCCCACACATACACACCTCTGAGTGAGACTCTCTGTTCTTGATTGATGTTGCTTTTATTACGTCATAAGAAATAGTCTAGTAGCTTTGCTGGAAGCTCTATGTGCTCAAATGTAGATTCAAGTTCTCGATTGTTGGGGGTTTTGACGGAAACGAACTGGCGATCTCGGGACAGACAGTCCTGCGCTCTACCCAACTAAGCCAGTTTTACATCATCTAGGATATGAATTTTCAAAGCTGTTTGCCCTCCACCGTCACGGTCACGCCGAGTGACTTGGATTATTTCGATAGAAGCGCTTTTCTCCAACGGTTGCGGTTAGCATTCACACGACTCGAGCCGACGATCGCGAGTTACGATTCTTCGCATTCGTACCGCGGGGTGCATGCGCACCCGGCTATCGCCGTACAAAATCGTTGGAGACTGTAGCGACAATGGTGGTCACCGGTATCAGGCACTGGATCGTTTTATTCTGCGAGAGGTATTGGCTCGCAGGCGTCGACGGGCGTGGCTGTGCACGAAGAGTGGCGTCGGGCGGGAAAGATTTTTGCAACGTCGGTGGATTCTCCGTCAAAATCTATATTTACGCTGTTTTTCATACACTGTTTGGGAATTGAATTGGTGTTGTGCGATTTGTATCTCACAATGTTTGATCTGACAAAGGATTTGTTACCTTACACTTTCTGCATTGCTGTTTTTTTGCAAATAGTGTCGTTGTGATCAAAAATGATTCGAATCAGTTTCAATACGAATGAATCTATAAACTAAAGAAGGCTCTGAAATCAAATACCCCACAGAAAAGATTTTGTTATATAAAAAAGGTGCTGCAGGCGAAATGCAACGTGCAATTTTCTTGCAGGTTGTAAGAATTCATGAGCAGGGCTAAATATGCATGTACGATTATTTGATTGCAGTACGCCTTGGATAAAAGTTACGGCGTAAGTATTTCCCAACCAGTGGGGAAAACAAACGTACTATAGGCCGGCCAAAGGTTAATTCATTAATTGATTAATGAATTAATTAATTAAAAGAAGAAAATTCTGAGCTGTGATTTGTGAAATATAAATTACATACTCTATCAAGAGGACAGAGTACCCATTGGGACTTAGTCAAAAAATCTATCCTGTGGCGCATTTTATTTGATTGGACTTGCCTGCGGCGCATTTTGTTTCATAAAAAATCTGGCCTGCGATGCATTTTTTTCATTCAAAATTTTCTTAAACCGAGATGCATTTGATTTCAAGTTCCTTCTTATGTCTACCAATTCATTGGTGGTGAAAATGATTCGAACTCCAATACTGAGTGACTACAACGACATAGTTTGTACCAAACAGTAATTGAGAAAGTTTCAAATAACTAACAAACCCTGTGTCAAATATGATCTCTTGAGATACAAATCGCACGACACCATTTCAATTCCCAAACAGTTTATAAGGAACACCAAAATTGAACTCCACGTTCTCTGATTACCAGAGGCTTCCAGCAAGATTTTTGCACCCCATCTTGCTATGAGCCTGTGATCTCTGTTTCTGAGCCTACTGGAAAATGATGGCACTCAGCTATACTCTATAGCTGCCCAGAAATCTCGCGCCAGTGATCCAGCAATCTCTGACTCACTTGCTCCCGTCCTTGCTGGTTTTTCTGAGAGGACAGCTTTGAAAATATGCTTTCCTGAAATAATGTAGCCAGTACATATGACTTTGTCATGTACCTTGAGCTCATCCCACTCCGCATTCGTGGAACTCACTTGCGATTGTAGTGCCAATGCTAATGCTTCCTTATCAATTTTCGTGTCGAGTGATGTGATCTTCGACTCTTTTCCACAGCAGTCCTAGCGCTCCGACCAGCTGCTGCTTCTGCATCCCACATGCTTGCGTCCATTTCTTTTCTTCGATGCTTCTGGCTTCAGTCCACCAACCTGATTTCATGGCCCATGATGTGAGCGCTTCTCGATATCTGGATTTAGAGCTGCCCTTGGGAATGTCTCCGCCAGGTTTGTTCAGTCCTCTTGATCGGTTCAATCGTCGGCAGCGTGCACACCGGTTTAGGGTGCTTATCGCATTTTGTACAAAGAACTGCTGCTCACCGATGCTAACTGTGAAAATTCGTCGCACAGTTTGCTCCGATCTCGGCAGGCAAGTTCCGTTGGTTTGCTAGCGGTAAACAGCCAACTTTGTTTTTCAAAGTCATGTCGATGGCCACATGAGTGCTACTCAGTGACACTTTGCGCATCCAAATTTAGCCCCCTCCGGGCTTGTACTTGGCAGTACAGATAATTCGCCGCAGGTTTGCGTTCCGTCCAACCCGTTGCTCTCTGTTACGTCAATCTCACTACCGTTGTTATCTGGCCCGACCTTGTCGACCGGGGAGGTGTGGTCTCGTCGTGAGGAAAATGCGCCCGTGGCGGCTAAAGACCGTTTTTTTAGCCTAGCTACAAATCCGGTCTTGTCCCCCGATTTTATGATGGATACAAGTTTTCTGTATCGTCGCGCAATTGGAACTTGTCATGATCAACGTGCCGTAGGCATCGGAGTTGGCTCCTAGCATGACTTTCGAGCGGCTTGTTTGCCACCAGTATGTTGCTTTCGTGATTTGCGTTACTCCGCAGGACGTGACCCCATTTCTGTTGCTCACTGGACATCACTGGCTGGTACTCGTGGCCTGAATCTGTGCTCAATGTAGAGTTCCCAATGCAAAACGCTAGGGCTAAGCCCGTGATCTGATCTAGGCCTATTTCTACTCCTTGTCGCTTTTTCAGAGTGATCATTGCCTGCAACATGTTGTGCTCATCAGTATAACCTGTCAAATTGACTTTTTTGATTGCGAAACTACGTAGCTCGGGGGTGTGCTGCCGCTCGATTTCGCTGATGAGCCAATGCAAACTCTCCATCAGGTGTGCAACCTCGCGCAGAAAAGATGTCGTCGGATCTGTGCGGATTTGTTTCACACGAATACAGATTGCTTTTCCGTTCCAATTCGCTCGAGTCCGAGACTAATGTCCACCGCGCGCTGATCTTTCTTCCAAGCAACCACTGCGGGGCCGTTTGAAACGTCCTGATAGTCATCTGTTTGTATTCTTCCGAGGCTTCTTATTCACAGGCCCACTGTTTACTCAACGGCGGAAAAGTAGCGAAACAAAAGAAATTTAGTTCTGCATACCAGTCAGCAAACATTCAAATATTTTGTACTGGTTAAGGTACCTCGATTTCCATTGTCCACATCTGGACGTGAACGATGGAATCCAAATTTTTGGGTGGCAAATACCTGAAACGACTTGGAACGACTAGAAATAATTGTTGATTCGACCTTACATTTTCTCATTTTGAGTGGGGGCCGTGACGGTTTTGCGATGCTAAATCGCAACGCTTCGGCAGCAAATCTAATCCAGATTAGGCCAGCTACTTTTTTCATAGAGTGCTCGTTGATTTTCGACATGATGTAGTCGTCGTAGCATCGTCATTGGCTCCACCTGGCGTCGATGTTCTGCATCTCTTGCAGTCGCTGAGTCCAGCACAGCTGTAGCCGAGTATTTGACGGGCCAGTATGATAATTTTCTGCAGTTTGCAGGGCAGAAAGACGGTGCCACTCGCTGCGCCCAGATCGTGCAACTGATATTGGCGAACCATGTCAATCATGATGTGTCTAAACCTCTGGTAGCTGTACAGCTTGACGCTTCTAACGTGTTCTGCTCTATTCTCAGGCAATCGCAATTCGGTGTTTCATCTGGTATGGCTTCTCACACCCATGACAGTGGTAGAGTGCAGGTTGGTGACGAGCTTCCTAAACCGCATATCCTAGACAAATACTGGAATTATTTTGAGTGTATGCAGGGAAATGCCTCCACTATGCGTTTCAGTGACAATCAGGGGACAACTCACCATCTGCCCTGCTCCAAGGGTGGGCAGCATGGGGATAGTTTGGAGACTATTCGATTTGCTGTGACTGTGCATCTGTCTATCGGCAGGGTCTGTGAAAAACGCCTGGCCATTAAGGTGGTGGGTATTTGTGACGATATTTTCATCGTCGGTACCCTGTCAGACGCCTTGTCGTGCGCTGCTGAGCTGAAACAAATTTTGAAAGTGGATCTTGACATGGTTCTCAACGTGTCAAAATTCAACCTTTATTTTCCTCACCCCTCCCTTAACCTCGAAGAAATTCGATATACATTTGAGCGCGCAGTCACTGTGAATCCTTCTTTGTCAGATCTTACCGACATGGGGGCAGGGATTTCCACTGATGGTATGCGAGTTGCAAGAGTTCCGGTTGGCATTGACGACTGAGTGAAGGCCTTTGTTGCGAAAAAGGCATGGGCGGTCATTACAGATGTCGCAAAGGTGGATGTAGTCACGGATGGGCTCTTTCACTTACAACTGCTCGATTTCTGCAAAAATACACGTATAGCATTTCTTGGTCGTAACAGGCCCACCCCTTTTATTTCTGAAATTATGGCACAGGTGGACGACACAATCCTCGAGGCTGTGTGCAGGAACGAAACCGGTGGAGGGCATGTAGACTGGACTCCGCAAATTTTCAAACATCAAGATTCAGGTGCCCCACTTTCGTGGGGGGTTTGGGATAACGCCCAATGATGGCAGCGCTATTTTGGCTTTCTACTCTGCCACCTGCGCGCTTATCGTCTGGCTGGGCAGCCACGGGGATGCACTCCGGGCCTGCCCAGCACTTCGCTGATTTGTGGGCGCCCGGGCAGGATCTTACCTCCCCTGCAACATGGCATGCACCCCTTCTACAGGCACTTTCGAAATCGCATGCTCTTCTCCTTCAGGATCATGGGTGTGGAGCGCTGAGTCTGATCACGTCCGCGTGCCTCTGGTGGTCTTGGGACCGCTCCCGTCTGTGCGGCCAAGTGTAGGCTCTCGCAATCCTCCTCCAATGCCATCTCTTCTGATGCTTCCCCAACTTTGTATGCTCTTTCAGAGTACTTATGAGGAATGTCAGGGTGCAGAAGCCTCAGCTGAGCAGGGTGAAAGGATCGCTAGGTCATCACTACAGCACACCCTTACTGCTGAAATTATGGGTCGTTGGACCAAGCACAATGGGGCTCCGGAGCACCTTGTTGTGACACGTTCGGTAGAGATGATGGAGTTGCAGCGCGCGCAGCGTTTTCCTGCGTGCACCACTTATCCCGATACTTCTGTATTTGCAGAGTTTTCCCCTGCCCCTCAGCCCGCTCCCTCCCAACCTAACGCACCTTCGGAGAAGGAAAAGCAGATGCACATCAACTGGAACCTTCTCGCTTTTCTGTCGGACCTTTCAGCGCGAGGAATTTTGACTCGCTTTCCGCCGGATGTTCGGCAGGCTTTTTCTGCAGGAGCTTGGGGGCCTCTATTCCCAAGATGCTTGCTCACGCTCAAGGCCGCACGTTGTGTTCCTGCGAGATGTGTATTGATCCTCTGGGTGATCATGTCCTCACTTGCAAGTAGCACACAGGTTCTATTCGCGGTCACAATCATCTCATGCATATTTTGGCTGACTTGGTGCGTGCTTCCAACATAGGTACTCTGCATGTCAACCACAAAGTGTTGACAACGGTGACGGCGCCCGCAAGCAGGGTGACGTTGGAATCTCAAATTTCCCTATCCCTCTCCGAGATGGTCTTGTAATTGACGTTTTCTTTGCATGTGAGTTCATGGGTAGCAGCCGTGCACCTGGGGGATGGAATAATGTTGCGCATCACACTCATGCCGTCCTGCAGGCTCGTGCCAATGTCAACAACAACCAATACTCGGAGGTTTGTGGTCTTGCACAAGGCATTCGCGCCCGCCATAATAGGTATGTCAGATCAGATACACCCTGATGTCCAGGGCTACTCTGGGTTCTTGCGGACAAGCAGATGCGGTCGTACTATGAGTGCATGGGAAAGGAGGATAAGATATGGAATCCGAGTCTTTTCAGTGGGCGAGGGTCAAGGCTTTCAATTCCAACAAGACTTCCATTAGTAATGCCATTGCTTTGGGCTGCTCCACCCGTTGTCATCTGTCTGTGCACAGTCTTGCGCTACCTCGCTCAGGTTCAGGTGATGACTCCCGTGGAGGTGGTACTGAGACAGGTGCTCCTGCGAGTGGCTCACGTGGAGGCAGACGCCGTACCTCGGGTGCAGCGAACGTTTCCGGAGGGGGGGGGGGTTCCTGTTTGTTCGCCTTCTCTCGCTGTTTCTGCGGACCGTGGTTTTGATGATGGCTGTTGGAATGCGTCACGCGGCGTTTTTGGCTGCTGCCCTTTTGCGTGTCGTGCGAGCTGTGCCCGTACAAGCTCCTGCTTCTGCTTCTGTAGTTTCTTCTGCTGCTGTTCGTGCGTTTGATACAGGTGTTTTGGGCGGTCCTGATGCTGGCGGTGTTGGTCGAGTCGGTGAAAATACTGCAGCCTGCCATGTCGTTGTGACTTAGGTGACGCGCGCTCTTCTGCAGGTGGAGCTGCATGAACCCTGGGTCGTCTGGTGTTGTGTTGAGCTCTCTCGTCGAAGGTGCCACCGTTTCATCGAACCGCACTGACACGTGCTTACCCCAATCCACTTTCGCCCCCCCTGCCCTAAGGCATCTTGAGAGCTTGCTAACTGCGAACTCGGTGTCTTTCGATCTCATTGTTTCTTGCTCCTCTTGCTGAGCTCAATCTTTAATAAACACTCTGAAATTTAAAAAAAAAATCAAAGTGCAAGTGTGCGATGCCGAAAGCAGCCCATTCCTCCTGCGTGAAATCCAAATTGGTGGGTAGAGTGCTTTCCAGTGCTAAGTTCGACTCCGGCTTACCTGCTAAAGGCTGTTTGACACCAACGCATCACCATTTCCAACTAAGCAGGCAGGACTGTGGAATGCCTAACGTTGCGCCTCCCTTGATACTCAGTGCTTGTGGCAATGGCGGGTAGCACTTCGCATTTCTCCCCTTGTTGTTCTCAAAGGAATTGTGTCCGTGAACAGTCTACATGAGTGCTCGCGTCAACGCTTTCTGATGGGTGTTGCTGAGGAGAGTGTTGCTGAGAATCTCTTGTCAGAGTCAGACCGTGACTCTGGCATGTGTGACTGCTCTAGCCTCAAGAGCATCATGCAGACGCTAGATCTCATCTAGTGTTTCCAATGTGTAATCTATACCTTGTGAGGTATATGGGGTT